>OGHU01001889.1_pt1 | contig 11506 bp, 14 predicted proteins | sample 1571521 | NCBI WGS metagenome assembly OGHU01 (sample SAMEA2581963, study PRJEB24529) | metagenome | biome: Human gut stool | place: China | collected 2011 | reverse complement strand
AAAGAGGACAGCCTGGCGCCCCACGCCCCCCTGAACGCCGAAACAGCCGTCTGACCGACGGCTGCTTCAACACGATTCACTTTCATATCCGCTTCCGATACACCAGGCTGTCCTCTTTTCCGAAGGCCCGGGCGGCATGCGCCACGGTGATGGCCGCCTCCCGGGAATAGGGGAAGAACAGCAGCACCGGGGTCTTGAAGGTCAGCACGATGACCTTGGGGGTTACCACGCACACGTCCCAGTCCGCCCAGTCGAAATGGGTGGGCTTGCCCTTTTCGTTCTCCTCCCGGATGCCGCCGGCGTCGAAGTTTACGGTGCCGTCGGGGCCGTTCTGCTGCCGGAACTGCTGCCAGCTGTGCCGGTAATTCCGCCGCATCATACCCCGCAGCACCAGCTCCATCACGCCGCAGCCCGCGCACACCCCGGTCATGGCCCAGGACATGCCGCCCAGCTCCAGCAGGGCCGTCATGGCCCCCAGCACCGCCGCCAGGATCAGAAAGGCGATCCCCCGCCGCAGCAGTCCCCGGGCATACCAGGTGAAGCTGCGGCACCGGGCGTCATGCTTTTTCAGCCAGCGCCGCCGGGCCGCGATGCCCTGGGCCAGGTCAAATAGCCGCTCCGTGTCCGTCAGGTGATAGTGCAGCTGGAAGAAGGTCTCCCCTGTCATGCCCGCTCAGCCGCCAGGGCCTCCTCCAGGGCGTGGGCCATCTGGTCGGGGCAGGAGGTGGGCTTGGGGCCGCAGTGAATGCCCTTCATCCGCTCAATGGCGTCCTGGGCGTTCATGCCCACCACCAGGCGGCTGATGCCCTGCAAATTGCCGTTGCAGCCGCCCTCCACGCTGACGCTCTTGATCACGCCGTTCTCCAGCTCCACGGTCATCTTCCGGGAACAGACGCCCCGGGGGGTATAAGTATAGGTCATATCGCTCAAACTCCTTTTGTGTAATCAGGAGTCCATTATACCCCAGACCGGCGGATTTGGCAAGACCTACGCCCGCTGCTGCTTCCGCTGCAATTGCAATCGGTCGGCGATCATGGCGATAAACTCGGAGTTGGTGGGCTTGCCCTTGGCGGAATTCACCGTATACCCGAAGTATTTTTGCAGCGTCTCGATGTCCCCCCGGTCCCAGGCCACCTCGATGGCGTGGCGGATGGCCCGCTCCACCCGGGACGGCGTGGTGCAGAAGCGCTTGGCTACCTCGGGATACAGTACCTTTGTCACGGCGTTGATCACATCCATGTCATTCACCGCGATCATGATGGCCTCCCGTAGGTACTGGTATCCCTTGATGTGTGCCGGGACGCCGATCTCGTGAATGATGGCGGTCACCATCCCCTCCAGAGCTGGGGCAAAGGGAGCCTCCTCCTGCTCCGGTGCGGCGGCCTGCCGCATCAGCTCCAACAGGGACTCCTCGTTCACCGGCTTGGGCAGGAAGAAATACACGCCCATTTCCATGGCCTGGGCCACGGTCCGGCGGCTGCAGAAGGAGGACACCACGATGGTCCGGGGCGCGCCCTGGCCCAGCTGGTTCAGCTGCCGCAGCAGCCCGAACCCGTCCAGGCCCGGCAGCACCACGTCCGTCACCAGCAGCTGCGGCCGCAGCCGCCGCACCAGGTCCAGGGCCTGGTCCCCATTTTCCGTGCTGCCTGCCACATGGAACTCGCCGGTGCCCTCCATCCGTTGTCGCAGCATGGTCCGAAACTCCTCATTGGCGTCTGCCAATACCACTGTTACCTTGTTTTCCATTTTGTTCCAACCCTTTTCCACACAATTTACACAGCCAAGGCTGTCGGTTTCACGGCAAACCAACATTTGTCGCTTGACCTGCATATAATTTACCAGGATTGGACAGGTTTTTCAAGGGGTAATTGTCGAATACTCATAATTTCTTTTCGACAAAACCATGTTAATTTGTTGTAAGTGACATATATTGTGGTTCTTAACAGGTCTTTAGCCAGCATCTTGTTATCCACCGCGAACGAAATTTGCCCGATAGGACTCGTTGATTTCCCGCAGCTCCCGCTTTCCCTCGATATACGGGCGGTACATCTCCTCCACTCGTCCTCCGCCGAGATTGCCGCACCCGCTGCACCCGCCGCAGCCGCCGTCGCACAGGGCCCGCCGGACGATCTCCTCCCGCTGGGCCCGGGTGGTGTCCTTGATGAGCACCGATTTCATATGCCGCACCTCCCCTCCTGGTCAGTATACCCCCGCCCCGGCGCTATATGCCCAAATTTTTTGTTCCGGACGCCAAATTTCGCCTTGACATTTTGGCTAAAATCCTGTATGATACTCCATGTTGTAAAGCATCATAACTTTACATAGGAGGGACCATCGTGAAGAACCAGACCTATCGCATGACGATGCTGTTCGATTTTTACGGCGAGGTCCTGACCCCGCGGCAGAAGGAATTCTTCGACCTGTACTATAACGAGGACCTGTCCCTGGCCGAGATCGCGGAGAATTACGGCATCTCCCGCCAGGGCGTCCGGGACGTGATCGTCCGGGCCGAGGCCATCATGACCGACCTGGAGGACAAAACCGGCCTCATGAAGCGCTTTATGCTGATGCAGCAGCAGGTGCAGGCCATTCTCGACGCCGCCGAGAAGATCCAGACCGTCAACTACCGGCAGTATGACAACCCGGAGCTGGCCCGTCTGGCCAACGAGATCACGCGCAGCGCCCAGGCGCTGAAGGAGTAACACCTATGGCATTTGAAGGACTTTCCGAAAAATTAAGCGCCACATTCAAACGCCTGCGGGGCAAGGGCCGCCTGACGGAGGCCGACGTCCGGGAGGGCATGCGGGAGGTCCGCCTGGCCCTGCTGGAGGCCGACGTCAGCTATAAGGTGGTCAAGGACTTTGTGGCCCAGGTCACCGAGCGCTGCGTCGGCGCCGACGTGCTGGACAGCCTCACCCCCGCCCAGCAGATCGTGAAGATCGTCAACGAGGAGCTGGTGCAGCTGATGGGCGGCACCAACGCCAAGCTGACCTTCGCCTCCAAGGGCCCCACCGTTGTGATGATGGTGGGCCTTCAGGGCGCCGGTAAAACCACCAACGGCGCCAAGCTGGCGGGCCTGATGCGCCGCCAGTTCGGCAAGCGCCCCCTGCTGGTGGCCTGCGACGTATACCGTCCCGCCGCCATCACCCAGCTGCAGGTGGTGGGCAAGCAGCTGGACATCCCCGTTTTCGAGATGGGACAGGCCAACCCCGTGCACATTGCCGAGGAGGCCATCAAATACGCCCGGGACCACGGCCACGACATGGTGTTTCTGGACACCGCCGGCCGTCTGCACGTGGACGAGGCCCTGATGAACGAGCTGAAGAACATCAAGGCCAAGGTTCATCCCAACGAAATTCTCCTGGTGGTAGACGCCATGACCGGCCAGGATGCCGTCAACGCCGCCACCGCCTTTGACCAGGCCCTGGGCATCGACGGCGTCATGCTCACCAAGCTGGACGGCGACGCCCGAGGCGGCGCGGCCCTGTCCATCCGGGCCGCCACCGGCAAGCCCATCAAGTTCGTGGGCACCGGCGAAAAACTGGACATGATCGAGCTGTTCCACCCGGACCGCATGGCCTCCCGTATTCTGGGCATGGGCGACATGCTCACCTTCATCGAAAAGGCCGAGCAGCAGTACGACGAGGAGCAGGCCCGGAAGCTGGAGGAAAAGCTCAAGAAAAACCGCCTGACCCTGACGGACTACATGGAGCAGATGGACCAGCTGCAAAAAATGGGCAACCTGGGCCAGCTGGCCGGGATGCTGCCCGGTGACATGGGCAAACAGCTGGACGCCGCCAACCTGGACGAAAAGCAGCTGGGCCGCACCCGGGCCATCATCCAGTCCATGACCCCTCTGGAGCGGGAAAATCCCTCCATCCTCAACGCCAGCCGCAAAAAGCGCATTGCCGCCGGCTGCGGCTTGCAGGTGTCGGATGTGAACCGGCTGCTGAAGTCCTTCGAGATGCTCCAGCAGCTCACCAAGTCCATTTCCAAGGGCCGCTTCGGCGGCTTCGGAGGTCCCGGCGGCATGCCTACCCTGGGCAAGGCCAAAAAGGGCAAGCTCCAGGGCTTCGGTCGGAAAAAACGTTTGAAATAAGTGCACAGGCATTTATATAATCTGAAATTACATTACAATTTGGAGGAAAAACATCATGGTTAAGATTCGTCTGAGAAGAATGGGCGCCAAGAGGGCTCCTTACTATCGCGTGGTCGTGGCGGATTCCCGCTATCCCCGCGACGGCCGCTTCATCGAGGAGATCGGCACTTATAACCCCTGCGTCTCCCCTGCCGAGATCAAGATCGACGCTGACCGCGCCCGTGAGTGGATCAAGACCGGCGCTCAGCCCACCGACACCGTTCGCGCCCTGCTGAAGAAGGTCGACGTTCTGTAAGGCAGGGGCACCATGAAGGAACTGCTGCTCTACATCGCCAGGAGCCTTGTGGACCACCCGGACCAGGTCACGGTGACGGAGGTGGAAAACGGCGACGAGCTGACGCTGGAGCTGCGCGTGGCCCCCGAGGATATGGGTAAGGTCATCGGCCGCCAGGGCCGCATCGCCAAGGAGATCCGCACGGTCGTGCGCTCCTATGCCCAGCGCACAGGCGTCAAGGCATCCGTGGATATTGTGGACTGATCGTCCGATATCCCTGCAATGGCTGAAAAAAGAGACAGACACTTTCGTGTCTGTCTCTTTTTTACGCATTTTCGTCCAGGTTGCGGAATACCGGCCGCAGCAGCAGGGCCGTCACATAGCTGAGGCTGCTGTATCCGATCAGCACCCACACGATGCTCAGGTAGAACCCCACCTCCGGGATAAACACGCTTACCCCCACCGGCACCGCCCAAACGGCCCAGATCAGCAGCATCCGGGGCAGGTGCCCCACCGCCACCAGCATGGCGTTTTTCAGGTGGTTGCGCCAGGTGTTTTCATACCGGGCCATCAGCGGGAAGGCGAAGGTCATCACCATGGCCGCCAGCTGCAAGGCGAACACCGCCAGCAGCTCCCACAAAAACGAGTCGTTCAGCCGGGCCATATACAGGTCGAAGCCGCACAGGGCCGCCACCGCCAGCAAAATCAGCCACACCGGCGTGGCTTTTTTCCAGTTTTCGCCCCAGGCCCGGAAGAATTGCCGGGCAACGTGGCCGTCCTCCCCGGCGATGAGCTTTCCCAGCACCTGGTACAGGGCGGCGCAGGAGGCCCCCATGGTCACCACCGGCAGCGAGCACACCAGCCACAGCACATTCAGAACGATCAGGCTCCAAACCAGCTCCATGCCCCGGGCAAAGGCCCCGTTGGGGTCAAAAAACGACTTCAGCACCGCTTACTCCCCCTTCAGCAGGTCCCGGAACCGGTGGGGCGTCTCCTGCCCCGCCAACACCCGGGAGGCACCGGCGGCCAGGGCCTCCATCTCGAACTCACCGGCCATGACCTCCACCGGCGCAATAAATCCTACCTTTTGGGTCAGGTAATCCGTCACGTACCGGGAGTGGGCAATGCCGCCGGTGAGGATGATGCGGTCAATGCGGCCGTCTGCGGCGGCGGCCAGGGCCCCGATGGACTTGGCCGCGGTATACAGCATGGCGTCGTACACCATCCGGGCCTTCTCGTCCCCGGCGGCGATACGGCGCTCCACCTCCATGGCGTCGCTGGTGCCCAGGTGGGCCAGCAGGCCGCTTTTGCCCCGCACCAGCTTCATCATCTGCCCCCGGTCATACTTGCCGGAGTAGCACAGCTTCACCAGCTGCTCGGCGGCAATACCGCCGCTGCGCTCCGGGGCGAACAGCAGTTCGTCATCCCGGACGTTGTCCACCATTTTCCCGCCGATGAACAGCCGCACCGACGCACCGCCGCCCAGGTGCAGCACGATCAGGCGGCACTGGTCAAAGGGCTTGTGCAGCACCGTCTCCGCGCAGCGGATGGCCATGGCCCGGGTGTTCAGGGCGTGGCCCATCATCCGCCGGGGCAGCTCGGGAATGCCGGTGATCCGGGCCATAGGCGGCATCTCGTCCACCGCCACGGGGTCGTATACATAGGCCGGGATGTGCAGCGGCTCCGCCAGGTCCCGGGCCATGACGCAGCCCAGGTTGGAGGCGTGTGCCCCCTGGGTGATGGCGGAGAGATAGTCGATCATGTCCTGGTCCACGGCGAAGGCCCCGCTGGGGCAGGCCGGCAGCATGCCGCCCCGGGCGCACACCGCGTCCAGCCGGGTCAGGTCGATGCCCGCCAGCGCCTGCCCCCCGAACCGCAGGCGGAAGGGGGCCTGGTCCATGATGGCTCCAAAGGGGGCCAGCTCCTCCCCGCTGTGGCGGATGGTTTTCTGCAAAAGGGCCTTCTCCCCCTGAAACACGGCGATTTTGGTGGAGGTAGACCCTGGGTTGACCACAAGGATGCAATATTCCATACCCTTATGCCTCCTTCCGGTCCGGAAATGTTACCCCATTGCACCGCAGCAGCATCCGGAAGGGGTAGTCCCGGTCCAGATAGTTCCGGCAGTACCATTCATAGGTGGCCTGGGGCAGGTGCACCAGCTCCGGCGCTTCGCAGCGGAAGGTCTCAAAGGTATGTTGGTCTCCGGACAGCAGCGCCGCCAGCAGCTCCAGCCGCCCCTCCTGCCGCAGGCGCTCCAGGCAGGCGTCCATCACCGCGGCGCAGACCCGCTCCTCGTCGTCGGCCCAAAGCTCCTTGTTGCCCAGCCAGAACAGAAATTCCTCCGGGTTCAGATCCATTTTCGTGGTGATCTGGGACAGCTTGTAAAACCCGGCCCAGTCCCGGTCCCGCAGCACCTGGGTCAGATACTGCACCAGGCCGTCGTCCAGGGCCACGCAGTCCAGCAGCACCTGGAAGGCGTGCTTTCCGGCGTCCGGATCCAGCTGCTGTTCCGGTTCCTCCGGGGCTGCATCCCCTTCCCCTGCCAGCTGGGTCAGGGACTCCGGGTCGAAGCTGTCGAACACCTCCTGGGGGATCTCCGTGTCGTCCTGGGCGGCGCACATCCGCACCAGGGTGGGAATGTCACCGGCCTTCTGCATCAGCTCCAGGCTGCGGCGCATGGGGTCCGTCTCCGTCAGGGTCACCCCTTCCGGGGCGGCGCGTTTCCCGTCCATGATCTCGCCGATATATTGCATGCAATAATCCATCAAGGTCATAAAAAAGCTCCTCACTTTGCAGATATCTACCCCAGACTATACCATATCCGGGACGCTTTTGCAAGGCACAGGATCGCCCCGGCTTGTCCCGGCCCTGTCCCGGGATAAATCACCCCTGTCCCGGGACAGAAACTGTCCAAAAAGGGCAGCGCCCTTTTTGGACAAAAGGCTTGCAGTCTGCTGCGCGCATAATTTGTTCGCTGAAAGCGAACAAATTCCACACTTGCAGACTGAGAAGTATTTTTTGCCAGGTACACGCCCCGGCAAAAAATGATTCCATTTTATTTGCCGCCTGCGGGCGGCAAACTCTGCGAGGCTTTTTTGACAAACTGAGCCGCACCCGAGGGTGCGGCTCAGTTTTTGAAGGATAACCATTATTTTCCTGTTTTGGGGTGCTGATGATGCAGGTGCAGCACCGCCTCCAGCACGCCGCCGCCTACCGCCAGGGCCTTGTCCGAGGCGGTGGTGCAGTACGCCGGCTTGCACCGGGGGTCCACGTCTCCGGCCTTCATACCCCGGAAAACCGGCGTTCCATCGGCCAGAATGCCCCGCAGTACGCCGTCAATGGTGCATCTCATGGGCTGGCCCGCCACCTCTCCGGCGACGTCTCCGGCCCGGACCACCGCGCCGATTTCCAGCTTCTGGCAGAAAATCCCATCAGCCGGGGCCCGCAGCACCCGCTCCCCAGCGTATCCGCCGATGAGGCCGGGAATGTTCGTGTTCGGCAGCGCGCTGCCGGAGTAGATGACGCGCCCGAGCGTGTGGCCGCGCATCGTCTCGACGACCGCGTGGCAGTCCTCCCCCGCCGTGAAGCCGGGGCCGACGCCCACGACGATCGGCGCGTCGTCGATCTTCGTGCCGAGATTGCGCTTGGCAAGAATCGCGTCCACGAGCGCGTCCGGCGCGAGCTCCTCGCGGCAGGCGCACTCAGGGTCGGCCAAAACAGGCAGCGAGCCCTCGCGCAGCAGCTTCTTCGCCTCCGCGGCATTCTCCGCGCGCACGGCGCGCAGGCCCTCGACCGTCGTTTCCCCGTGGACGATGGCATTGGAAAACGCCACCGTGCGGCGGATGGCCGTCGGGCGGGCGAGGTCGGTCATCACCACGTCGATCCCGCAGCGCCACAATCTCATGGCCGCGCCGCTCGCGATGTCTCCTGCGCCGCGAATCAATGCAAGCATACATATACCCCCTGATGCAGACTGCCCGCGATGACCGGGCAGGAAAATTCATTTGCCATGGCCTGCGCCGCCTCATAATCCGCGGCGGACTCGACCTTATTGATATAAACGCGGTCGCCGTAACCCTCGGCGTTGACGACGCGCGCGGCAAGCTGCGGCGTGACGACCGTCTCCTCATCCACGCCCGCGAGCTGCGCGTAGAGCGCGCTGCGGTGGCAGGTCTCGCGGATGGTTTTGCCGACGCCGTCGATGCCGATGACCATGATGACACGCTGCGCCTCCTCCGGGATCACCGGCTCATGGGAAGCGTGCGCCTTGAGCGGCAGGCGCTTGGCACCGTCCGCCTCGACAAGCACAAAATCCGCAAGCTGCGCCAGCGTGCCCATTGAGAGCCACGGCGCGCAGAGCTTGCCGCTCTCCGCCCGCGAGGCAACACAGACGATGCCCGACCGCTCCAATGCCGCCGAAACGGCGGCCTCGTCCGCATCCAGCAGCGTTTCATACTGCTTCGGACGGCAGATGTGCGTTGTGGTCGTGATAATGACCTTACCCTTTTTCGAAAGCTCCCCGGCGAGCGTTTCCATCAGCGTCGTCTTTCCGCCGCCGCCGATGATGGCCGTCACGCCGCGGCCGACGTGCAAAAGCGGTGCGATCTGCATATACGCACCCTCAGTGCCGCTGTCCGGCGAGGCGCGCGCGGTGCTCGATCATCTCCGCCGCGATGCTGATGGCGATCTCCTCCGGCGTCTCAGCCAGAATCGGAAGGCCGATGGGCGCGTGGACGCGCGCGATGTCCTCTTCGGTATAGCCGTCACACTTGAGGCGCTCATGCGTCTTGGCGACCTTTGTGCGGCTGCCGTTGCAGCCGTTATAGGTCGCATCGCTCCCCAGCACCTGGGAGAGGATTTCATAGTCCGCCTGATGGCCCGGCGTCATCACGACGGCATAGTCGTTCGCCGTGAGCGCCACCTTGCCGGAAATATCGGAAAAGCTGCCGAAGATGACCTCGCTCGCCATGGGATAGTTTTCTTTCTTCGCAAGCTCCTCGCGGTTGTCGTACATCACCACGCGGAAGCCCACCGTCGCCAGCACCGGCACGAGCGCGCGGCCCACATGGCCGCCGCCGAAGATATACACGCTGCCCGCGTGGCACAGCGGCTCGACATAAATGCCGTTCTTCCACACGGCCTTGGCAGAAAAATAGTCCGCCTTGTCCTGCGGGATCTCCTCGCGCGTGACAACGTGGAACTCGTTCACGCCGTCGCCGTCAAGAGACAACAGCAGCCAGAGGTCGACGTCTTTATCGAGCATTTCGCGCCAGCGCTTGAGCACCGCGACGTCCGCAGTCTGCTCGGGCGCGAAAAACTGGAAGTAGACCGTCACCGCGCCGCCGCAGATCATGCCCGTGCTGGCCACTTCACTCGGGTGCAGGTTGTAGGATTTGAGCTCGTTGCTGCCACCGTTTTTGAGCGCGTCCTGCGCGCGCTGGATGCTCAGCCGCTCCACTGCGCCGCCGCCAATCGTGCCGAGCACGCGGTCATCTTCAAAGACAGCCATCTTCGCGCCCGCGCCGCGCGGCACAGAGCCCGAAGACGCCAGAATGCTGCTCAGCACCACACGCTCGCCGCGCGAAAGGGCCGCGAGCATTTCATCAAGAATCGCTTTCATATTTTCATGCTCCTTTGCAGAGAATCACGCTGCTATTATGCACTGCATTATAGCAAAGCGCCGCGGCAAACGCAAGCCGCGGCGCACAAAAGTCGCATTGATCGTTATTTTCCATTAAATCAGGGGCGCGCATATCTGGCGCGGCTCACTTGCTGCGCTCGATGCGCTTGAGCTCGCCGAAATACTTGTCGTGCGTCTCCTGATAGGCGCGGTTGAAGACCGGGTCTTTGCCCTGGTGCAGCGCCTGAATATAGTCGTGGTGATTGTTCATGATGTGCTCGTCGAACATCGAGAGCGTGAAAACGCCGACATTCGAGCACTGGTCGGCGATGCGCTCCACATTGACGAGGATATCGAGAAACGTGAGGCCCGCGTACACTGTGCACTGCCCGTCGCGCACGCGGCGGATGTGATTGGCGCGCAGCGTGGCGACAAGGTCGTCCACGACCTCCTCGACCGGCTCGATGTGGCGCGCGGCCTCGTAGTCCGTGGCGGCAAAGGCCTTGTAGGTGTAATCTAAAATCTCGCCGAGCACCTCGCGCAGCACCATGAGCTCCTGATGTGCCGTGGGCGACAGGCTCGCGCTGCGGTCAAGGAACTCCTGCGCATTTTCCGTCAGGTTCACGGCGTGGTCGCCGATACGCTCAAACTCGCCGAAGCACTGGATATAGTAGTTGAGCATGTCGCTTCCGTGTCCGCTCGGCATGTGCGGCGACAGGCGGATGAGGTAGTTGTCCACATGGTCGGCGAGCTTGTCGATGTGCTCCTCGTTCTCGTTGATGACCTCGATCGTGTGGGCGTCGTACTGCTCGAGCACGCCCATCGCGTTCATCACACCCGAGCGGGCGAGACGCGCCATGGTGGTGATGGCCTCGCCCGCGCCCGAGAGCGCGATGGCGGGAGAGGTGAAGAACTTTTCATCGAGCAGCGAAAGCTCGTGGTCGACATTTTCGCCAAGGCGCACATCGTCCTTGACGAGCTTGCGCGAGAGCTTTTCAAACTGGCAGCACACCGGCAGCAGCACGATGGCCGAAACAAGACGGAACACCGTGTGCACATTCGCGATGCCGCCGGAGGAAAGCGCTTCGTCCCACAGGGCATCGAGCACACCGAACGAGTGCAGCAGCATCAGCCCCACGATCACGAGGATCGAACCGGCGATGTTGAAGAGGATATGGATCACGCCCGTGCGCTTGGCATCGGCCTTCGAGCCGATGGAGCAGACGATGGCCGTCGTCACACAGTCGCCGATGTTGACGCCGATGATGATGGCGTAAACGGACGAGAACGTCAGCGCGCCGGTCGTGGCAATGGCCTGCAAAATACCGATGGTCGCCGACGAACTCTGCAGCAGGAACGCAACGCCCGCGCCGAGCAGGAATCCGAGCACCGGCTTTCCCGAGAGCTGGTAGAACATGTTGGCAAACGTCTCAGATTCCGACAGCGGGCTCACCGCCGCGGTCATGCTGAGAAGGCCGGTGAAGAGGATGCCGAAGCCCATCGCGATCGAGCC
>OGHU01001885.1_pt1 | contig 11534 bp, 10 predicted proteins | sample 1571521 | NCBI WGS metagenome assembly OGHU01 (sample SAMEA2581963, study PRJEB24529) | metagenome | biome: Human gut stool | place: China | collected 2011 | reverse complement strand
GAGAATATATGTTGAGGCAGGTGCCGGCGGTGACGGACGCAGCAGCTTCAGACGCGAAAAATTTGTTGAAAAAGGCGGCCCGAACGGTGGAAATGGCGGTCGCGGCGGCGACGTGATTTTAAAAGCTGATAAAAATCTCAATACTTTAATTGATTTTCGTTACAAAAGAAAATTTGTTGCCAAACGTGGCGGACACGGCGGTAATTCCAACTGTACAGGCCCACGTGCCGATGATGTTATCGTAAAAGTACCTCTTGGAACTTTAGTGCGCGATGATGCTACCGGTGTGCGCCTGGCTGATTTGACTGAGGACGGACAGGAATATGTTATTGCTAAAGGCGGCCGTGGTGGTAAAGGTAATGCCTGCTATGTTACAAGTACCAACAGAGCACCGACTTTTGCAGAAAAAGGTGAACCGGGCGAGCTGCGCTGGATAAAGCTGGAGTTGAAGCTTCTGGCTGACGTTGGCCTGGTAGGCTATCCAAGTGTCGGTAAATCCAGTATCATTGCACAGGTTTCGGCTGCAAGGCCTGAAATTGCCGCTTATCATTTTACTACATTGACCCCTGTTTTAGGAGTGGTGCGTATCGATGCTGAACGCAGCTTTGTTCTTGCTGATATTCCCGGACTTATCGAGGGAGCGCATGAAGGTGTTGGCTTGGGTCACGACTTTCTGCGTCATGTAGAACGTACAAAAGTACTGCTGCATGTTTTGGATGTTTCCGGTACCGACGGACGTGATCCTATTGAGGATTTTGAAAAAATCAATTTTGAGCTGTCTCAATACAGCGAACGGTTAGGACGCCGCAAGCAGCTGGTAGTTGCCAACAAAATGGATTTGCCGGAAGGCCAGGAAAATTTCCAGCGTGTTAAAGAATATGTTGAAGCTAAAGGCTATGAAATCGTTAAGGCTTCGGCGGCTACCGGCGAAGGTCTGCAGGAACTGATGTATAAGGCTTATGAGATGCTGCAGAACTTTGAACCGGAACCGGACGAAGAAGAGAATATCATTATGGATGAAATAGACCCGGACAGTTTTGAGATCACCGCTTGTGCGGATGCTGATTTTGAAGTAAAAGGGAAAAATATCGAGCGTTTGGTAGCTATGACCAATTTTGATAATGACGAAGCTTTGTATCGTTTCCAGCTGATTTGGAAAAGCCTGGGGATTGATGCGGCTTTAAAAGAAAAAGGTATTCAGGAAGGTCAAACCGTACGTATCCGCGATATGGTATTTGAATTCAAAGAATACTAAGATTTTAACGAGGGGATTGAGCTGGATGACTTTTGACCGCTCTGCACTTAAAGAAGCTAAACGTATCGTAGTGAAAGTTGGTACCAGTACCATAACTTACGCTAACGGTAAACGTAATTTTGAACAGATAGCCCGACTTGCCCGGGAACTTGCCGACTTACAGAATCAGGGTAAAGAAATGATCCTTGTTACTTCCGGTGCCGTTGCTGTAGGGGTAGACCGTCTGGGCCTGCCCGAAAAACCAAAGACTATTCCCGGCAAGCAGGCTGCTGCTGCTGTGGGGCAGGGTATTTTAATGCACACCTATGAGAAGCTTTTTGCCGAATATGGACAGATCGTAGCGCAGGTGCTGCTTACTAAAACAGAATCTTTGGACAGGCACCGCTATACAAATTCCCGCAACACCTTTATGGAGCTGCTGAAAAACCGGGTAATTCCTATTGTCAATGAAAATGACGTTGTAGCTTTAGATGAATTGAAAATAGGCGATAATGACAATATGTCGGCTCTGGTTGCCGGTATCGTCGATGCTGATCTGGTAGTTATCCTTTCTGATGTGGACGGATTATATACCGCAAACCCACAGACACATCCCGAGGCGAAACTGGTGAGTATCGTCAGTGATATTACTCCTGAAATTGAGGCCAGTGCCGGTGGTGTTGGCAGCAGCTTGGGTACAGGAGGGATGTTTACCAAGATCCAGGCGGCTAAAGCCGCTACCAGTTCAGGTATCCATCTGGCAATTGCCCGCGGTGATGAAAAATATGCCATAGCCCGTATTTTGCAAGGTGAAAATATAGGTACAGTTTTTGTTTCGAAAGAGAACAGGCTGCAGTTTCGTAAACGCTGGCTGGCTTTTGGCGCCCGTATCATGGGCAAACTTGTTATTGACGAAGGCTGTGCCAAGGCCGTGCGTAAAGCCGGCGGCTGCAGTATTTTACCGGCAGGAATCACGGCAGTTGAAGGACAGTTTGAAGCGGGAAATACCGTCAGCGTTGTCGATATGGCAGGGCACGAACTGGCCCGCGGGTTAAGTCACTATTCTTCAGCCGAGCTGGAGCAGATCAAAGGTGCAAAAACTTCGGAAATAGAAGATAAAATAGGCCATAAAAATTACGATGAGGTTATTCATCGTGATGATCTGGTTATTTTAGGTTAGGAGGTATCTGACATGACAACTTATGAAATGGTGCGTACTAAAGCCGAAGCGGCACATCGTGCGGCCGGTGAACTGGCAGTAACTTCTACCGTGATCAAAAATAAAGCTCTGTTGGCGATGGCAGACGCGCTTGAAGCAGGGGCTGCGGAAATTTTGGCGGCTAATGCCAAAGACATGGAAGCCGGCCGTGCTAATAATATGAAAGAATCGATGTTAGACAGATTGGCGCTTTCCCAGGTACGTATCAACGCTATGGCTGAAGGTCTGCGTCAGGTAGCGCAGCTTGAAGATCCTGTCGGTAACGTTTTAGACGGGCGCAGGCTGCCTAATGGTTTAACTGTGACTAAGGTACGTGTTCCTCTTGGCGTTATCGGGATTATTTATGAAGCCCGTCCGAATGTTACGGCTGATGCGATCGGTTTGTGCGTAAAATCAGGTAATGCGGTTATTTTGAAGGGTGGCAGCGAAGCGCTGCAGTCTAATATTGTCATTGCCGGCATACTGACGCAAGCGGCAGAGGCGGCAGGTATCCCTGCTGGAGCAATACAGTTCGTTGACAGCAGTGATCGTCAGGCAGTAACTGATTTAATAAAAATGAACGGACTGGTCGACGTAGTTATTCCCCGCGGCGGTGCTGGACTTATTCAGGCAGTGGTACAGAATGCAACGGTTCCTGTCATCGAAACAGGTATCGGTGTCTGTCATACTTATGTAGATGCAGGTGCGGACTATGATATGGCGCGTGCGATTGCGATCAATGCTAAAGTACAGCGTCCGGCAGTTTGCAATGCTATGGAAACATTACTGGTGCATGAAGACGCTGCTGCTGAATTTTTGCCGCAGATGCTGACAGAATATTTTGCCGCCGGCGTCACTATTATCGGCTGTGGTAAGACGCAGGCTTTTGATAAACGAATCCAGGCAGCTACAGAAGCAGACTGGGCCACAGAGTACGGAGATCTGCGTTTATCAGTAAAAATAGTGAGCGGATTGGAAGAGGCGCTTGCACATATTGCTAAATATGGGACTAAACATTCTGAATGTATCGTCACCAGTGACTATAACCATGCCCGCACGTTCCAGCAGCGTGTCGATGCTGCTGCAGTTTATGTTAATGCTTCAACACGTTTTACAGACGGCTTTGAATTCGGGTTCGGCGCTGAAATTGGCATCAGTACACAAAAACTGCATGCACGCGGACCAATGGCTTTGCCGGAGCTGACCAGCAGCAAATATCTTATCAGCGGCGACGGACAAGTACGTGGTTGATTTTTAAACTAAAAGCAGCCTGCGCCCAGCGCAGACTGCTTTTTCTGTTTTTCGAAATCACTTTTTTGTCATACTTTTTGCAAAAAATGTCATTAAAAAAACACAGAAATTCGTTATCATAGGTTTTGACCAAAAGAATGGAATAAGTTATAATTTTAAACATAGTACGAGCTGATAAGAATTGTTAATTTTACGAAAGTAAAGAGGGATGTATGATGTTAGCATGGATAAAACGTAATAAGTATCTGCTGGGATTTTTGATAGCTGTGATAGCGATCGGTTATTTTGGCTATGGTTATTATAAAAGCAGTACCGAAGTTAAAGAAACGGTGCGGACGGCGACCGTTGAATATGGACATTTATCGGACAGCATATCAGCTACCGGCAGTTTAAGTGCCGTAGATAATGTCGATATCAGTTCCAAAATAACCGGCCGTATCGTTGAAGTCTGTGTTGAAGAGAACGATCATGTCAATGCCGGACAGGTACTGGTACGTTTAGATGATACTTCGCTGGCGGCAACACAAACACAAATGCAGGCCAAAATGGAAAATGCTTTAGCGACTTATAATCGTTACAGTGCACTGCTGGCCAAAGGAGCTATTTCAAAATCTGATTATGATCTGGCAGAAGCCGATTATACAGTTGCGAAAGCAAATTATGACCAGGCTACCTCTAATGTTAATGATACTGTCATCACTACACCGATTTCCGGTTATGTCATAGGCAAACCTACCCCCGTTGGTCAGACGATCAGCTCTGGTATTTCCGAACCTCAGGTCATCATGTCTATTGCCAATCTGGATAATATGCAGATCGAAACCATGGTTGATGAATCTGATATCGGACAGGTAAAAGTAGGGCAGAAAGTAAACTTTACAGTTGATTCCTATCCGGACAGAACATTTGAAGGTATAGTAAGATTGGTATCCCGTAAAGCTGTTACCGAAAATAATGTTATTTATTACACCGTTTATGTAGATGTAGCCAACTCGGAAGGTAAATTGCTGCCAACAATGACAGCCCGCGCAAATATTATTGTCAATGAAGCAGACGGTGTACTGATGGTACCGGCTAATTGCCTGCGTACTGAAGGCAGCAGCCGTTATGTACAGGTTTATAATGAAGCAACAAAAGAGATCCGCAACGTAGATGTTGAAGTCGGTCTGAGCGGTGACGATAAGGTCGCAGTCAGCAGCCCTGAACTTAAAGAAGGCGATAAAATTTTGGTCAAGGCCGCTAAAGCAACGAAAACTAACAGTAATCGCATGGGTGGCCCTCCGATGCACTGATAAAATGAAAGGAGCTGCGCATATGACTGCTGTAATCAGGCTTGAAGATATTATGAAAACATATGTTATGGGCGATGCCGTAGTCCATGCGCTCGATCACGTCAGCGTAGAAATCGGTGTCGGTGAATTTACTTCTATTATGGGACCGTCCGGCAGTGGTAAATCAACAATGATGAATATTCTGGGCTGCCTGGACAGACCAACCTCCGGACAATATTATCTGGATGGCAAAGAAGTCGCCGGCTATAGTGACGATGAACTGGCGCGTACGCGCAATGCTAAAATCGGCTTTGTTTTCCAGAACTTTAATCTGCTGCCGAAACTGTCAGCACAATTAAATGTAGCTTTGCCTTTAGTTTATGCCGGTATTGGCGAAGAGGAAAGGCTGGAACGGGCTAAAACAGCTTTGGAAGCAGTGGGACTGGGTGACAGGATCGACCATAATCCAACGGAAATGTCAGGCGGTCAGCGTCAGCGTGTGGCTATTGCACGCGCACTGATCAATGACCCGGCCATTATTATGGCGGACGAACCTACCGGTAATCTTGATACCAAATCCAGCTATGAAATTATGGATATCTTTAAAAAAATGAATGATAACGGCAAAACGGTAGTCATGGTCACACATGAGCCGGATATCGCCGAGCAGACCAAACGTATTTTAACTATGCGTGACGGTAAGCTGGTCAGTGACGAATGGAGGGCTGACCATGTTTAACGAATCTATCAAAATGGCCATTGACGGAATGATTTCCAATAAGCTGCGTACATTGCTGACGCTCTTGGGCATCATTATCGGTGTCGGCGCTGTTATTGCCATGGTCAGTTTGGGCTTTGGCGTTAAGGAACAGGTCAAAAACAACATTTCCAGTCTGGGCAGTAACCTGCTTATCGTTATGTCCGGCGGACGTACTGCCAGCGGCGCACGCTTGGCAGCCGGTCAGGGTGCGCGTCTGACGGCGGAAGATGCTTACGCCATCGAAAAACAGATCGAAGGCATTGCTTATATTGCCCCGGCTGTTTCTTCATCTTATCAATTAGTTGTTGGCAACCAAAACTGGACTGCCAGTGTTGAAGGAACGACACCTAATGTACTGGATATCCGCAGCTATAAATTAGCTGAAGGCCGTAATATGACTGAACGTGATCTCAGCAGCAGAGCCAGAGTTTGTGTTATCGGACAGACGATTGTCGATAATCTGTTCCCCGAAGGCGATGCTGTTGGAAAAACTCTGCGTATCAATAAAGCACCGTTTCAGGTAATCGGTGTCCTGGAAGCCAAAGGTCAATCGGCTGGCGGTCAGGATCAGGATGACGTGGTATACATACCGCTGACAACGGCGCAAAACCGCATGATGGGTATTACCCACATCAACAGGATAACGATCCAGGCCGAAAATGAAAATGTTATCGACCAGGTGCAGGGCGAAGTAGAACAGCTGCTGCGCCAGCGGCACAAAATCAAAGCAGGCGATGATGATGACTTCACCGTACGTAATCTGGCAGCTTTGATGGAAACAATGATGGAAACTGCTAATACCATTACCCTGCTGTTAGGCTGCATAGCTGCTATCAGCCTGCTTGTCGGCGGCATCGGTATTATGAATATCATGCTGGTTTCTGTTACCGAACGGACACGGGAAATAGGTATCCGTAAAGCACTTGGAGCGACTTACAACAATATTCTGCTGCAGTTTCTGATCGAAGCTATGGTGATCGGCGTTGTCGGCGGTACACTGGGTGTGATTTTAGGTATCGGTTCCTCCTATGCCATCAGCTATTTTGCCGGTTGGCAAACGGTGATCTCCATACCGACTATTATCATTGCGGTGGTATTCTCCGTTGGTATTGGTTTGTTCTTCGGCATCTACCCTGCACGTAAAGCTGCACTTTTAGATCCTATCGAGGCGTTGCGCTATGAGTAAAAATTATTGCAGTGAACATGAAGTTAAGCAAAATATCACTAAAAAAGTAACCTGTCACGAAAAAATGCAGGCCTTCTTAGATTATCTAAGAAGGCCTAAAACTGTTTTTGATTTAAAGGACCGTACTAAAGCACTGCTGCTTTTAGTTGCCATCATTATTGGCGTTCAGTATCTGCTGAAAGTTTTTTTCTGAATTTCTAACTGAACATTGATATATGACCTATTTTTTGAATGTGATTATGAAAAATAAAATTGTAAAAGGTTTTTTATTAAAAAGCTTCTATATAGTTATTATAATTTAAAGAAAATAAAATATAAAAAATTGTGTAAATTTAGTGTATCTAATATAATGAATACATAAAATGATTTAATTCATAATTTCTTAAGTTATTTAGACATTTCAGGAGGGTAAATTTATGGAAAATCAATCATATGTGGAATCAGTTAAGCGTACAAGTATTGTACAAAGCTTTTTTGCCCAGGTTTATGGGTGGATGTTTTTTGGACTTTTATCAACGGGGATAGTCGCCTATTATACGGCACATTCTCCGGCATTGTTAAATCTGATCTTTGGCAGTCAAATAACGTTTTATGCGTTTTTGTTTGCGCCGATCGTGTTGGTTATGATCATCAGCAGCAAAATCAATTCGCTGAGTGCGAGTATGGCCAGCTTTCTGTTTTTTGTTTATTCAGCTGTAACCGGCGTTACACTGTCGGCAATTTTTCTTATGTATACGCAGGAGTCCATTGCAACGACTTTTGGGATAACGGCAGGTACTTTTGGCGCAACAGCTCTTTTTGGATATGTCACTAAAAAGGATTTAAGCAAAATGGGCAGTATCTTGTTTATGCTTTTGATTGGTCTGATCATCGCTTCGGTCGTCAATATGTTTTTGAAAAATGACACTATGATGTGGATTCTTACTTATGTGGGGATCGTTATCTTTGTTGGCCTTACTGCTTACGATATGCAAAAGCTTAAAAAAATCGCTCACAGCATAGATGACGATGAAAGCAGTATTGCTAAATTTGCGGTGCTGGGTGCACTGACTTTGTATCTTGATTTTATTAACCTGTTTTTACGGCTGCTGCAGATTTTTGGTAAGAAGCGTTAAAAGTTGCATGTTTTGATAACAGATAGATTGTTTATAGATGCGGGAGATTTTGTTGGTGAATGTAAAAAACAGCTGACATTTGTTTTAGTGTCAGTTGTTTTTATTTGTTAAGCAGTTCTAAATGCTGAAAATAGTTAAACGGTCATAAGGCTATATATTTGCAAATATTGGCCGAAAAATATTGAGATTATAGCATTAAAAAAATTCCCTGTTTGTAAAATGTCTAATATAGTTGTGCAAGCCTGCCTGTTTTTGGTATAATATAGTGATAATAAGGAAGGTGGGTAAACGAGTGAAGAGCAAAAAGCTTGGCATTATGGGCGGCACTTTTGATCCTGTTCATTTGGGGCATCTGCAGACGGCCAAGTTTATTTACGAGCATTTGGGCTTGGAAAAAATAATTTTTGTTCCTGCGTTTATTGCGCCTCATAAGGTTGGTCTGGAGTTTGCACCTGCTGCTGACCGTTATCGGATGACGGAGCTGGCAACGGAGCCTTATCCTTATTTTGAAGTTACTGATATTGAATTGCAGCGCAGCGGAGTTTCCTATACTTATGATACGGTTATGGAGCTAAAGGCCCGCTATCCAGAATATGAGCTGTATTTTATTATTGGTGCCGACGCTGTGCCGATGCTGAACACCTGGCACCGCATCAGGGAATTGCTGGCAGAAGTGACTTTTATAGCTGCTGACAGGCCCGGTTATGGGCAGACTATTGACAAGGTTTGCGAATTTTTTGGCGAGCCTGCTAAGAATAAAATTATACTTTTGGATACTCCTGAAGTAGATATTTCTTCGACTGGAATTCGTGAACGTGTCAGACGAGGACTTTCTATTAAGGGTCTGGTGCCGGAAAGTGTAGAAAAGTATATTTTAGAGGAGCATCTCTACCAGTCTTAATGGTAGTGAGAGGAGTTGTTATCATGCTGGATATCACAGAAATGAAAAAACTTCTTAAAGCATCTTTGCCTCATAAGCGTTTTAAACATTCTTTGGCTGTATATGATACTGCTCTTGAACTGGCAGCTGTTTACGGACTGGATAAGGAAAAGGTTGGCGTGGGGGCATTACTGCACGATTGCGGGCGTGAGATACCTACGCGTGATCTTTTGATGCATACAATTGCTTTGGGTTTACCAATGGATGATGTCGAAAGGAATCAGCCTATTTTACTGCATGCCAAACTGGGCGTATATTACGCCCGGGAAAAATATGGCGTTACCGATGAGGAAATTTTGGATTCTATCCGTTTTCATACTACTGGTGCGGCAGGCATGAGCAAGATGGCGATGGTTGTCTATCTGGCTGATCTGCTGGAGCCGACCCGTGATTTTGCAGGTATCGAGGAAATGCGCCGGCTGGCTAAGGTTGACCTGGAACAGGCCATGATAAAGGCTTATGCGCAGACGATACGTTATTTGCTGGAATACGACCTTTTGGTACACCCTCATTGCATAGAGGGGTATAACGAATTGGCGGCTAAGTTTAAAAGGCTTAAATTGAATTTGTAGGAGATGCCAATGTCTGTGGAAGAAAATAGAGAAATCAGACCTGTCCGCAAGAAACGTAAATTACGTTGGGGCAGGCTGGTATTTGTACTGTTGGTTTTGGCGGTACTGCTGACGGGAGCTTTTTGGGGAACAGTCTGGATCTATGACAATTTTATCAATCCGCCGAAGGTTGATGTTGTTGGTGCCAGCGACAAGATAACACAAAACGAAAAATTGAACAAGCGTATCAATATCCTGCTTTTGGGTATCGATGACGGTGACAGTGAGGCTGCTCCGGATGAACCAAAGCGAACTGACGCGATGATGCTGGCCAGCTTTGATCCCGGCGATAATAAGGTTGCGCTGCTTTCGCTGCCGCGTGACACCAAGGTGCAGATTCCGGGCCGGGCTGGTTGGGATAAGCTGAATGCAGCCTATGCTTACGGCGGTGTGATGATGGCCAAGCAAACGGTAGCCAATCTGCTGCAGGTACCGATCCATTATTATGTTTTAGTGGACTGGCGTGCGTTTATTGATGTTATCGATCTGATCGGCGGCGTTGATTTATATGTGGAAAAGGATATGTATTATGAAGATCCTTACGCCGATCTTGTTATTGATATTAAACATGGCTATCAGCATCTGGACGGTAAGCGGGCAGGCGAATATGTGCGTTTCCGCAAAGATGAGCTGGGTGATATTGGCCGCGTGCAAAGGCAGCAGAAGTTTATGAAAGCGGCGGCAGCACAGATTTTCAATATCGACACAGTGACTAAGATTCCGGCGCTGTTTTCAACTGTTGACAGACATGTGGAGACCGATATGAACACTTTGACGATGATCAAGGCTGCAAACAGCTTTAAGCTGTTTGGTGACGAAAAGGTCAAGTCGGGTATGCTGTATGGTAATTTTGACGATACAGAAGGTATCAGCTATTGGGCTACATCACGCGAGGAAGTTCAAAAATCTTTGGACGAAATCGGCATTCCCTATATGAAAGATGATGAAGATGAACAAGAATAAAGGAGGCGAAAAGATGGATTTTACTACTAAAGAAATTGCACACAAGATCGCGGCGGCAGCCTGCGATAAAAAAGCAAAGGATATTTTGCTGCTGAATATGGAGAACATTTCTCCTGTAACTGATTATTTTATTATTGCCAGCGCTGGAAATAATATTCTAGTTAAAGCTATTGCTGACAATATCGAAGATAAATTGGCGGAGGCAGGCATTTTTGTTACTCACAAAGAAGGCTATGCTGAAGGTCGTTGGATTTTGATGGATTATGGTAATTGTGTTGCGCATATCTTTATTGAAGAAGAACGCGAGTTCTATAATCTGGAGCAACTGTGGGCTGATGCTCCGTCGGAAGAATTTGTGGAGAGCAAAAATGACTGATGAAAAAGACATGGCAAAGCAGCTTAAATATCGTGCGGGTGACGTTGTTACTTTAAAAGTGGCACGTCTGGGCGAAATGGGCGCTTTCCTTGACGCTGGTACGGGCGATACTTCTGATGATATCCTGCTGCATAAGCTGCAGCAGACGGAAGCGGTCAATGTTGGCGATGAAGTTAAAGTCTATTTGTACAAAGATCCGCATGGCCGTTTGACGGCGAGCCAGAAATTACCGAAAATGCGCGAAGGGCAGATCGGTTACGTTAAGGTTTTAAGTGTGACCAAGGACGGCGGGTTTGTGGATATCGGCGCTGAACGCGGCGTATTTTTGCCGTACAGCGAAATGCGCGGGCACGTGTCGCCTGGGCAGCTGGTCTGGATAAAGCTGTATCGCGATAAAACAGGACGCCCTGCTGTCAGTATGCGGGTGGAAGAAGAAATGCTGAAGGCTTCCAAACCTGCTGTTGGTGTCAAGGTCGGCGACAGCGTGACAGGTACTATCTATAATATCCTGCCGGAAGGCTTCTTCATTTTTACTAATCAGCGCTTTTTGGCATTTCTGCATCGCAGTGAAGTTCCCGGAGGGCGTTTGGATTTTGGTCAGGAGATCACGGCCCGTATTACTTACATTC
>OGHU01001880.1_pt1 | contig 11563 bp, 7 predicted proteins | sample 1571521 | NCBI WGS metagenome assembly OGHU01 (sample SAMEA2581963, study PRJEB24529) | metagenome | biome: Human gut stool | place: China | collected 2011 | reverse complement strand
GGCCTGCAAAAAGCTGGGCGGCTGGCGGCTGTGGCAGTGTGAGCTGTTCGTTACGCTGGAGCCCTGCCCCATGTGCAGCGGCGGCATCATCAACAGCCGGATCAGGCGGGTGGTGTACGGCGCGGCGGATACCAAGGCCGGGTGCTGCGGCAGCGTGACCGACCTGTTCGCCCTGCCCTTCAATCACCATCCGGTGGTGGAAAGCGGCCTGCGGGCGGAGGAGGCGCAGGCGCTGCTGCAGGCGTTTTTCCTCCGGCTGCGGGAGCAGCGGGCCGCAAAGCCCCGCTGGAAACCGCCCGTGACCCCCTGAGAACGTGAAAAAAAGTGGGAACTGCGTGAAAAGACGGCGGTTCCCACTTTCTTTTTTCGTCGAATTGTGTTATATTATTTAATGGTAACTTGTCGAAAACACTCGCACAGACCAGCGGGCTCGCCGCAGGACCGGCCTTGACCGGAAAGAGGAGCAGAGCGCAGCCCATGGGTGCGGTGGAGGGCGGGACCTTCCTGCCTGCGGGATTTTTTGCAGGCAGAGAACAAACGGCAGGAGGGCTGACTCTTGTACGATGATGAATTTGAATTGACCTTTGACCTGAGCGATGCGGACGAGGCATCCCGGGCCCCTGCGCCGGAACAGGAGCCGGTGCAGGAAGCTGCGCCGGAACCGGCCGCGGAAACAGAACCGCCGGTGGAGGCTGTACCGGAACCGGCAGCCCCTGCGGCCAACGGGCGCTGCGTGCTGATCTCGGGCGGCGACCGGGGCATCGGAGCCGCGGCGGCCCGCGCCTTCTGGCAGGCGGGCTACCGGGTGGCGGTACTCTACCACACCCACGCCGAGGAGGCGGCGGCGCTGGAAAAGGCGCTGCCGGGCCTGCTGGCGGTCCAGTGCGACGTGGCCTCCCGCGCCAGCTGTGAGGTGGCGTTCCACACCGTGGAGCAGGCCGTGGGCCATGTGGATGTGCTGGTGAGCAACGCGGGCATCGCCCAGCAGAAGCTGTTCACCGACATCACGCCGGAAGAGTGGCAGCGGATGCTGGACGTCAACCTGACCGGTGCGTTCAACCTCTGCCAGCTGGCCCTGCCCGGGATGATACGCCGCAAAGCGGGCCGTATCCTCACCGTGAGCAGCATGTGGGGCCAGACCGGCGGCAGCTGCGAGGTACACTATTCCGCCGCCAAGGCGGGCCTCATCGGCCTGACCAAGGCACTGGCAAAAGAAGAAGGTCCCAGCGGCATTACCGTGAACTGCGTGGCCCCCGGCGTCATCGACACCGATATGATGGCTTCGTTCACTGCTGAGGACAAAGCGGCATTGGCCGAAGAGACCCCTGTGGGCCGTCTCGGCACCGCCGAAGAGGTGGCAAAGCTTCTGCTGTACCTCGCCGGAGAAGACGCCGGCTACATCACCGGCCAGGTGTTCGGCGTCAACGGAGGTCTTGTGATCTAAGAAGCTGTTTTCACAGCCATTGCACACCGTCTGGCCGGCATTTTTGTCTGCATACTGCGTTGCTTTCCCTTGCAATCCGTCAGGATTGCTGCGGAAAATCGCCTTGTCTGCGGGCAAAAATCCTCGCTGTTCGGCGCACCCTGCTTACGAAAACAGCTTCTAAACGACATCAGAACGCGGAAAGTGTGCAAATTGCGAAAAAACTGTTTCCAAATCCGCACGATTCTGTAAAACTTGGGTGGGATTCGTTGCATTCCCCCCGGGAGTGCGCTATAATGAAAATAATCTCCGGCGGCACAGGGACAGCCTGAGCAGAAAACGCAGAGGAGTGCTGCCCACCCCGGGCATAGACAAGTGAGGTGTCTTTTATGGACTTCAATAAGATCAAGGAAATGGGCCTCGAGTATGCCGAGAAAGGCAAGAATGCCGCGCTGGATCTGGCCGAAAAGGGCCGCACCCAGGCAAAGATCGTGAACGCGCAGAGCAAGCTGTACAAGGCGCAGCGCCAGCTGGGCGCTCTGGTGTATAGTCTGGCCAAGGGCAACGAGGAGAACCAGCCCCTTGTGGACAAATACATCGAGATGATCGCCAACATCGAGCAGGAGCTCTCCGACCTGAAAGCCTCTCTCGAGCCGGATACCGTCATTGAGACGACTTTCGAGGATACGGAAGAGGCCGCCGCCGACGTGACGACTGACGCAGCCGCAGAGCCCGCCGAGGAAAAGCCCGAGGACAACGAGGCCAAGACCTGCCCCCAGTGCGGCGCGCCCGTCTCGGACGACGCGCTGTTCTGCAACAAGTGCGGCGCACAGCTGTAAGCTAAAAAGCCCACGCAGGGCGGTGTCCCCCGGGGGATGCCGCCTTTTGTTGTGAATGAAATGAAAATTTTGCCGCAAAAAGCCGGAAAATGCGCTTGTACCCTTGCATTTCGGCAGATTCTGCGGTACAATTTGAATCTGTTCGCAGATGTTTTCGGAATGCGGAAAGGAGATGCCCCATGCAGGACTGGACGCCGAGGGAACACTATACGGCGGAAGACCTCGTGGAGATCATCCGCATCCTGAGAGACGGGGAGAACGGCTGTCCGTGGGACAAAGTCCAGACCCACGCTTCCATCCGGAAAAACTTTCTGGAAGAAACGTGCGAGGCGCTGGAAGCCATCGACGCTGACGACCCTGTCATGATGCAGGAAGAGCTGGGCGACGTCCTGATGCAGGTGGTGTTCCACACCGTCATCGAGGAGGAGCGGGGCCGTTTCGACATGGAAAAGGTCTGCCGCGAGGTGTGCGAGAAGCTGGTCTTCCGCCACCCGAACATCTTTGCTTCCTCTGCGGCGGAAAATGCTGGTATAAACAGCTGGGATGCGCTCAAAAATAAGGAAAAGGGCCGCACGACTCTGGCCGATGAGCTGGACACCGTCCCGGCCACCCTGCCCGCCCTGATGCGCGCCCAGAAGCTCCAGAAGCGGGCCGCGCGGTTCGGCTGCGGGCCGGAGGATGCCGCCGGTGCGGCCAGGACTCTGGACAGCGCCAAGGCCGCGTGGGACGCACAGCAGACGGCAGAGAACGCCGGTGAGCTGCTGCTGGCCGCCGCCGATGCCATGCGTCTGGCCGGTGTGGACGCCGAAGAGGCCCTGACCTTTGCGGCAAAGCGCTTCACCCAGAGGCTGGAAGCGGACGAAACGTAAACGGGTACCAGACGGTCAGACCGTCTGCTCGAATAGAAAATGTTGAGAATATTGTGGAGGCTTTTATTATGACCAAGACCGATCTGATCGCACAGGTTGCGGCAAACACTGAGATGAGCAAGAAGAGCGCCGAGATGGCTGTCAACGCTGCATTCGAGGCACTGGGCAAGGCTATGGCCGAGGGTGAGAAGATCTCCATCTCCGGCTTCGGCACCTTCGAGGTGCGTGAGCGCGCTGAGCGTCAGGGCATCAACCCCCGCACCCGCGAGGCCATCACCATTGCTGCTTCCAAGAGCATCGTGTTCAAGCCGGGCAAGGCTCTGAAGGACACCCTGTAAGAGAAAACCCATCGCCGCCGGAACCTTTAGGCCCGGCGGCTTTTTTAATAGAGGAACAACCTCTCCGTCACGCCTACGGCGTGCCACCTCCCCTAATAGGGAGGCTTTGGCATATCGTAAAGCTTTGCCTCTTCGCCAGAGGCTCCCCTACTAGGGGAGCTGTCGAGCGGCAGCGAGACTGAGAGGTTGTACGAAGACGAGCCTAACCTACAAACAAAGCAGGAGCCCCATCCATTCGGATGGGGCTCCTGTTTTTCTTATTGCTTACTGCATATCCGTCTCAGAGATGGGGGTATCCAGCTCATCGGCCGGGGCGTCCGCCATCTCGGGCTGTTTGCCCTTCTTCTCCCTGCGGGGCTTTTCGCCCTTGGGGCCGCGCTTCGACTTGATGCGCTTTGCCAGCAGCAGGAGCAGCACCAGCAGGGCTGCGCCGCCGGCGCAGAAGGCCCAGATGGGAAGCTTTGCAGGAACGAAAGCCACTTCGACCTCGGTGCCGGTGGTGGTGAAGGTGGTGTAGCTGCCGAAGCTGCCCGTCTCCACCTTATGCCAGCTGCCGTCGGCCTGCTTGACGTAGACCTTGCCCTTGGCCTTGCCGGGGGTCAGATAACGGATCTGGTGGGTCTCATTGCCGTCATCGGTGAACTCCAGCAGCCACTGCTCTGTCACACCGTGGACATCGGCTGTGATGTCCTGCTGGGTGACCTGCACGGCGTTGGAACCGCCGAAGAAGCCGTCCACGAAGAAAACGGGGCGTCCGTTCTCGCGGGTGACGCTGCTGCTCAGAGACGGGATGTAGGGCGTGTACTCCACATTGACCACGGTGTCGGTGTGGAGCTGGTCGAGAACGGGTGTGCTCCACTCGGCGTAGTATCCATCCTTCTGGGGGATCTCGGGGTAGTCGGCCAGAGTGAAGGACGCACCGTAGTCAAAGCTGATCTTCTTGATGATGTGGCCGTCGGCCTTGAAGGTCAGGTTCAGCTTGCGGAAGGAGTCCGGCACATTCTCCTGAGCCAGCAGGGTCTCATAGGTGACCGGCTCTGCCTGACCGACGCGGCTCAGGCGGTCGATGCCCTGCAGATCGTCGGAGACGAAGAGGTTGCCATAGAAGTCGCCGTCCTGTCCGCCGGAGACAGCACCCACGTACTGCTGGCCTTCCAGCACAGAGACGATGGCGCGGTTGTTGATGGCGATGAGGCTGCCGTCGGTGAGGTCGCTGTCGCTGCCCTGACCCACGATGCCGCCGACGTACTTCTCACCGCTGAGGGCGCATTTTGCCCAGTTGCTGCGGAGCTTGGCGCTGGCCGCACCGGCAATGCCGCCCACCTGATTGACGCCGGTGACGTCGCCGTAGGACTCGCAGGCCGTCACAAGGCCCAGTTCCTCCTGGCCGACGATGCCGCCGACCATATCCTTCTTGGCGGTGATGCTGCCCTCGTTGATGTTGCCGATGAGGACGGCGCTGACGGTATAGGAGGTGCGCAGCAGCGAGGTACCCTCGTCCTTGTTGTCCTCCTCGGGGTCCAGCAGGTTCTCGACGCCCATGGTACCGGCGATGCCGCCCACGTTCATGTCGGCGTCGATGCTGCCGCGGTTGATGCTGTTTTCAATTTTGCCGTCGGACTGGGAAGCGATGAGGTCTTCCGACTCATCCTCGTAGATGGTCTTGCTGCCCGGGTCGCTGATCTCTTCCACAGCATCCAGCATCAGGTTGGACACGACGCTGACCTGTGCGGTCACGGCGCGCATCTTGTCGGTCAGCTGGTTGCTGGCGGTGCGCATGGTGCTGTTGATGTCGTCCATCTTGTCGTTGATGGCGCTGACAGCATCAAAGAGGGAGTCCTTGGTGTTGGTCAGCTCTGCCGAGGGACGAGGCACCTTGATAGGGTCCTGCTGGTTGAGCCAGTGGAGAATATCGCGGGTCTGGCCCATCATATCGGTCAGGCCGCCGAGGCCGTCCTGCATCTGGCCCAGAGCCACGGAGGTATGCGCCAGCGTTGCGCTGGTGAGGGCGGCGTCGGTCTTGAGCAGGTCGAGGGAGTCGCTCAGGTCATCCATGGCGTCGCTCAGCTTGTCGGAAGCATCGCTCAGCTGATCGAGACCATCCTTGATGCTGCCGCCGCCGTTATTGCCGACCCAGTCCTTGATGTTGTCCATGATGCCGTCGGTGATGCTGCCCATGCCGTCCAGCGCGTCAGAGGCTTTGGTCAGAGCCGCAGCCAGCTCGGGGTGGTCGGAGGCCGAGACGGACTTGGCAGCGCTGCCCACGATGCCGCCCATCTGGGTGGCAATGGTAGAGATGGTGCCGATGGCACTTGCGATTTGGGAAGTAGCACGGGCAATGTCACTGTCGTTGGACAGGAGGGACGCCGTGCGCAGCAGGCCCATGCCTGCGGTGACGGCCTTCATTGCCGGAGCCATGCCGCTGCCCAGCGTGAAGACGCTGGCCACAGAGTTGGCCACCTTCAGCAGCTCAATGCCGGTCTTGAGGTTCTTATCCGACTTCTTCTCGGCAGAGAGAGAGTCGTAGCCGGTCAGGATGGTGGAGATCGCCTGCGAGGCAGCGCTGTCATCGCCGGTATCGACAGACTCCAACAGCTGTTTGATACCCTCAGAGATAGCCGACATCCCGTCACGGCCATCCTCGGCCGCGTCGCTCACCTTGTCCAGACCGGAGCTGGTCTTGCTGAGGGCGCTGGATGCCATCAACATCTCAGCGGCCATCTCGCGCATGGCCCACTTGAGGTTTCCGGTGGCATCGGTCAGCTTGGTCATGGCATCTTCGCCGGTGTCCATGACGGGTTCGAGTTTGGTGAGGGTATCGGCCAGCAGAGTGGAGGCGCGGTCGATCTCGTCGGCCACCTCGTCGCCGTAGTCGCTGGCCTGATCGTCCAGCTGGCGTGCCGCTGCAATGGCGGTGTCCATCTGGCTGGTCATGGCGCTGAAGGAATTGGAGATGCTGGCGGTGGAGTTCTCGACAACGCCGGTGGTGTCATCGACAAGGCCGCGCAGAACATCCAGCTCCGAACGGAGACGCTTGATGGTGTCCTTAGAGAGGTCGAGTTCGCGATAGGGTTCCGCCTGACCGGCAATGCCGCCCACGTCCTTGCGGCCCAGAACACGGCCCTGGTTGATGCAGCCGGATACGAGGCCGTCGGTGCGGCCCACGATGCCGCCCACGTTGTAGCCGATATGCTCGTAGCCGACAGTTCCGGTGTTGACGCTGGTCAGGATCATGCCGGAGGAGCGGCCTGCGATGCCGCCGGTGTCGGTGGCGACGTTGGTGACGGAATTGGTGGCGTCGTCATCGGCGGCGGCTATCTTGTTGTTGATCTGGTCCACCATCTTGGCGGTGAAGCCGTCGGTGTCGAGAGAGGCTTCCTGATATTCGGTGTTGATGCTGCCCACGTTGGTGCAGCCGGTGATGGCGCCGAGGTTGTAGCCTGCGATGCCGCCGGTGGAAGATTTGCCGGTGACGATGGCGCGGGCCGTGCTGTGGTCGATGGTGCCTTCGGACTCGTTGCGGCCCACGATGCCGCCCACCTCGCTGTCGCCGGTGACGACGCCGGTGAACTGGCAGTTGATGAGGGTACCGTGGTTGATGCCTACGATGCCGCCGGTGGTGGTGTCGGCAGAGTCAGAGACAGACACGACGCCCCGCACGCTCAGGGACTCGATGGAGCCCTGTTCCTCCACGATGCCGAAGAGGCCCGCCGGGGAATACTGGCCCGTAATGGTCAGGTCCGAGATGGTGTGGCCGCTGCCCTTGAACTGTCCGCTGAAGGACGGGATGGGCTCCCACAGCATCCCCTCGAGGGAGAGGTCTTTCTGTAGAATAACCGTCTTGCCCACCGACCACTGGTCGTAGGCACAGCTCTTGGCCAGCGAAAGCAGGTCCGAGACGCTGTTGATGTAAATGGTATCGCCGTCGTCAGACGCGAACACCGGCAGTGCGATGCTCAGCGCCAGCACAGCGGCCAGAAGCGCAGCCGTCAGGCGGCGCAGCAGATGGTTACTGGTCTTCATTCTGCACCTCCTGTTTTTCGTTGTCGTCCAGTTCCTGAGAGACGTTGCCCGAGATGACGGTCAGCTGGACGTCGCCGTCCACGATGGCGTTCATCGTACCGGCCACAGAGCCGTGGATCTCGCCCTGCACGATGCCGTTGACACGCATACGGCCATTGCCGCTGCTGCGGGCCACCAGCTTCGGCACAGCAAAGGAGGTACGGTCCACGATGCGGGTGCCGATGAGCAGGATCTGAGGCAGGACGAAGAGGACGAGGATGATGGAGATGATGGTGCCTCGGCCCAGACACTGGCCGATGCCCACGATGCAGGCGTCGGAAGTCATCTGGCCGATGAGGATGCCGGACACAGTCATGATGGTGCCGGAAGTCAGGATGGTCGGGAACGCGAAGTTGATGGTCTCTATCATGGCCTGCTTGTGCTCCATCTTATCCTTCAGCTCGTTGAAACGGGTGGCGATGACGATCGCGTAGTCGATGTTCGCGCCCATCTGGATAGAGCTGACGATGAGGTAGCCCATGAAGTAGAGGTTGGTCCCCATGAAATACGGGAACGAGAAGTTTATCCAGATAGCGCCCTGAATGACCACGATGAGCAGGATGGGCATACCGACGGACTGGAAGGTGAACAGCAGCACCAGCAGGACGATGAAGATGGACACGACGTTGACGACGACATTATCGACGGCGAAGGACTTCTGGAAATCGTACTCGTTGGTGGCGTCACCGGCCATGTAGAGCTCGCCGTCCGGGTAATACTTCCGGGCGATGGAGCGGATGGTGTCGGTGAACTCATAAGTAGTCTGGCCGGGTTCCAGAGAGGGGCTCAGGTAGATGAGGACGCGGTTGTAGTCGTTGCCCTGCAGCTGGGCCAGTGCGCTCTCCATCTGGTCGCGGGCGTCGTGGAGGTCGTCCAGGTCTTCCTGAGAGAGGGAGACGATGCCGGTGTCGGCCTCGTCGCAGACGTAGAGGAACATATCCACGAGCGGCACTTTATAGGATGCGAAGTTGCCGATGACCTGGCCGTACTCCTCGTTCTCGATGGCGTAGGCGGTGTAGATCATCTGGGCGGCCTCGTAGTCCAGGTCGGCCATCTCGGAGAACTGGCGGGCGGTGAGCTTGTCTTCCAGCATATAGCCGTCCTGGGCCTCGATGTTGGACAGACCCTTGGTGGAGTCTATCTCATCGCAGCTTTCCAGCTCCTCCAACATCTTTTTCTCGATGCTGTAATCGTCGTTCTTGGGGTAGACGAGTGCCACGAGGTTCGACTTGGTGAAGTTTTCTTCGATCATCTGGTCCGCGATGAGGGATTCGTTCATCTTCGGCACCTTGATGACATCGTAGCCGTAGGCGTAGGGACAAAGGTTCGAGAAGTGGTAACCGATGAGGATGACCACCAGGAAGATGACAGGGATGACCTTGCGGGTGCGCCATGCAAAGCGGCCCACGAAGGGGATCTCCGGCACGAAGTTCCTGTGCTTGGTCTTATCCATGTAGGGTCCGAAGAGCATCAGCAGGCCGGGCATGACCACGAACACCGAGAGCATCGCAAAGAGGATGGACTTGATGAGGCAGATGGCCATATCGGAGCCGATGCGGAACTGCATGAACAGCATGGCCACAAGGCCGCCGACGGTGGTCAGGGAGCTGGAGCTGATCTCAGGGATGCTCTTGCTCAGGGACTCGATGACGGCCTCCTTCAGAGGCATGGTCTGGTGTTCTTCCTTGAAGTGGTTGCAGAAGATGATGGCGTAGTCCAGCGACAGCGCCAGCTGCAGGATGTTCGTGACCGAGTTGGACACGAAGGAGATGGTGCCGAGCATGAAGTTTGTACCCATGTTCAGGATCATGCCCACCACGAAGGTGAGGATGAGGACGGGTACCTCGGCGTAGGTCTGGGACGTCAGGAGCAGGACGATGACGATGATGACGGCAACGTACACCATGATGACCCGCACCTCGGCATCAATGGTCTCCTGCTGGGTGTTGCCCAGCGAGGTGGAGACGTAGATGTCGTAGTCGGCGAGGTATTCCTTCACCCGGTCGAGGGCCTCGAGGCACTGGTCATCGTCCTCGGGGTAGTCGAAGGTGATGGAGTAAAGGGCCGACACCGAGTCCTTATTATAATGGTCGGTCGTGTCGTCGTAGTCCAGCATCTGGACGCCCTTGAGCTCGGTGAGCCGGTCGGAAAGCTCATCGGCCTCAGCGGGCGTGATGTTGGCCACCATGACATCGGCAGAGCCGTAGGTCGTGAACTGCTCGTCCATGATGTCAAGGCCCATGCGGGTCTCCGAGGTCTTGGGCAGGTAGGTGGTCATGTCGGTCTCGACCTTGACCCACCGCACCGAGAACACCGTGAAGATGGCAGCCAGAATGACAAACAGGAACACAAGGTTGCGGCGTTCCACGATCTGGCGCGCAAGCTTGTGCATGAAGTCTATCTGTGGTTTTTCGTGTTCGTTCAAAGCGTCCGTCCTCCTTTGTCGTGATTTTTTTGCAGTTTCATCCCCGGGGATGGGCTGCGCAGTCGTCTCATAAACAACCTCCGTCCGATAAACTACATTTGGTGATTTTGTGAAAATTCGAATGGAAATATTTGTACAAATGATATAATAGAGCGCTGCCCATCAAAAAGCAAGCGACAAAACCACACGAATGATAAAATTTGCATGTTCTTAGCTGCCCTCTCAGTCATCGCTGCGCGCCTGAGAGGGCTAGTGTTTCCGTTTCCTGCGCGGCCCCGCATTGACGTAGCCGAACACTGTGCCACAGACGCCGCCGACGATGTGCATGAAGTTGGCCACGTTGTCCCGCACAAAGATGATGTCATAGACCTGCTGGCCCAGATAGAGCGCCGCCACCAGCAGCATGGTGACGGGGATGCCGCCCGAGAAGCCGGACAGGGATGCCAGCATGATGAGCATGAAGACGATGCCCGACGCGCCCAGCAGCGCCGTGCGGGGGAACAACGCACACTGCAGAATGCCCGAGATGAGGGCCGTGAGCAGGATGCCTTTGAGCAGGGGCAGGCTGCCGTACTTTTCTTCCATCGGCGGGCCGACGACGAGGAGAAGCAGCATATTGTTCAGGAAATGGTCCCAGCTGCCGTGGCCCAGCACATGGCCGAAGAGCCGGATGTAAAACAGCGGGTCTTTCAGCGAGGAACGGTAGACGCTGAACAGATGGGTGGTCGTCCAGCCGCCGGTGTACTGGCCCAGGAACAGCACCCCCAGTGAGAGGAGGAAAAATGTCAGGATGACCGGCGAATTGTACTGCACAGACAGCGTGAATTTGGGTCGTTTCGTAGTTGTTTCCTTCTTTCCCGGCCCGTCCGGGGCCGCAGTATGAGTGATACGACCATCATATCATAATCTTCAAGGTTTTTCCACAACTTTCGTCGGTTCAACCCCGGGTCTGCTCCCAATAGGCCCCCATGCTCTGGCCGGGCTGGTCGGTGACTTCGTCGCTGAGGTAGTCCGCGAGGCCCACGGCGGCAGGCTGCCAGCTGCGGGCTGCCTCTACCGTGGGGTACTCCACCTCGGCGTACCAGAACTCCGTCGGCTGGCCCTCGTCCACATGATTCACTTCCAGCACCGCACCGTCCGGCAGCAGGTAGCTGCGGCGGAGCTTCGGGATAAGGGGCCTGCCGATGATCTTCGTCTCGAGGTCATTGAAAAGCGCAGGGTCGATGTCCCGCTCGATCTCTTCCCTCGCCAGCCCGCTGCCCGACTTGAAGCAGAGGACGTAGTGGGTCTTGCCGCCCGTCAGGGCCTCTTCCCGGATGCGGACGGTGGGCCGCACGCTGATGTAGCCCTGCCGCATGGCAAACTCCTCTTTCAGCGGCAGGCCTTCCGGCCAGCCGTTCACCATCCACTTGCGCTCGATCTCCATGATGTTTTCCTTCCTTTCGGTGGTTTTTGTATTTATTCTAACATATTTTTATGGTATTATAAATGGTAAGTTAGCCAAAAGATAACCTCTCCGTCACGGCTAACGCCGTGCCACCTCCCCTATCGAGGGGAGGCCTTGGCATACCGGAAAACTTAATCTCTTCGCCAGAGGCTCCCCTACT
>OGHU01001878.1_pt1 | contig 11571 bp, 8 predicted proteins | sample 1571521 | NCBI WGS metagenome assembly OGHU01 (sample SAMEA2581963, study PRJEB24529) | metagenome | biome: Human gut stool | place: China | collected 2011 | reverse complement strand
CATAAATTTACGTGTTTATAATTCGGGACAAAGATATATATTTATAATAAATAAACACAAATTATTGCTCTTTGTTCGAAATCAACTCCCGATTTGCCAGCAAGGCCTCCTTAGTCCCCGCTGCCATCGAAAGAATACCGTCATTACACGTAACCATACCGCTCTCCTTGCGTCGCGTCAGCCAATCAGTTACAAAATCCGAAGCATATCCTCCTGTACTGAACTCACCGTCCAGCGCTATTATCTTTTTATAGGCAGACAGGTAATCTTCTTCCGTCGTATCGGGATAAGCGTTGGTGTAAAGCCAAAGCTGGATGTCGTAAAGCAGATAAGAACGTTCGTCGGCATGAAGCGCAAAGAATCCCTTATCAATTACTATTTCTTCCGATATCTTCCGAATCCACCGTTCCGTATCCACGGGATGATCACACTTTGCGCACAAATCGGACAAGAGCGGTGAGAAAGCTGCGTTCCGAACTTTTTCCAGCTCCATTCTTTCATCTTCTTCCGATGTATCAAAGACATCTTCGTTAACAAGTCCCCGAATAAATTTTTCAAAGTTATCGGCAAGGAAAGTAACATAATAATCATCTTCCTGATCGACATGAACGACTTTCGGTTCGCCCTGCGGACCACACTCCCGATAATCAAGGAAAATCATATCATGTCCCGCAGAAGGACAGTCGCAGATGGCCACTCCGATGTCCGGATACCCCCATTCTTCAATCATGAAACGGCTGCCGAGCTGTCCGCAAAGAGAATATATCTTATCCTTATCAACTCCCATAATGCCGGTGATAGCCACATGATCGTCCGCCCAACTGGTAGGCTCGTCGCAAGGAAAACAAACATTGAAAGGTATTCCACCGTTATGCTGCTTCATCAGCCAAATATAAGATTCGGGGAGTTTGTATCCCAGTTCACGTTCTGTTTCTTCTATCATCTCTTCTGTAGGAGGCGCGCCAATATATTCATTCATAGCATATTCATCATCATCCCAGAAGTCTGTAAAGTCAAAATTCTCAAAAGGTCTGTTTTTCATAATCGCTGTTTTTAATTTGTATTCTTTTAGTTTTGCTTTGTATGTACACTACTTTTTACGAATATACTAAAAAACAGACATTATCAATTTATTTCCTTTATTTATTTCGTTTTTTTTACGAGTAAATGAAAAAGAATCCAAGATTAAATATATAAAATACACTAATGATACAAAACACAGAGACCAGCCTATATTAACAGGCTGGCCTCTCTTTTTACCCCTATGAATCAATGATTCGGATGAATATCCAGTTTCACCGGTTTAATCATATTTTCCGGTTTCAAGATCGTATCCAGGTCTTCTTTGGAAAGAATGTTATGTTCCAGCACCAGCTCATACACTCCTTTACCCGTTTCCAGAGCCTCCTTCGCTATCTTTGTAGAATGTTTATAGCCAATTACGGGATTCAGTGCGGTCACTACTCCGATACTGTTGTGTACATCCCGACGGCATTTTTCTTCATTGGCTGTGATGCCATCAATACATAAGGTACGCAATGTATCAAAACCGTTCATCAACAAATCCGCAGATTCAAAACAGCATTGTGCCATGACAGGTTCCATCGCATTCAGTTCCATCTGTGCAGCCTCTCCACTCATAGCTACACAAAGGTCGTTTCCTATCACTTTATAAGAAACCTGATTCATGACTTCGGGAATAACAGGGTTCACCTTTCCCGGCATAATGGAAGACCCCGGCTGCATGGCAGGCAGATTGATTTCTCCCAGTCCGCAACGAGGACCGGAAGCCAATAGCCTCAGATCATTACAGATCTTGTTCATCTTGACAGCTACACGCCGCATGGCCGAAGAATATCCTACCATGCAGGAAGTATCCGAAGTAGCGCCTATCAGGTCATCTGCCAGTTTGATATCCAGTCCGGTAATCTTGCGCAGGGCAGCAATGCACTTTTCCGCATATTCCGGTTCGGCGGTAATTCCGGTTCCGATGGCTGTCGCCCCCATGTTGACCGTCAGAAAATCCTGTGCGGCAAAATCGAGATTCTTCAGTTCGTGTTCCAGAATGCTGGCGAATCCATTAAAAGTTTGTCCAAGTGTCATTGGTACGGCATCTTCCAGTTGGGTACGTCCCATCTTAATAATGTGTGCAAACTCCGCTCCTTTCTTTCGGAAAGCCTCGATCAGTGTTGCAAAGTGTTTCACCAATTTAAGATGGGTATAATACAGACCAATGTGAATGGCTGTAGGATACGCGTCATTGGTAGATTGCGAACGATTGACGTGATCGTTGGGCGAGCAGTATTGGTACTCTCCGCGTGCGTGTCCCATCAGTTCCAGTGCACGGTTGGCAATCACTTCATTGGCATTCATGTTGGTAGTGGTTCCGGCCCCTCCCTGAATCATATCTACAGGGAACTGGTCATGATGTTTTCCTTCCAGTATTTCTTTACAAGCCTTCAGTATGGCATCCGTCTGTTCCTCAGTCAGTAAATCCAGTTCACGGTTGGCAACGGCAGCTCCCATTTTAGTGATGGCCAATGCCTGAATAAACAGGGGATACTCATTCAAATGAAACTTGCTGATGCGAAAGTTTTCAATACCACGGAGTGTCTGTACTCCATAAAGTGCACTTTCCGGCACTTCACGACTACCTATCAGGTCACTCTCTGTACGAGTTTTTTTTGATAAATTTTGTTCCATATCGGTTGTTTTATAGTAATAACGTTTTCGTTAGTTCTTATAATAACCAACCAACGATGTTATTGTTTTAATAAATATGCAAAAACTATTCAAAGACTTTTTTGTTGTAAATAGAAGAAAAAGAAAATACAAAGAGAAGAATCGCTTATCTTTGTTTTTGAATTTAAAACAGCAATCTATGATATTACAATTAGCATTTGTTCTGACAGCCATTATTATTGGCGCACGCCTGGGAGGTATCGGACTCGGTGTTATTGCCGCCGTAATCTCTGCCGCTTCCTGTATGCAGGCGGCCGGAGGTTTGGACTATATGGTGAAACTGGCAGAACATTTGCTTCGTAAAAATCCTTCACACGTCACTCTGCTTAGTCCGCTGGTGACTTACCTCTTTACTTTTGTAGCCGGAACCGGACACGTGGCTTATTCCGTACTGCCGGTAATTGCAGAGGTTGCCACCGAAACAAAAATCCGTCCGGAACGTCCGTTAGGTATTGCCGTCATCGCTTCCCAGCAGGCCATTACGGCAAGTCCGATCTCTGCCGCTACCGTGGCACTTCTCGGACTTTTAGCCGGATTCGACATTACCCTGTTCGACATTCTCAAAATTACGATTCCCGCCACCATCATTGGAGTGTTGGTAGGCGCCTTGTTTTCCATGAGAATCGGTAAGGAACTGGTGGAAGATCCCGAGTATCAGAAAAGATTGAAAGAAGGTTTATTCAACAATAAAAAGGTGGAGATTAAAAGTGTCAAGAACAAACGTTCGGCAATGATTTCCGTTATCATCTTTATATTGGCAACTGCTTTTATCGTGCTTTTCGGTTCTTTTGAAGGAATGCGCCCCAGTTTCCTGATTGATGGGGAAATTGTCACCTTGGGAATGTCTTCTATCATCGAAATCGTGATGTTGTCGGCTGCCGCAATTATCCTGCTAGTAACGAAGACGGACGGGATCAAGGCAACGCAAGGTTCCGTATTTCCGGCAGGCATGCAGGCAGTGATTGCCATCTTCGGTATTGCCTGGATGGGAGATACCTTTCTTCAGGGAAATATGGGACAGCTGACTCTCTCTATCCAGGGAATTGTGCAACAAATGCCGTGGTTGTTCGGTGTCGCCCTGTTTGTGATGTCTATCCTGCTATATAGCCAGGCTGCCACTGTACGGGCACTCGTCCCTCTGGGCATTGCGTTGGGGATTTCTCCTTATATGCTGATCGCTTTATTCCCGGCCGTGAACGGATATTTCTTTATTCCGAATTATCCTACCGTGGTGGCTGCGATTAATTTCGACCGTACCGGGACAACAAAAATCGGCAAATATGTGTTGAATCATTCGTTCATGATGCCCGGCTTGGTATCGACAATTGTTGCCATTGCCCTGGGACTGCTCTTTATACAAATATTTTAATATACATATATTATTAACCTAAACATCATTCAGTTATGAAACAATTCAAAAGCTTTGGACTGGTAGTAGTCACACTACTATTTTCTGTAACAATGGCATTTGCCGCAAAACCGAATATTCATATCCTTGCCACCGGAGGAACGATTGCAGGCACAGGAAGTTCAGCTACCGGAACCAGCTACACAGCAGGACAAGTTGCCATCGGCGCACTACTCGATGCCGTGCCCGAAATTAAGGACATCGCCAACGTGACCGGAGAACAGATTGTCAAAATCGGTTCGCAGGACATGAACGACCAGGTTTGGTTGACGCTTGCCAAGAAAATCAATGAACTACTGAAACGCCCGGACATTGACGGCATCGTGATTACTCACGGAACAGACACCATGGAGGAAACTGCTTACTTCCTGAATCTGACTGTCAAGAGTGACAAACCGGTGGTATTAGTAGGCGCCATGCGTCCGTCTACCGCTCTAAGTGCCGACGGCCCGTTGAATCTTTATAACGCCGTAGTTACCGCCGCCGCAAAAGAATCCAAAGACAAAGGAGTACTGGTTGCCATGAACGGACTGATCCTTGGAGCACAGAGTACAGTTAAAATGAACACGGTCGACGTGCAAACTTTCCAAGCTCCCAACTCCGGCGCGCTAGGTTATGTGTTGAACGGAAAAGTATTCTATAATCAGGTGACGCTAAAAAAACATACCACCCAATCCGTTTTCGATGTTACTCATCTGAACGCACTTCCTAAAGTAGGTATCGTATACAGCTATTCCAACATCGAAGCAGATATGGTCACTCCGATGCTCAACAACGGCTATAAAGGCATTATCCATGCAGGAGTAGGAAATGGAAATATCCATCAGAATATCTTCCCGGTATTGACAGACGCCCGTCAGAAAGGAATCCTTGTGGTCCGTTCTTCCCGTGTCCCGACAGGTCCTACCACGTTGGATGCAGAAGTAGATGACGCCAAATATCAGTTTGTGGCTTCACAGGAACTGAATCCGCAGAAATCACGCGTTCTGTTAATGCTTGCACTAACCAAAACAACTGACTGGAAACAAATTCAGCAATATTTTAACGAATACTAAAAGCCTGACCTACTTATGAAAAAATGGATATTTATGTTGCTCCTCGCGGGCAGCATACAGGGAGTATATGCTCAAAAAACGGAGAAGAAGGATAAATTCAACCCGAACACTCCCCTGTTTGAAGAACTGACAGACGTGAAAAAGAAAACAGATAAGTTCAATCTTTATCTGAATATGCAAGGGAGCTTTGACGCTCATTTCCAGAATGGTTTTCAGGAGGGTGACTTTAATATGCACCAGCTTCGTATCGAAGCCAAAGGAAATATCAACAACTGGCTGTCTTACCGCTATCGTCAGCGCCTCAACCGCTCGAACGATGCAAACGGCATGATTGATAACCTCCCGACTTCTATCGACTATGCCGGAATCGGTATCAAGCTGAATGACCAGTTTAGTCTTTTTGCAGGAAAGCAATGTGCCGCATACGGTGGTATCGAGTTCGACCTGAATCCGATTGACATCTATCAATACAGTGATATGATTGATTACATGAGTAATTTCATGACCGGATTGAATGTGGGTTATAACATTACTCCCGAACAGCAGCTTAACCTGCAGATATTGAACAGCCGTAACAGTTCTTTCGATAATACTTACGGAATCACAGAAGATGCCGAAGGTAATCTCCCCGATCTGAAATCGGGCAAAATGCCACTAGTTTATACATTAAACTGGAACGGTAATTTCAATAATGTATTTAAAACCCGTTGGTCGGCTTCTGTCATGAACGAGGCCAAAAGTCACAATATGTATTATTATGCTTTAGGTAACGAGTTGAATCTTGGAAAATGGAATGCTTTTGTCGATTTCATGTATTCAAAAGAGGACATTGACCGCAAAGGTATTATTACCAGTATCGTAGGCCGTCCGGGCGGGCATAACGCTTTTGATGCTAACTATCTTTCGGTTGTTGCCAAATGTAATTACCGCTTTCTTCCGAAATGGAATGTTTTTGTGAAGGGTATGTACGAGACGGCTTCCGTAGGCAAGGCGTCCGAGGGAATAGAGAAGGGAAATTACCGTACTTCCTGGGGATATCTGGGCGGTATCGAATATTACCCGATGGAAACCAATCTGCACTTCTTTGTTACCTACGTAGGACGTTCGTATGATTTCACTTCCCGCGCCAAGGTGCTGGGACAGGAGAATTACAGTACTAACCGTATTTCTGTAGGATTTATCTGGCAGATGCCTGTATTCTAATTCTAAAGCAAGAAACCGGGCTGACAATAAAAAAATACCCGATAGCTTCTTACAACAGTTATCGGGTATTCTTATATGTTCGGTCTTTTTAAATCAGAACCCAGGTATCTGCTCCGGCCCATTCAGGCATATGCACAGCATCCCCACTGGGGAAAGACAGTCTATTCAACTGCTTCACGGAAGCACAGATAAGCCGTCTCATCAATTCTGGCAAGAGAGACTGACATTCTTTTGTGTCAGCCCATTGCTTCAAATGTGTTGATGTGATGAATTCCATAGATTACCTATATTGAGACTAGATATTGATGAACAAATATACAACTTCTTTTTGACCCAATACACAAAACATTGAAAAGATGTCGCAAATTTTTCTCAACATACTCGACAAAAGAGATTGGAACAACAGCGTTGACCAAATTCAAAAACTCACCGAAAGCCCCATAAAATCAACTAGGGAATATCCGTTTACGCTTTCATGGTCTCACTATTTGATATTAATGCGCATTGAATCTGATGAAGAACGCAGATTTTACGAAATTGAGTCTCAGAAACAAAATTGGAGTGTACGTCAATTGCAGCGGCAATATAATTCAAGCCTGTATGAGCGTTTGGCTCTCAGCAAAGACAAAGATTCAGTCTTGCGTTTAGCACAAGAGGGGCAAACGAACAATAAACCAGATGACATCATAAAGAATCCTTTAACGCTTTTTAGTAATCATTGTTCTATAATATATACAAAGAACTATGGACAATTTGTAATGTTCTAAATTATATCGAACTCACGTTAGTTTAGATGCGGGAGATTCAAAAACGCTGCAAATTCGAGGGGCGAAAGTGACTGGTTTATGTGCAATTACGATTTTCCCGGAGTCAAGAATATAAAACGAATGGATAAAAAATATTACTACGGTATACTTCTTGCATTTTTAAACTTCATCTACCCTCCCATCATTTTTCCCATCATGAAAAGACTTGTTATTTATAATCTTTTGGCAACATTCCGAACTTCTCTTTAAAACATTTTGCAAAATGGGAAGAAGAAGCAAAGCCTAACCGTTCTGCTGCCTCAGCTATGCGAACACCATTTGCAATTAATTCAGCTGCTTTGTTTAAGCGGAAGTTCTTCACATAGTTATTAGGAGGCATACCAAACAAACCTTTCATCTTCCGGTAAAGATTAGAATGACTCATATTCATTTGATCTGCCAATATATCAATTGAATAATTTTCATTAATAACCTGCTCCGATAAAATTGCATTGATCTTGTCTATAAATTCTACATCTTTTTGAGAAATAGCAAAATCCGAAAGTGAAGAAGATGAACCAATTGTGATGTCCGTCATCTGTTTATGAAACGCCAATCGCAGTTTTAATAAATTCTCGATCTGTTTATAGAGCTGCTTAACAGAAAACGGTTTCTCAAGATATACATCAGCACCACTTTCAAGTCCTTCCACTTTAGATTCCAATGTCGTTTTTGCAGTCAGCAAAATAACAGGAATATGAGAATAAGCCATATCGGATTTTACATGATTACAAAGTTCAAGTCCATCCATTTCAGGCATCATAACATCACTGACAATAACATCCACACTCTGGCGTGTGAGTATTTCCAATGCTTCTTTTCCATTACCGGCACGTATCACCCTAAACCAAGTACTTAAAGCTTCCCGAGTTAGATTTAACAATTCAAGATTATCCTCCACCAATAAAACAGTGAATCTCCTATTAGCAAATTCAGAAACAGAAGTCACCTCTTCTCCAACATCTACAGCATCCGTTTCAGTCAATTCATCAGATACATCTTCTGTTTCTACAGTTCCCAATGGTAAAGATAATACAAATGAAGCACCGCCCTCGGAACTATTTTCCAGAAACAAACTTCCATGATGGGCTTCTGCCAAAGACCTTGCAAATGCCAAACCAATCCCAGTACCCTTAGATGATGCCACAGGATCATCAGGCAATTGATAAAAAGCTTGAAATATTTTATCGCGTTGGTCCTCCGGAATACCGGGACCATCATCAGTGACCTCTATCCTCACCTCGTCATCTACTGATAATACCTTCAATTCAATTCTGGATTTCGCATATTTCATCGCATTCCCTATCAAATTTACCAGAATCTTACTCATCTTTTCCGAATCAATCATCATGTTAATCTCTTCATGAGGCAAACAAAGATGTAATGTCAGTCCTCTCAACTCCGCAGAACCGCAGAATTGATTAAAAATATCACTGACCAATGCATTAACATTGCATTTCTTCAAATTCAACTGCAAAGCACTACTTTCCAACTTCTGAAAATCAAGTAACTGATTGATGATTCCCAATAGATAATCTACATTCTTTTCTATCACAGAAATATACTTGTTCTCTTTCCCTTTGATTTCCTCTTCTCTCAATTTCTCCAACGGCAAACGAATCAAACTTAGCGGAGTTCGTATTTCATGTACCAAATTAATAAAGAAATTGATTTTCGATTTATACATTTCTTTTTCTTTGGTAGTCTGATACTCCTCCATCCGACGTTTATACTTACGCCTGACATACAAATTCCAACGCCAACCAAGAAATACGATAGCAGCAAGTAACAACAATGCATATACCACATAAGCAATAGTAGTCCGCCACCAGGGAGGAGTAACCACAATCCATAAAGAAATTGCCTTTTCATTCCAATAATGGTCATTATTTGAACCACGAACCAAAAACTCATATTCTCCCGGAGGAAGGTTGGTATAGGAAGCTGTATTATTAGAAGAGTTGTTAATCCATTCCTTATCTACTCCGTTCAAGATATACGCATAACGATTTCTAAGAGGATCTTCATAGCTAAGTATCGCAAAACGAATTGTAAAACTGTTATTCTCATAAGGTAATTTTATTTTATCAACAGTATAAAAAGGCTTATCCAACCGGAGCAACCGCCTCACTTCCCGCTCATTATTCAAATTAGGGAAACTGATATTTATAACATAAACAGGAGGAAGATAGGTGTTATCTGTAAATTCTTTCGGTTCAAAAACATTAAATCCGTTCACTCCTCCAAAATACATCTTTCCAGTCGATGAAGCTAATGAAGATTGCGCTGTGAACTGATTCCCCTGCAAACCGTCATTTATAGTAAAAAGACAGTTCTTATTCTTATCTGCAGGATTAAACTGATATAACCCGGAATTACAGGAAATCCAAAAATTGCCTGCCTGATCCTGCTCTATCGAATAAATAACCTTATCCGGTAACCATATATTTTCCGGATCAAAATCAACAAAAGTTTCTGTTTCTTTGGAAAAAGAGCATAATCCTCCACCATTGGTCCCAAACCACATCGTACCTTTCCTATCTTCAAATAATGTTATCACGGAGTTACTCGTAATAGTAGTCAGGTCCTCCCGGATATGTTCAAAATGCTTCCACTCTTCACCAACTGTATTATAACAGAAAACGCCACGATTTGAGGTCGCAATCCAAAGATTATTGTACATATCCTCATAGATGTCAGTTACAGAAGCCATAGCACCGACATTTATCACAGTTATAAAATTATCCGATTGCGGATTATAACGACATAATCCCCAGCTTGTTCCGACAAAGATTTCTCCTTTACGATCTTTAAAAAGGCTTAATACATCATTACTGCAAAGTGTATTCGGAATATCACGGGAATAAGTATAACTTTTAATATTCCCTGTCTTCAGATTTAACACATGCAATCCTTCAGCATAAGTTCCCACCCAAAGATTATCGCCCTCCAACAACAAACTACGTATATCGTATTTTATATTTGATTTCTTCAAAAAATACTCATGAAAAGAATGAGTTTGTGAATTGAAAAACCACAATCCATTCCGGGTTCCCACCCAAACATTCTTCTCCCGATCTTCACAGAAAGGTCCTATCTCCTTATCTGCTTTTTCCATCCCCGTCAAAGACAGAGAATAAGTAGAAAAACGCTTCGACTGTTTAGACATGTAATTTATTCCACCGGAATTAGTCATTACCCAAAGTGTACCTTCATTATCCCGCATCATCGCGTGTACAGTCGGATCGCTCAAAGCCCATAAACCAAACGGAGAGTCTCCCCTACGAAATGTCTTACGCTCACGGTCAAATAAATAAATGCCATTGTCTGTACCAACCAGCATTTCTTTCCCGTTATAGTCCATCAGACAAAGAATAGAACTGAAACTCTCTGCAGACGTATTATATATTTTTAATTCCTGACTTCCTTCCTGATAGCACCCTAACGAATTCGTCCCCACACCGCACCAAATTTCATGATCAATACTATGGAGACAGTTAATCCTCTGATTGCCAATATTCAATTCGAATGAAACCGGATAACTTTGCAGAAAAGTTCCTTGTTCATCAAAGCACAATAATCCCTCCTGCATAGAAGAGACATAGACAAGAGAATCCGTACCTTGGCAAATATCCCAGGCAAAAAAAGTCCGGATACTATTTTGAGTCAGAACGTCTTTTACCGGATCATAAATAAAGATGCCTTGTCCCAAAGTAGCTATCCAAATCAAACCATTTTTAGTTTTTACGATTTTCTTGACTTCGCAACTAATGAATACTCCATATTTAGTTGTCTTATCAAAATACAAGAAATGATCGTCAGAGCGATCATAAATGTATAGCCCGGAACTTGTTCCTATCCAAAGGTCTTCACCCTCTTCCATCAAAGAACCGACAAAGTTGTTCCCTAAAGAATATTTGTCATTTAGAACATTCCGATAAATTTTATTTCCGCTACCATAATAGCAGTTCAACCCATTACTCGTACCTATCCATAAAAAGCCATAACTATCTTGAATTGCACACCAAGTTGTGTTATGAGACAATCCGTTTTCTACTTGATATTTCTTAAAAGAAAACTCTGCAGATGCCATTAATGGCTCAATACAAAAAATAATAAGACTGATAAATGCTATTATTGCTTTTTTCATATTATATACCCATGTCGATTCAGCGAGTCAAATATAGCTATTTTAGTAACCCAAGCCAAATCTCAAAATTATTTTCACTTGGAGAATAGATAAAAACAACACAGATAACGTCTATTGATCTCATCGACGTTATCTGTGTGCCAAACAATACATTTACCTCATTGTCTTCAGACGATTAATCATGCAATCCCTTTTTTCTCAAATAAT
>OGHU01001864.1_pt1 | contig 11653 bp, 9 predicted proteins | sample 1571521 | NCBI WGS metagenome assembly OGHU01 (sample SAMEA2581963, study PRJEB24529) | metagenome | biome: Human gut stool | place: China | collected 2011 | reverse complement strand
TGCAAACGGCTGCAAAGTTACCATTTATTTATCATATTAGAAACTTCTTCGGCAAGATTTTTTCCGAATTCTTCTATTTTCATGGTTCCTTTGTCGCCTTCGCCCTGCTTGCGGACTGCAACTTCACCGTTTTCAGCTTCTTTCTCGCCTACAATCAACATGTAAGGAATACGCTTCATTTCATTGTCACGAATCTTACGGCCGATTTTTTCATTACGGTCATCCACAATAGCACGAACATCGAATTTTCTCAGTTCCGCTTTCACTTGTTCCGCATACTCATTGAATTTCTCAGAAATAGGCAGAATAGCTACCTGGTCAGGAGTCAGCCACAGCGGGAATTTACCGGCAGTATGCTCAATCAATACGGCAACAAAACGTTCCATTGATCCGAAAGGCGCACGGTGAATCATTACCGGACGATGCTTTTGGTTATCTGAGCCCATATATTCCAACTGGAAGCGTTCGGGCAAGTTGTAGTCTACCTGAATTGTTCCCAATTGCCAGCGACGACCGATAGCGTCTTTCACCATAAAGTCCAATTTAGGACCATAGAATGCAGCCTCACCATATTCCACTTTCGCAGTCAGGCCTTTTTCTTCGCAAGCTTCAATAATGGCCTGTTCGGCTTTTTCCCAATTCTCATCACTACCGATGTACTTTTCGCGGTTCACCTTGTCACGAAGAGAAATCTGAGCTTCCACATTCTCAAAATTCATAGACTTGAACACAATGTTGATGATATCCATCACGCGAAGGAATTCTTCCTTCACTTGGTCGGGACGACAGAACAAGTGAGCATCATCTTGTGTAAAACTGCGCACACGGGTCAGTCCGTGCAATTCACCACTTTGTTCGTAGCGGCATACGGTTCCGAATTCCGCGATACGCAACGGCAGGTCCTTATAAGAACGTGGAGAATTCTTATAAATCATACAGTGATGAGGACAGTTCATCGGTTTCAGGAAATATTCTTCCCCTTCTTCGGGTGTATGAATAGGCTGGAACGAGTCCTTACCGTACTTGGCGTAGTGTCCGGAAGTGATATACAGGTTCTTGTTGCCAATAGGCGGACACATTACTTCCTGATAATCATAACGGGCCTGGATACGGCGCAAGAAATCCTGCAAACGGATACGCAAGGCAGTACCTTTCGGCAACCACATGGGAAGTCCCTTGCCCACCATATCGGTAAACATGAACAAATCCATTTCCTTACCTATCTTACGATGGTCGCGTTTCTTGGCTTCTTCCAGCATTACCAGATATTCGTCCAGCATTTTCTTCTTCGGGAAAGTTATACCATAAATACGTGTCATCTGCTTGCGGTCTTCCTGTCCTCTCCAATAAGCACCGGCTACAGAAAGCAGCTTGATAGCTTTGATAGGAGCGGTAGAGGTCAAGTGAGGACCACGGCAAAGGTCGGTAAACGCACCTTGTGTATAAGTGGTGATGTGTCCATCCTCCAGTTCGGAAATCAATTCACATTTATAAGTCTCACCTCTTTCACCGAATTTCTTCAACGCATCCTCTTTAGCGATGCTCTGACGCACCAATATCTCTTTCTTTGCAGCCAACTCGGCCATCTTGGCCTCGATAGCGGGTAGATCTGCTTCCTTAATGATTGCTTCACCCGGGTCTACATCATAGTAAAAACCGTTTTCAATGGCCGGACCGATACCAAACTGAATGCCCGGATAAAGTTCTTGCAATGCTTCGGCCAGCAAGTGGGCACTAGTATGCCAGAAAGCATGTTTGCCCTGTTCGTCTTCCCATTTATAAAGAACGAAGTTTGCATCTTCATTGATAGGGCGAGATAAATCAATCGTTTCACCGTTCACGCCACAAGCTAAAACATCTTGTGCCAGCCGTGAACTGATACTTTCTGCAATCTGCAGACCAGTAACTCCTTCGTTATATTCGCGAACGGAGCCGTCGGGGAATGTTATCTTTATCATAATCTTCTATTTATATTCTTTCTTGAGGATGCAAAAATAACGAAATCTTTTTGACTTATCCTCTTTTTAGCAAAAAAATGTTATTCTTTTCGTTCCGTAAAGCGTTTGATGATATTGTAAGCAGAGAAAAGCCCCAACTCACCTGCTTTACTCAGGTCCTGTATACCTTGCCTGTTGTTACCCAAGAAAATATGTGTCAAGCCGCGATTGAAATAAGCATCCGCAAATTTAGGATCCAACTGGATGGCTCTGTCATAATCAACAATTGCCGCACGATAGTCTTTCAAGATAGAAAGCACATTACCTCTATTATAATAAGCATAGACAAAATCCGGAGCCAGCTCAATCACCTTGTCCAAATCGCGCTTTACCATTTCATAGTCCGCAGCTTTCACTGCACTCTTCTCTCCCGGACCGGCTTTCAAATCATACTCTTTTTCCATCTTCTGGTATTCCAGCTGCTTATAACGGATGAGAGCACGGTTGAAATAAACCGGGAAGAAATGATCTTCTATAATAATAGCCTGATTCAAATCTTCAATGGCACTTGCAAAATCCTGCACCAGATAAAAGTCCAATGAACGTGCAAAACGTTTGTTCACATCATTCGGATCAGCCACAATGGCAGCAGTCTGTTCGTCAATGGATGCAAAATGTTTTGTAGCTTGTTCTTCCGTCAGAGGAGCTTCCTCATTAGTTATAATCAGACGGCCGGGAAGTACTTTCTGATTATTCAATGTTTCAATGAACTTATAATAGTTGACCTGCCGTTTCACATCATCGTGCTTTTCATAATAGGTAAGCACGAACATGGGCTGGGGAACAATATTCACATTCTTATCCTGCACGCGTCCACGATAGTCACTCTTATATTTTTCTTCTCCCTCTTCGTTGTCGGCAACCACTATCTTACGATAGTTGTTCATGTTCTTGTCGGACTTCTTACGGGTTTTATTATTCTCCGTATTATCGGCAGTCTGCTTATTAGGATCTACTCCGTTCTGTTTATCCAGCTGTGCTTTCAACACCTTGAATTCATCTGCATCAGCACCTTTCACATCCCCTATTTTCCTACGCGCCTGCGCTCTGTACTGATATCCCAGCAAGAAATTGGGATATTCATTTATCACCGTAGAATAATCTTTAATTGCCCCTTTATAATCTCCTGTCTGATCCAACAACAGACCACGGTTGAAAATAGCCATCATATTGTCGGGCTCCATTTCGATAACAAAATTAAAGTCTTGAATAGCCCGGTTGTCATCGCCTACTTGTGCACGTAACAAGCCCCGGTTATAATGGCCGATGAAATTATTGGGATCAATATCCAATGCAATATCATAGTCACTCATCGCTCCTCTCAGGTTATTCTGATGGTAACGGGCCAAAGCACGGTTGATATAAACACCTGAATTCCGGGTGGACAGACGGATGGCATGATCAAAATCGGCTTCCGCATCTTTATATCTCTGCTGTTGCAGACGAAGGATAGCACGGCTGGCCCATGTATCTGCATCATAACGGTCTATTTCAATCGCCTTGCCAAAGTCTTTTTCGGCAGCCAAAGTATCTTTCTGCTTCAAATCCACCTCACCACGCATCAAATAGGCCTTTGTATATCGGGGGGAAATGGCGATCAGCTTATCCAGATCATTCTTCGCCCCCTTATAATCCTCCTGTCTGATACGGCAAAGGGCCATATTATGCCATACCCCTATGTTCTCAGGATCAAACTCCAACGCCTTGGTATAATCTTCTATAGCTCCCGCAAAATTATTCTGCTGGATCCGTGCCAATCCACGCACCTGATAAGCACTTACCACAAACGGATTCCTCTCAATAGCTTCCGAACAATCACTCTCCGCCCCCTGAAAATCATCCAAATTTATCTTCGCCAGACCTCTATAGAAATAAGGATCAGACAAATAAGGCTTTGCATTAATCACCTGATTGAAATATTGAATCGAAAGGACATAATCCTCAAAATAAAGCGCATTACGCCCTATCGCCATCACCCTGTCCGTATTTATCTGTGCCGAAGCCACTACAGGGAACATTATTAATAATGTATAGAGTATCCGTTTTATCATTTTGTATTTATAAAAATACGGTTTTCCCACAAATGCGCCACTGGTGGCGCATAGATCAAAATTGCGGAGTTATCATTTTATAGTCTTGACCTTATAGGAGCAACGCGCCTTGCCCTTCAGCATGGCCCCCAGCTTTCCTTTAATCATCTGTTTGCGTAATGCAGACAAATGATCAATGAACATTTTTCCGTCCAGATGATCAAATTCATGCTGCATGACCCTTGCCAAATAGCCTTCCACCCACTCGTCATGTTCTTTCAGCTCCTCATCCAAATAAGTCACATGAATACGGTCCGGACGTTTCACCGTTTCATGGATACCGGGCAAACTCAAACAACCTTCTTCCATGCTGACTTCCTCTCCACCCACTTCTAAAATATGAGGATTTATATAGGCACGGCGGAAATCCTTGAATTCGGGCAAGTCATCAGACATCACATCCAAATCAATAGTTACAACACGAATAGGCAGACCTATTTGCGGAGCAGCCAAGCCCACACCATCTGCACGATTCATGGTTTCAAACATATTTGCTATCAACTCTTTCAAATTAGGGTAATCCGGGGTAATATCCTCTGCTTCTTTACGCAACACCGGTTGTCCGTACACATAAATAGGTAATATCATTTTTCTTAATCTGTTTTTATTTATTAAATATATTTCTTCGACTCCAAATAAGACTGTAAGATTATCGTAGCACTGATTTCATCAACCAAGGCTTTGTTCTGCCTGTCTTTTTTCTTCAAGCCTCCATCCAACATGGCTTGGTGGGCCAATACGGACGTAAACCGCTCGTCAACAAACTCTACCGGTATATCCGGTAATTTTTTCCTTAGTTGATTGACAAAAGGGACAATATTACGCATATTTTCCGACTCCTGATTATTCATTTGCTTAGGATGCCCCACAATGATGCGTTCCACAGGCTCTTTTTCCACATATTTCAGAATAAAGTCCAGTAGTTGGTGTGTAGGAACAGTCGTCAACCCGTTTGCAATAATCTGCAAAACATCCGTCACAGCCACACCTGTGCGCTTTTTACCGTAATCTATCGCTAATATTCTACTCATATAGTTTGCAAAAATACAAATTTATTCCATACCTATTTTATATATAAAGATTAAAATATGCTTTTTCAACTGTTTTTTCAAAAGGAATGATTCATTTCGTTTAATTTTATTTGCTATTTAAAAAATAGTACTTATTTTTGCACCGAATATGTGGCTTAACGTAGAGGCCGCATAATTGTTAAATCGAAACAAGTATTTGTTATAAAATGAAAAATCAGAGCTCTTCCAAAGGAGTTTCATATAGATGTTTGTTGTATTGTATAGCTATATTGTTGCTTGTTATGATTCCATTAAAAAGTTTCAGCCAATCAACAGGAGAATTAACAACAGACAGTCTTGTAAAAATGGGATTTGAAAATGTAAGATGGACAGATACTCCTGAAGAAAGAGTTTATGTGGTTGAAAACAGTGCTTACAAAATTCAAGCGTTGGGTATCAGAAAGGCTGTAGATATCATACAGTCGATGGGATTACCCAAGGACAAATCTTGTAAGTTGATTGTTACCAACTATAATATACCTCAGGTCTCACTGACCTATCAGCCTCTTGCCGGTGACACAACAGTGGTAAGCGGTGAAGACTGGAAAGTCAGTTATGATATAGGTGACAGTTGGGACAAGGTGAAGAAAGAAAAGAAAAAGAACAGTTCGCTGTTTAAAGTAGATATATTGGTATATCCGCAGCTATACTTTAAGAACTATATCATTACACAGATATATCAGGCTTTATTAGAGTTTAGCCCGGCGGTAGAGGTGTCGCTTTGGCCAGGAATGAAATTTACCGGACAGATTGTATTTCCTGTATACAATGATGGATATGGAGAAACAGCCGGAAAAATTCATCCAGGATATTTGACATTAGCACAAAAATTTAGATTACCATATAATATACAAAGTACAGTAACTATTGGTATGTTTGATTATAATACATATGGTGCAGATTTAAATTTGTTTTATCCGTTTAAAGACGAACGTTTTTCTTTGGAAGGAAGAATTGGCTATGTTGGATTCGGATATTGGCATGGTTTTAAATTTCGCTATAATGATAAATACACTACTTATTGGTCTGTAGGGGGAAACTTTTATTGGCCAAGGTATAATACACAGTTTAAATTGAGAGCTGAACAATATTTATTAAAAGAAAAAGGGGTAAGATTTGAAATGATCAGACACTTCCGCTATGCCAGTATAGGTTTCTACGCTGTAAAAGCAGAACATGCTAATAGTAATGGAGGGTTTAAATTCATCGTCGCATTACCACCTTATAAATATAAAAGACATAAATATATACCAAGGGTTTCTACCTCATTGGGTACGGGTATAACATATAATGCAGGAAATGAAAAATATTATTATAAAATGCCATATAGTAATGCAAGTGACAATATAATGCAACAAAATAGTTTTAATCCATATTTTATTAAATCAGAATTATTAAATTTTTAATTTTATTGAGATGAAAAAGAAAAGTTTTTTGAGCGGTATTGGTGCTAAATTAGCATTAGCTGCAGTGGCTTTAACAACAGTAGTGTTTACAAGCTGCGAAAAAGAAGAATTTAATGTAGAACCGGTAGAACTATCACCTGCTAGTGCGACGATTGTTGCCACCGTATATGATTTGACAACGGGTGAAGTTCTTGCTCCCCAAGCAATTGTTGAAACAATCACTGCAGGTACAGATGGAACAATTGCAGCTACTACAAAAGAAATTAGTTGCCCCTCTTTCAGCAATGCAGAATATCTGCCAGTAGAAGCCATTACTGTGGCAATTCCTAAACTAGCAAAAGGACAGTTTGCTCTTATTCCGGTAAATTTCTATGCTCAGAAAATAGTTTCTGCTGCTAAAAATGTAACAGTAAGCGAAGACCCAACTACAATTGAAACAACTGAAGTTAAGAATACTCCTGTTACTTACGGACCTTATGATGTAGACAAAAATATAGATATTGAATATGCAGCTAAAGTAGGTTCAGAAGTTGTTAATATTAATGCTATTAACAGTTACATTGAAACTCTTGTTAACTCAAGAGCAATGAGTAACGAAAATGTTATCAAGGTTTTAAAAGCAGTAGTCGGTACTTACAATACAGGTATTAAAACTGAAATGCAGAAAGAAACAAGAACTATCAAAGCTCAAACTACTGTAACATTCAGCCCTGTAACAACAATTATTGAATCAGTCGTTACTGTAACTGCAACAGTTGATGGAGTAGAATATACTATTCCTAATGTACAGCTTAGAAAAGCTGGTGCAACAGTTGTTTCTGAATCTTCAGAATCACACGCAGGTCACGATCACGGTCATGGAGATAACAGCAACTCAGGTGGTGGTGCAGGTGGAAGATAATAATTAATCATCTATCGGTTATTTGTTCAGTTATTCACCAAAAAATATAATAAAAATGAAATATAAATTCTTAACACTGTCACTTTTGTTGGCAGGAGCTTGTGCAACTACGGTTATGGCACAAGATACTAATTATTATACTCCGAAATGGAGCGATAACATCTTTGTCAGTGTAGGTGGAGGTATCCACGCTATTGAAAACGATGGTTTCAATAAACTGGCTCCTCACTTCAGTATCTCTTTGGGTAAGTTAATTACTCCCACATGGGGAATACGTGGTCAAGTAAATGGTATCACACAACACTTGTGCTTGGATAACAGTTACTACCAACACAACAAGAATTATGTAGGAGCTAATATCGACGCTATGGTAAACTTTGAATCAACCGAATCGCGCTGCGAACGCAGGCCGGGCTGCCGCCCGACGCCAGCTTGCGGTTTTCGTCGAATATATTTCTATATTTGCATAACCAGAGAACCAAATCCGCAAATGTTATGATACTGCAAGTCCTCATCATCATATCCATTGCATTGCAGCTTGTCGCCGCCGTTGTCGCCATCCGGCTCACCCGCGTCACGAAGTACAACATTTCATGGCTGCTCTTCACACTGGGGCTCGTGCTGATGTGCATGATACGGCTGAGCGAATACATCTACGTGGTGGGCGGACGGGAGTGGCATCTTCCTCCGCACTTCATGGCATGGGTCGGAGTGGTAACGTCGCTCTGTTTCGCGGTCGGCATGTTCTATGTCGGCAAAATCATCCACTCTACGCGCCGGCTCAACTACCAGCGGAAACTGACCGAGCGCCGGATACTCACCACCGTGCTCCGTACCGAAGAAACGGAACGGCTCAACTTCTCCAAAGAGCTGCACGACGGCCTCGGCCCGCTGCTCTCGTCGGCCCGCATGTCGCTGGGAGAGCTCGCCAAGAACTGCTCCTCGAAGGAGGATGCCGAACTGATTGCCAACACCACATACGTCATCGACGAGGCGATACGCAGCATCCGGGAGATATCCAACAAGCTCAGCCCGCACACGCTCAATTCATTCGGCCTGTCGCGCGCAGTCAGCAACTTCGTGAACAAGACCATCTCCATCAACCCGAACCGGAATGTGGAGATACGGTTCGACACCAACCTGAAAACGGAGCGTTTCGACCCCAACGTGGAGGTCATTCTCTACCGTGTCATCGGCGAACTCATCAACAACAGCATGAAGCACTCGGGCGCCACGCTGCTGACGCTCGGCCTGACCTATGCGGACGATACCGTCACGATAGACTACTCCGACAACGGCAAAGGGTTCGACACGGCTGCCGTCCTGGATACCGGCATGGGCCTCTCCAACATCACCTCCCGCATCCAGTCGCTCAAAGGCACGGTAGAGATAACGAGCGAACGCGGCAAAGGCATGTCGGCCCACATAAGCGTAAACGTAGGACATTCGGATGAACGCAGACAGAAGTTATAGGATTATCCTGGCCGACGACCACGCCCTCTTTTTGTCGGGCCTTCAGGGACTGCTCTCCCGACGGGCCGAGTGCGAGGTCGTCGGAACGGCCGCCAACGGCGAGAAGTGTCTCGCCCTCATGCAGGAGTCGGAACACGATGTGGTGCTGATGGACATAGACATGCCCGTACTGGACGGCATACGGGCTACCGAACGGGCCCTCGCCCTCAATCCGGAGGAGAAGATAATCACCCTCTCGATGCACGGCGACGACGAATTCTATTTCCGCATGGTCGAAGCAGGCGCGAAGGGATTCATCCTGAAAAGTGCCGATATCGACGAAGTGGTGACGGCCATCCGGACAGTGTGCGACGGCGGTACCTATTTTTCCCAAGAGCTGCTGCGCAACCTCGTGGGAAGCCTCAAGTCCACCCGGGGCGAACGTCCGGGCGACGTGCTTTCGGACAGGGAGAAAGAGATACTGCTGCTGATATGCAGGGGAATGTCCAACCAGGAAATCGCCGACAAGCTCTTCATATCGAAACGGACGGTGGACAAGCACCGGGCCAACATTCTGGAGAAGACCGGCTGTCGCAACACGGCCAACCTAGTGGTCTGGGCCATCAAGAACGGCATAGCGGAGATATGACCGGTATGCTCCGTTCTCCGCAGGCCGAAACCGCCGAAGGCCTCCCCGCAGAGACAAAGCCGATACCGGCCCGAACCCTATTTCCCCGACCTCTCCGGCCATGAGCAAATCCATCCATACGATTGACAGCAGGGAAAACCTGGAACTGCTGACCGTCGCCGCCTTTTTCGGCATACAGTCCGACGCGATGCACTCCCTGATAAGCGACTGGCACGACCTGCTGGAAGCCGAACTGCAGAGCGAAGGCATCGACTACCGGGAGCTGAAAGCGGCCCTCGTCCCTGCCAAGAAGAAAAGGGAAGCGGCGCTCATCTTCGACACGGCGGCCATTCCGGACGCGTGGTATCCCCTGCCGGTCTTCGAGAAACTCCTCCAATACCTCGACCGAAAATCCGTCAACTCCGTCCTGATGGGAGACTTCATCGAACGGTCTTCCCCGGGGTACCTTCAGCGCTGTCTGGAAGAGACAGGCAGCCGGATTGACACGGACGGGACGCACGACCATTTCATCGTTTATCTCAACAACCTCTCGAAAAGCGACCCGGCGAATCTCGACCGGCATTTCAGGGAGTTCGCCGGTTACCGGGGTATTGCGGACCTGTCGTACGGTTCCGTATTCAAGACGCTGCTCAGCACGATGCTGATACCCGGCTTCATCAAAGTTCGGGATACCGTCATCATGGAAGCCGAATACGACTACACGGAGTGGATACTCGACAAAAAGAAGGAGTCGCTCGGGGGTCCCGCAAATCCGCTGGGATTTCCCTTCGCCGAGAACGGATTCCGGACAACGGCCATAAGCCAGGACCTTTATGGAATCTTCCTCTCATACAAGATTGAACGGGAGTGCGACGGAATGGACGAAGCGGACCAGCTCATGGAACTCAATTTCCTCGACCGGCTTTTCGGCCCGCTCAGGACTGCCGCCGTCGAGGTGGCGCCCCGCAAGCTGGCATACATCAAACAGGAAAAGGGCGACACGCTGCGGCGCGTCGGACTGGAAGAGATAACGGCCGGAGAGCTCGAAGAGCTGATTCATGACAAAATCACCTCCAATTACCTTTACAATCTGGAGATAAACGAACAGTACGGCGTCACGAAGTTCAACATCATGATTGAGCTGCCGGGAGACAAACCCTATAAACTGGTCTTAGCCCTCAAATACCATCCGGAACATCACCGGATATCGCTCATCACCTGTTTCTGAGCGGCCGTATCCATACGGTTCCCGGCCGCAGTGTCACGGGAAACGGACACCGCCATCTCCTTCCCGGTACCGAACGGTCGTGCGAAAACGGCGCATCGGCCTGCGGCATCCAACGGGGCATTTCCGGCACCGCGGCTCCTGACCGCAACCGCTCGGACGAACCGAACGGATGTCCGACCCGGCCGACCATCCGCCTGCGGGAGGCTGCCGCATGCAAAAAGCCCGGCGGAGTGCGCCGGGCTTTCACGATTGCTCTGTCTCGGTTTAAAAATCCGAAGGTATAGTCATCTGCTTCACATTATCGAACGTTACCGTAAACGTACCGGTAATCTTATAGCCGAAATCATCCGCGAGGTCCACTGCGAAGGTGTAGTCATCCCCGTCACGCGTAACTGTCACGGTACCGGAAGCCGCGGGACCTCCCTTCACGAATTCGCCTTCCTCTATATACATCACCCAGCTGCCCATATACTGGCCCGGCCAATAACCTGTATAACCCGCACCGACTGCCATCCGCTGAGCAGGGAACTGACTTCCCTCGACAGACGGACCGACTTCGTAAACGCCGTCCGCCATCCAATACTCCTGGTCGTCGTTGAACGGCATGTGCACGGAACTCATATAAAGCTCCAGCAGCACTCCGCTTCCCGACCGCGAAATAGAACCCGGTCCGGTAGTGGTCAAATTCTCCGTCATCAGAGTAATCATCCAGCCCGCCGGTTTTTCGGCATCGTCCTTGGCCTGATTGGGGTAGACCCCCACATACGCATGCGTCATGCCGCTGACGTCCGCATCTTCCGTAAGCGTGCTGAGGTGTTCGAGCGCGGCATCCTGCGTAACGGTCACCCGAATCTCCGGCACCCCTTCCACGGTAGCCGTAA
>OGHU01001863.1_pt1 | contig 11655 bp, 7 predicted proteins | sample 1571521 | NCBI WGS metagenome assembly OGHU01 (sample SAMEA2581963, study PRJEB24529) | metagenome | biome: Human gut stool | place: China | collected 2011 | reverse complement strand
GCCAGCAGCTGGCCGCAGGCGTTGGCGTCCGGGTCCATGACGATGTTGGCCTTCTTGCCGTCTTGATATCTTTGATTTTATTTTTCTGAACTTTTGTCCAGTTTTCTTTTACTTTTTTCTTGATTTCTTCCTGTGTGATCTGCTTGCCGGCAAATTCCAGAACGAACTCTTCTTTTACTGCTGCTTTTCTTCCCGGAGTCTTCTTCGGTTCTGCTTTTTCAGCTGTTTCAGCTTTGGCAGCCTTTGCAGCTTTTGTTGTTTCTTTTACTTCTGCAACTTTTTCTTTTACAGCTTCTTTTACTTCTGCTGCTTTTTCTGCAACTTTTTCTACTGCTGTAACTTTTTCTGCTGTTTCTTCAGCAACAGTTGTCTTTACTTCTTTCTTTGCTGCTTCTTTGTTTACAGCAGCTGCTGCATTTTTCTTTGCCTGTCTACGGTTTGCCATAATAGTTTCCTCCTTTAGTGTGTGATACATCTTTTGTTTTATAAGGTATCATTTGTATGATTTGAACAAACGCCGCGTTAATCATAGGTTCCGCGGCGTTTGTACTTTGCTGCGGTGCTTTTGATCACGTTTTGTTTTGTTCAGTGATAGTATGTGAAATATTACAGCAGCTAAACATGCATTTTTTGTCAAAAAAGCAAGTAATATCCGCAACAAGTGATACATAAACTTTAAATTTTCGGTACAGAATGAAAAGGCTGTTTGCGACAAAATATTTTAGTGAATTATAATAAAGTTTGTAAGCGCTTACAAAAAATATTTACAAACTGGATTATATAAGCTATGATAAGAGTAAAGTGATTTGTATGAATCAGCTCATAATACAAGGGGACAAAACACACGGGAGAAGGAGAAAACAGTATGGATAAGATTGAAAAATACATCGATGAACTTTTAGAAAAGAGTACGCCGGATCGTCCAATCTGGAACATTGAAAAGATTTTACAGGGGAAAAAATCAACCTGGAATTACATCGATGGATGTATGATCAAGGCAATTTTAGAGATGTATGCCATCACAAAAGATGAAAAATATTTTTCATTTGCGGATCATTTTATTGACTGCAAGGTCATGGAGGATGGTTCGATCGAAGGATATTCGGTGGAAGAATTAAATATTGACAATGTAAACGCAGGTAAGACGTTGTTTGAACTTTATGACCTGACAGGAAAAGAGAAATACCGCAAGGCAATCGATCTTGTTTACAGTCAGATCCAGAAAATGCCTCGTACAAAAGAAGGAAATTTCTGGCATAAAAATATTTATCCGAATCAGGTCTGGTTAGACGGCCTTTATATGTGCCAGCCGTTTTACATGGAATATGAGACGCGTTTTCATGACAAAAAAAATTATGACGATATTTTTTCACAGTTTTTTAATGTGGTAAAGAATATGCGCGATCCAAAAACAGGACTTTATTATCACGCATATGATTCCTCAAGAGAAATGTTCTGGTGTGACAAGGTAACCGGTCTCAGCCAGAATTTCTGGCTCCGCGCATTAGGATGGTATTCCATGGCTCTGCTCGACACGTTGGACAAAGCGGATGCATCTGTCGGGGAACCATATGAGAAAATGAAACAGATTTTTGTGGAGCTGATGGACTCTATGTTAAAATATCAGGATGAGAGCGGTATGTGGTATCAGGTCGTGAATTTCGGCGGTATGGACAAAAACTACCTCGAAACAAGTGGAAGCTCTATTATGGCATATGCACTTTTAAAAGGTGTCCGTCTTGGATTTTTGTCGGAAAGCTATCGCGCATACGGTGAGAAGGCTTTTCATGGAATCTGTGATAACTATCTTTCCACGGATGAAAATGGAAACCTCCATTTGGGCGGAATCTGTCTCGTGGCAGGCTTAGGCGGCGCAAACAGACGGCCGGGAACCTATGATTATTATATGTCAGAGCCGGTTGTCAAAGATGACGCCAAAGGTGTCGGACCATTTTTGCTTGCCTATACAGAGATGCTCCGCCTGAAAAAATAGCACGCCATTTTGAACACTGTCACTGCAAAACTGCTCATTCGACAAATCAGTATGAAGGAAGTAGAGTAGAATGAAACGTTATTTTGATTTTGACATGAATGATTATAAAGACAAAAAATGTAATTTTCATTCGCACACGGTGCGCTGCCAGCATGCAGTGGGAGAAGAGCGGGAATATGTCGAGGAGGCAATAAAGGAAGGCTTTGAGGTGATCGGCTTTTCCGACCATTCCCCTTATTTATTCAAAAATGGATATGTCTCAAGAATCCGCATGACAATGTCCCAGTTGGAGGACTACGTAAAAACCATTGAGGCCTTGAAAAAAGAATATCGGGAGGATATCACGATTTTCCTCGCACTGGAAATGGAATATTTTCCGGGGATTTTTGAGCCGACAATTGAAGAAATTAGACAGTATCCAATGGATTATCTGCTTTTGGCACAGCATTTTTTCTATGAAAATGAAAGTTTTATCAGTGTAAGGCAAAACTGGACGGATGAAATGCATCTGAAAAGCTATGTAGATCTGCTGACAAATGCACTGGATACCGGATATTTTAATATGGTGGCACACCCGGATATCGTAAACTTCACCGGAGATGAAGCATTGTATACAAAGTACATGAAAAAGCTTGCAGACAGATTAAAAGACGAGCAGATTCCAATTGAAATTAATGTGAATGGTTTCCGGGAGTTGTGCAATTATCCAGATCGCAGGTTTGTGAAACTTGGTGTGGAAAACGGAAATGATTTTATTGTAGGTGTAGACGCACACAATCCGGATGAGTATCATGATCTCGCTTCTTACAAGGGATGTATCAAAATGGCAGAAGATTTCGGAGGAAAGGTATTCTGGAAATAAAAAATATCGTAGGGGTTGTGCCTCCCCTACGATATTTTTTTAATCCGAAACCAGCGTCAGCCCTGAAATGTCCGGATGGATGGTCAGGGAGTAGTTTGTGTAGTACACGACAAATCCCGGCGCGGCCCCGTTTGGTTTCTTGACATTTTTTTTCTGTAGATAATCAATCTCCACTTTCTCATCTTCGCGTCCTTTGGAGTAATATCCGGCAAGCATTCCGGCTTCCTCAAAAACGCGGTCCGGCAATTCTTCATTGTTAGATTTTACGATGACGTGGGAACCAGGCATTCCTTTTGCATGAAACCACCAGTCATTTCCGGTTGCAAACTTGAAAGTGAGTTCATCGTTCTGGTAATTATTTTTTCCAACATAAATATTATAGCCGTCGGTGGAGCGGTAGTGGAACGGTCTGCTTTTGATTTTTGCTTTTTTATCGGTCTTTTTGCGCTTAATATAGCCAAACTCGATCAGTTCCTCTTTGATCTGTACGAGATCGTCTTCTGTCAGGGCAATGTCTAAAGCCGTGGAGATACTTTCGAGATGTTCAATCTCTGTTTTTGTCTCCTCTGTCAGCTTGGTGAGTGCCTCATAAGTACGCTTTAATTTGTTGTATCTGTCAAAATATTTCTGCGCGTTTCCCTTGGCGTCTAACTGAGAGTCGAGCGGAATAGTGATCATCTCGTTGGTGTAATAGTTCAGTGCCTCTAACTTCTTTGCACCTTCCTCTAAACCATAGCCGTAGGTGTGGATCAGCTCACCGGATACTTTATATTTATCCCGTTTTTCTGTGTCTTTCAACTGCTTTTCCTGCAATTGGTATTTCTTGCGGTTACGGTCTAAAGCAGTGGAAACGATTTTTCTCAAATCAACGGATTTCTGACGGATTCTTGTATACACATTTTTGGAAGCATAATATTCCTCCAAAACCTGTGAGATGGAATCGAAATTCTTTGCTTCGTAATCCGAAAACTGTGTGAGTTCAACGCAGGAAAAATCAATCGGTTCTTTTCCTTTAAAAATAATGTTTGGTTTGTAGGTATGATTTTTCACATCCTCTGCAATCCAGGTGAGATTGTTAAATAAATGCTTTTTGCCGTCGTCATCCAGCGAGTCGACCGGCATATCTCCGTCAATGGAACTGCGGTGGCATATTTCGGAGGCAAGCAGGGGACTTAAGCCTGTAAAAGAAGAGTAGAGAGCCTTTGCAATGGAGGTCGGTTTCTTCATAACCATATCCATAAAGGCTTCTTCCGTAACTTCGAGCGGGTTTAAACGGTCATCCTGTGTGGCAGGAATGCAGTAGTCGCGCCCCGGAAGCACTTCACGCAGGGAACTCATCATCGATGAGATATGTTTGATGCTGTCAATAATTTTTCCATCACTGTTACAGAAAATGATATTGCTGTGTTTTCCCATGATCTCGACGATCAGCTTCTTCTGGCAAAGATCACCCATTTCATCAAGGTGTTCTAACTGCATCTCTACAATTCGCTCAAAGTTCGGCTGTGTCACGGATAAAATGCGTGCATTTCCAATATGCTTCCGTAGCAGCATACAAAAATTCGGGGCTGTCGACGGGTTCTCCTTTATCTGCCCCGTCAGATAAATAAGAGGCAGACTGGCATCTGCAGAGATCACCAGACGACTGGTTGTGTTGCCCTGTTCTGTCCGGTTTTTTACGACCAGACACAGCTCATCCACTTCCGGCTGATATATTTTATAGATACGTCCGCCTGTCAGATTCTTCTTTAGTTCACTGACGATTGCAGACACGGTTACTCCGTCAAATGCCATTTTCTTACTCCTTTTCATTTCAATAATCACGATCAATAATCACGAAACACACTATGATTTGCATATATGTCTGCATCGTTGTCTGACTATATAAGATGTATTGAAATTAAGAAGTTCTAAGATGTTCTGATTCACAAGCTAAACAACGCACGCAACCACCGCCAATTCGCCATCCATGGCTCAGTGGCGGTTTGTTTGAACATCGTGTTCAAACATTGCTGTTTATTTACAGAACATCAAGAACTTCTAAATTCCAAACATATTTATATTGTCAGACAACGATTCAGACACATAAAAGCAAATCATAGACCGTTTCGTAAGCTACTTTCTAAAATTGCAATCACATAATATCAAAAATGCATGTCAATGTAAATGCGCATATAGATTCATGAAGTAATATGATACATTTGTGACTTAGAAGTAATTCGTGTTCTGTGAATATCAGCAATGCGAAAACACGATGTTTTCGCAAGTTGCCACTGAGCCATGGATGGCGAATTGGCAGCGGTTGCGTACGGTAATACATATATCCCAGAACACGAATATTACTTCTTAGTCACAATATGTTATATTACGAATGAATCTACTATGCATATTTACATCTGACATGCATTTTGACCACCTTATGTGATTATATTAGATCAACAATCCAAGCAGATCGTTGCTTCGTTTTACAAATGCTGTCATCTTCTCAGCAGAGAGCGGCTTGTTGGCAAGAACAGCTAAATCATAAAGCTGGTTGCAGATCATATCCTTGTACTCACCCTCTGGATTATCTAAGATGTATTTTACAAGCTTGTTGTTTGCATTTAAGACAAGTGTCTCTGCCTCGCCTGCTCCAAACATGTTCGGATCCATGCCGCCCATATTGTAGACACGCATCATTTCCATCATACGACGTGACTCCTCGGAAACCGTCAGGACAGAAGATACATTCTCATTCTTCATGCTCTCAACCTTGACTACAAGCTTGTCATTTCCAGTTGCTTTCTTGAATGCCTCAGAAAGCTTATCGGTATATTCCTTCGTCTGCTCCTCGGTCAACTTCTTACCGACAAAGTTATCGGCAAGATCTGCATCAATACGCAGGAACTTCACATTTTCATTCTTACCTTCCAGGTGTGTGATGTATGGGTTATCAATGTTGTGTGTCAGATAAACCGCATTCATGCCCTCTTCCTTGAACATGTTGATGTACTGGGACTGTGCCACTTCATCGGAGATATAGAATACCTTGTTCTCGTATTTCTCCTTGCCCTCTTCGAGGTACTCCGGAAGTGTAATATACTTGCCGTTGATATCCTTGAAGAGCATGTAGTCTGTCATCTTGTCACAGAACTTCTCATCCTTCAGGCAGCCAAACTTGATGAATGGGCTTAAGTCATCCCAATACTTCTCGTAATCTTCCTTGTTGTTTTTGTACATGCCAGTCAGCTTATCAGCGACCTTCTTCGTGATGTAATCTGAGATCTTCTTGACAAAACCATCGTTCTGCAGTGCGGAACGGGATACGTTCAGCGGCAGATCCGGACAATCAATGACACCCTTCAGCAGAAGCAAAAACTCTGGAATAACTTCCTTGATGTTATCTGCGATAAATACCTGATTGTTATATAACTTAATCGTACCTTCCAACTGGTCATACTGTGTATTGATCTTCGGGAAGTACAAAATACCCTTTAAGTTAAATGGATAGTCCATATTCAGGTGGATCCAGAAGAGCGGCTTCTTGAAGTCCAAGAATACATGCTGATAGAAATCAATGTACTGCTCGTCCGTACAATCCTTCGGATTGCGCATCCAGAGAGGATTCGTATCATTTAACGGTTTTCTCTCTTCTTTCTTTTCCTCTGTGGCATCCTCTTTCTTCTCTTCTGCCTCATCCTTCTTCGGTGCATCGCCGACAAGCTCATCTTCCTGTGTCGTATCGACCTCGATCACCTTGTCCTTTTCCTTCTTCTCAGCTTCCTTCTTGGCAGCTTCTTCCTCTTCCTTATCCTCATTGATAAAGTAGATGTTGTATGGCATAAATGCACAATACTTCTGGATAACTTCCTTTACACGGTACTCATTTGCATACTCCAGGCAATCCTCATTCAGATACAATGTAATGGCTGTACCACGGATATCGTCGTCGCTCTCACTCATCGTATAATTCGTTCCGCCGTCGCACTCCCAGTATACCGGCTTTGCACCTTCCTTGTAGGAACATGTCTCGATCGTTACCTTATCGGCAACCATAAATGCGGAATAAAAACCAAGTCCAAAATGTCCGATGATCTGCTCATCGCCAGCCTTGTCCTTGTACTTGTTGATGAAGTCCGTCGCACCGGAAAATGCGATCTGGTTGATGTATTTGTCAACCTCTTCCTCGGTCATACCAAGACCGTTATCGACGAATGTCAAAGTCTTATCCTTGGCAGACGCGTACACCTCAATCTTGTACTCCTCGCCTTCAACTTCCTCATAATCTCCCATCACGGCAAGCTTCTTTAATTTTGTGATTGCATCACAGCCGTTGGAAATCAGCTCTCGAATGAAAATATCCTGATCGGAATAAAGCCATTTCTTAATAATCGGAAAAATGTTGTCACTGTTAATTGATAAATTACCCTGTCGTTCCATGTCTTATTACCTCCTAAAACCAATACAAGTCTGCTGTCCTTTCCTGCAGACTTCATTTTACGAATGTATATTTCATAAATAAGATAATAATACTTGGAAATTTGAATGTCAAGGAAAAATTAGCACTCATTTTTATTGAGTGCTAATAATTCTACTTTAAATATAATATTTCTTGATCGTATCGTCCCAGATATGCTCCAATGTTTTATCCATCGTAAATATCTTCAGAGATGTTCCAGTTGTCACAGACAGCGTTTCATGCTCATAAACCACGTTCATAAACAACGCGCTCACATCCTCCTCTTTGACCGGCAGATTGTTCATTTCCAACAAACGGCTGATATTCTCGCGATTGAACATCAAAATGATCTTAAAGCCGATCGGCAGCCGTTCCCCTTTCAGATACGCATACACGGTCGCCTTGATATCCTTCCATTCAATATATTCCGGCAGATCTGCCTGTGCCTCCGTATCAAAATACTCACGGTTCAGTCTGCCATTTACATAATAATCAAGTTTCGTTTTCACCCGCGCCTCATACAGATAAAAGCTGTCGTATTTCTCCTTTTCAAACAACTCTTTTATATATTCTGCTTTTTCTTCTATCTCAACGATTTCCATCTTCTACCTCTGATTTAAATATACCGTTACCAGTTCATACGCGCCGTAAGGCTCTTCTGTGTACTGAAAATACTGCACCGCACTCACATCCTGCATAAAGGAATAATCAAAATCGGTCGTATAATCGGTCACGACAACCTCAATTGTCCCCGTGCTGTTGCGCAATGCCTGATCCTTGAGCAGTGTACGGAACGCATCGCTGTCACAGATCAGATCATTTTGCTCGTAATAATTATAATCGGTGCTGTCACACGCCGGAAATGCATCCTGCTTCCAGTCATGCCGTTCATCCATGATCTCATCCGTCACATTGAAATACTCATGTCCAGCAAATACACCGCGATCCGGCAAAGGATCGTCCCATGTGGCATCGACCTGATACCAGTTTCCATCCAGGCACACCTGATTCCATGCATGTAGCTCATTATCCGCCGTTCCGGTTACAATCTGGTTTTCGATTCCAACGCATGTCATAAGCAGTGCCATCGCCTCAGCATATCCATTGCACACAGCCTTGTTCTGCACCAGAGCACCATATGCCCGGTACGCATAATCCTTGGAAGATTCCACATACCCATACTGGCAATGCACCACAATATAATCATGAATGGCAAGTTCCTTTTCATAATCTGTCATATCCGGCTTGATGATCTGCTTCAACACATCTTCCACTTTATCATACAGCTTATAAGCAAGTGCATGCTCGGATGGAATCGCCGTGCCATTTACATATTTCTGCCATACATAATAATTGTCCGAGATCTCATACCGAAACTGAATCCGCATGCCATCCCTGCTTTTTTCTGTCACCATATACTGGTCGACCATGCCGTTCATGCTGCACAGATTCTCGTTGATATTCCCGATATCACTCTCCGAAATTCCGGATACATAGAAATTGCCTGTCGTCTTACCATCGTTGATCTGTTCAGTTACCAATTGTGTTAATTCTTCCATGCTGTATGCGGTCTCATCTGGATGAAGATAGGAACCGATGCGGAAGTTGAAAAAATAAAACACAAGGATCACAGCCACCACAAGCACTGGAAGGATAATATGCATTTTCCCTTTTTTCTGCTTCATTTAATGCTTACTCCTGTCTTTTTCTTCCTCATCTGACTCATCGTCTTCTCCATTTCCACCTTTGCCTACCATGATCAGAACGACCATCAATACGATGGAGACGATCAGGCAGATGGCTACCAGAAGTGGTTTGCCACTGTCGCCGGTTGCGATTATATTTGCAAGAATTGTGTTCATATTTATCTCCTTATCCCAGACAACTGCGAAACATTTATACTGCGAACATATATTTCAATCTTATTCATTCGATATACAATGTATTAAAACCAGATTGAAATATATGATACACTTTATTCTCCCTGTTTCGCACTTGTCTTATATATGTCTATAATTATGTAAATCATTCTAATGTATATAATGATAAATCGCAACCTTTTTTCGCGTTTGTCTTGTCGGTTCTTGGGATTTGTTGTATATTATATTTCAAACATAAAATATCTGTAAATATTTACAATGTCTTTGGCATATGGCAAGGGATTCATTTGTGTAGTATATGATATGTTCGCATCTTAGAAGTAATTGGTGTTCTGTTCACATCAGCAATGCCTGAACACGATGTTCAGGCAAGCTGTCACTGAGCCACGGATGGCGAATTGACAGCGGTTGCGTCAATATGGAATCTCTGATATCAGAACACCTTATTACTTCTTAGGTGCGATACATTATATACGATACAAATCAATCCCTTGTTATATGCCTTAGCACAACGCAAATTATTTACAGAAGATAAAGTGAGGTAGATTATGGCACAGTTATGGGGCGGTCGTTTCACAAAGGAGACAGACCAGTTAGTATATAATTTTAATGCATCGATCAGTTTCGATCAGAAGTTCTACAAACAGGACATCCGCGGCAGCATCGCACATGTAACAATGCTTGCAGCAAGCGGTATCCTGACAGATGCAGAACGCGACCAGATTATCGATGGCTTAAACGGCATCCTTGCCGATGTAGAAAATGGAACTCTGGAGATTTCTTCGAAATATGAAGATATTCACAGCTTCGTCGAAGCGAACCTGATTGACCGGATTGGTGATGTCGGTAAGAAGCTTCACACCGGACGTTCAAGAAACGATCAGGTAGCTCTCGACATGCGTCTGTATGTACGCGATGAAATTCTCGAAGTTAAGAAGCTGCTCGTATCGCTGATGAAAGAGCTGCATATCCTGATGAAGGAAAATGTAGATACCTATATGCCGGGCTTTACACATCTGCAGAAAGCACAGCCTGTCACATTTGCACACCATGTCGGTGCATATATGGAGATGTTCAAACGTGATTACAGCCGTATGAACGATATCTATACACGTATGAACTATTGTCCGCTTGGTGCAGGTGCACTGGCCGGAACGACATATCCGCTGGATCGTAACCTGACTGCCAGTCTTCTGGATTTTGCCGGTCCAACCTTAAACAGTATGGACTCCGTATCCGATCGTGACTACGTGATAGAGATGCTTTCCGCATTCTCTACGATCATGATGCATCTGTCCCGTTTCTCTGAGGAGATCATCATCTGGAACTCCAACGAGTACCAGTTTGTAGAATTAGATGATGCATACAGCACCGGAAGTTCGATCATGCCGCAGAAGAAGAATCCTGATATCGCTGAGCTGATCCGAGGAAAGGCCGGACGTGTCTACGGTGCCCTGATGTCCATGCTGACGGTCATGAAGGGAATCCCGCTGGCTTATGATAAAGACCTCCAGGAGGACAAGGAGCTGACCTTCGACGCGATCGATACCGTAAAGGGCTGCCTCTTACTCTTCACAGGAATGGTATCCACGATGACATTCCGCAAAGATGTGATGGAGCTGGTAAAGGAGCTGGATGTGCCGATCATCCGTTATCCGGGCGGCAACTTTGTATCAAACTTTTTCTGGGAGGACTCTGTGGGACCGGTTGAGGAGCGTCCGCACCGTCTGGAACTTGCATGGAGAAGTTTAGAGAAAAATGAGATCGGTTTAAATGAATTTTCCAAATGGGCAAAGAAAGTCAATTCTGATGTCATGATGGCAGTGAACCTTGGAACGCGCGGTATTGCAGATGCCTGCAATCTGCTGGAGTACTGCAATCATCCGTCAGGAACGAAATACAGTGATCTTCGTATCAAACATGGTGTGAAAGATCCGCACAACATCAAGGTGTGGTGCCTTGGAAACGAGATGGACGGACCGTGGCAGATGGGACATAAGACGGCTGTGGAATATGGGCGCATCGCATCTGAAACCGGCCGTATGATGAAATGGTTAGATCCAACGATTGAGACGGTGGCATGTGGCAGCTCCAGTCTGACCATGCCGACCTTCGGTGAGTGGGAGTATACCGTATTAAATGAGGCATATGAAGAGGTGGATTATCTGTCTCTTCATCAGTACTACAGCAATGAGGAACACAATACCAGAGAATTTCTGGGAAGCTCCAAGGGCATGGATGATTTTATTTCCGGCGTAGTAGCCATCTGTGATGCGGTAAAGGCAAGAAAACATCACAAGAAATCCATCAACTTATCCTTTGATGAGTGGAATGTGTGGTATCACAGCAAGGAGCAGGACAAGAAACTGGTTCCGTGGACCCAGGCGCCGCATCAGCTGGAGGATGTATACAATTTTGAGGATGCCCTGCTGGTTGGCAGTATGCTGATCACCCTGCTTCGTCATGCGGACCGTGTGAAGAT
>OGHU01001859.1_pt1 | contig 11662 bp, 14 predicted proteins | sample 1571521 | NCBI WGS metagenome assembly OGHU01 (sample SAMEA2581963, study PRJEB24529) | metagenome | biome: Human gut stool | place: China | collected 2011 | reverse complement strand
TGATTAGTGTTTTAGATTTAAGAGTAAAAAAAATAGGATGTGAACATTTTAACTATAATTCTGCAACATTTTTAGGAAAAGTGGTAAGAAGGTTATTTTATAATAATTTATCAGCAATTGTTTTGTTGACTAAATCAGATGCAAGAAATTATAGTTTTCTTGATGCAAAAAAAATATATATTATACCAAATTCTCTTTCATTTAAATGTAATGGAAAATATAATTGTGATTCAAAACAAATTATAGCAGTTGGTCGACTCGAAATGCAAAAAGGTTTTGATATATTAATTGAAATTGCAAAAAAAACTCAAAAATTAATTCCAGATTGGAAATTCGTTATTTATGGCGAAGGAAGTGAAAAAGACAATTTACTTCGTAAGATAAAAAATAATGAATTAGGTGGTTACGTTGAAATCAAACCGAGTGTAATTGATGTTGAAAAAATATTATTAAATTCAAGCATTTATGTTATGACTTCAAGATTTGAGGGCTTACCAATGGTATTGATTGAGGCGAAAGAATGTGGATTGCCAGAAATTAGTTTTGATTGTAAAGAAGGACCTTCAGAAATTATTGAAGATGGTGTGGATGGGTATATTATCCCTGTTAATGATAACGAGATGTTCATTGAAAAGCTTGTGATGCTTGCAAAAGATAAGGAAAAACGAGTGAATTTTTCAGAACATTCGAAAATTAATGCAAAAAGATTTTCTAGCACGAATGTAAGTAACTTATGGAAAGAAATGTTAGAACAGGTTTAAGAAATGATTTATTATGTGTTTTTTTTCACGATACTGCTATTTGCGGTTTTATTGGATGTTTTTAAAACTAAACAATTAAATACGTATGAAAAGCAAATATTTGTTCTTTTAAGCTTTTTTTTGATATTGATGTCTGGGTTACGATTAAAAACAGGGTATGATTTTGAATCATATAAACAAATATTTGAAAGCGTAAAGCAATCGTCATGGAATTCCCTTTTTTCATCTGGATGGGGATTGGTTGTTGAGCCAGGGTATATGATATTAAATTATCTTTGTAAATGGATGCCTTTTCAATTGTATATTTTCCTTATATCAACAGTTTCTGTGTTTATAAAGGTACTTTTCATTTATAAGATAAGTAATAATCTTATTATGTGTTTATTTATATATTACAGCATGTACTTTTGTCTATATGATATGGGTGTTATTAGACAAGGATTTGCAATAGGATTACTACTTTGGGCTTTTTATTACTACATAGAAGGTAAAAGAGGTAAAACTGCTATATATATTATATTGGCCTCTTTTTTTCATAGTTCATCAATTATTTTTTTTAGTATTTATCTAATTAAAGATAAGGTATATAAATTTAGGTGGTATGCTGTTACATTAATTTCAATATTAATATTTTCGTTTGGGGGAATTATTGAAGAAATTATTTATAAATCAAATATTACTTTTATACAAAATAAATATTGGTATTATATAAATCAATTGGCAGCTAATGATGAATCTATTGTGAATTCGATTATAAAAAGATTAATTGTATTTTTACTTCTTTTAATAATAGTTGATTGGAATGCAATAAAAAGAAGTGAGAAGAAATATAAAATAGCATTGAATGTATATTTTGCATCCATAATTATATCAATAATGTTTTATATGCTTCCAATAATAGGTGGTAGAGGAACTGGTGCCCTTCAATTTATGCAAGTTTTTTTATTACCTATAATTGCTGATAAGCGATATATCAGAAATAATTTAAATAAAGCTAGATTAATAGGAATTTTAATAATTATTGTTCTTTCATTTTATAGTTTATATACGGTTATAAATTCACATAGTTATTTACCGTATCACTCAATTTTAAGTTAATTAAAGATTTTGAATAAATTAAATTACAAGGTGGATTTTATGAATGAAAAAGTAGAAGTATCTGTGGTTTGCATTACATATAATCAGGAAAAATATGTGTCTAAAATGCTTGAAAGTTTAGTTAATCAAAAAACAAGTTTTAGGTATGAAATACTAATTCATGATGATGCATCAACAGATGAAACACCAAATATAATACGAAAATATGAAAAAAGATTTCCGAATCTAATAAAGGCAATTTGTAATGAGCAGAACCAGTTTGCATTAGGGAAAAATCCTAATATAGAGCAAAATTATCCTAGAGTAAAAGGAAAATATATTGCATATTGTGAAGGAGATGATTATTGGTCTGATGAGAATAAATTACAATTACAATATGATTCATTGGAAAAAAATGATGATTGCTCAGTATGTGTTCATTCTGTCAATTGTATTTCTGAAAATGATACTGTTTTGGAACAGTCATTTCCAATAATTGAGATTCCAGAAGGGATAATTTTATCGAATGAATATTATAAATTAGAACTTTGTAAAACAGGTTGGTTGTTTCAAACAAGTAGCTATTTTATTAGAACATCGGTAGTTAGAAAATTTGTAAATGATTATAAAGAGAATACATATCCAGTTGGAGACTTACCGTTAATTTTATTTAGTGTAGCACAAGGAAATTGCTATTATATTAAACGTTTTATGTCATGTTACAGAATGAATAGTGGTGGTTATATGACTAAGTTAAAATATAACAAAAATAGAATTACTCATTGCAAAGAGTTTATTAATGGTCATAAAAATTTTGATAAAATAACAAGATTTAAGTATCATCAGTATTTCGAATATGCAATTAAAGAACGTGAAATAGAAATTTTTCTTAATGAGAAAAATTATAGGAAGATATGGTCTAACAAATATTATGAGAATAGAAAAAATATGAGTTTAAGAAGAAAAATATTATTGGCTATAGGCTTTATCTTCCCGAATATTGCATATGAAATAGAGCGTAATGTTGATGGATGGGCAGATTAGATAATCTAAAAATAAAATTATAGAGAATAGTAATGAATACAGTAAAAAATAGTATTTTGAAAAATTTCATCTGGCGCTTTGCAGAACGTTGCGGAGCCCAACTTGTTACCTTCATAGTTTCAATAGTCCTGGCGCGAATCCTTGCTCCAGAAGATTATGGTACTATAGCATTAGTAACAGTATTTACAACAATTTTACAGGTCTTTGTGGACAGTGGTCTTGGAACAGCTTTAATACAGAAAAAAGATGCAGATGATCTCGATTTCTCATCGGTGTTTTATTTTAATTTTGTTGTTTGTCTGATACTTTATTTGGGCATGTTTATAGCTGCTCCGTTTATAGCGAAATTTTACAATGATGTATCGCTCACACCGGTTGTCAGAGTAATCAGTCTGACAATTGTGATGTCGGGGATTAAGGGAATACAGCAGGCATATGTCTCAAAGCATATGATGTTCAAAAGATTTTTCTTTTCGACAATTGGTGGAACAATATTTTCAGCTTTTTTTGGTATTGCACTTGCTTATGCTGGATTTGGAGTATGGGCTCTTGTAGCTCAGCAGTTATCCAATACAGTAATTGATACATTGATACTTTGGCTGACGGTTAAGTGGCGTCCAAAGCTGATGTTTTCATGGACAAGACTTAAAGGATTACTGAAATTTGGATGGAAACTTCTTGTATCAGCTTTGCTTGATACTTGCTACAACAATCTTAGAAATCTGATTATTGGAAAGATGTATTCTTCGTCTGATTTGGCATTTTATAATCAAGGTGATAAGTTTCCAAAGGTTATAGTGACGAATATAAATACATCTATAGATAGTGTTTTGCTTCCTACAATGTCCAGCGAGCAGGACAACAGGGAACGTGTGAAGAATATGACACGACGCGCAATAAAGACAAGTACGTATGTTATGGCACCTTTGATGATGGGAATGGCATTTTGTGCAGAGCCGATAGTTCATCTTGTTTTAACAGATAAATGGTTACCGTGTGTTCCATATTTAAGGATTTTCTGTATTACATATATGTTCTGGCCTATTCATACAGCAAATCTGAATTCGATTAATGCTATGGGGCGTAGTGATTGGTTCCTTAAATTAGAAATAATTAAGAAAGCTATGGGAATGACAATTTTACTTTCAACAATGTGGTTTGGAGTGATGGCTATGGCTTATAGCTTGCTTGTCAGCAATGTCCTTAGCCAGATTATTAATTCATGGCCGAACCGTAAGCTATTAAACTACAGTTATCTGGATCAGGTTAAGGATTTTGCACCAGGGATTCTGTTGGCTTTTTTTATGGGAGTATGCGTATATTTTATCGGATATATCACACTACCTACAATTGTTACTTTGGTAATTCAGATTATTGCAGGTGCAGCTATTTATATTGTATTTTCTGCAATTCTAAAGTTGGAAGAATTTGAGTATTTAACTGGAATGATTAAGTCATTCCTTAAAAGATAAGGAGATTTGGAAAGATGACAAACAGTATTCTTGTTACACGTTCATCAATGCCGGAATTTGATGAGTACATGGATGAAATCAAACCAATGTGGCAGAGCCACTGGCTCACCAATATGGGACCGGAACATAAGTCTTTGCAACAACAGTTGATTGAGTATATGGGAGTGGAAAATATTGAACTTTTTACGAATGGACACATGTCACTTGAGTTGACTTTGCAGGCAATGAATTTGCAGGGAGAGGTTATTACAACACCATTCACTTTTGCGTCTACAACGCATGCAATTGTCAGAAATGGACTTACACCTGTATTCTGTGACATAGATCCGGTAACGATGACACTTGATACCGAAAAACTTGAGCGATTGATTACAGACAGGACATGTGCTATCATGCCGGTTCATGTATATGGTAATGTATGCAATATTGAGGAAATTGAGAGAATTGCACACAAATATGAGCTTAAGGTAATCTATGATGCAGCTCACACGTTTGGTGAAACATATAAAGGTAAAGGAATTGGTTCATTTGGAGATGCTTCATGCTTCTCATTCCATGCAACAAAAGTATTTAACTCGATAGAAGGTGGAGCAGTGTGTTTCAAAGACAAGCATCTTGGGGAAGTATTGTATGATCTTAAAAATTTCGGTATTCATGGACCGGAGGAAGTTGATGCAGTTGGTGCCAATGCAAAGATGAATGAGTTTTGTGCAGCTATGGGAATTTGTAATCTGCGTCATGTGGATGATGAGATTGCAAAGAGAAAGAATGTTGCAGAGAGATACAGAATGCATCTTAAAGGAGTCGAGGGAATTCAGCTCAATGTCATTCAGAAGGATGTAAAGAGCAACTATGCATATTTCCCGGTGATTTTTGAAGAAAAACTATTTGGTGCAAGCAGAGCAGAGGTGTTTGACAAGCTTGCTGAGAATGGTATAGGCGCAAGAAAATATTTTTATCCGCTTACAAATACGTTTGCAGCTTTTCATGGCAAGTATGATGTTCTTGAAACACCGGTTGCGTTACATATCAGCAAGAGAGTTCTTACATTACCAATGTATGCTGATCTTAGTATGGAAGATGTGGATAGAATTTGTGAGATTATACTTAGTTGCAAATATTAGGGAGGAAAGCTTGTATGAAAAAATTAATGATTTTAGGTGGTTCAAGATATGCTGTACCTGTGATTGAGGCAGCACACAAATTAGGATTGTACGTTATCACCTGTGATTATTTACCGGACAATATTGCTCATAAATATTCTGATGAATATTGCGATGTAAGTATCATTGATAAAGAAAAGACATTTGAAGCAGCAAAGAAATTACATATTGATGGAATTGTTTCATTTGCATGTGATCCAGGCGTTACTACTGCCGCATATATAGCAGAGAAGATGGGACTGCCATTTCAGGGGTCATATGAATCTACTGAAATATTACAGGATAAAGGATTATTCAGAGACTTCCTTACAAAACATGGTTTTAATGTTCCTCATGCAAAGAGATATACAGATAAAAAAGCGCCATTTAATGATATTGATTTCTTTACATGGCCTGTAATCGTTAAACCTGTGGATTCGGCTGGAAGTAAAGGAGTAACAAAGGTGGATTCTCCGGACAAGCTCGCAGAGGCAATTGAGACGGCGGTTGGAGGCTCGCATAATGGAGCTTATATTATAGAGGATTTCTTGACATTTAAAGGTTATCATTCAAGTGCAGATCCTTTCACAGTTGATGGAGAACTTAAGTTTGTATCCTATTCAGATCAGCTTTTTGATAAAGAAGCTGATAATCCATATACACCTGCATATATCATTTGGACAACATCCATGGCAAAAGAAGATCAGGATTATCTGACAAAAGAGACACAGCGTTTATTGACATTACTTGGTATGAAAACAGGTATATATAACATTGAAACCTGTGTTGGAAGTGATGGAAAGCCATATATTATGGAGGTATCGCCTCGTGGTGGTGGATGTAAGATTGCAGAGCTTCAGCGACTTGCATATGGTGTAGATCTTATAGAAAATGAGGTCAGAAAAGCCGTGGGTATGCCACTTACTGAAATAAAACAGACAGAATGTGATGGTCATTGGTGTGAGATGGTTATTCATGCTAGACCGGGACAGAGTGGTGTCCTTAAAGGAATAAAGATTGATCCGGAAATAGAAAAGAAATATGTCAAGATAGTAGATTTATCTGCAAAACCAGGAGATTTTGTTGAACCTTTTACTGGGGCAAATATGTCTTTAGGAGATATGTTTCTCAGATTTGACAGCAGAGAAGAACTTGACGATGTAATGAGTAAGTCAAAAGAATGGCTTACCATTCAACTTGAGGACAAGTAATTTAATAATAGAGGTAATTGTAAATGATATTACAGAACTATTGTAGTAAATAATCCGAAAATATTCGGGGGCTCATGCTTCCTCCTTTAGTGGATAAAGAAACGGTTAAGAATATTATAATTAAATATGACGAGCTATTTACAAAGAGCGTAGTTAAATCACAGAATTTTGAAGAACTTATAGATAAAATTAGTTGTAATGCCAATGTTATATCTGCTTGTATTAATGGTCAGGTAGCAGGATATTGTGTTATTATATGAATGACTTTGAGTCACGAGAAGCCTATATTACGTTAATGGCTGTTGATGAAGATTTTCAGACAAATCATTTAGGAACTATTATGCTTGATTACATCAAAGATGTAGCGGTGATAAATGGTTTTATTGGTATAAGACTTGAGGTTCAGGATAATAATATGAAGGCGATTAGATTTTATGAGCATAATAACTTTTGTGTGGAGAACACTGTATCGAAAGACAGCAAATATATGAGGTGTAATTTGTAAGTGCTCGTCATAAAGATGGAGGACTTATGAATTTATCAGATAATGAGAAGATTATTGTTGTATTAGGAGCAAGTGGTGACACTGGAAAGTATTTTGTAAATTATTTTCTTGAAGAATGCAAAAATGAGAGTTATAAAATTATTGCAACAGGTACAAGAAAAACAGATTATTTTGAGAAAATTGGAGTTGAGTATTATCAGGTAGATATTACTAAAAAAGAAGATTTTAATAAATTACCTACCAAGGTATATGCTGTTGTAGATTTAGCGGGAGCAATGCCTGCTCGTATGAAAGGATACAATCCTTATAAATATATAGATGTAAATATAACAGGCAATTTAAATGTACTTGAGTATTGTAGAGAAACAGGTGCAGATAGAATTTTATTTGCACAGAGTTTTGGCGATATTAAAGATTATGGAGAAAACAATCCGTTACTTACAGTTGATTTACCGCGCAAATTTAGTTTCACAAGTGATCATACGATTTATGTTATGAGCAAAAATTTTGCGGTTGACATGATTGAAAATTATCATCAAATGTATGGACTTAAAAGATTTATTTTTAGACTTCCTACCATATACTTATATTCTCCAATAGATACATATTATGTCGATGGAAAATTAAGGAAAATAGGTTATCGTCAATTAATTGATAATGCTATAACCGGTGAAACCATTGAAGTATGGGGAAATCCGGAAAGGGTAAAAGATATGGTATATGTAAAGGATTTCTGCCAAATGCTATATAAAGCAGTTTTTGTAGACAGAGAATGTGGTTACTATAATGTCGGAACTGGAATTGGAACAAGTCTAATAGATCAAGTTAAAGGGATGATTGAGGTATTCGGTGATTCTAATCACAAGTCAGATATAATTATGAGACCAGATATGCCAAATTCACCACAATATATCATGGATATTGAACCGGCAGTAAGAGAGCTTGGATATAAACCACAGTATAACTATATAGATATGTTAAAAGATTTTAAATTTGAAATGGAAGACGCTGCGTTATAGAAGCGTTATGATAGAAACAAGTATTAGAATATGAGGTTATTATGGACAGAACAAAACCAATGAAAAATTCGAATATTGAGTTATACAGATTTGTTTTGATGCTTATTATAATAGCACACCATTATGTTGTTAACTCAGGAATAATGGATAGTATGTAACTGGTTCAGGTAAATGGGCATTTGGAATGTTACTTATTTCATGGATTAGTATTCTTTGCGGGTTGATAATATTTAAGCTAACTGGGCATAAGATTATTTATATGCTTACAGGTCAGAGCAATAGGATTTTAGCTATAGCAACTGCAGTTTGTTCTTTTGCATTTTTTGTTAATATAAATATAAAATAGTCTAAGTTCATAAATACTGTTGCAAAGTCTGTATTTGGTGTTTTACTTATTTATGCTAATAGTTTAACTATGATTGGTTTTGTTTGGAAGAAACTGTTTAGGAGTCAATGGGCTTTTGAAAATTTAGGATATATTTTTATAGTTCACGCATTTGTTACAATGATTGTTATTTTTTCAGCTTGTTCGGTAATTGATATGGTTAGGATTAGGTTTTTAAAAAAAACAATATTTCAATATTTTAATAAAAAAAGTACTAATTTAAGACGAAGTAAGGAAAAAAACGATGGGAAAATACTTCGGTACAGACGGCTTCCGAGGCGAAGCCAACGTAAACTTAACAGCAGAACACGCCTATAAGATCGGCAGATTTTTAGGCTGGTATTACGGTGAACTCAAGAAGCAGAAGCAGCTCGATGAGCCTGCCAAAATCGTGATAGGAAAGGACACCAGGATGCCATAGGCTGCACTGTTGATTATGTGGCAGGACATAACCGCTATATGGGTTATCTCATTTCACTCGGAGTGTATTCCTTTAAGGGAATGAAGGCCGGTCTCGACTGTGCCAACGGAAGCTCCTGGAATATGGCAAAGTCCATTTTTGAGGCGCTCGGTGCCAAGTGTTATGTGATCAATGCTCAGCCAAATGGTTTCAATATCAATAATGATGTCGGTTCTACTCATATTGAAGGACTGCAGAAGTTTGTGGATATGGTGGTGCAGAAGCTAAAGTAGCGCTGAATAAATTAAATTGTATTTTAGGGGCAAATCCGCTATACTATTCATATGGTATAGCGGATTATTTTTTGGATGCTTTTGACAAACTTTGAATTGTGTTTTAACGAGGAATCCAATATACTTGAGACTATAATAGTAATTTTGGATTGAGATAGAGGATATTTATATGATCAAGATAGAAAAATCAATATGTCATTGTGGAAAATGTGGCAAGGAATTTGATATAAAATGGGATGTTGATTTTGTTAGCTCTTATGAGCGAAGCATGGGTGAAGAATATGAATATGAAGGTGAAGATACTTTCTATTGCCCAAATTGTGACAATGAAATTCAAGGTAAATTATCTATATATGAGTATCCGGTAGGATGTTTTAATTACGAGCACATAACAGATGTTGAGGATTCATTTGATACAAAGCAGAGTTACTTTAAAGAACCAAGGGTTGCATTTTTTGATTTATAGGGGAAGGTACAAAGAAATTTTACTAAAGAATTTTTTACGAGAAAACATTTGGAGCTTCAAAGGTTGGCTTTTACAGGGGGGATGAATATGGTGATTCTTGGTGCAGGGAGGATTTGCAGGTATGTGTAAGATAATAATCAATAATAATAAAGTAGGTGCTTAAACTATGTATTTAAAAGATCTAATTGAATCATATCGTAAAAAGCTCAATGATAATTCTAATTATTATTCTTGCCTTTTATTTGCATTGCAGATTCCCAGTATTTGTTCTCGTATTGAATTTCCTAAAACAGATGAAAATAAAGGTGGTCTTAAAGAAGGAAAATTCTATGGCCCTAAAGGTCGAGTATGGGATGGTAATATGTATAAGGCTTGGTTGAAAAAGCATAGTAATAGTTTTGTTAATATCTATAGTGACTCTATGGAAATTGAGGAGTTTTGTAAAAAGCTATATGATTTAAGATGTCAAATGACACATGAAGGTGTTGTAATGACAGGAACAAATCGCTTTTTCTTCATTGAAGCTAATAGCGGCGCGATGTGTGTAAATGATATTGTGTTTTTGCCAGTCAAAAGATTATGTGATGATATGTTTGAGGCTGCTGAAAACACATTGTTTAATTCACATAAGGATATTAATATAACACAATTTGAAGATATGGTTTTACCACCAGAAATTTATAATAGCATTATGAATGATGTTGAGACAACATATAATACATTTTGGAAAAATTATTCGGATTCTGATAATATGTTGAATTGCATTTATGACCATATTATTGTTAATAGAGATGATAAAAAAGATATAAAACAAGAAATGGATAAGTTTTTTAGGAAAAAACCTGATGATATATTTGAAATATGGGATTTTAGTATAAATTTTGGTGGAATTGTTGATGATAAAGAGACATTCATTCATAAGGAATTTAACAAATCAAAATCAAAAGTATGTCTTATAACAAATAAACCTACAGATGTTCTACGATTATCAAAGACTGAATATGAGAGAATGTTACAGGTTACACAAGACCTTAGTAAGTATTCAGAAGAGAATAAATTTGATATAAATAAATATATAAGATGTATGGATGTATAAAGGGGATAAAACATGAATCGTAAAAAGTTATCGATAGATGAACAGATAATGGATATGAATTCAAAAGGAATTATATTTATCAAACAATTAAAGGAGGAAAATAAAATGAGAGCAATTATCCGGTTTTTAGGAAGACATTGGATTATTACAACAATTATAGTCACTATAGTATTTGCTATAGTTCTACCAAATCTTGAAGCTTTAGCATTGTCAAGGGGTAGTGATTTTATAAATATTTTGTTAGGAGGAAAGTAAAATGGAAAGAAAAAATGCTGAGTTATTTCTCAGTGGATTAAGCCAGTTACAACCACTGATTCAAAAGGTTGAAAATCTTGAAGAATCTTACGAAACTTCAAGACAAAAAGTTCTTTCCGAAGACCTGTTTTGGTCAGAGGATAAGGATTATGTTTATCATGTTCTTCGTGAGCATGATACAGCTTCTTCAGATTATATCAAAGGTTTGAAGAAAGAACTTCAGGAGTTGATGATTTTAGCATCAACAATAAGTGTAGGATACAGTAGTTTGGATTTAAACAATAAGGAGGACAAATAATATGCGTAAAATGAGTGAGACAATTAAAATGTTAGAGGTAATAGATTCAAATATGAATCGAGATTTTAATGAGAAAGGTGAGTTTCAGTCAGCAACTTTCGAGATGTCTGATGGCACTTATAAAGTAGATAATACTTTCGTAGTGAGAAAGCTTGATAACTATAATAATATTCAGGAACTTCAAGTTCATTATTGCAAGGGAGGTATTTTCCTCGGTTCTCTTTCTGCTCCTTATCAG
>OGHU01001850.1_pt1 | contig 11718 bp, 10 predicted proteins | sample 1571521 | NCBI WGS metagenome assembly OGHU01 (sample SAMEA2581963, study PRJEB24529) | metagenome | biome: Human gut stool | place: China | collected 2011 | reverse complement strand
CTACACATTCACAATCGTAAGCGTTGCCGGTTTTATTCTTCTGATCTTGTTTGGACTGGATCTGCTTCCTTTTCACAGTGCTTCATACACGAAAACACTGATTCTTATCGTCATGGGAGTTATGTTTGCCATCTTCTTTTTCATCGGCATAAAATCCTTTATGGAATTAAAAACGCTTTCAAATGCAGCTGATCGTGAAGAAAAGCAGTTTGAAGAGATCTGCCACTGGTTTTTAGATACCTACACAGCAGAAACAATCAATGCTGATGCCGGCATTTCAGACGATTCTGACGAGCAGAATTATTTTCTGCGCTATGAGGTCATGCGCAGTCTGCTCCTTGAAAAATATCCGAAGACAGATGCCTCCCTCTTAGATCACATTATCGAAACGATTTATGATAAAATATTTTTGGCTTAATACTTTTTTCTGTCAGATATATGTGATATAATAGGTAAAATATTTGAATTTATGAGGTGGCTATTGTGAAAATACTTGAAGAGAAGATTCTTTCGGAAGGAATTGCAGTCAATGAAGATATTTTAAAGGTAGACAGTTTTGTAAACCATCAGGTTGATCCTGTTTTAATGCATCAGATCGGTGAAGCATTTGCCGCACACTATAAAGATTGTGGAGTAACGAAGGTCGTAACGATCGAGAGTTCCGGTATCGCTCCTGCTCTTATGACAGCGTTAGCGCTGAATGTTCCAATGATCATTTTAAAGAAACAGCCTTCTAAGGTTTTAAATGATAATCTGCTTCAGACCGTTGTGACTTCCTTCACAAAAGGCACAAGCTATGAACTGACATTATCCCATCAGTTCATCGAAGAAAATGATAACGTTCTGATCATTGATGACTTCCTTGCAAACGGAGAAGCTGCAAGCGGTGCCATCCGCTTACTGACCGAGGCCGGTGCTTCCATTGCAGGTATTGGTATTCTGATTGAGAAATCTTTCCAGCCGGGACGTGACAAATTAATTGCACAGGGTGTGGATGTATACTCATTAGCGCGTGTTTCCAAGCTTGCCAAGGGTGTGATCGAGTTCATTCCGGAGGAATGTTAAATCTATCATTGATCATGTTTCATTTATAAAAATGAATCTCGCTTGCGAGATTCTCCGCCTGCGGCGGGTCGCTTTTGCGACATATTTCATAACCGCCGCGGTGCGATCCCTGCGGAGCTTTTTTAATTCATAGGAAGAAATTTCCTATGAATTAAAAAAGCACAGTCCCTCACAGGGCTGTGCCTTTCTCGTTCTCTCGCTATTTCTTATCTTCTTCCCAGTTGTAGTAGAACTGGATCAGTCCGATGCGGCTTCTGGTGCCGGTCTTCTCATTCAACGCAGAAACATGCCTATAGAGCATCGCCCGGGAGACAAAGAGACTGTCGGCGATCTCCTGCATACCGTCATCGGACAGCAGCAAAAGCTGCAGCACTTCCTGCTCCCGTTCTGTGAGATCATAAGATTCCGCAAATCTCTCCAGCCGACTCTGGCTGCCGGACATTTCACGGCTTTCCATTTCTTCGGGAGTCTTTACAATCTGCGTACAACTATAATACCACAACAGTGCCACACTGATCAGCACGAACAGTACCAGCGCCAGTACAGCTGTCAGGATATGATTTTCTCCGGTCAGCAGGCTTACAGAAGCTACTCCTGTGATCACAGCGCCCAGATTGTTCGCCGCTCTTCCCATACCTGCCCATAGCCTGCCATCCTGCATGCGATAGGACAACTGGAGAAATCCGTTCGTGAAAAACACCACGAAAAATCCCGCAGACATATAGAAGATCAGCAGTCCCGGCAGAAACGATCCGCCGCTTTCGATGATCAGCACACAGATGGTCGACAGGATCGTCACCGCATACATGATCAGTCCACGATATCTTCCGTTATTCAGATCAAACAGTACTCCTGCCAGCAATCCGCTGAGCGCTAAGAACAATCTCGGCCACTGACCGATATCCATGGTACCCGCTGCATGCGCCAAGGTCACAGCATTGTCCAGTGTAGCGAAGATGCATGTCATCAGAACAACCGTCACCAGCAATGCTACACCTGCCAGCCGGGGATTCCTCCATGATATCCGTTCCGCAGCAACACCTTCCTGCGCGTTTTTCACCGACACCGTTTCTCCGTCCTCTGCCTTCTGTCTCCTGTGGTATCCTGGCAGTGCATTCTGCGCCATTCCGACAGTCAGTACCCACAGCATCACAAAACTTCCCGCCAGGAAGCTACCTTCCACTGTCTCTCCCCACAACAGATTGTGGTTCAGAAACTGAAGGAGCAGCCCCACAGCATACGCCACACTCACGGTCTTCGCCGGATGCCTGCTTCCCCTAAGCAGCTGTGCCGCCAGGTAATGCGTCCTGCTACCCAGATATCCCAGTATCAGGAACAGAAAACACCCGCTGCCCAATAGTACCCCGTACCCGGTCCCGACAAACAGCAGTACATATCCTGCGATCACCGGCACCGGCAAGAAGAATCCCGCTGCCTTGAACGCAGTGGGATTCCCGGATTTGCTTTTCCATTTTTCTATCAGAGAATATGCCAGGAAACCAAACACGCTGACGCCCAGGATATAGCTCTGTGCCAGTACCACGCCTGAGGGATCCGTATATAACGCCATCCGGTTATCAAACAGATACTCTGTTCCTAAAAATACAAAATAGAAAACAGCTAATGAAAGCATGGTCTCTCCTTAAACAGACTGGAAACCGCCTTCCAGATCCTCAATGATATCATCAATATTCTCCGTACCGATAGACAGACGAATCGTATTGCTGTAGATTCCCTGCTCATTCAGCTCTTCCTCAGACAGCTGTGCATGGGTGGTGGAAGCCGGATGGATGACCAGAGACTTCACGTCTGCCACGTTTGCCAGCAGCGAGAACAGTTCCAGATTATCACAGAACTTTTTCGCTGTCTCCTTGCCGCCCTTGATCTCGAATGTGAAGATGGAACCGCCTCCGTTCGGGAAATATTTCTTATACAACTCCTGCTGCTCCGGATCGGTGGATACGGAAGGATGATGCACACGCTCTACCTGAGGATGATTGTTCAAATACTGTACAACCTTCAGTGCATTCTCCACATGACGTTCCACGCGCAGAGACAGTGTCTCCAGTCCCTGTAAGAAAATAAAAGCATGGAAAGGGGAAATGCAGCCGCCCATATCACGAAGGAGCATGGCACGGATAGCGGTCACAAAAGCCGCGCCCGGTGCTGCCTTGGTGAAAGTCACACCATGATAGCTGGGATTCGGAGTGCACAGATGAGGGAACTTGCCGCTGCCCTCCCAGTCAAATTTACCATTCTCTACGATCACTCCGCCTAAGCTGGTGCCGTGTCCGCCGATGAATTTGGTTGCGGAATGTACCACGATATCTGCGCCGTACTCAAAAGGACGTACCAGATAAGGAGTAGCAAACGTATTGTCCACTACCAGAGGAACCTTATGCGCATGGGCGATCTGTGCCAGGCGCTCAATGTCTACCACATCAGAGTTGGGATTGCCCAGAGTCTCGATGTAGAGCGCCTTGGTGTTCTCCCGGAAGCTTGCTTCGATCCTGTCATAATCGGAAGGAGCCACGAAAGTAGTGGTCACACCGTAGTCCACCAGGGTATGCGCCAACAGATTGTAGGTTCCACCGTAAATATTATTTGCAGAAACAATGTGATCTCCCTGTTTTGCCAGGTTCTGGATCGTATAGCAGATAGCTGCCGCTCCGCTGGCTACTGCCAGAGCTGCGGTACCGCCCTCTAATGCTGCAATACGCTGCTCGAAGACACCCTGGGTAGGGTTGCCCAGACGGCCGTAGATCTCACCGGGATCTTCCAGTCCGAAACGTGCTGCTGCATGGTCGCAGTTGCGGAATAAATAAGAAGATGTCTGATAAATGGGAACGGCCCTCGCACCGGTCACGGGATCGGGCTGCTCCTGTCCCACATGTAACTGTAATGTCTCAAATTTTAAATTACGCTCTGCATAGGGCTTTTTGCTCATGTTCTGCCTCATTTCTGCACTTTATGTGCTTATGTATTTTTCTATGATGCCAGGATCAAAAGGTCTAAGCCCACATGCTTGACCCCGACTTTATTTCTATAAAAACATGCTAAAACACATTACAAATTCTGTCAATGTAAAACTTTAGCACAGTACCATGATTTACTTCACCAGCCGGTCCTTATACTTCAGCCATTTTCCCGTCCGTATCCTGTTAGTAAACAAAAATGCCCGTACGACCCAGTCCATGGTCATAGCGATCCAGACGCCGATGACGCCAAGTCCCAGACCCTGTCCCAGGATATATGCCATACCCACACGGCAGAGCCACATGGAAGCGATCGCCACGATCATGGTAAATCTCACATCTCCCGCAGCGCGAAGCGCATTCGACTGTGCAAAGGACAACGGATGCACCAGCATACAACATACACAGCTGTAACATAACAGAAAAACAGTTATTTTCATTGTCTCCGGACTCAGATGATAGATTCCGCAGATCGGTCGAGCAAAAATAATCATGGGAATTCCCAACAGGATCATACAGGCATATGCTACTTTCATCATTTTTTTCAGATAATATAATGCCTGCTCTGTTTCTCCTGCGCCGATGCACTGTCCGATCACAGTGATCATTGCCACACCGATGGCATTGGCAGGGATCTGTTGGAAGCTGGCAATGCTGCCTGTTACGGCATTTGCCGTCGTAGCTGCCATTCCAAATCCGGCGATCAGGCTGGTGGTCAGAAGCTTACCAATCTGAAAAATGCTATTCTCCAATCCGTTCGGTACGCCGATATACAGGATTTTCCCAAGGATTTTGGTATCCAGACGCCAATGATTGCTCATGATGATCTTGTCACTTTTCTTAAGCAGCACTACGATCAGCACCGCAGACAATACTCTGGAAAAAAGCGTGGACAGCGCCGCTCCTGCAGCACCGATTCCAACACCGTAGATCAAAATGGCATTTCCCACTACGTTCACCAGATTCGCTACCAATGACACCTTCATGGACACCTTGGAATCTCCCACCGCACGGAACAGAGCTGCACCACCGTTATAAATTCCCAGAAAAGGAAAGGACACCGCCACAATATAAAAATAAATTCTTGCAGCACTCATGACATCCGCTTCCACATTGCCGTAAAGCAATGCCAGCAGTCCCCTGTTCCAGATCAGCGCTATCGTCATAAACAGAAGGGCCACACCCCCAACCGCTATAAACAGCTGATTGGAGGCCCGGCCTACCATTTCCTTATCTCCGTGTCCCATGTATTGTGCTGCCACGACCGCACCACCGCTTGCCATGGCCGTGAACAGACCGATCAGCAGCACACAGATACTGTCCACAAGCGAAATCCCGGATACTACAGCTTCTCCACAGCTGGCTGCCATCACTGTGTCAGCCATTCCCATTGCGATTGCCAGAAACTGTTCTATGATCAGCGGCCACAGTAATTTTCTCAATGCATCCTGTGAAAATAACATTTTTTTCTCTTCCGTCATAATTTACATCATTCCTTTATCCTTACATTAACATCTGCCAAAATAGCACATTGTCATTGCATTGTAAATAGAAATGTAATTTTATGATTCAGTAACTATTCAGCACCCCATTCGCAAAATCGCCTCTACTAGGCTTTCCTGAATAACATGCTTGCATGTTATTTGCTCATAGTGGTTACTTCGCCCTATAAATAGTTACAGTTCCTGATATACAAAATAATCCGCAGCCACCGAACCGCCAGCCGCACCCTGTTCGTTGATGGCAAACAATCCGTCCTTGACACCGACCCAGCGGCCCGGAGTTGCTTCCACCATATGTCCCACAGGCTGTAAATTTTCTTCCGTGGTTCCCACGTAGAACGTGCGATAAGTCTCCTTCTCCACCTTCATCTGGATATAAATGACATCACTGTTCCATTCGCCCAGACCGGTGCGCACTTCATCGTCCTTCGTCCAGTTGCCGGTGCGCTGCTGCAGGCTCATTTTGCCGTGTATTTTCTGAACTGCAAGTGCTGTATAACATCCGCCCAGCGATACCAGTCCTGCCACATCGCCGTCCTTCATCTGCTTCAGATGCAGACAGGTGGTAATAGAAAATTCCGGTGCCGGCCACTTCTGCAATAACAGATTGCTGATGTCGCACAGCTGTGTCTTCGGATCCACCGCCTGTGCATGGAGAAGGAGCTGACCGTCTTTCAGATCGTACCATTCCTTTTTATAATTGGCATTCCACTGCCATTGCAGTCCTAAACGATCTCCTTCGAAGAAATCGCTGTCCTCCGGGGTATCGATGGGATATGCAGCTCCCACTTCCGGCTTCTTGTAACGCAGTACCGGCTCACCGCAGCCGTCCACGGCATTTACTCCGATCACCGGCCAGTCATTTTCCCAGTGCATGGGCTGTAAATGTACGATACGTCCCGCATTGCCCACATCCTGGAAATGCAGGAACCAGTCCTGTCCGTCCGGCGTATCCACCCAGGCACCCTGGTGAGGTCCGTTGACGGGGGAATTGCCCTGGTGCAGGACGATTTTCTCTTCCCAGGGACCATAAATATTTTTCGACCGCAGTACGGTCTGCCAGCCAGGCTTCACGCCCCCTGCCGGAGCGAAGATATAGTAATAGCCGTTTCTCTTATACAGCTTCGGGCCCTCGATGGTGGGCTGGGTCGCATGACCGTCATAGATGAACTGACCGTCATCCAGCACTCCGGAGCAGTCCGGTTCGATGGGAGACATATACAGCATGCTCTTGAAGCCGATACGGCTTCTGGCGAAAGCAGTTACCATATAAGCTTTGCCGTCCTCATCCCAGAAAGGGCAGGGATCGATCCAACCCACTACCTTTCTGACATAAGCAGGCTCGCTCCATTTGCCCCACGGGTCTGTGGTCTTGCACATCATAATCCCCTCATCCGGCATGGGAATAAATACGTAGTAAGTTCCCTCATGGAAGCGGATGGCAGGTGCCCAGGTACCGCAGCCGTGTACCGGCTTGTCATAATATTCAAAGGGAAGTTTATCCATGATGTAATTGATGACCTTCCAGTTCACAAGATCCTTGGAATGTAACAGAGGAACTGCGGGGGTATTGCAGAAGCTGGAAGCAATCATAAAATAATCCTCTCCCACACGAATGGCATCCGGGTCCGAGTAATCCGTATACAGGATCGGGTTGGTATAAGTGCCGTCGCCCTGATCGGCGATCCACATTTTATGTATCTTCGTCTTGTCCATAGTATCTCCATTCCGCAGCCTTTTGCTACTGTTTCGTATTTTATAAAACCAGTATAGCAGATATCCCGTCACATCGCGTGTCAATTTTCCATTAGTTTGTGTCAAATCTTGCATTTCAATAGAATAAATGTCATAATAGTGACAAAAGTTGCAGGAGGAAAACACCTTGAGTTTCTTTTATCAGAATCGCAAAGAACAACTCTATCTGTATCTGTCCAATAATAACCCTTACGCCGTCCATCTTCACAGACAGCTGGAGCTGATCTATGTCTTAAGTGGTTCCACCACAGTCACTGTGGAACGGCAGGATTTTCCTCTGAAACCCGGTCAGGGTGTCCTCGTCTTTCCGAACCAGATGCACGGCTTAAAACATGTGGAACCCGGTCAGAATCTGCTCTGTATCTTCGAGCCGGATTTCTGTCATTCCTTCCGACATTTTTTTCAGAATAAAAAACCCTCACGCAATGATTTTGCCATCTCCACCCTCTCGGAGCACAGCCACATTGCCTTACAGGGACTTGAGGCTCTGGCTTCCACCATGGAAAAAGATCGTCCCACTCCTTCTGATGTGCAGATCTATGCGGAAGGGTATCTGACGCTCCTTTTGGCAGATCTCCTACCCTCTCTCCCCCTGCAGATCCGGAAAAGCACGGAGGATCTGGAGTTGGAGCAGAGGCTGCTTCTCTATCTGGATGCCAACTACACGAAGGAATTGTCCCTGGACAGTCTCTCGAAAGAATTCGGTGTCAGCCGTTTTGTCCTCTCCCGGATATTTACGGAAAAGTTCCACACCACTTTCCCGGATTATATGAATTCCAGAAGACTTGATTATGCCAGAGACCTTCTGCTGTCCACAGAGCTCTCCGTGACACAGATTGCGCTGGATGCCGGCTTTGGCAGCTCCCGTACCTTTTTCCGTGCCTTTCAGGATACCTTCCATACCACTCCGGGAGCTTACCGCAGGCAGACGGAATCTACCCACAACAGCTCCTCGCCCGCCCGGATATAATCCTTCCAGGTACGAACGATCCGTCCCCGGTCAGGTGTCTGACACATCTCCACTGTCACCGCCGTATCCACGCCTTCTCTCGCCAGCCCTTCCTGATCGAATTCTACGAGAAGCTTGCCTTTTCTCACGATCTCATTGGGCAGGACATTGCAGCGGTAATAGTTGCTATGAAGTTCTTCTTTATCCTTACAGATATTCAATAGCAGCTCCACCCCGCTGTCTGTGCGGAAACGGATCCGGTTGCCCATAGGATAAAGCTTCAGCACTTTTCCCGAAGTGGGCGCATAGACTCTTCCATCCGCCGGCAGGATGGTAATGCACTTCGTATTGTCATCCGCCGCTTCTTCCGTTGTGTCCTGCAAAGTATCCTGCGATATTTTCCTGATCTCGCCGTTCACCGGGCTCCCTATGGCGGTGCCTTCCATAACCAGCTGTCTGTTCCCTGTTATTCTTCTCTCTTCCTGTCTGTTGACCGCCTCTTCTTCTGTTTCTTCCATATTCCACCGGATGCTCCTGCCCAACCAGAAACCGATCAGCAGTCCCAGCACTCCCGTTGCCACCACCGCATACATCTGCATGTTTCTACCTTCCTTTTTCCATAATAAGACCCTTACATCTTATTCTGTCTCATTTTCGGGAAAACATGCCAGTTTTTCATTCATAAAATCCAAGAGTATCGCTGTCACGATCCCCGCCGCCATGCAGAACAGATTCCGGGATGCCGCATCCGCCGATGTTGCAAAGCTGCCCCAGGGAACGGTCATCACCGTAGCCGCACCGACGATCCCGAGAATTCCATGAAACATCAACGCATAATGCCTCTCAAACAGCCGGTTTACCAGTTTTGCCAGACAGATGAAAGTCACCACGCACCCTGCCACTCCCGGAAACAGAACCTCTGGTCTCACATGACCGATCCCTTCCACAAAGGGCGTATACAGTCCCAAGGGCATCAATATCGTTGAAAAACTCATGCCCGGAGCGATCACCGACAGTGCAAAGGCAAAGCCGCAGAACAAAAAACTTAAAAGTCCCGGTTCCACGGTATTTTGGGAGTTCTGCAGCCAGCATAACAGACGAAGCATTGCCACCGATGTCGCACAGGATAAGATCACATTTCCCACATTCCTGCCCTGTTCTCCCGCCTCTCTCCACAGCGAAGGCAGCATTCCCACGATCAGTCCCACAAACACGCAGACAGAAGGCTCCGGGTAAGTCTCTAATACATATGATAACAGATTCGCCACCCCTAAAAATCCTGCTGCCGATCCGATCATATAAGGGAACAATTCCGGCAGATGGGTCCGCCACTTATGTACCGGATCCGACAATAGCTCCATGATCGGTCGATAGACTCCGAACACTACACTTAAAACGCCGCCGGATATCCCCGGGAGTACCGCTCCCAGACCGATCAGCGCCCCTTGTAATACTTTTCCCAAAAATCTAAGATCCATCGTCATTCTCCGCATCCTGTTTCTCTTAAAATCATATGCTTTTTCCTTAGGAAAATAGGTCTAAAAATCAAAGATAATTATTGACATTTCAAGCAGGGCAATGGTATACTCTAACCGTATTCTAAATGAAAGTCATTGATCTCACATATTTTTGTAAGACATTGCTACTTTTTCACGGATGCTTTACAAAAATATGTGATTTTTTTGTCCTACGTTTTAGAATCATCAAAAGGATCAGGCAAAGCCTGAATTATTAAAGGAGGTACCAATAATGAATAACGGTACAGTTAAGTGGTTCAATGCTCAGAAGGGTTATGGTTTCATCACCAACGATGCTAACGGCGAGGAAGTATTCGTACACTTTTCCGCAATCAATGCTGATGGTTTCAAGTCTCTGGAAGAGGGCCAGAAGGTAACTTTCGATACCGAGTGTGATCCTCAGAACAGCAGCAAGATCCGTGCTACCAACGTTACTGTTGTAGCTTAATAGCAAGACAGACCAAAAGGATCAGTCCCACGGGACTGATCCTTTTTCATGCCCGGAATCCTCTCCACCGCTCTGCAGAAATCTCCGGTTTCGTCACAAGACATTCCGGATCCGGTGCCAGCACATGTCGTACCACCCGGAACACTTTCTGCGCATCACACAGCAGACACTTCGCATCTCCGAACATCACCACTTCCACTGCTCCACAATCCAGAAACGCCTGGTTCAATTTCACAAAATCTTCCGAGATATGGGGCTGGTCGGGATTATAGTGTTTTCTCATATATACTTCCTTTTCTCTTCCGTCCGGCAGGACCGTTGTCAATAACATGGGCTCCGCCGCCAGACGATTCGGAACATTCAGCACCTCTTCCACACTGTGGATGTAAGTATTGCGCTCATGTCCAACGCCAACCAGCAGAATCTTACCACCGCAGTCTTTCAGCCGGTCGTAGGCTCCTCCCGGGGTACATGGAGTGTTACGTTCTTCCTCTCCTGCCAGATATTCGGCAGCATTTTTTCCGTACCCCGCTAAAGAATGGGTGGGATGCAGGGAGCGCACCACACCCTCTCTCTGCCGGAACAGATTGGTCAGCAGTCCCACGCAGGATGGGGTATTACGATAGTCATACACCGGGTGCTGTGCATTCACATTGGCCCAGGTATGGGTCGGCAATAGCAGAAGGCCTTCCGTAAAATATTCCATCCAGGCATCCAGCACGATATCCGCACCGCCCTCCACTTCTCCGATGGCCTTCATGGAAGAATGGATCAGGATCGTCTCTTTTCCCGTAAGTCCTACATTCCGTAACTGCTGTTTCAATTCTTCTTTGGTATACATATTTTTTCCTCGCATATCGCATATAGTAAAAGGCCGGTTTCCTGGGGAGCATGGAACCGACCTTTTTATGCTGTTTTCTCTACTTTCCCGCTTCCGGTACAAAACTGTCGAAGATGAAAATATCGAAATGTTTTCTCGCTTCGTCCAGTTCCTTCTGGCTCTTGATGGTCCATGCGGCTGCAGTATTATGGTACAAACCTCTGCAAAGCTTCCGGGACAGGATTTCAGGATAATGATGATTGTATGCCACAAAATCCGGCTTGGTCACGAAGTTCAGCAGCAGATTCTGCAATACAAAATATAATATCCCGACATACTCTCCTTCTTTCAGAAAAGCATCGGACAACTGGCCTCGCACCAGATCCGGATGTTTCTTCCGATACCACCACACACCCAGAGGGTTGAAGGACTCCATGCAGTACATTCCCTTGTAGGCCCTCAGCATTTTATCTGCAAGGGGACACAAAGACAGGTCGGTGCGCTCGATCTTGAACTCCACGATCAAAGGCACTTTTCCGTCTACCATCTTCAATACATCCTCAAACTTCGGAATCTTCTCCACAGAATCGCACAGGTGAAACTGCTGCAATTCCTCGTAGGTATAATCACTGATCTTGCCTTCGCCGCCGCAGACTCTTTTTAAGGTAAAATCATGGAACACCACGG
>OGHU01001846.1_pt1 | contig 11745 bp, 10 predicted proteins | sample 1571521 | NCBI WGS metagenome assembly OGHU01 (sample SAMEA2581963, study PRJEB24529) | metagenome | biome: Human gut stool | place: China | collected 2011 | reverse complement strand
TTGTCCCCATATCTGTTTTGATAACCTGAAATGAATCCACTATGAATAATGTAGGTTAAAGGCTTCTTTGGTCAGTTCGCTTCCCGGACCGGACATATAGAGGTTCTTGATGAACTTCACAAACTTGGAGTTGATATATTCGGCATCAATCGTACCCGTACCTGTTTCTGTGATATAGGTGTCAATAGGATAGTCAAAATCATCTCTTTCCGTACTGCCCCCTCCATTACCTTCAAACAGTTCCCTGTATCGTTGCAGCAGAATAAGGTAAGTCTGTTCGTCCAATTCCATCTTGACGTAGGTATAAGTATCGCCATGCTGGAACTCATATTCATCCTTATCCCATGTGAATCCTTGCAGCTTGGCTGCTTCCAGCAGATGAGTCATCTGGCTGAAATCTTTGGCAAACATATTCCTGTCTTCTCTTGCTTCTGGCAATTTTGTAAAGTTTTCGATTTTTTGTGCCTGGAATATATCCCTTATGTGCAAGAACTTCTGGTTGATATTTGTCAGATTACTTTCCAGTTTATCGACAAAAACACCTAACGGCCTGTCCACATATACATCGAGTGCATCATTGATATTCTGCTCCATGGTGTAAGGGAAGGAGTAATAGCGGATAATGCCGAAAGGCTTGTCCGGACCAAACAAGCGGTTGGTACGTGAGAACGACTGGATAATGTCCACATATTTCATTACCTTATCCACATACAGCGTATTTACCCATTTGGAATCATAACCTGTCAACATCTGCGAAACTACAATAAGCAAGTCTATCTGCTGTGCGTGATCATGTTCTATATTGAGGTAAGGCTTCTTATGTGCCAGTCTTTTGGCCACATCCTTTTTGTATTTGGCGTAGGTGGAAAGCTGGAATGTTGTTCCATATTTCCGGTTATAGTCATCCAGCATCTCCAGCAAGGCATCTTCCTTGGCGATTCCGCCATCAGAATTGTCTATGTTGTTGTCGAATACGGCCACCACATTCAGAGAAGAATATTGCTCCTTGAATATCCGATAATAAGCTATTGCCTCAGGTATATTCTTTGTAGCTAGAATGGCGTGGAATTTACCGTTCTTGCTCAGTTTATCCCTTCCGCTTGCGATGTCGGCAGCAACAGCCTGATGATGAACAGGCTGCTGATACAAGTCTTTAGGCAGATAATGTTCTATTCCGTGTAAGGTTTCATCTCCTTCCTTATAAGTGTCCGGCATCTTCAGTTCGTTCATGAATCGGTTGTAAACAACCATTTTCTGCTCGTCATTTTCAATCTCTTCAATGCTATTTACCTTCAGTTGAGAGAATGCCACTTTTTCGCGAAGCTCATTGTCATCGTAGGTTCTTACCATATACGGATCGAATCCCAATACGTTGTGGTCAGGGATTCCATTGGCGATGGTGTATTTATGAATCATGTCGCCGAATATGGTTTCGGTCATGATTTCATGCTTGGCGTTTTCTTTAAACACCGGTGTGCCCGTGAAGCCGAAAAGCAAAGCTCTTTTGAATGTATTCTTGATACCTATCAGCATATCGCCGAACACACTACGATGACATTCGTCTATGATGAATACCAGTCGTTTGCGGTCTATCAGATCAATATCGTCCTGCGAAATATCTTTCCCGGCCTTGATGTTCGACATCTTCTGAATAGAGGTCACAATCAGGCGGTCGTCGTTATCCGTACTTTTGAGTTTGCTCAACAGGATGGCTGTATTCTGCGTATCTTGAATCGCTTCGTCTTCTCCCGCAAATCCACGATATTCGTCCAACGATTGCACGCTCAGCTCGATGCGGTCCAATAGAAATACCACTTTGTCGGCATCGCCGGAATTGGCAATGAGTTGTGCCGATTTGAAACTGGTCATGGTCTTTCCGGAACCAGTGGTATGCCACACGTATCCGCCACGATGCTGGTGGGTATCCCAGTTGGTCTTATGCGTTATGTCGCTGATTTTACTGGCTGCAAAATACTGATAGCTGCGAAGTACTTTCAGTGTCTTGTCCTTATCGTCGGCAATAGTATAATAACCAATTAGCTGATGAGCCATGGGGATGCTGAGCAAGTCGGATACAATTCGTCTCCAGTCTCGTATAACGGTGTTGTTAAAGTCTTCCCAATGGAAATAGAATTCCGGCTTGAAATTCTCTTCTTTCCCCGGATTGGCAAAATAGAGTGTTTCTTCCGGTGTCATGGCTACAAAAATCTGTACCATCTTAAAGATACCGTTGCTGAATACGCCTTCGTGGGTATAACGCTTAATCTGGAAGGTAGCCTGACTCACATCTACTTTTGAACGCTTCAGTTCGATATGAATTACCGGCATGCCATTGATGAGCAACATCACATCGCCCCGTCGGTCACCGCCCAACGGGTGCGAAGCCTTGAAACGAGGTTGTCGGGCAATCTGATAGCGACTCTGTCCGGCACTGATTTCACGTGCATCGAAAATCTTCAGATAAACTTCCTTGCCGTAATTGTTGGTATCGGCGGGGTTGTCGCGTTTGATGCATACCTGTCCGCCATTGATAAACATATTCATGGCGTATGGGCTGTCGCACAGATTCACCTGATCGATGATTTGGCGCATCTCACTTGCGGTAAGCGGACAATTGCCCAATTTATTGATGTCTCTGTTGTTGTCGAAGAGAATCTTGGCCCAGTTCTGAATCAAATCTTCTTCTGTGGGTTGTACAAGGACTTCCTTTTCCCAACCATGATGGGGGAGAAGGTCAACCAAGGCTTGTTCAAACTGACTTTCCTTGACGAAATATTGTATGTCGTTTATATTATCCATATTTACTTCCTTAAAGGTTTGAATGATATTTATACAAACATTTTATCCAGACAAGCTGCCTTGATTTGTTTTAACTTCTCAAGGCGCTGGGTTTGGAGAGAGATTTGTTTATCAAGATTACAGAAATAGGATGCTATTTTTTGTTGTTCTAGTTTTGAAGGTATAAAAAAATCCATCTCTTTAAACTCATCAAAACTTATTGTACGGCCATCTCTAATTCCGTAAGTAATAAGTTCTAATCGTTTTATAAATTCTTTAGATGTAAAAATATATTTCCAGAAATAATCATAATGAAATTCCTTATTTTTGAATTCCATTACAGTATATGCAGGAGATACAATTCCTTCAATATTAGAATGAGCAAATCCTCCTTGAAATGATCTCAGATGTATAATAAATTGGCCTGGTAAAATATGTTTATAGGTCGTTTCATTTGATTTATCATGAAATACCTGATATCCAATATCACTTCTTTTAACCATTCCTTTATCTTGAGTAGCTGATAAAACGGGTAAATCAGGACGATTTCTTACGTTTGTTGTTTTAAACACTTCGCCAGCTGTGACGAAATCCCATTCTCCTTCAAATCCTTTAAATCTTACTTTAGGTACAGTTTCTCCTTCTTGTGGGAACATAGATTGTAGGCTTGCCGCCTTTATTCGTTTTAAAGACGCAAGTTTCTTTGAAGTGGTTTGAATTAATGAGTCTAATGATTGGAAATAGGATGCTATCTTTTGTTGTTCTGTATAAGATAATGGTATATGCACTTCACCAGATAGGGCCGTTTCATCACTAATATTAATAGTGTTTTTTGCACCTTTATTTATGAGAGGTAGAAGGTATTTATTAAGTCTGAAATTAGGCTCAAAGTAAACACTGATATAGTTAGGATCGAAGCCCTCTTTAACATCGTATATTGCATATAAAACTGAAACTATTCCTGGTTTGTTGTTATTTACTTTAATTATTCCAAAAGGCTTTAGCTTTAGGGGAGACTTTGTATATACTATCTGCCATTTATTCAAAATTTTATAAGTGGATATATTGTTTCCTGTATAACTTCTACCCAAATGCTCTATCTGATTTACAACGCCAAATTCATCAGAAACAGAAAGAGCGTCTTCCTTTTTATATTCTAATTTGTTATTTTTTTTATTACTAACTGATAGGCACTTCTCAAGAAGAACATCACTATAGTAATCACAGAACTCCTTAAATCTTATCTCCGGCACATTCATACATTTACTTCTTTTCATCATTAATCAACTCATTAAGCCCCAAAATCGCAAACTCATCTCCGGTCAGTTCATTAATAAGACCTGACAATTCTTTTTGAGATTTTTCCACGTCCTCATTCAAATGCTTGTAACTTACGGCATACTTTTTCCCTAATGCACACACTTTATCTTCAAAAGTAGATAAGACCTCAGCGAGCGTTTCATCAATACCATAAACAATAGGATCAATCCATTTTTTATGTAGGAATAGAGAAATATCTTCGTCTGAAAGATTTTCTATCGCTTTTACAGTTTTGTCGATAAGAGTCTGCTTGGCTTCCTTAATTTGTTTGTTCTTGTTTTTCTGTTCCTCCCAGAGTTTGACAATCTTCTTCAGTTTCTCTTTAGTTTCTGCTTCCACCTCATCCTTCTTGGCTTTTGCTCCCGCAGTAATGGCTTTCTTATCAAAGGCATTTTCCTTTTCACTATCCAAATAAGCCTCAGACTCCTCTTCCGAGAAGTTTTCACGGATTTCATCCAGTTCACCGGAGATCTCTTCTACTCGCATCTGCAAATCGGCAATTGCTTTCAAATCGTCCTGAAATTTCTCCTGTTGTACCAAGTCAAAAGGAATGATGCGCCCTTTCAAACCATCTGGCACTTCAATTTCTTCGTCGCCTTTCTTTACCAGTTTATAAGCAGGTTCTACCACTCTTACCGCTTCAATGCCTTCCTGCTGTATGGTCTCAATATCGTTGGTAATGCCCTGCCAGTTGTCAGCTAACGCTTGATAGGCTGCATATCGGTCGATGAGAGGCATCCCATGCAAACGGGCAAAAATATCATCGGAAATAGCATCCAACTCTTTCTGGGGATTTGCAGTCGCTATCTGATCAATCAGCCGATGATGAACACTATCGGCAAAACCTCCGAAAGCCTGTGCAAACATCTGCTGGAAGGCTTTTACGTCTGCATTCTGTTCTATAAACGATTGAGTATCTTCGGTCTTCAACTGTGAATAAGGTTTGTCTGCATCCGCAATAAACAATTCTTCGCGCAAAGAAGGGAATGTGTCCCAATATTTTTGAAGTTCATCAATCTCGCTGTGAGGAATGCCTCCGAACATGGTGGCATAGATGTCGAACTTCTCAACAGGATCACTGGAATCTACATAACGAGGGATGTTCAGATTGTAACCGTTTTGACGGATTTCATCACGGGACACTGTACGGGAATATCCGGGAACTGTTTTACGGTCGCGTACCGTATCGGCAATACGTTTGATGTCACATTCGCGCAGCTTGTTGTTTTTTCCTTCCTTGACAAAACCCTTTGAGGCATCGATAATCAACACGTCGTCATTGTCACGATGCTGTTTGAGCACCATGATGAGGGTAGGGATACCTGTACCAAAGAAGATATTGGCCGGCAGTCCGATAATGGCATCGATGTTGTTCTTCTCAATCAAGTTGCGACGTATTTTGCCTTCCCCTTCACTATTTTCATCGGCATCACCACGGAAGAGAACACCGTGAGGAAGTACAATTGTCAGGATACCGTCTGGTTTAAGGTGATGGAGTTCATGAAGCAGAAAGGCGTAGTCGGCTTTGCTTTTAGGAGCTACACCATAATCCTTAAAACGCGGATCCAGTTCACGGTCGTTGGCATCCCACTGTTGCGAATAGGGAGGATTGCTGACAACAGCATCCACGTAAAGCGGTTTTCCGATATCTCCACCGTCAGTCTGCAAAGGCCAGTCCTCTTCCAGAGAGTCGGCACAACGAGTATTGATGTTGTCTGGTTTGATACCACGCATCACCAGATTCATACGGGTCAAGTTGTAGGTGTTTTCCTTCAGCTCCTGCGCATAGTATTTCACCTTGTTCTTGTCTTCGATATGACGCCCAACCGATTTACCGATGGTAATCAGCAAGGAACCTGAACCGCTTGTAGGGTCATAAATTTCAATTTTGTCTTTATTCTTATGGTGTTCAGCCACAATTTCAGACATCAAGATAGCCACCTCGTGAGGCGTATAGAACTCTCCAGCCTTTTTCCCGGCATTGGCTGCAAAGTTACTGATAAGATATTCATATACATATCCCAGCACGTCATAGTCCTGACGACCGTCTGTGGGAATGTCCTTGATTAGCTTGATGAGATCCTTAATGGCACGTGTCTGCGAGGCTGGGTTCTCACCCAGTTTACTCAGGCCAGCCTGTAAAGTCTTGAAGATGTTCTCGTAGACATGTTTGTAATGAGGGCTAATCAGACGGTCGAAACTGCTGAGTGCTCCGCTCAAGTCGGCTACACTAAATTCAGAATTGGGCTTCAGCCAGGTAGCAAACAGATTTTGGTATTCAATGAAGTAGCCAATGTTGTTTCTGCAATACTCCATCATCATAACTGCTTCCTGATTCTCATGATCTTCTACAAGTGTCACAATATCCTCATCAGTCCATCCGATACTGTTCAGATAGTTCACCTCATTGTCTGACAGAAATTTATAGAAAATCAAGCCAAGAATATAATCTTTGTATTCGTTGGCTTCTATCTTGGAGCGCATCTTGTTGGCAGATGCCCATATCTTATTGGCAAGTTGTTGTTTGTTCATAAAATCAATTTTAAAAATAGCTTACTCTATGTGTGAATATCATAAGCAAAGATGTAAATAAAGAATGCAGACATTCTGCATTTATTGAGAATACTTAGTATATAGGAATCTCATTCATCAGACTCTCTTAGCAGGTCCTTAACCTCCACGTTAAGTACTTTAGCTATTTGAAATAGCATTTCCAAACTAGGTTGTGCCGTATTGGTACACCATTTGGAGATGGTAGCAGGATCTTTCCCCACTTGCTCTGCCAGCCATTTATTGGTCTTTTCCTTCTCGGCGAGCATCACTTTGATTCGGTTTATTTTTTTGTTGGGCATATCTCATCTTTAATTAACAATAATACAAATATAATCCTTTTGCCTAAAAGAGCAATTGAGTTTTAATTAATAATTAGATGTAGAAGGAATTTTTATTGCGTATAATTCAATTTTTACGGTATTATGGCCGAGAACAATGCATCTAAGAGATTTTGATTAAGATAAATTGTTTACTTTTGAAGTATAGACAATCTTAAAATTGATTTTTATGAATGATAATATTGAATATGAGAAATTTACTCAAGAGATTTATAATGAGATTTTGAAGAATTTGTATGTAAAGAATATAGATGTTAAGCATAATGTGAAATTGACTGGAAAGTCAGGCCAGAAGCATCAAATAGATGTGTACTGGGAATATCAATATGATAATACCACATTTAAGATTGTAATAGAGTGTAAGAATTATAACCACACAGTATCTATTGGTAAAGTGAGAGACTTTTTTGGTGTTCTTTATGATTTGGGAGATGTCAAAGGTATAATGGTTACCAGAAAGGGTTATCAGGAAGGTGCAAAGAAGTTTGGTGAGCATTACAGGATTGATTTAATGGAATTAAGAGAACCGGAAGAGGGAGAGGCTATTGTTGCTGAAACCACATTAACTATTGATAGTCCTGTTAGACATAGACTTTTTCAGGTTGATGAAGATTGGGCTAAAGCACATGATTTTAATATCCAATTATATAAAAAACGACTGGACTGTTTGAGTCTTTCGCCTAGTAGCAACAAATGGATTAATGCAACCCATATTCCTTTAACAACTAAAGAAAATAAGATTAGAAATGCAAAAGATGAGATTATTACAGATATACAGAAATTAGAAGAAGAATTACCTGAAAATTGCGAACAAAATAAAGACTATGTATTTCCATTTGACGATGCTTATATAAAAACAGATTGCGGAAATATCAAGATTAAAGAAATCAAGTTTGAATATGAGAATCATACAGAAACAAAACAGATTAAAATTGATGCACAAAACATAACCAAGGCAATACTTAAAAATACGATTAGTAAGGAGGTACAGTTAATAGGGAAAACATATATGGACTATAAGTCCCAAATGAAGTAGTTTGTTCTTTACTTTGTTGTATGTTATTTATAAAAATTCGGACTGAATAATATCGAAGGACAACTGTACTTTCCCTCTCTATTAACGGCAAATAATGGATTTACAAAATAAAAAAGGAGAGAAAAACCTCTCCTTTTTTTAAAATCCACATTACACCTCCAACTCCTTCAACGACAACCCATAATTATATTGTCTGAAAAATCCTCTGTGGATAAGTTTCAGACCAAGGGTCTGATAATACTTGTAATCATCATCTTCGGTGCAGAGGTATTTGTACCCATAGCGCGGGGCGTACTCCTTGAAGAAGCGGGCAAGGTCTTTCAGATTTTCCTGTTGGTTTCGTTTGAAGTTGCTGCGCACAATGATAATGCTCCAGTCGGGGATGCTGCCAACGCCGCAACTGTATTCCCAGAAACGGATGTATAAATCCATTTCGCCTACATGGACAGAAACACAAATGCCGTTGGCGTTGTGTATGACGGAACAACAGTTTCTGTAACCGAATCTCTCACACAAATAGAGATTGAAATCATAAATAAAATCGGAATAGTTCATAATAATTTGAATTTTGATGGTTAATAAAAAATTGATTATAGACTGAAACCTCGCTTGCGTTTCGGTTTCTTTTTCTTCTTTTTAAGCCGGTTGGCCTGTATCGCTTCCTCCGTATCATAATCCGTAGGAGAGGGTGTGAACAATCCCACACTGATGCCGGAATGATTCTCCTGCTGGTATTCATGCCGAGGTTCCTCGCGTATGGTTGCTGCCTGTACCTGACGGTTCATGGTAGCGGAAAGAGCGTTATATCTCAGTTCCTGGTCGATGTTCAGGTAACTGAACTGACGGTCAATCTTGGAACCGCTAAAGGTCAGTTGGTCACATGTGAACTTGACACCTTGCATCTCTCCGGTCGTGCGACTTAGCTTCCATTGCGTATCAATTCCGTATTTCCGTAAGGCCAGTCTCAGCTCACTCCAGCTTCGGGCGTTCGGAACCTCTCGTTTCAAGGCATGATAGATAAAATACTTTACCTTGTCATGATGACGTAACCGCATGAAATTGACATGCTCTTTTCCTTCGGCAAAATGCAAACGGTAACGGGCTGTCAGCATCTTGCAGACCTTTTCATTCCGGTAGCGGTCGTTCTTGTCGCTGATGGTGCGTCCGTCATTATCCACACGGTTGTAAACGATATGACAATGCGGATGATTACGGTCGGTATGCCGGGCGATGATGAATTGCGTGCTCACGATTCCCATCAGCTTCATATAGTCATGGGCGATCTTTAGCATCAGCCCATCATCATCACGGATGCGATCCCCGTCCTCTGCGGAGAAGCTCAATGATATATGGCCGACCTTGTTCTTGACCTTGTTGTTCAGTAAAGTCTGCAACTCGAATTGTTCCGCTATTTCTTCAGGCGAGCCGTAGACACCAACCGCTTTCAGCAGGCGCGATTTATCTTCTTTCAGCACATAGTTTACGCACCCGGAAAACGATGTACCCTTGACAATTTTACCGATCATCCTTGAGCTGTTTTATGAGTTGTGAAATCTGTTGAATGGCGGTACTGCACTCATCGGCCACACGATAAAAACCGTAAGCATTGGCTCGTCTGGCAAGCTGGTTCAGATTTGTGCTTTCGCCAATCAGTTTTCGGATGATGTCAAGATTTTCTCTTGTAATCCGTTCGCGCACCGTACCGTGTTCGATGAGTGAACGCACTACTTCGCTTTGACTGCGTTTACTGCGTCGGCTGAGTGCTCTGAGCCAGCCGAATTGTTCGTCTGTAAGACGGATTGTAACTGTATTTTTCTTGTCCATAATATTCGCTTTTGAGATTAATAATTGTGACCATCGGGAGCTGTCTCACCTTCTTTTGAGGTGAGCAAGTGGCCGGGAAATGTAATACACCGGCATAAACTTGCTCCAGTGAAAAAGGAGTGAATCAGACATCTGACAATCATCGTTTGAAAAGTCCTTTCCGAGTATGTTGAACCGTTGCTGAAAGCGGTGCTTTCTCCACATTGACAAGCTGTAAATCGAAAGTTTCGACCAGCGTTTTCAAGGCCGGATTCAACGTGATAAGACGATTGAAAATTGCGTCCTTTGTCTCTTCTCTCAGCAGAAAATCGGCAATGTCATAACCTGCATCACGTTCTTCTTTTGTTTTATAACATTTAGCGATATCAATTGGTTCAGCAATAATATCTTTAACTGTCATACGTGGATTTAAAGAAGCATAAGGATCTTGGAAAATCAATTTGATTTTATCACGTGTTTCTTGTAATTCTTTACCTTTTAAGCTTGTAAAATCTTGACCATCTAAGATAACCTTTCCTTCAGTTGGTTCAATTAGACGGATTACACTTTTACCCATTGTTGATTTACCACATCCTGATTCACCAACAATCCCAAAAGTTTCTCCTATTTTAACATCAAAGCTAATATCATCTACCGCTTTAACAACGCTTTTTTTACCTCTTAAAGAAGATGATTTAATAGAATAATATTTCTTTAAATGTTCTACTTTTAATAAAGTTATATTATAACTTTTCAAGTAAATTTTCATTTTAAAAAAATATATTAATTTATTTATTCTTACTTATTCCTAATACCATAAACCTTATTATAGGTATTCTTTTAACTATCTCAATTAAAATAGGTAATGCTATTATTGTTCCTATTAAAATAACTATATAATTTAAAATAAAAGGTAAATTTAAAAATGTTACTGTTACATATCCTAATAGTAGTACAACAACATAATGAAGAATATATATGTTAAAATTATTCTTTGTCATATAAACTGTAAATTTATTTTTAAAATTTAGAGATTTGCTTCCTATTCCCATTATTGATAATATCATAATCCACAAATACAAATTAGTAAAGAAACTATTTAATATTTTATTGTCTGTATAATTCTGTCCATAATATGTATATACATAACATATACCAGTTACTACTGAGATTAAACTTAATTGAATAGATATTTTTTCCAATTTTTTTATTAATTCTTGATTAGAAAATACATAGTATCCAAGAAGCATCATAAATAAATATATTCCAAATCTATATACAGTAATTAATGGAGTATTTAATATAAATGAACTTCCCCATACAAGTAAAACTAATATGAATAGTATTAGCAAATTTATTTTTTTGCATAAATTGTTTATTTTCTCTTTTTTATCTATTTTTCTTATTAAAACAATTAATAATGAACCTATAAATAATACATGGCAAAACCATAAAGGTCCTATTCCCATAAGACTATATATAAAATATTTAATAAATCCTGGTATATTATTTCCATTTCCAGCAAACATATCTGTATATTGTGCAGTAATAAATCCCGAAATCCAACCATATATAAATATTCCTAAAACTGATGGTAATAGTATTCTTTTGGCACGATCTTTTATAAATTCTTTATTGCTTCTTTTTCTTAATGAATAGTTACAGGAAATCCCTGATACAATAAATAATAAACACATAAACCACGGATATACAAATATTAAAAATGTATCCATTATTTGAATTCCCTTAACTCCTATATTTGATATTACTCCACTATTATTAAACAAATATATAATATGATAAATAATTACTAATACAACTGTTATCCATCTGATATTATCTAAATAATCTAATCTTTTATTTTCCATTTTTTCCTCCTAAAATATAAAAAACTCTCATCCGCTAAAGGGACGAGAG
>OGHU01001841.1_pt1 | contig 11757 bp, 10 predicted proteins | sample 1571521 | NCBI WGS metagenome assembly OGHU01 (sample SAMEA2581963, study PRJEB24529) | metagenome | biome: Human gut stool | place: China | collected 2011 | reverse complement strand
CTGCAGGAGCATCTGGAGAATGTGCTGGACGAGCTGTGCAATCAGCTTCCGGAGCATGAGTATGAGCGTATCAGCCGTGCTATCCAGTCAGAAGCTGCCGCGCGGCGCACGGAGGAAGAAGTGGCCCGCACCTACGCCGCCTACCATGTGACGGAGCGCGGACAGGAGTGGTACTTCAAGACCTCGCCCGGTGAGGAGCTGCTGGATACCGCGGAAAAGCTGCGCGGCTATGTCACCGGCGAGAAAAGTGCCGGGCCGGAGCTGTTCATCAAGCTGTTCGCGGACGGGCGCCCCATCACAGCGGAGGAGTACAACGCGCTCACCACCCTTCGCATGGAGAACACCGGCAAGGTGCGCGGCGTGTTCGATGTGAACTTCGACAAGCGGGAGTTCTCCGCTGTCCACATCATGGACGGTTGGCAGACCTGGGCGATGCGGGATGTGTCAGCGGCGGTGTACCATGCCACACGGTCGCAATTCGCGTCGAGCGATGATAAGTGGCGCAAGCTGCTGGATCATCTGAGCGGTAAAGAGATCACCTCGGCGGGACATCTCTCCGCGCGAAATTTCTCTTTCGGTGATGAGATCATCGAATCGGACGGCAAGCTCAATTTTTATGTGCAGACGGAGTTCGATGTGGACGCTGCCTTCGGAACCTTCGTCCTCACGGGCAAAAACGATGACTGGCTCAACATCTATGCCAACTACGACATCGCGGAGGATAGACCCTGCGACACGCTGGAGCTGACGCTCTGCAAGGGTGACGGCTCCGAGGAGAGCTGGAGCTACCAGCTCAACGCCGCAGAGCAGGATGTCCTGCTGCGCAAGATGGAGGAATACTGTCAACAGCAGACCGGCATGAGTCTCCACGACTACGCGCAGCAATTCCGCGAGGAACCGGAACAGCAGCAGGGGCCGGTGATGAAGCTGTAGGTACAAACGCAGGCACAGCAAGGCTGAAGCACTCACGGCTGCGGAAACAACAGCGTCCAGGCTGCGCGTGCCTGCGGGCCCGCGGCGCCGCCGAACTGCGTCAACCCGCCCTTGGCGGGCAGCCACAGTTTGGCGGCTGTTATTCTGCTCCCGCGGTTTTTCTCCGTCCCGAATTTGAAAGCGTTTTGCGCAGATTTTTGTGCTTTCAAATGTGCCGCGCAGGGCGGCTCCCCGTTTCCCCGCACCGTTCGCCCTGTGTGCCGCTGTGTGTGCGTTTAGGGGCTGGGGTGGAGTGTTTACCCACCAAAGCCCATTGAAGCGAGCGTTGCGGCGTTTGTGGGCGATGTGCGAAAAAACCGTGTGGATACGGCTTTGACGATGGAGAAATGAGCCTTTTGGGAGGGTGTTTTTCCTCCTGACCATGCCCTGTTCCAGAGGCTTTCGCCCCTTATTTACCCGTTCGATAAAAGCACAAGATAAAAGGCCGCAGTCGCAAGCGCCCGCAGCCCGCCCACAAAGCCCCGCAGTGCGGGGCTTTTCAGAGAAACGCCAACCACCGTCGGTTTGGCGGTTTTACAGAACAATCGCAGTCGGTCATTCGGCAAAGTCCCGTGTTTGCAGGGCTTTGCGGCGATTTTGACCGACGTCACAGAAAGGAAAGAAGAAAAATGGATGATAACAAGAAAAGTACCACGATCTGGCTGCGCCCCAGCGTGATCAGCCGCATGGACGGCTGGCTGGAAGCAGACAACTGTCAAAGCCGCAGTGAATTCGTGGATAAGGCCCTGCGGTTCTACATGGGCTATCTCGGCACCGAGGACAACACGACCTACATCTCTCGGGCCATCCTGACAGCCATTCAGGGTACGCTGGACGACAACAACAATCGGCTCTGCCGCATTCTTTTCAAGTGCGCGGTGGAGCTGAATATGCTGTGCCACACCATCGCCGCCCACTTCCGTACCGATCCCATCCACACGCGGGAGCTGCGGGCCTACGCCGTGGATGAGGTGAAGCGCACCAACGGTCAGGTGAGTTTTGAAAACGCGGTGCGGAGCCAGCGGCGCATAGAGCCGGATGACACATGGCCCGGATCGTACTGATCTCCCCCTACCTCAAGGGCGGACAGAACGCCGCGAAGCTGGCGCAGCGTACTCGCTACGTCGCCACCCGTCCCGGCGTGGAGCTGCTGGCGGATGAGCGCAGTACACTCCCCGCTACAAAAAAGCAGCAGAATTTTATCACACGGCTGCTGAAGTCCTTCCCCTCCTGCTGGGAGCTCATTGAGTACGAGGAATATCTGGATCACCCCACTCAGGGCAGCGCCTCCGCGTTCATCCAGCAGGTGCGGGAAGACTACATGGAGGCGCTGGATCAAAAGGAAAATTTCATCGACTACATCTCCCACCGCCCCGGCGTCCAGAAGGACGGTGAGCACGGGCTGTGGGACGCTCACGGTAAGGTACAAAATCTCGCGCAGGCGGTACGGGAGGTGGCGGAGCACACCGGAAATGTGTGGACGCCGGTGATTGCGCTGCGCCGTGAGGACGCGGAGCGGCTGGGCTATGACAACGCGGAAAACTGGCAGGCTCTGGTGAACGCCTCCGTCTGCGACATCGCCGCGGCGTATAAGATCCAGCCGAACAACCTGCACTGGTATGCCGCCTTCCACCGAAAGCCGAATCAGGTGCATATCCACATGATCATCTTCTCCGCAAATCCCAAGGAGGGCTACCTCACCAAAGAGGGTATCCGGGAAATGAAATCCGTCTTCGCCAGACGGATCTACCACGCGGATCGGATGCACATCTACCAGCAAAAGGACATCGCACGGCAGGAGCTCCAGACACGCACTCGCAAGGCAATGGTGGAGTGCATCGCGCAGCTGGAGCATGGCTCGGTGGATAATCCGCGGCTGGAGCAGCTCACCAAGGAGCTGGCGGAACGCCTGCTGACGGTCAAGGGCCGAAAGGTCTACGGCTACCTGCCGCCAAGGGTCAAGGCCATCGTGGACGCCATCGTGGAGGAGCTGGCGAAGGACGAGCGGGTGTCCGCCGCCTATGAAACGTGGCAGACGCTCTACGAGCAGGTGTGCCTGGACTACGATCAGCGGCCGCGCAAGCGTCTGCCGCTCTCCCAGCAAAAGGAGTTCCGGAGCGTCCGCAATATGGTCATTCAGGAAACACTGCAATGGATAGCGGAGCGGCAGCGGTACGCGGATGTGCGGAGAACACCTTCCGCGCAGGAAGGACCTATCATCAAAAAGGATGCCGCAGAAGCCGCGCCAAAGAACTCTGAGGTCACGGCATCTCTCGCGTCGGCGCAGCCCAAATCTGACCGTGCGGCCAGCGCCACATCGGAAGATACCGGCTCCGCTGACGCTGCTACCTCCAAAGATACTGCGCCGCCCGTGGGCGAAGTAACTCCGACGCACTCACAGCCATCCGGTCAAGCAGGGCAAACCGCACCGGCAGAATCAGATTATCGTGCTCCCACGGTGGGCGAAACCGTCGTGCGGATGCTGCATCACATGAGCAGAATTTTTGAGGACAACAGCAAGATCGACCAGATCCACCGCGGCTTGCAGATCGACCGCAAGCGCCGACAGGAATTGCAGCGCAAGCGGCTGGCGATGGGACACAAGCCGGACGATCATGAAGAGCAGACATTCAGATAGCACAAAGCAGAATTTTGAAAGGAAACATCATGAGCAAATTTATCTATTTCACGCCGGAGGAAAAAGCACGTGCGCAGAACACGGATCTCGTGTCGCTGCTGCGCGCCCAGGGCGAGCGACCTGTGCGCTCCGGCCGGGAGTTCCGTACGCCCAATGATCCCAGCATCACCGTGCGGGGCAACAAATGGTTTGATCACTCCGCGCGCGTCGGCGGCTACGCCGTCAGCTTCGTCCAGCGCTATTACCGCCTCCCTTATCAGGAGGCGGTTTTGCTTTTGCTGGGCAGGAAAAATAACAAATCGTATGAGCAGGCAAAGCCCGCAAAGGAGGCTCCGAAGCCCTTCGCTCTGCCGGAGCCTTACGGGACCATGCGGCGTATGTATGCCTACCTCATGCGTCAGCGCCACATTGACCGCGAGGTTATTTCCGCCTTCGTACATGAAAAGCTGCTCTACGAGGACAAGCATCACAACTGCGTTTTCGTTGGAGTGGATGGCAGCGGCGAGGCGAAACACGCCCACATCCGCAGCACCAACAGCGAGGGCCGGGTGTTCCGCATGAACATTGAGAGCAGCGCCAGCGAGCACTGTTTTCATAAGGACGGCACGGACAAGTCCCTCTATGTGTTCGAGGCCCCCATCGATCTCCTGTCCCACATCACCCTCTACCCATACGGCTGGCAGGAGCACAGCTACGTCGCCTGCTGCGGGACATCCATCCAGCCGGTGCTGGAACGGCTGCGGCAGAATCCCAAGCTGGACACGGTGTACCTCTGCCTCGACAACGATGACGCGGGCAATGACGCCTGCGACCGCATGACGGATACGCTGGAGGACATGGGCTTGGATGTGGAGCGGCTCTGCCCGGTGCGCAAGGATTGGAATGACGATCTCTGCGCCAAATTCGAGAGGAAGGAGAAAGACGCATGAATGAAAACGTATGGCCCCTGATTTTGCTTGGCGGCGGACTGCTGGCATTCTTGCTCGTGGTGTCCTTCCTCTCCAAGAATTATTCTCTCAACAACTTCAAGAACAAAACTGTCGGTGACGGTCAGCACGGCACGGCGCGGTGGGCAACGCCCAAGGAGATCGGCAAGACCTACCACACCGTACCCTTCCGCCCCCGCCGCTGGCGCAAGGGGAAGGAGCTGCCCACGGAGCAGGGGCTCATCCTCGGCAGCGTGGGCGGCGGCAAGCGTAAAAGCAAGGGAGGGTTCCTACTGAAAACCTCCCGCAAGCTGCTGGAAAAGCTGCGCCGTCCTGTGGCGGGAAAGCAGAAACGGAAACCGAAGAAAAAATCAAAGGTGCTTTCAAAAGTCAAAAAGATGATCGAGGAGCAGGGGGATATCCGGGCGCTGGTGGACAGCGACGACATCCACTGTCTGATGATCGGCGCCTCCGGCGTGGGCAAGACGGCGTTTTTCCTCTACCCCAATCTGGAATATGCCTGCGCCTGCGGCATGAGCTATCTGGCGCTGGACACCAAGGGGGATCTGGCGCGGAACTACGGCGCCATCGCCTCCCGGTACTACGGCTACCGGGTTTCCGTCATCGACCTGCGGAATCCCACCCGCTCGGACGGCTTCAACTTTCTGACGTTAATGAATCACTACATGGATATTGCGAGAGCAGATCCGTCCAATTTGGCGGCGCGGGCCAAGGCGGAGAAATACGCCAAGATCCTTGCCAAGACCATCATCAGTCCGGACGGTGACGCCTCCCAATATGGTGATAACGCCTACTTCTATGACAGCGCCGAGGGATTGCTGACGGCCGTTGTGCTGCTGCTGGCGGAATTCGTGCCGCCAAAGGACGGAGAGCCGGAAAAGCGGCATATCGTGTCGGCCTTCAAGCTGGTGCAGGATCTGCTGGCGATGCCGAGCTCACGGGGCAGGAACGGCTTTCAGCTGCTGGTGGACATTCTGCCGCCGGAGCATAAGGCACGGTGGTTGGCGGGCGCGGCGCTGACAGCGGCGGATCAGGCGATGGCCTCGGTCATGTCCACCGTCCTCTCCCGCCTGAACGCCTTCCTGGACACGGAGTTGGAGCAGGTCATCTGCTACGACAGCCCCATCAACGCGGAGATGTTCGCCTCGGAGAAGTGCGCCATCTTCCTGATTTTGCCGGAAGAAGATCCCGCCAAGAATTTCATCGCGGGCCTTATGATCCAGAACCTCTCCCGTGAGCTGTTCTCCGTGGCGGACGAGCATGACGGCAGGCTCAAGAACCGCGTGGTGCTGTTCTGCGATGAGCTGGGCACCATGCCGCCCTTCGACATCCTGCCCCTGTTCAGTGCGGGCCGCTCCCGCGGGCTGACGCTGGTGCCCATCATCCAGAGCCTTGCCCAACTGGAAAAGAACTATGGAAAAGAGGACGCGGAAATTATATGTGACAACTGCCGTGCGACTCGTTCCTAACTGAAAAGGTTAGGCACAAGACCGAAAGAGAGGTGAAAAACAGTCTTGTAGAACTGATAATCCAATAGGTGGAATGAAGGGGTAACGCCCGGAAACGCCTACCCTGATACTCCGACTGGCGGTGAAAGCGGAAACGCTGACTGTCAGAAGCTCGGTGAAGTCGGCTGAGAGCAACCGTAATTGTGGAACATACCACTCACGAAAGCTGTCCAGAGGTGGATGGTGTTGCCCATAAGTCGGGGGTCTATAAAATGTCTATGGTGAGAATGTTCCCAAAGAACTGACGAACCTGCGAATGTAAGGGTCTAAATATCGGCCTTGCTGAAAAGTAAGGATGCGAGAAATCGCAGTTAGTGTGGCTGAGTAAAAATGACAGTTATGAAAAGCCATGATGTGTTACAGGCACATCCCAGCTAACAGGCTTATAGCAGGCGCCTAAGGATATATGCACAGATAGGATTATTGGAACGAGGAAAGGTATCGAACTTTCGGGAAAGAAAGTAGCCTGACGAAGAACAATAAGCAGGTGTATCGGTGCTGAAAAGTAGAGGTCGAACCGATGAAGTTTTTGTAATGGAAACGGAGGAATGGCCTCAAGTCAATTGCAAATCATTTTTACATTATTCAGTTGAACACAAGGATTTCGAGTATGAGCAAAAGGGTCACTACCCAAAGAAAGGGGTGATGCCTTGTGCCAAAAGTTAAGCAGGAATTAAGCGTTGACAGTCTACGGCATGCCGAATACTACGGAATGCAGCAGACCTATGATGACCTGTATACGAAAAGCAAAAACGGTGAACCATTTTCAGGATTGATGGATATTATCCTCTCAAGGGAAAACATCCTGTTGGCATATCGAAACATCAAAGCCAACACCGGGAGCAACACTCCGGGAACAGATCGGCTGACGATCAAAGATATCGGTTGCCTGTCCACGGAAGAAATCGTGGATCAGGTCAGGAGAATCGTGAATGGAAAAAGAGGTTATTATCCAAAACCAGTCCGGCGCAAAGAGATACCAAAACCCAATGGTTCGACCCGACCCCTTGGCATACCGTGCATTTGGGACAGGCTGATACAACAATGTATCAAGCAAGTCATGGAGCCGATATGCGAAGCCAAGTTCAGCAATAACAGCTATGGTTTTCGACCAGGGCGTTCAGTTGAGCATGCAATCGGCAGAACATACCAACTGCTGCAATTAAGCCATCTGCATTATGTCATAGAGTTTGACATAAAAGGATTCTTTGATAATGTGTGCCACACAAAGCTGATTCGTCAAATCTGGGCCATGGGTATTCATGACAAACATCTTATTTATGTTCTGAAACAAATTCTGACAGCACCTATTCGTATGCCCGATGGCAGCACGGAATATCCCAGAAAGGGTACTCCCCAAGGCGGAATTATCTCTCCGCTATTGGCAAATATTGTTCTGAATGAACTTGACCACTGGGTAGAAAGCCAATGGCAAGAGCATCCGCTTGTGCGGAAATACGCTGTTCTAATCAACAAGAATGGCAGTGAAAACAAAGGCGCAGGCTATCATGCGATGAAGAAAACAGAATTGAAAGAGATGTTCATTGTCAGATATGCGGATGATTTTCGTATCTTTTGCAGAACCAAAAATGCGGCCGCCCGCACGAAAATCGCGGTGACGCAGTGGTTGATGAAAAGGCTGAAATTAGAGGTTTCGGAAGAAAAGACAAAGATTATTAACGTAAAGCGTCGATACTCCGAATTTCTCGGATTCAAGATCAAAGTTCACCCCAAAGCAGGAAAACAGGTTGTTACATCTCATATCTGCGATAAACGATTGCGGGTAGAGCGTGAGAAGCTGGTGGGACAAGCAAAACAGATTGCGAGTCCTCACCATGGGAAAACAGAATTGGATGAAATCCGAATCTATAATTCTATGGTTATGGGCATTCAGGAATATTATAAGATCGCAACGGAGGTCAATCTGGATTGCCGTTTCCTAAACCGGGCAGTCATGACTGTCCTTACCAGCAGGCTCAAAACACAAACAGGAAACCGATTGGTCAAGATTGGAAGGAAACTTACAAAAGTAGAGAAAGAGCGGTATGGGAAATCCGCAATGATACGGTATGTAGCAGGCTCAGATGAACCCATATATCCCATTGGGTATATCCAGCACAAATACGCAAAGGGTTATCCGCCGAGGAAATGCTATTACAGCACGGTGGGCAGAAGTTCAGTGCATGAGAATTTGAGAATAAATGTATCACTCATGCTTAAGCTGATGCGTCAACCCTCATTCGGATACAATGTGGAATATATGGATAACCGCATATCACTATTCTCCGCCCAATGGGGGAAATGTGCTGTGACAGGACGAGATTTTCACACTTTGGATGAAATCCACTGTCACCATAAAACACCTAAAGAAAATGGCGGTGGAGATGAATACGGAAATCTGATTTTGATATTAGAGCCTGTCCATAGGCTGATTCATGCAAAGGAAACGGCAGTTATTTCCCGCTATCGTGCGCTCCTCAACCTTGACCAAAAGCAAACGGTTATCCTCAACAAGTTAAGATGCCTTGCTGGATTGCCTGAAATCAACTAACATATCTGCTTACAAAGGAAACTGAATAAATGAGAAAAAGAATTGTAATTGATGGAACGCCGGATGAGGTGAAAGTCTCATGTCCGGTGTGGCGTGGGGGAAAATCCGGAGATAATGTCAAAGGATTACCTATCACGATAGGATACCATCTTCGGCGGTTTCTCGCCCCAGAGCAAAACCGCCGAGGCCCTCTCCGCCGCCCTTGGCAGCCGCACGGTGCTCTCCGGCTCCGTCAGCCAGGGCAAGGAGAGCAGCCAGTCCTTGCAGATGATGGAGCGCCCGCTCATGACGCCAGACGAATTGAAGTCCATCCCCAAGGGCGAATTTGTGGTGATGAAAACAGGAACACATCCCATGCGGACGAGACTGCGCCTGTTTTTGGATTGGGGCATCACCTTCGATCCCGATGGGTACCGGATGCCGGAGCGGGCGGCCAGAAAAATCTCCTATGTGAACCGCGACGAGCTGGCCCGCAATATTCAGAACCGCCGCGAAAACAGCCCTTACAACACGGAGGATACCAAATGAGCAAATTCAACTTTATTTACGCCGAGGATCTGAGCCACCGGGAAAAGACGGTCTACATCTACCTCCGGGATCGCGCGGATGCCTCCGGCGTCTGCTGGCCGGGGATCAAGACCATCGCCGGTGAGTTGGGCCTCTCACCCCGCACCGTCCAGCGGGCCCTTGCAGATTTGGAACACAGGCAGCTCATTGAGAAGCGGCAGCGCCACCGCGCCAACGGCAGCCTTACCAGCAATCTGTACCGCCTGACAGCGGCAAAAAAGTCACAGTCTCCCGCCAAGGGGGGACTGTGACCTTTTCTCTCCTAAAAATCTGTCCATAGGGTGGCGTCATCATGGCGCATCCAGAAGAACCTACTCTACCGGAGGATATACCAGTACAGAGAAAGAACAAGAATATAAACAATGTTCTTCATGATATAGGTCCATTTGTTGTTGGCATGGTCTTTTCTGAAAATCCACTATAGTTATTCCTGCGGCCACTGAGGTCCTATCTCTGTGGCCGCTGGAGAGGGCTCTATACACTATAGCTATTAGAGCCTGAAACATCTGCACACTCTCTATTCAGCTGGTCTTAGAACTCTATATATTAAGGTAATAGAAATACTATGCATTGCTATTACAAAGAACAAAATATAGAGTGGTAGATTAGATTCATTCATTGCATCGACATTTGAGGAAACATCTTCTAAAAGAGTATTAAAAATAAGATAAAGGCAATAAAAACCATAGCAAATACCAGTATCGGCATAAAAAAATGTTGCGCTTTTCTTCCCCTATCTGACAAAGGAATGTGTCGATAAGCTGCTCGATGCGCCGATTTTCTGCTTCACTTTCAACATACTCCTTGCCAGAAACACAGTCACCAAGTTCTTCAAATGAACAAATCGCCTCTGGCTTTCGCTTTTCTGCGGAGAGGTATTCATACTTTTTCAGGGCAAGATTTCTGGTAATTCTACTTGCGAATACGGAAAACGGTGACGGCCTTTCTTTGGGAATGGCATTCCATAAGCCTAAATATGTATCGTTCACACATTCCTCGCTGTCCTCATGGTTTAGTAGGATATTACTGGCAATGCGAAAAAAGAGCTTTCCGTATTTTGAGGAGGTTTCTGTAATGGCATCCTCGTTCCTCTCCCAATATAGCCCAATGATTTTTTCATCTTCCATAGGCGACCTCCATTGTGGTACCGCGGTCTAAAAGCGCTTTCACTACCGTCTATATCCTGGGCGATATGGCCATGCGGGGTAAGAACAGTGCACTACTCGCGCTGGTTGCCCAGTTGAAGGGCAAGAAGATTTTGTTTCGCGGTAACCACGATGACCTGTCCGACTATCGCTATCAGCGGCTCTTTGAGGAAATCACTGACTACCGGGAGATTGCCGATTCCTTTGATGGAAAGACATACAAGCTCTGCTTGATGCACTATCCCATCCTGATGTGGAACGGCCAGCATCGCGGATCGATTCTTCTCTACGCCCATACTCATAATACTGTGGAAGAGGCATTCTTCCAGAAATGCGTCAAAGAGCTCAACGAGAACAAGAAACTGAATGTTCAACAAGGAAAGCCCATTCGCGCCATCAATGTCGGCTGCATGATGCCTTACATGGGCTACGAGCCGAGAACGCTGAAAGAAATCCTATCCGCGCATGAATAAGAAAGGAGTGCTGCCTGTGCTGCCAAAAGCACTGTTTTTGAGCACGATTGAGAAGATACGCCAGCAGGAGGCTCGTATTGATGAGTTCGATAAGGCCCTCAGTAAAATGTGCGATGGTTTTCCTGCCTTCGACAAGGACAATCTCTACCTGCTCGCACTGCGCGATTTGCTGAAGTACACTATGCAAGACCAGTATGACAATATCGGCTGGTGGTTATACGAAGCGCCGGATGCCGGTTACACCGTATACTGGGAAGAAGCCGGCAAGGAAGTCTCTGTTGATTTGACTGAGGCCGGCGCCCTCGAAGTAAAGAAGTCGGGATGCGAGTTTTTAATTTATAAACAAAATGACGATAATTTAAATCGAAACCAAAGAAAAATCGAATATAACAAAACGAATACTCAAAAATAGCAGGAAAGTGTGAACAAAGATCGCTGATTTTGTAAACGTTGGCACTCGTATATTGACATTGCTAAAAACGGGGTTATAATGAACACGATCTTAGGGAGAGGGATAAAGAGATCCCCCCCAAGAAATCAAATCAAATTATAAATACTCAAGCTCCGGACCGGGAGCTTCTCCCGGAACCGAGAGCGGGAATTGAATGGAGGAACAATTTATGTTACCCAGTATTTTTAGTGAGAACCTGTTTGATGATTTCTTTAATAGCGCAATGTTCCCGAAGGCCGAACATGAGCTGTACGGCAAGCATGCGAAGAACCTGATGAACACCGATGTGCGGGAGGTCGAGAACGGTTACGAGATCGACATGAACCTGCCCGGTTTTAAGAAGGACGAGGTAGAGATCCAGCTGCAGGACGGCTGCCTGACCGTCAGCGCCGCCAAGGGACTGGACAAGGACGAGGAGGATAAGAAGGGCCGTTATATCCGCCAGGAGCGTTACGCCGGTTCCCTCAGCCGCAGCTTCTATGTGGGCGAGGATGTGGAGCCTCAG
>OGHU01001828.1_pt1 | contig 11815 bp, 7 predicted proteins | sample 1571521 | NCBI WGS metagenome assembly OGHU01 (sample SAMEA2581963, study PRJEB24529) | metagenome | biome: Human gut stool | place: China | collected 2011 | reverse complement strand
CGAGACGCCTCTGCGCACCAGAAGCTCAGCTATTGCCGCTATGCCGCCACAGTGGCTTGTCATGCGGTCAGCTTCCTCCTTCTGTTGCAGAGTCAGGGGCTGATAATTCCATTTCTTTATCATAACTGTTTGATTCAGACCATTAAGTTATTCTCCACTACGGGCACGCATGGATCACGTGTCTCCGTACTCTCCTCCAATATGCAAAGATAATAATTTTTTCTGAGAGTATGTTTACTTTTAAATGATTTTAGCACGAAGATGTATTTTCTGAAATTCTCAAAGAGCTTTTGTGTCGGTTTGTGCACTTTTTTCTTTCAATGTTTCTCCCGGCGGAAATTTCAGGATTATCTTTGTTGGTTTAGGCTTATTTTTTGTAAATTTGCAGTTTGGGAAAACGGGGATAGGCCGGAAATTTGTCCGACTGTGTATTTATACTGAGATTGTGAATAATTATGGAAAAAGATATTGAGATAGACGGCATGAGGATGCATTACGACGTGACCGGTCCGGAGACGGGCGCGCCGGTAGTGCTGATGCATGGCTGGGGGTGTGATCACACCACGGTCAGGAGTATCGCCGCGATACTTGAATCGGGCATGCGTGTCTATAATCTTGATTTGCCGGGTCACGGGCAGAGCGATGAGCCGCCGACGGCCTGGGGTGTCGACGAGTACACGCGCATGGTCGAGAAATTCTGTAGCCTCAACGGCATTGCAGCTCCGGTGCTTATCGGTCATTCGTTCGGGGGCCGCATAGGGCTGCTGATGGCTTCGCGCAATCCGGTGAAGCGCATGGTGCTTGTGGATGCCGCGGGAATCAAGCCGAGGAGAAAGCCTTCTTATTATATTAAGGTGTATTCTTTCAAGACGGCCAAGAAATTGCTTCCTCTTCTTTTCGGTCGGAAGCGTGGGCAGGAGATGATCGACCGTTGGCGCGGAAGTGCCGGCAGTGCGGATTATCGCAATTCGTCTCCGGTGATGAGGGCCGTGATGAGCAGGTGTGTCAATCAGGATCTCAAGCATGTCATGCCGCAGATAAAGGCGTCGACGCTCCTGATATGGGGTGCGAAAGATACCGCCACTCCGCTCTCGGATGCGAAATATATGGAAAAGCATATTCCCGATGCGGGACTGGTGGCTTTTCCCGAGGCCGGACATTATTCTTTTCTCGACAATGCCTGGGAATTCAAAGGCGTGTTGCGGGAGTTCTTCAAGAAGGACCTGCAGGGATGACAGACGTTTTAAATTCAAATACTCTCTAAGTTCAAACATACTCCAAGAATGGCTTATTTTATTGTAATCTATGTGATCTGCGCCATCTACATGACGCTCAATTTCAAATACGATCTGCAGATGTTCCAGCAGAACAGCTACAGACTCGACCGTTACTGGAAATGGCTTCGTCCCAATATCGGCAGTGCATGGCGGCTTGTCGATGTGGCCTGCCTGTTTCTGCTGATGGCACCGACGTTGCTTGACTTCCGCCTGTCGCTTTTCCTCATAGCGCTTGTCAGCCTCGCGAAGATATTTATGATTTTGCGCCGTAAATCTAAGAAACCGCTCGTTATGACGCGGCGCGTGTGGAGACTCTATGGTCTTACGGCCCTGATGTCGCTCGGTGGGGCGGTTGCAATAGCCATATGCACGTTCGGAAAATATGTGGGTATATATTCGGGAGCGGCCGTCACGGTCGGATTCATGATGGCGGTGAGCATATTTTCCTGGGCTGTCATGATGTTTGCACATCTGCTTCTCATACCTGTCGAGAAGTCGATACAGCGCGGTTATATCAACGATGCAAAACGCATTCTGCGCTCCATGCCTGATCTCCGCGTGGTGGGTATCACGGGCAGCTATGGCAAGACAAGTACCAAACACTATCTTACCCGGATCCTCAGCGAACAGTTCGATGTGCTTATGACCCCCGGATCGTTCAATACGCCGATGGGAGTCGTACGTACCATCCGTGAGTACATGAAGCCCTACAATCAGATCTTCGTGTGCGAGATGGGCGCCAAGCAGAGAGGAGACATCAAGGAGATCTTCGACATAGTGAAGCCGGAGATGGGTATTGTGACGGCTGTCGGTCCGATGCACCTTGAGTCGTTCAAGACTCTTGAAAATGTGTGCGCCACCAAGTTCGAGCTTGTGGACGCGCTCCCATCCGACGGATGCGCTGTAATAAATAATGATTTCGCGCCCTGTGCCGCGCGGGAGGTGACCGGTGTGCGTGCGTTGCGTTACGGCGTGACCAATCCGACAGGATGTGATTACGTGGCCACGGATGTGCGTTATACACCCAATGGTACCAGTTTTGTAGTGAAAGGTCCTGACGGTCTCACGCTTCCTCTCGAGACCCGTCTGCTCGGAGAGTGCAACGTGTCCGACATTCTTGCGGCGGTTGTCATAGCGTTGCGTCTGGGAGTGCCTGAAGAAAAGATCCGCTATGCTGTGGCTACGATCGATCAGGTGGAACACCGCCTCAGCATCAAGCAGACGCCCGGCGGAGTGACCATCATCGACGATGCGTTCAACTCCAATCCGGCCGGTTCAAAAATGGCTGTAGATGTTCTGGCTCATTTCAAAGAGGGAAAACGGATCATAGTTACCCCTGGAATGATAGAGCTCGGATCCGAGCAATATAATCTCAACAAGGCGTTTGGAAAATATGCCGGAGAAAACCTTGATGTGATAATAGTGGTGGGAGAGTACAACAGAGACGCGATAGTATCGGGAGTCAAGGAATCGGATTTCGATCAGAAGAATCTGCATGTAGTGGGCAGTTTCAACGAAGCGCAGCAGGTGCTCGGCAAACTCCTTGCCAAGGGCGACACCATACTTTACGAGAACGATCTTCCCGATACGTTCAAATAGATCGGGACAGACTCGCTTACCTGAAATCGGTTAAGTTGCTACGAAAAATAAATGCACATATGATCTTATTTATTCTTCGTAGCTGCTTATAAATAAAGGTCAACAAAAAAATCGCGAAAAAGTTAGAAAAATTTTCGCGATTTTTTTGTGTATTAACGAAAAATAGTTTACCTTTGCAGTGAAAGAAAGCTGATAAGACAAAAATACTTAGCGTATTAATAATTTCAAGGGGCATTAGCTCATCTGGCTAGAGCGTTTGACTGGCAGTCAAGAGGTGACGAGTTCGAGTCTCGTATGCTCCACGTAACGGACAACATCAACATCAGAAACGCTATTTTGCTCGGAATCAATCTGTTGAAAGACTGATTCCGAGCCTCTTTTATACTCCCTTTTCAACTATTTTCATATTCCTGCACCGACAGTTTACATTGCGATTCCAATTCCATGTCATTTGATTTATAATAACTTCGAATAATCACTTTCTGGTCGGGTGTTTGCGGTGCCATATGTGTTCCCACTCATCAATGGCCTTTTCTCGGTCAATTTGTTCCTTTCGGGGGCTTCTCTTTTCACTCCACTTTTCTCTCCAGGAGTCTAAAATAATAGAGAGTAAGGCCCATAATGCACAGCCGATTATGGGAACCAGTATTACTTCCCATCCTGCAGTGGCTATGGTGATAAAGATAATTAGAAGTGCCCATATATATATGCCTAACATAGTCGTAAACTTTTAAGTGTCTGCTAAGTTACTAAAATATTTTGAAATTTAGATCAGTTTTCCGCAACTGCCTCCCCTTTGATTCTCCTCCGCTGGGATGGATGATGACTTAAAACTTCCCTTGATATTTTCGGATTGAGCCTTCTTAGCAGCGGAGTGGCCTCAAAGTTTTTTTGCATAGACGATTGCCATCTCAGAAATTCTTCCTAATTTTGTAATTAGGAATAGTAACGCTAATCTGAAAATGACCAAGTAATTATCACAAAGATTTACGGCGAGAGCCGAACCCTTTGAGAATACCCGTGTAGTCGTTACAGGCTTTGGTCGGCCTTCAGATGCTACTTGGGTGTTCTCATTTTGTTTATATGGAATTTATAGACAACGTAAATAAGACGTTGAAAGACGATATGGCTCTCATCTTGCGCTCAGGTTCCAAGGTGGCTATTGCCGCGTCGTGTTTTTCCATATACGCATTTCAAGAGTTGAAAGAGCAACTCTTAGATATATCAGAACTTCGCTTTATTTTCACTTCGCCTTCTTTCATAACAGAAAAGGCGGACAAGCAGAAGCGTGAGTTCTATATTCCTCGCCTCAACCGGGAGCGCGACCTCTATGGCTCAGAGTTTGAAATCAAACTTCGCAACGAACTTTCTCTAAAAGCTGTCGCCAAGGAGTGTGCCGAATGGATCCGACATAAAGCCTGTTTTAAGTCGAACCGAACCAATGCAGGTATGCCGTCATTTGCCACTATTGACGACATCACATATATGCCACTTGGAGGCTTTACTACGGTTGAGTTAGGTTGTGAACGCGGCAATAGCCTCGCTATAGCAATCAATAAGGTGGAGGCACCGTTCTCTCAACAGTATCTTCAAATCTTCAATCAGATTTGGAACAACGGAGACAAACTTCAGGTCGTTACAGAGGAAGTGCTCGACAATATTACCAATGCTTACAAAGAGAACTCCCCAGAGTTTATCTATTTCGTTACTCTATACAATATCTTCAACGAATTTCTTGAAGATATTTCAGAAGACGTGCTACCTAACGAAGCCACCGGCTTCAAGTCGAGTGTCATCTGGAACAAGCTTTACAACTTCCAACGCGATGCGGCTCTCGCAATCATCAACAAGCTCGAAAAGTATAACGGTTGTATCCTTGCCGACTCCGTGGGTCTCGGCAAGACATTCACCGCTCTTTCGGTCATAAAGTATTACGAGAACCGCAACAAATCCGTTCTCGTTCTCTGTCCGAAAAAACTTCACGACAACTGGGTTACTTACCGTAGTAACTACGTCAATAATCCTCTCGTCGCCGACCGTCTGCGCTATGACATTCTCTATCATACCGACCTGTCGCGTCAATCCGGCCAAAGCAACGGCCTCGACCTTGAACACATAAACTGGGGCAATTATGACCTTGTGGTAATTGACGAGAGCCATAATTTCCGTAACGGCGGCAAAGTTACCACCGATGAGAACGACGAGAATCCGCGCGAGAACCGCTATCTCCAGTTGATGAACAAGGTAATTCGCGCCGGAGTCAAAACCAAAGTGCTTATGTTGTCGGCGACTCCCGTCAACAACCGCTTCAACGACCTGCGCAATCAGCTTGCCCTCGCTTACGAAGGGAACAGTTCGATTATGGACGCGCAGCTCAAAACATCAAGCTCTCTCGACGATATTTTCCGTCAGGCTCAGACCGCGTTCAACCGTTGGTCGAAACTTCCTGCCGAGGAACGAACCTCAAAGACATTGCTCGAAATGTTGAGCTTCGATTTCTTTGAAGTCCTCGACAGCGTTACCATAGCTCGTAGTCGTAAGCATATTGAGCAATATTACGATACTACCGACATCGGCAAGTTCCCGGAGAGATTGAAACCAATCTCCCGTGCTCCAAAACTCACTGACCTGCCTACTGCGGTCAGTTTCAATGATATTTTCGTCAGTGTGACGGAACTTAACCTCGCCATATACACACCTTCCGATTTCATCTTGCCAAGCAAGCTGGAAAAATATATGGAAGTGCGTGAGGATAACCGATTAATAGGTCTTTCCCGTAGCGGTCGAGAACGAGGCATCAGGCAACTTATGAGCATCAACCTGCTCAAACGCCTTGAAAGCTCTGTCAACTCATTCCGACTAACCCTTGAACGAATCAGAAAATATATCGAAGCCACGATAAAAGCCATCGACGAACTTGCGGCAAAGCAAGCACCAACCATGGTTTGCGATTATGACTTCTCTTATGGACTCGACTTCGACGAGAGGGAGGACACCGTCTTTATCGGAAACAAGAAGACGAAGATCGCGCTGGAGGATATGGACTATGTTCAGTGGCGTGACTATCTCGCCAAAGACCTCGACAATCTGAACACGCTTCTGTTCATGCTTGCCGACATCACCCCTGAACATGACAGCAAACTGCAAATGCTCATTGCGGACATTCGCAACAAGTTTGCCAATCCTATCAATGGTGACAATAAGAAGATTATTGTCTTCACCGCCTTCTCCGACACGGCTCAGTATCTCTACGAGAACATCGCACCGCTCATTAAAGAGCGCACAGGACTGAATACAGCCCTCGTGTCGGGAGACGTCGAAGCTCGCTCTACTCTCAAACTCCGCGAGAGAATGGACTTTAATAAAGTCCTGACGCTTTTCTCGCCCGTCTCAAAAGAGAAAGCCTCGCTATATCCTAAACTCAATGAGGAAATAGACCTGCTAATCGCGACCGATTGCATCTCAGAGGGTCAGAACCTCCAGGACTGCGATTTCCTCATTAATTATGATATTCACTGGAACCCCGTGCGCATCATTCAGCGTTTCGGTCGTATCGACCGCATCGGCTCGCGCAACGCAGTTATCCAACTTGTTAACTATTGGCCTGACATGGACCTTGATGATTACATCAATCTCAAAGGTCGTGTCGAGGCCCGTATGAAAGTGTCGGTGCTCACCGCCACTGGTGATGACAACCCACTTTTTGCCGAAGAACAGGGCGACCTTAAATATCGCCGCGACCAGTTGGAACGTCTCAAAGAGGAAGTCGTCGATATTGAGGAAATGAACTCCGGTGTTTCCATAATGGATTTAGGCTTGAATGAATTCCGTCTCGACTTGCTCGAATACATCAGTCAGGGACATGACATTGAGCACACGCCACACGGTCTCCACGCCATTGTTCCGGCGACGTCTGACACCCCTCCGGGGGTCGTGTTCGTCCTGAAGAACCGTAACAATTCTGTTAATATCGACCGTAAGAACAGACTGCATCCGTTCTATATGGTCTATATAGGTCAGGATTCCTCGGTCATTGTAAATCACCTCGAACCTAAAGACCTGCTCGACCGCTTGCGTATGCTCTGCAAAGGCAAGTCAGAGCCTATGATGGAATTGTGTCGCAAGTTCAACGGTGAAACCCGCGACGGTCAGCGCATGGGTACATATTCCCGGCTTCTGGGCGATGCCATCGCCTCGATTGTCAAAGTCAAAGAGCAAAGCGATCTTTTCTCTTTCTTTGAGGGAGACCCCTATGCGTTGTTCGGCAATGAGGTTCGTGGCCTCGATGATTTTGAGTTAATTTGTTTTTTGGTAATTAAATAGGAACCATGAAGTGGACCATTGAACAGTTGAAACATCTTAGAGAATCAGAAGATTCGGTCGAATTCAAAGCGGCCGAGCATGGTAATTTCTCATATGATGGTGGAACAAAAACGCAACCTAAGGATCGTAGGAAATGTATTCTTGGATATGTAACTGCCTTATGTAATGAAGGAGGAGGAACACTGGTATTGGGCATGCATGATAAGTATCCTCATAAAGTTCTTGGGACTCAGCAAAACCTGAATGCATTAGGCGTGTTTTCAAGCAATATATATAATGATTGTGGGATTCGTCCCTGTGTTTATGAACTTTTTGAAGATCCGGAAAAACGTACTGGCAGAGTTGTTGTAATTCAGGTTGACGGCAGACCTATTGGCAAACTGTTTAGATTTGAGGACGTAGCACTTATGCGAGTTGGCGAAGAACTAAAGCCGATGTCTGATGAACGAATTTTCCAGATTCTTAGGGAACATGAACCCGATTTTTCTGCTGAGTTTTGTCCAGGTTTAAAATTTTCCGACTTGGATTTGGAGTCAATTGCCATACTTAAAAAACGATATTCAGAGAAGCAACGTAATCCAAACTTTAGAACGCTATCCGACCGACAGGCGCTAAGTGATCTTAAACTAATTTCTGGTAGTAAGGTCACATACGCAGCTTTGATTCTTTTAGGAAAGAATGAAATGCTTCAAAAACATCTGCCACAAGCTAAGATTATTCTTGAATATCGCAAATCTACATCTTTAATACCCTTTGATAATCGACAAACCTATTGTGGCCCGTTCTATAAGATAGTAGATGATTTATGGCATGACATAAATTTGCGTAATAGTAAAATAGACATTCAAAATAATTCTTATTTTGACAATATCAATTACTTCAATGAGGAAGTAATACGTGAAGCTATTAATAACGCAGTCGCTCACAGAGATTATCGCCGCAATAGCGAGACGGTTATAAAGCTATACCCTGAACTGTTCGTTGTAATGAATGCTGGAGGATTTCCATTAGGCGTTTCTCAGGAAAACTTGTTGGAAGTCCAAAGTACACCTCGTAATAGACTTCTATCAGAAGTTTTAGTTGCGACCGGTGTAGGGGAAAGGTCAGGTCAAGGAGTTGATAAAATATATCGAATTACATTGTCAGAAGGGAAAGATCTACCTGATTATTCTCATTCCGATAATTTTCGTGTGGAATTAAGAATAGATGCTGCGATTAAAGATGCAGCTTTCGCAATCTTTATTGAATCAGAACAGCGAGATCTTGACCCGGAAGAACGACTTTCGGTTTTAGAGGTTATGGGGCTTGATGCTATACGGCGCGGCAAGAGCGAAAGTGTTCCAAAGGAGATTATTAGCAAACTGTTATCCCGGAAACTAATTGAAAAAAGAGGGAAAACAAGAGCTACTCACTACATATTAGCTAAAAGCTATTATGAAACTTGTGGGCAAAATGCAGAGTATACACATGAACAGGAATGGGGTGTAGAGCAAGCTTTACCACATATCCTTTCCCATTTCAAGTCATTTAAAACGGCAAAAATGAAAGATTTTGCAGCACTATTAGAACCTCATTTAACAAGACGACAAGTTCGTAGTCTAATAGATAAAATGACTCCTTTTTATCTTGTAAAAACAGGTTCTGGTTCTGGTACAATTTATACTCTTAGTGATAGTTTTATAAAGAGTTCTGATATCCTTACCAAAGCTCTTGGTCTTGGCATGCAAGAACTTATTAAAAGAGGAGATATTTCAAATGTCCAAACTAATGTCCAAACTAATGATGAAAACTCCGGTTCTTAGAATCAATAATTAATATATAACCCTGTGTATCAATTGGATATAAATGTCCAAAAAATAAGCTACAACTATTTCTCACTAATTAGAAATTAGAATTAAACATAATTAGAATATCAAATGCTTGGACTGCCGCAATCCACTGAAGTTAACCGCCCAATGCCTAAGGCTCAACTTTATAAAAAGTTTGAGCTGAAACAGGCACAACGTGACGCTTTCGATGCGGACGTTGCCCGAATGGAAATCGTCAACGTCATTGCTCCGCAGTCTTTACCGGGAGTTGCCGAGGGCAGTGAGATAAAGGCTGTATTTGTAGTCGATGTTGAGCTGAAACGCTCTGACTACGACACCAAAAACATTATCCTTATCGCCAAACTCATTCCGCATCGCATAATCTTTGCTCTGCGTCATGAGGATAAGGTGCAGTTTGCCGTTTACCACACCAAGCTCTTTACTGGTCCGTGGCAATCCCTCCAAACCTCTAATCTTACGCTTTCAGGCTTAAACCTCGATGCTGTTTGGCAGAATATCGTAGCTTATATCGGTGAATTGGAGGTCGCTGAGGGCAAATCTCTCACGGAACAAATCCGCCTTGATGAGGAACACGCTCGGCTAGTTAATCAAATCGAGGCGTTGGAACGCCAAATGCGATCCACTTCTCAACCTCGCCGCCAACGTGAACTCTATTCTGAAATCAAGAAACTAAAGTTAAATCTATGGATCTTGAAACATTAGACGATAAAGCCAAAGAGATTGTTTCCACTATTGTGGATAGTTATGTCATTGGAGAAAAACAAATCACCAATGGCACAAATGACTATCTTAGTGACGCGGGCATATACGTTCATGCACTTTTTGTGGACTTTAACGGTAAAGATTTATGCAACATTTCTTTTCATAAAACAGACGATAACAATGTGAGTGTTTGCTACACGTTCTCACCCAATATGATTAAAAAACTGCCTAATGAAGACGATTTTGATGCTTTAGATCGATATATAAATACTGAGCGTACCTGCTTGATTTATAAAATAATGTTGCTAAAATGGCTGTATGAATCAGGATATATATTTCTAATTGATGACAAATCATGGAATCTATTTAATACTGGCAACATTACTTCTCATGATAAAGAACGGTGGACTAAAAACGGGATAAAATTTTATGAAGAAATTTTGAAATCTCGAAAGATTTTTGATACTCTTTCCGAACTTCATAATTGTCGAATCATACCTTCACCACAACTAATAAATTATAGAAATAACAAATTTCGCACACCAGAACAAAGACGATTTAATGTAAACAGCATCATTTCTATTGCTGCAATTATCATATCATTTATCATTGGAATTGGTTCACCTTGGCTAATGACGGAATTTTCCAAAACTTCAATCGAGCCTGCACAATTAGAATCGATAGTAACTGCTATTCCAGAACGACTTGAAGAAGTTAAAATCAATCAAGAGCAGATGGATAGCATAATGACAGTATTAAATAAATCAATACAACCAAATAATGGAAAAACTGAGAATGCAAAGCCGTGATGTTGTGGGTGGCAACGTGAAGAAGATTGCCGCGTTGTTTCCGCAGTGCGTTACTGAGCGACTAAATAAAGATGGTAAGCCGGAACTTGCCATTGACTTCGACAAACTCCGTGCGGAGTTGTCTAATGAAGTCCTCGAAGACGGCGAGGAACGCTATCAGTTCACGTGGCCAGACAAACGTGCTGCTTCCCGTCTCGCCAATGAGCCAATAAATAAAACTTTGCGTCCGTGTCGTGAAGAATCTGTAGACTTTGACACCACGGAAAATCTCTACATCGAGGGCGACAACCTCGATGTCCTCAAGGTCCTTCGTGAAACCTATCTTGGTAGGGTCAAGATGATTTATATCGACCCTCCATATAATACAGGTAATGATTTCGTCTATAGCGATGATTTTGCTCAGGGTAAGGAAGATTTCGAGCAAAGCAGTGGTCTGTTTGATGCCAAGGGCAACCAAACATTAGACCCTATGCAGCGCAACACTGAAGCCAACGGTCGCTTTCACACCGATTGGCTCAATATGATATATCCTCGACTGAAAGTAGCTCGCGACTTACTTGCAGAAGATGGCGTTATTTTCATATCTATGGATGATAACGAAATCGAAAATCTACGCAAATTATGCAATGAAATTTTTGGAGATTCAAATTTTATAGCATCAATTATATGGCAAAAAATACATAGCATAAAGAATGACGCAAGGTATTTTTCTGATAACCATGAATATGCGTTGGTTTATGCAAAAAATATTGAGTCATTCAAAATTGGGGCCCTTCCTCGCACGGATTCAATGAATGAACGTTATAAGAATCCCGACAACGACCCAAGAGGGCCTTGGCAATCAGGCGATCTTGTTGCCAGTGGAGAGAGAAGTAATGGCCATTTTTGGGTAACGTCGCCTAATACAGGTAAAAAATTCGATGTCCCTGCCGGGAAGCATTGGGTGTATTCTCAACAAAATCTCGAAGCTCTTATTACAGATAATCAAATTTGGTTTGGTCAAGATGGCAATTCTTTTCCGCGGAAGAAACGTTTTTTAAAAGACGTGAAAGATGGCAGAGTGCCAAGCACCATTTGGCTATGCGAAGAGGTTGGTCATAATCAAACAGCAACACGTGAAGTAAATGCCATTTTCGATGGAAAATGTTTTGATTTTCCTAAGCCTGTTGAATATATTAAACAAATGCTTATTCTTGGTTCCGAAAGAAATTCTATAATCTTGGACTTCTTCAGTGGTAGTGCGACTACGGCCCATGCCGTTATGAAAATCAACGCT
>OGHU01001816.1_pt1 | contig 11855 bp, 10 predicted proteins | sample 1571521 | NCBI WGS metagenome assembly OGHU01 (sample SAMEA2581963, study PRJEB24529) | metagenome | biome: Human gut stool | place: China | collected 2011 | reverse complement strand
GGATTCTGCAAAGCTGCCAGTGCCTGAAAATGTGCACGGCTTCCTAACTGATCTACTCCCATTAGTGAACAGGTAGCTGCAACGATCTGGTCGCAGACAGATGTCTTAATATGCATCAAGTGCTGCATCGGATTATAAATAACATTGATCAGTCCAAGTACTAATGGAATCTGTAATAGCATCGGAACCATTCCAAGCATTGGACTGTAATGCGCCTTTTTAAACAGTTCCATCTGCTCATCTGCAATCCGATCCTTATCACCAGCATGCTTGTACTTAATTTCATTTACCTGTGGCTGGATTTGTATCATTCGAATGCTGTTTTTCTGTACCATAATAGATACTGGCAGCATAACGATTTTGCTGACCAATGTAAACAGAATGATTGATAAACCATAGTTTTTCACCAACTGATAGCATCCCCACATGACATATCCAAGCGGAATACCAAACACTGTGTTAATAAAACTCATCATTTCCTCCTAATGTGACCGTATCTCAAAATATTAAGACACCTATTTTATTCTTACATACCAAAATAGAATTTTATCAAATAAAAGGAAACTTGTAAACCTATAAACGATGATTTCATCTTAAGATTTGCTTAAAATCTTACTGGAATCTATTCTGATAGTTTTAAATAAATTCTGTATTTCAACTCCACATCCCGTATCTGCGGAATGATATTATCATATACCTCTTCTTCCTTGAATTTTCTTATCAGATCATCGCTATGTTCATACGCCACACGATCACTGTCAATTGTACTCTCATAATACCGGATCCTGTCTGCCAGTTTATCCATTGTCACAACCTCATGCCCTGATTCTATATCCAAATGGATCTGCTCATCTGTAAGTCCAATAATATTGACAATTGCAATCGCCGGCACATCCCGTCTGATAGCTTCTCCTGCCAACATCTGTATATACTCACAATAACTCTGGTTTCTCTTATCCGCATTGTCCACTTTGTGCTTATGCGTTTCCTGTTTATCTGTGTTCTCTGCATAATACCAGTTTTTTGCGTCTGAGCTTCCGTATAATTCGACATGCTCCGGAAACTTCACTGTCTTGATCACATAGATTGCCTGATCACCGATCACAATATGATCCACATGCATTACTTCATACATCCCTGCATCATGATTAAATGTCTCTGTCTCATAATAGCCATTATTTATTGTACAAAACTTTGGAAAGTTTTTGATCAGATACTGTTTTGCCTGCTGTATTGCCGCTTCATGCTCCTGCTCTCTCTCCATTTCTTCTCTGGAGATATGAATGTCCACATTCTCCCAATCAATTTCGCTGCGACGTAATCCTGGTCTTACCATAACTCACATTTTCCTTTCATTTCTTTCAATCTCTTTTAACAGTTTCCCTAATCCCCAAAGCAACCTGTTAAATTAATTAATTTTATTCCCATTCATGCAAAAAGACCATTCGATATCGCGTAAATTTAAATTTACGTCACATCGAATGGTCTATTTGCCTTCTGGAATTTACCATAATCTCAAAATTAACTGGAGGTACAAAACCATGAAAAAGAAAATTTTTGCTATCACATTATGTGCACTTATTGCAGCCGCTTCTATTGTTGGAAGTACAGGAGTTGTGGATAACTCAAATGTAGTTGCTTATGCTTTTGGTCCAAAATCTGGTGGATATTAAAATTCTATGAGATAGTGTATTCTGCACCATTCAACTGCTATTTGAATCAAATCTGGTCTTTCCATTGCTTCAAAAATTGTTATTGATTGGTGCAAATACTTTCTTGCTCTTTCGACTTCTCCGATTTCTGCCAAAGCCCCGCCCTTATTAAAAAGAAGAATCGGAAAAAAAGCAAGATTTCCATACTTAATACAAAATTCTACTCCTTGTTCTGCATATTTCAAAGCCTCTTTATGACAACTTTCTTCCCCTAACCAATAACTCAAATTATATAAAATCATTGGATATTTTGCTGTTTTCATCTTGCCATCTACAACTTTTTCTTCCATATACTCTTTTAGCCATGTATCAAGCTTAATTGCTGTCATTATATCATCACCATTTGCATGCAAAATAGCAATTGCATTAATAATCATAATCTCATCAAAAGTTAATAGATTATTTCTTAATGGATTCTTACCATCAAAATCTGGCAATGTGATTCGAATTGCTTTCATATACATTTCCATTGCCTTTTCATCATTTTTTTCTCTTTGTCGTTCTAACTCTCCCTTTGCAAAATATAAACACTGATGTTCCAATTCGGATGCATTTGTTGATAATTTTTCAACCACTTCTATCTGTGCTTCAATTTTTGCCACATCATCATCGGTTATATTTCTTATCAATTCCTGTATCGCAGAATACAACTCCATATCTTCCCTGCTCACAAAAGAATTAAACAAATTATTCTCCGTACCCAATCGTTCAAACAGTTTCTCCAAAATAAGTCGTCCCGGTTTTTGTGCACCATTTTCAATTCTGGATAAAGATGCAGTTGTACAGATTCCGTAACTGACCTCTTCCTGTGTATACCCTTTTCTCAATCTGGTTTCTCTCAAAAAATCACCAACAACATATACTGCCATATTGTATTTCACCCGTTTCTCTTTTTTGTATTGGATACTTATAATATAGCGAGTTTTCAGTTAAACTTCAACTTTTTATTAATAATTCTTTCAATTCAACAATTTTAAGCATATTTTTTCTCAAAATATAAGACTTTATACATTGCATTCTTTAATTCTAAGAATTGTCAATACGAGCTTTTTAAAACAATAATCACGATATTTTCAATCAGCATTTTACATATATTATGATTCTTTCTCATACTTTTCAATCAAACATTGATGTTCTTTGCAATTTTTATCATAACTGATTCCTACAAGCAGAATATCCCCCGTATATTTTTCAATGGCTGTTGGATACTTTTTATTCTTAATCTGCTGTATGGCAGTCTGTGCTTTCTGATTCCATTTCAGTTCCACAATTAACGCAGGATAATCCGCTTTATATTCAGGTTTTGGTATATAAACAAAATCAGCGAATCCACGACCTGTCGGCAATTCCCGAATTGGTTTGAAATAATATTGCATTGCACTAAGATATGCTATTGCCAATACACTACTCAACGAATTTTCATTATGATACTGAATAACAGAAATATACTCATTATGAATTTTCTCTATCTGAGTTCCAACCATCACACCATCCATATCTAACGTCGCATCCAAAAGTCTTTCTGACTCCTGCTGAAACATCAACATTTCATTCCAAGACCGGCTTTCAACTGCCACTGTAAGTTCCTGCCGAATCTCTTCATTCGGAATAAACGCTGTTTTTGTATACTGATCATAACCAAGATATCCCAGATGAATCATATAAGTAAGCACCTCATCCTTGCTATGAATATTTACAGTGTCATTTTTGAAAGTTGCAGTATCAACCTTCACATTTGCACCAGAAAGCATTTCAATAATAGCTGTTTTCAAACCATCATAATTCATATTAATCAAAGGAGTAACTGCTTCATAAGATGCCGTTTCGGACCAATAACTTTTAAATTCTCCTTTTAACATCACACCAACAACCGCTCTCGGATTATAAACCTGATAATCCTTCAAAAGATAACCATCATACCAGCGTTTGACTTTATCAAAATCCTGATGATATTCCTTCGAAAGTTTCTCTACTTCATCCTCCGTAAAACCAATATAAGGAGCCAGATTGCTCGCACTCAACATTGTAAACTCATCAAAATTATTCAATGCAGACTGTGTTTTTTCTTTTTTTACAGGAAGAATACCTGTAAGATAAGCAAGCTGAATGTATTTAGTTGGTTCAGTTCCTTTAAACATTCCCCTCAGGAAATTGATATACGCCTCCTGAACCTTTCCATTTGTTGCCGCGTCTCGAATCAGAACATCCCATTCATCAATAATGATAATAAACTTTTGTCCGGTTTTTTCTCTTACAATGGAAAGTGCATCCGGTAAACGTGATACTTCCCATGTAAAAATATCTGGATATATTTCCCGTAATTCGCTCAAAACTGAATCTGTAATAAGCGTTACAACATTATCAACGTCCTCACAATTCGCCAAGAACCACTGGATATCAATATGAATCACATCATACTTATTGAGATGCTCCCTGAAATCTGCTTCCTTACTAATTTGCAATCCAGAAAACATCTTCTCAGAATCCGCACCCTTACTGTAGTATGCTGCCAACATATTCGCTGCATACGACTTTCCGAATCTGCGTGGTCTGCTATTACAAATATAAGCATCTGTCGTATCAAGAACACTGTTCGTGTACTCAATCAAACCAGTCTTATCCACATATATCTTAGAATTCAACGCAACCTGAAATGCACTATTATCCGGGTTTACGAATCTACCCATGTCTTCCTGTCTCCTTTCTGTTTCTTCTAAATAAAGAATAACAGTAATTTTGCTAACTGTAAATGTAAAAGTGGTCGTATAATAATTATTATACGACCACTTTCAACAATGCTATGCAGGAGCAAACATTTTCTTTAAACTTTTTATCTTAATGATACATAATAGTTGTTAACTCACTTTTTCATCTGCTTTACATAAAATACAACACCTATGGTTGCCATTGTTTTTAAGAAAACCATCCCAATGCTTCTCTTCCTAAAATTGGTCCGGACAAGGATATGATAATGCAGCACTTGACACCGCTACTCCAACCAAAATTTTTCCCAGTGTTCCAAGCAGACATTCTGCAGCTGTCAGCAATAACCACGGTGTTGATGCAGACTCCACAATCAGATCCGACCAATTTTCCAATGTTGCTGCAGTAATCGTATTATTTGCTGTATAGACAAAGCTGCCAAATATAATCGCAACAATCATAATGCCACTCACTTTTTTGTAAGAGAATTTAAACTCTTCTGCCGCCTGCGGTATGGTATCAAATCCTACATATGCCCAAGGTGCAATGACAAAAGTCGCCAGTACAGCTGATACCGCACCAACTGTTCCACTGTTAGCGAACTTGTCAATCGATGTATAATTTCCATTTGTCCATGCAGCAATGACATCAGACTTATGAAACCCCCACCATGGAGCCATATTTGCCAAAGATGTCTTACTGCTCACTAAGGCTGCTATCGTCAATGTCACAACAGAAATGCCTAGCAATGCTGCGAGAATCGTCTGTACAATCCCCGCCTTCTTCACGCCAAGAATATTCAATATTCCAAATAAAATCAATATTCCCATAGCAAGCAACATTTCTCCGAGCCAGACATCATAGCCGACCACCTGATAATGCAACCCCCATTTTAAAATAACTGCTGATTCATCCAAGCCATCGACAATTAGACCAATTCAGTCGAATTCATTGGAACATTTGTCAAATAAGCCACTACCAGAAACCATCCACAAACATATGCCGTATTTCTGCCAAAGCACATCTTGGTAAAAGTAAACCCGCCGCCTGCATTTGGATACTTTTGCACCAAGTGCCATTGCCCATACATGTGTAGGACTTAACTGTCTCTGAAGTTGTCCCTGATTATCATTTTTTTATAATTACTCATATTTCTCTCTTTTTTATCAACCTGTGACATAACGATTATCAATCGCCTTTAATTCGTTAAATGTATCAATCTCTGTAATATCCTCTGCAATACATTCACGAACATGCACTTGGTAATTTTCCTTTTTATAAACAAGCGGCACCTGCTCCCAATAGCGCTCTTTTCCACCCTGCGATAAATAAACCTCATTTAAGTCATTGGCAAGCTTGATTCCATCTGCTTCACTCCAGTAGGAAATTCCAACCATCTGATGACAGTCGGTACCACCTATTTTTTCTTCTGTGATCACACCATTATGATCGGTTGCAAAACACCAGTCATCCGTGGACTCCACCGGAATACTCAAGAAATTTGTTTCATATTCATACTTACGAATCAGTTTTTTATTACGGAGCAGTAAATCTGCTTCCAAAACATACGCATTCTGCAGAAGATATCTGACACATACAGCGGAGGAAATATTATTTGCTTCATTATAAATCGGATTCTCAACAAATCTGATGTTCGGATATTTATAAAGAAGCTGATCAAACTGTTCTCCCAAATATCCACGCACAATAACAATCTCAGGAATTCCAGCTTCTACCGCTGCATCAAGAAGTGTATCAATAATGCGTGTTCCGTTGACTCTGACAAGCGGTTTAGGCGTATTCAAAGTGATCGGCACCATCCGGCTTCCAAAGCCTGCTGCTACAAATATTGCTCTCTTCACACGATAAGGTTCCAATGCATCCAGACCGGCCTGTGTAATCTGTCCATTTTTGCAATAGTTTTTTTCTGTCAATTCTTTGACTGTCTTATTCACGGCTTCAGCTGAAATTTTTAACCGCTCTGCCATATCTCTCTGAGATACAACCTCTTTTGTCTCTGTCAGAAGTACCAACATATCAAATTCTCTTTTTGTGATCATACTTTTTCTCCTAAATACATAAATCTTGTTGAAGTATAGTACTAGCATTCATTGTTGTCAATGTTACATATATAATCGGAACACTTTTCGATAATTTATCTAATTCTCCTGCTTGCATAAATATTCATCTAGTGTATCATTTTTTCTATAATTGAATTTTATTTCAATACATTTTCCTTTAAATACTCCGCAATATATCTGGATACTTTCTTTCCTCCACTCTCATTCAAATGTGTTCCTGCATCCAGACTGTCTTCCTCAAAATTCAAACCAATAACATCTGTCACCTTCATACAATTAATCAATTCAACCTCATGTGTATCTGCCCAATCCATAACTGTATTTGTCATCTCCACCGTTTTCTCATTGCATGGAAACGGTGCACGCACCAATACCAATTCTGTACCATGCTCCTTACACAGTTCATTCATCATATCCAGATATCTGAAATTTTCTTCATAAACAGGTCGTCTTTTTTCTGAAAATATCTCATCCCAGGATGCATACCCACAAGGCTGTGCGCCTGCCCAATGTTTGAATCCTCTCCCTTCTTCTGTAAAATACGGATTCATTACACTCTCTTTCCAGCCCTCAAAAGACGAATAATCCAATTCCTCCCATCTGGAATGATATTTACCTAAAGGGAATAAATAATCCAACTGCAAATCTTCCGGCACGCAATCTTTTATTGCATCCACTTTTATGTCAGAATATCGCAGATCATTTAATGAAGAATCTCTCACGCCCTCGCTCGTAAATCCTGTGTCATCCTCATCATAAAACATACCAAATATCTCTAACACAACAACATCAATATCGCTGTTATCCAACGCATCCTTGACATAATAATATGTATAATTCATTGTCTGCTGCTGCCTGCCACGATTATAGGTTTTCAAATTATAATCGTCAAATATTTCAGGATCAAAGGTACAGTAACTTTGGCTTGTTCCAAAAAACACTACATCCCAATGTTCTTCTTCATAAAAGTCTGGTATTCTTGGAAGCAAAGCTTTCGAAATATAAAATATTCCGCTTCCCAAAATCCCTAAAAAAAATATAATCTTTAATATACGTCCTGCAACTTTCATCTCGTTCCTCATATACTAATTATCAGTTTTTTCTTTCGATTTGTTGATATTGCAATTCCTCTATAATCTCTCTGTCTCAAAACTGAAAATATATAAAATTTGTTTCTGAATATCCACTTCCCCAGATTCCAAAAATCAAAATCCCCAGAATTCCGACAATAATAATAGTCCATCTTATTATAATATTTAAATTTAAAATCACATTTCGAACTTTTACTCCACGATATTTACATACATCTGCCAATAACAATAATAAAAGCGAAATAACAAGCACTATAAAATTTGGCTTACTAAGTCCCAGATCATAAAGTGCACCATTAGCCAGAAGTACCGGATCATTCATATGGAAAATGCTCTCTATAATATCAAACGCATGCTGTATTGTATCTGCACGAAAAAAAATCCAAGTAAGATCCACTAATATAAAGGTCACAAACATATAAACTATCATTAATGGCAAGAAATTTTTCTTCAGGTGTAAATTTTCTTTGATTTTATTTCTAAGAGGTGTAAAAATTGCTCCTATTACCTGATAAACACCATTCAGACCTCCCCATACAACATATGACCAATTTGCTCCATGCCAAAGACCGCTTACCAGAAACACGATCATAATATTTATATATTTTCTGATTTTTCCTTTTCTGTTTCCTCCTAATGGAATATAAAGATAATCTTTAAACCAGGAAGAGAGTGAAATATGCCATCTTCTCCAAAATTCTGCAACAGACTGAGACAGATATGGACTATTAAAGTTCTCCATCAACTCAAATCCCATAACCTCTGCAGCTCCAATTGCGATTGTGGAATATCCCGCGAAATCACAGTATATCTGAAATGCAAACAATACACTGGCTAAAAGTAAATACCTGCCATCATAAATGTCAACATTCGCATATACATTATCTACAAAGATTGCAATTCGGTCTGCAATCACCAATTTCAAAAAATATCCCCAAATCATTAGTAACAGTCCATCACACATTCTCCCATAATGATATGATTTCGGATTTCGCAGCTGATTCAATAAATTCTTTGAGCGTTCAATTGGTCCTGCTACAAGTTGTGGAAAAAAAGATACAAATAACGCGTATCGAAAGAAATTCTTTTCCGCCTCAATCTCTCTACGATACACGTCCACAGTGTATCCTAAAGCCTGAAATGTATAAAAAGAAATCCCTACTGGAAGTAATACATCTAACGATGTATTTACTGTCGGCAAACTCGTGTGATCCAATACTGCATTTATACTTTCGATTGTGAAATTAAAATATTTAAAGAAAAATAAAATTGCAAGATTAGCTACAATACATCCTACAACCACCCATTTTTTTGCCTCTATTTTTTCAGGGCGATTATCATTCAACCACTGAATCACTATACCACTTATGTAAGTAATTGCTGTAGACAATAACAACAATAATGCATACTTTGCATTCCACCCCATGTAAAAATAATAACTTGCAGTCAAAAGCCACAGATAACTTACTCTTTTGGGTAATAGGAAATAAACTATGACAACTATTGGGAAAAATACAAAAAAACTATATGAATTAAAAAGCATACCTTCTCCTACGTTATATATCTTTTATTTATATTGATACAAATACTTTTCTGGATTATCTAACATCTCATAATTTGTCATAAAAATCTCATTTAAAACTATTCTAAGTGTATTAATCCCACTTTTACCTTCAATATCCATCTCTTTTCCCTGATAATAAACACAGTTTAAAATATTCTGCATATAAGGTGTTTCTATAGTTGCGTCATACTCAGGCGTTCCGTAGCACTCCATCATATGATAAGGATAACGAACTCCATGATCAGATTGTATAATAATAATAGCATTTCTATCATTTTGTAAAATACCATCCACTGCATTCTCCATACAGGCATTTACATACTTTAATTGATTTAAATAAAGACTCTTGTCTGCCCAATTGGATGTATTTCTATAATCAACTGCTCCCCCTTCCTCATCGATTACAAATGGAGGATGAGGACACGACACATACCCTATTGTTAAGGTGGGTTTCTCCTTATCAACCATTTTATAGCATGTCTGCATCGTATTTAATATATTTTTTAAATCTGATACATAATATTGTGTATCCGTACTGGTTTCAATTTGTTCTGCTTTATAATCTTTTATTAATTGAAAAATACTTTTTTGCAAAATATAGGTTGAAATTGTATCCACTACATCTGATGTTGCAATAACATTGCACCCATCTTCATCCAAAAACTGGGTATGATTTATCAAATTAATCTTATATCCATTCGTTTTAAAAATTTGATATAACTTAGGATTTTTCATATATTTTAAATTATTTGCTTCCAGTTCGTCTGGAGAAGCAACATACTCCAAATTTAATAAATTAGGTATATTTACTGTCGTAGAACATGACTCATAATTATGACTTGTTGTTGAAATATTAAACCCATTTTCCTCAATATGTTTTAAAAAGACTCTATTATCATAATTATAATACCGTTCCAGCCCCTCTACCCCAGCATATTCATCACATATAAAAAAATATACATTTGGCTTTTCTTCAGACACATATTCTATATTCTCTGAATTTTCCACTTTTTGATAATTTAGTTTTGAGCATATTGTTGGAAGCGCCACAAAAAAATTCATTGCAATTAGTACCAGAAAATATATTCCAATCAACATACAAATATTTTGTTCAGATCTGATTTTTTTCTTAACCAGAATCATAAACATAATTATTATAAAAAATAAAATTACAATTATCTTTTTTCTTCCAATCACATGATCTACTTTGCTTAAAAATACATTAAAATTAGTTAAGATAAAAAGTATTACATCACTGGCTAACACTGCCTTACCAGTATTCTTCATGAAAATAATACAAATTATAAACACTACTATCGCTAATGCCAAAAATTTTTCGAATGCAGGTAATGCATCAATAAGTTTTGCCTCATCGGCATTCTGGAAATACATAAATAAACATGGATACAAAATAACAAACGCTATTGTACTTATTGTAAAAAATTTTTTTATACTTCTTCTCATTTACTTTTACCTATTTTGTTGCAAATATCACTAAAATCCTGTACTTGCCTTAAAGCCTTCCGGTGCTGGCAACATCTCATAATCAGTTCCAAAGTAAGTATTCAGTACCGTTCTCCATGTATTAATACTTGTCATACTTTCTATATCAAGCTTTTCACCCTTATAATAGACACAGTTTAAAATATTCTGCATATATAAAGTCTCTACTGACGCATCATAGGCTTTGGCACCATAATGATCAACCTGCCAGTGCGGATATCTTGCTCCATGGTCAGACATTAGTATAATTAATGCATCCGGATCGTTTTTCTGAATATCCTCTACAATTCTTTCCATACATTTTGTAATATATTTGTATTGGTTAAGATATATACTTTTATCTTTCCAATTTGTTTCATCCTCTTTCGCTATCCGATTACCATCTGCGTCAAATGTAAAATATTCATGTGGACATTCTGCATAAGCAAAAGTAAATGTTGGTTTACTATCACTCGTATAATCTGTAATATTTTCCATAATAGTCAACACATCACTCAGATTCGTATAATAATCATTGGAGTTTCCGCTTAATTTTTGTTTTCCCCAACTCACAAAAGAATCAACTTCACTCCAGATACCATTGTCAAGAACATAAGTAGATAAATTTTCTTTCTTCTGTTTATAATTTAAAACATTACAATTGGTATCTGAAAATGTATTCAAATGATTGACCATATTAATCTGATATCCATTATTGGCAAAGAGCTGATATAGATACGCATTCTCCGATCGCGCCATATTATCAATAGAGTAAATATCATCACTTGCTACATATGAGAGATTCAGAATATTGGGTACAATTGTAGATGTCCAAATAGACTCTGTGTTATGACTTCCATATGAAATATTAAATCCCCTCTGTGTAAGAAAATCTGAAAATTCCTGATTATCGTAATCATAATAGTGTTCAATATTCTCAAAACCCGCATATTCATCAAATAAAAAGAAATATACATTCGGCTTGTCTCCGGTAAATCTTTTTTCGGCAATATCATTTTCTTCCTGTGAGACAGCTGTCTTATTATTATTGGTTAATATCTGTGGAATTGAACTTATCAGGTTGAAAACTATGAGAACGAAAAACACAATTCCGAGAATTGTACAAATATTTTCCGGCTCATTTATTTTTCTTTTTACAACAGAGAATACTATCGTTAATATAACTGCAACAATCACAAAAAAATATGCTTTTCTCATACCC
>OGHU01001809.1_pt1 | contig 11887 bp, 9 predicted proteins | sample 1571521 | NCBI WGS metagenome assembly OGHU01 (sample SAMEA2581963, study PRJEB24529) | metagenome | biome: Human gut stool | place: China | collected 2011 | reverse complement strand
CCCGGCCCAGGCGGAAAAGCCGAGTATGACCGACTTCAGGCCCTACGTGGGCCGTAAGCGCAGATCCGGTACTGGCTGTGTCAGCGAGATCAACGACCATCTGTTTGAAGGCCGCTACTCTCCCAAATGGCCCGACGGCAAAAAGCACGCCCGCAATGTCTATGCCCATACTCGCGAGGAGTGCGAGGAGAAGCTGAAAGTGCTGATCGTGGAGATGAAGGCAGAGATCGCGGAGGCGCAGCGGCTGAGAGATCTGGGGGAAGGCAATGGCCAGCCTCCGGAGGAAAAGAAAGGAAAGTGGGCGAAGAAGGGGAAGTGAACCGCCCTGAGTACCAAGTAATCGGTACCCAGGGCGGTGAAACGTTTCCCAAGTATGAATAATCTGTAAAACTTCTGCGTTTAGCACTTGAGCACGGAGAGTGCCAGTTGTTTTATTGAGGAACTTGTGCTATAATAATTTTGCTCTACATATAGGTGTAGAGGAACGGGATTGTTGTCAAGCCTTCCAGTAAGATTCCAATGAGGAATTCCTGGACTGCTGTTGACCAGATTGACGCCGATTCGGCTGTCAGAGCTGCAAGACACATTACGGTGAAGACAAACACCTCCCACTCGATTATATCATAGTCGAGAATTGCGAGAACTGGATAGCTGGTAGCTCAGACACACGCCGATTTGGTGCTACGAGAGACCACGTAAACCTGTATATCCACCGACTTAGGAACGCTATCCTCCGTGTCGGTGGATATTGCAAATTTTAGGAGATTTTATGACACCACACGATTGGCTGAATTCTGAGAATACGGTTAAAAGAAGCAAGAAGCCCTATGCGCATTTTGATTTGCGTACCGATATAGGGAGACAGAAATTCTATATCTCAAATCCACATAAAGTGGCCGCGCATGGCTTCTATCCTTTTATTCATTATCAGATCAAGACAATTAAATTCAATAAAACAAAGGGACCGCGAGTAAAAACTCGGGATATTTGTTATGCAGCTCACATTGACCGCTGTATCTACCAGTATTACAGTTTTATGTTGAATGAGCTCTATAACGAAAGGGTTCGAATCGATGGAACATCCGATGTTGCGGTAGCCTATCGTACTGACCTTCATAAAAGTAACATCTATTTTTCGAAACGGGCCTTTGATTATATCAAGGAGCTCGGAAGATGTTATGTGATGATTGGCGATTTTACGCATTTCTTCGATAACCTTGACCATGATTATCTGAAACGGCAATGGTGTTCGTTGTTGAAATGCGACCGCTTACCCGATGATCATTACAGCGTGTTTAAAAATGTTACTGCCTACAGTAAGTGGGAACTGACAGATTTGCTCGCTCTCAATGGGCTTAGCGATGACTGGGCTGGACGAAAAAACTTAAATAGTCAAGTGCGTGTCCTTATGCCGAGGCAGTTTAAAGAGAACCGATCCCATATTGTGAAAAATGCAAATCATTATGGGATTCCTCAAGGTTCCCCCATAAGTGCTACTCTCGCCAATGTATATATGCTTGAAGTCGATAAACTTATTAATGATATGATTTTGGGCCTTGGCGGCAAGTATATGCGGTATAGCGACGACTTTATTATCATCCTTCCAGATGTTGCTGAACTCAATGCTGCTGAAGCCTTTGGAAAGATCCATACACTGCTTAAAACTGCACCAAGGCTAACCTTGGAGCAGAGCAAAACTCAATATTTTCATTATGCTGATGGCGAGTTAGAAAATTGCGGAAAACAGTTTCATGCGGAAGCAGATGGCAGCAGTAGATTCATCAATTTCCTTGGTTTTACATTTGACGGCAGACAAGTCTCAATCCGGGCGAAAACAATTTCGAAATATTATTACCGTATGTACCGGAAAGCAAATAACATTGCCAAGGCTGGTGGTTATACACCTGCGGGGAAGCATATCAGTTGTGAAAACCTGTATCGACGCTACTCAGAACGCGGGGCTGATGGAAAACCCGGAAATTTCCTGACATATGTATCACGTGCCGAAAGGGAATATGGTTCCAACGAAGCAATCACGCGTGACACAAAGAGGCATATGCAGAAAATTAGGAAAACTCTTGATGGTAAGAAAAAGAGATAGAAAAGGGGGTGCCTTAAACGTAGCATCCCCCTTCAAATCCAATTTGTTCATATTCTGCGCCGCAATAAACAAGGAACAAGAAAAAACCTCTGAAATTGACTGATTTCAGAGGTTTTTTGTGTAATCCCAACACTATAGATGCCACGAGATTTCGTTGAAACGAGCATTCAAACATGTGAAACTCTATTACCCTTCCTCAGCAATAGTTTTATGTTTCAAAACAAATCCATTTGGCATTGTTTGCAAGACCTTACCAATCGTTCTTTCACGACATCATCTGGTCCAACTATACCAGAAATCAACGGAGATAACGGATCGTGCAAAGAACACAATCGCTCAACTGTTTTTGCACTGTAATTTGCATAACAATATCGACAACCATTTCTACAAGTGTTATACATACCAATATCAATGCTCGCCATGCATCCACACTCTTCCCTTTGATTCTTGTCTTTATCCAGATTCAGTTTACATCCCAATAATTTTTCAAACAATCCACAATCAATGCAGTGTCCATGTGCAATGCCAAACTGCTCTAAGTTAATCTTTTCTGCACAGGATTCAACTATTATATGATACTTTTCCGCGATTGCTACCAGACGCTGTGCTAATTCAAGCATTTCCTTAGTCCCCAGAGGGAGTAAGCCGAACGCTTTCATATTTCCTTGCGTATTGCGGTACATATCCACAAAGCTTATAATGCACTTGTTTGTGTACCCAGATAAGCGTTTTGCTATTTCTTCGAAGTATGTTACATGGTAGTCAACAGTATACTTTTCTGTCAGCAAAATGGGATCATACCGCCAAATAACGCGGTCCGCACCAAGATTTTTTGACAAGTCTCTAAATGCCGGAATGATTATATCATTTTTATTTGGTACATTTGGCTCAATATCTTGGGCATACGAGTTAACAGTAAACTGGAAATAATACATGTATCTATCCAAAATGTGGAGTTTATCCATTATTGGCAAAGGATTTTTTGTCCAAAAAACAATACCATCGACTACTTCGGTTGAGAGAGCGATTTTGCTTATTTGATGGATGTTCATCGGATTTCTTGCATATACAAATCCTTCTTTTATTCGGTTTACAAACCATTCTGAATAATATGAAGGGATGTCTGTACGGCGGCTTGCGCTCACTATCATTCATCATCCCCTCCTATCTCAATCAATAATTGAGCGCTTGTACAAAACTGCCAAGGCTCATACTGGCAATATCTTCTCGCCGTTGCCTCATTCATTGCAACACTTTTTTCATGCCTTGTACCATAACGTTGCGCTTCAACCTGAATGTTTTTATCAAAATAATATTGATCGTAACTCACACGGAATTCTGCCAATTGCAATTTTGTTACAAGGCTCAGAAACAAGTCTCTGCCCATATTATTGCTATTAACATCATTGACCAGAATGACAAACGGCTCCGAAGCATTCTTATGCTTTACAATGCTGTCGATAATCAAATCGAACAACTTATCCACCGCGCATGGACCTTTTGAAACGTACAGCGCTGAAATGATATACTGCAAAACCAGCACATTAATGTCTCCGACCGCAAATTGCTCAAGAAATGTAAATGCATCTTCGGTAGACAAATTGATATATGTAATGTCCGCTGTGGTATATTGTAGCACTTGGTTGTGGATAGATTCCCATAACGGGTTTTTATCAATGCCCCGGTACTCCAATGTTTTACCCGGAGCATTCCTTTGCAAATAGAGTTCAAAAGCCATCAAATCGGGACAGGCACCACAGCCAATCGAAAATATACTGTAATGCTCTATTTCTGCAAGAGCGTCGCTTTTTTGCAATAGATAATAGATTTCTGTAGCATATTTGTACGCATAGTCACACACATAAAAGTTTATTAAATGAGGACAATCGTAAAATTTCTTTCCGTTCGGATGCCGTGATGGATAATGAATTTCTTCAAGGCAGTCTTTACAATTTCTGGAGCAATCACCTGTGTGTAAGCAATCCTCACATCGGGTATTTCTGTGTGCGTTTCTATATTCTGAATCGCAAAAGCTCATTACTCTGTCAATAAGCATTTTCCTTCCCCCAAATTAGCCTGATTGCAAATAGCATTCTTTATACGGGATTGACATTTTTCTTTAAGAATATTATAGCTCAGAGTCACTCTGTTTGCAACCGAATGCGCTTACATGCTTAGGTACCTCACACATTTTACTATTGCGCTTCTGGAGTTTTGAAATATCCTCCCCAAAATGTATAATAGGGAAAACCTGACCCTGCAAAGCTTTACCAAAAGAAGAAACCCGTTTTTCGAAAAAATCATTCAAAAAACGAGTTTCGTTCAATAATAGTTTGACATTTGGGGATTTTTGCAGGAGCGTTTATTAAATGTAAACTCAGGAAACCCTTATACCGCAAGGCTTTCCAAGTAGAAAAGCCCCTCTTTTCGATAAAAATGTTCGAAAAGAGGGGTTCATTCATCTGGTCCGAGTAGAGCGATTCGAACGCTCGGCCTCTTGAACCCAAATCAAGCGCGCTACCAACTGCGCTATACCCGGATATTTGATTTTGAACCATTATAGCACAAAATTTGTGCGATTGAAAGATTTTTCTGTCTGTGGTCATTCCTGTGGTCAAAGCCGCTTTTATGCCACTTTCAGCAACCGGGTGAAATCCAGCAAACGCAGGTGCTGCAAGGCTTTGCGGCGTTTTGCCATGACCTGACCCGGATACCGCCACGGCACTCCCAAAGCAGGCGCGCTACCAACTGCGCTACACCCGGTTATATATTGTCGGCTTGAGCGGCCGCCCCCATAGTATACCCTACAGCGCGCCCGTTTTCAAGAGCTTTCTGCACCGGCGGCCACAAAAAGAGACCCCGCCCGGGGCTGCCGGAAAAAGGCAGGCAGCGGGCGGGGATATGAGGGAAGGGGAATGGCTTGCGGAATCAGACTCTGCGCCGCGAACGGGGAAGGCCGCTCAGCTGCTCCGTCAGCTCTCGCACCCAGCGCTTGCCGTCGGCAATGTGCCGGTCGATGGCAATCCGCTCCCGGCAGGCCCAGGCCTCATGGGTGGGCACCTGGGCCAGCAGCTTTGCCGCCGCCGCAGCCAGCCAGACGGCGCCGGAACCCTCCCCGGGGCGGGTAAGCTCCGGCTCCAGCTCAACGTTTTCATATTTCCGGGCACTCTCCCGGATGCAGCGGACGGCTTCCTGCAGCTCCTGGGCCGCACAGACGGCCAGGTCCGCCAGGTCATGGCTTCCAATGTTTTTCAGCAGTTGCCGCAGCTGCTCCAGCAGGCAGAGGGCTTCCTGCATCCGCCGGACGTCCTCACCGGCGGTCTCGGGGTCAATGGACAGAATGGTCAGCTTGCTTGTCATGGATGTTCTCTCCTTCTTCTTGGTGGCGTGATCCTCCCGTGCCGTGGCGATACCACGCTTTTATGTCATTATAACCCAGGATTCTTCCCATTTCATGGAATTTGCATAATTCGCCGCAAAATGCGCAGAACTCGACATTATTTGCCATAAATTTCCAATTCTTGCAATTATATGCGGCATATGCTACAATGTATACCCGTTGAATAAGGGGGATTTGTTTGTGAGCACGACGGCTTCCATGATTTATAACATCTGCCTGCTGGCGGTCTGGACGGCGTTTCTGTGGAAAAATCTGACGCCCCGATTCAGCTTCCGGGTGACCATGCTGATCTGTGCGGTGGTGGTTCCGGCGGTGGTGCTGGGGGTCAACTATGGGCTGAACCGGCTGTCGGTGCTGCGGCTGATCTCCGTTCCGCTGTTGTTTCTGATCCTGGGGCTGACGCTGTACCGCAGCCCGATCCCCCTGACGGCCTTTGTGGCCTTGCTGCCGGAGGCAACGCTCCTGATGATGGAGATGATGCTGTCGGTGGTTTTCCCGATGTTGTTTGGCCTGAACGGAGAGGTCGACTATTGGCACACCGCGGCGGCGGAGCCTCTGGCCCTGCTGACAGTGTCGCTGTATGCCGGAACTCTGGCCCTGGCCACCTGGGCTCTCTCCCGGAACGGCCGGCCGCTGAGCCTGACCCAATGGCTGATTTTCGCGGTTTTCCCCTTGCAGCAGAGTGCCTGCCTGATCACCATGTTCCGGCTGTATGCTCAGTTTCCGGAGGCCGTCAACTGGCCGAGGATGCCTGTTCTGATCCTGCTGTTTGCCGTGTCCGATGTGGCGCTGTTCTGCCTGATCGGGCAGACCGCCCGGAAGGCGGAGCTGGAGACCGCCAACCGCCTGCTGAATGACCAGCTGGATAACCAGCTGAAGCACTATTCCGCCCTGGTGGATCAGTACGAGGACAACCGGCGCATCCGCCACGACATCGCCCACCATATGCACACCATCCAGCTGCTGCTGGAGAGCGGCCGCCGCCAGGAGGCCACAGCCTATGCCGGGGAGCTGATGCGCCAGCAGGAGCACAGCCCCCAGCTGGACCAGTGCGAAAATCCGCTGGTGGACGCCTTCCTGTTCAGCCGCATCCGGGAGGCCCGGCAGGCCGGGATCCCGGTGGAGGCATCGGTGGTGCTGCCCCGGAGGCTGCCCATTGCCAACGTGGATCTGGTGATCCTGTTCGGCAACCTGCTGGACAACGCCGTGGAGGCCTGCGGCCAGGTGGCATCGCCGTTCATCCGGCTGGAGGCCGGGCTGCGGAAGGACTATCTGGTGGTGACGGAGACCAACCCCACCCCAGCGGATGACACCCGGAAGAAGCGCCGCATTCCCCAGCTGGAGCGGGGCATCGTCCTGCACATTCTGACGGACCTGGCCGGGCGGTATCACGGCTCCTGCACCCAGGAGGTCCGGGACGGACAGTTCACCGTGTCCATTGCCCTGCAGCTGCCGGAAAATCAAGGAGAAACGGAGGAAGCCTGATGTTCCGTCTTGCTATCTGCGACGACGACACCCTGCATATGCAGAATACCCTGCGCTGCGCCCGAGAGACGCCGGAGGCCGCCGACTGTGACATCCGCACGTTTTCCGCCCCCGGGGAGCTGATGGACGCCGTTACCGGCGGGGGCTACCGGCCCCACATCGCCCTGCTGGATATCTGTATGCCCGACAGCAGCGGCATCGAGCTGGCCCAGCGCCTGCACGAGAAGCTGCCCCGCTGCCAGGTGATCTTCGTCAGCAGCTTTCTGGACTATGCCACGTCGGTGTATGACGTGGAGCACGTTTATTTTATCCTGAAATCCCAGATGGCCCAGCGGCTGGGTCCCGCCCTGCGGCGGGCCATGGACGCCCTGGGCGCCGTCCGCGCCGACCTGCTGCTGGAGCGGGACGGCGCATCGTACCGGGTGCCGGTGTCGGAGGTGCTGTATGCCGAGCGGGTGCTGCGGAAAACCCGGGTGGTCACCACCCGGGGAGACTTCATGACCCAGCGGACCCCCGCCCAGCTGCTGGAGGAGAGCCGGGGTTTCATCCGCTGCCACCAGAGCTATTGGGTGAACCTGTCCCGGATCCGGTGCATCAGGGACGGAGCCTTTGTCATGGAAAGCGGCGGCTGCGTCCCCATCAGCCGCACCTATCAGCATCCCGCCCGGGAGGCGTTTTTCCGCTCCCTGGTGGACGGCGAGTCTCAAAAAGGGCAAGGCCCTTTTTGATAAGCATAAAAAATCAGGGCCCTGAAAAGGCCCCGATTTTTTATGCTTATGTTCCGGGTTCTGCCGGGTCCGGGGCGGGATCGGGTGTGGGTTCAGGCTCCGGGTCCGGGGTGGGTTCAGGCTCTGGGGTGGGTGTGGGGTCGGGCTTGGGCTCCGGCTGGGGCTCCTGCTTGCCCACCTCCACGATCTTGTCCCGGCTGTCATAATTGCTCTCCGCCTCGAAACTGCTGGAGATCAGATTTCCGTTGCCGTCGTACACATTCCGCCAGGTCTGCACGGTGAACCCAGTGATGGGATACTGGGTCACCCGCTCCGCGCCGGGGGCCAGGCTGTCCACCTCTTTATAGATGGTCTTCCAGGGGGTGGTGGACACGGTTTTGCTGGTGATCTTCACGAAGCTGCTGTCGGTTTTGGTGCCGAAGATCTTCACCGTGACGTTGTTGTTGTACCAATAGGTGACGATCTTGATGGGATAGTCCGTGTTGTTCTGCAGAACAAAGTCCAGATACGGCCAGAACACCGTGGCGTCGCACCCGGAGGGGACATAATCCTGGGCGTACATATGGCAGGCCCGGGACACGATCTTCAGGTTGGCCAGCAGGGCCGAATAGTACAGGGTGGACGACACCTGGCACACGCCGCCGCCATAGGAGGGCACGGCCTTGCCGCCCACATAGGCGGTGCCGATCTTGAATCCGGCCTCCTTGGTGGTGGGGCCCACGGCATTGTTATAGCTGAAGTTCTCGCCGCTGTTGACCACGGAGCCGCTGATGTTTCCGGCGGCCTTGCGGACGTTGAAAATCCGGTCGCTGGTGCCGGAGACATAGGAGGTGTACTGTCCCAGCACGTCCCGGAACAGCACCTTCTCCAGCTCCGCCTTGGTGACGGTGGGATAGGTGATCTGGGCGGGGATGACGATCTCCTGGCCGGGCTGGGCGTCCTCCACCAGCTTTTCGGCCCCGGCCACGTCGAAGGTGACGCCTATGCGCCCCTCCACCACCTGGCCGGTGGACCGGTCATAGGAGGCGTTCTTTCCCTGGCCGCCGATCTCCTGCTCCAGGGCCGCCAGGTCCAGGGGCTTGCCCTGGGTGATGGTGCTGACGCAGGGGATGGGGTCCATGCACCGGGTGGTCACTGCCTGGTGCAGGGCCCGGGCCAGCTTGTCCCGGTCAATGGTCCGTCCGTCGGCGGACTTGATGACGTAGAAGCCGTCGCCCTTGCCCTCCTCCATGCGGTACGCACCGTCCACCGGGTCAAGGCTCAGCTCCCGGCTGAGGCTTTCTGCCCGCTGGGACAGCTGCCCGGCGTCCAGGTCCCACTGGACCTGCGCCTGGGTGTCCCCGAACCAGCTGCGGATCAGGTGATAGCCGTTGACGAAGAAATTGCCGCCGTGGGCCGCGTTCCAGGCGGCCTGGGCCGCCTCCTGGGGCGTCACGGACACCCCCAGCTCCGTCAGGTTCACCGTGCCGATGACATGGTCCTCCAGGGTCAGGTCGATGGTCTCCTTGCGGCAGGCAGCGTCGCCCTCCCGCTGCCATTTGTCCCGGACCTGCTGCGCCGTAAGGCCACCCACGTCCACCCCCAGCACCTGGGTGCCCCGCAGGGTGGTCCCTCCGGCGGCGGCCACCGCGCAGACGGCTATGTACGCCGCCGCCAGCACGCCCACGGCGATGCCGGCAATCAGGCCCGCGGTGCGGCCCGGGGACCGGGGCTTCTTTTCCTTCTGTAAGGGCTTCTGGTTGGTCTGTTCCATGGATGCCCCTCCTCATTTCTGTATAGCTGCAACAATTCGCAGTTTATACAGTATACTACAACCCCGGCGGAAAAAGGTTACAATCCGGTAACAATCAGCAACTTTCGGACACACTGTCGATTTTTCCCGATGCGCGCTTGGGGATGCGGATGGTCAGCAGAATCTCCCGGTCCGTATCCTGGCGATTCCATCCGGCGTCCACCCCGGCCTGCCGCATCAGGTGCAGCCCCCGGTCCACGCTGTTGAGAAACAGCCGCACGTCCTTGATGATGTAGGTGCTCCGGCCCCGGGGCGGGGTGACCTGGGCCGATTGCAGGAGCTTTTCCACATAGGCCTCTGCCTGGGCCACGTTCATCCCCCGGCGCACCATATCCCCGGCGGCCCGGCGCTGGACCTCCGGGTCCTGGAGCAGCAGCAGCGCCCGGGCGTGGCGCTCCGTCAGGCCGTTTTCCCGCAGCAGGGCCCGCACGTCCTCCGGCAGACGCAGCAGGCGCAGCTTGTTGGCCACGGTGGGCTGGGCCCGGCCCAGCCGCCGGGCGGCCTCCTCCTGGCTCAGACCATAGCGGGAGATCAGCCGGGCGATGGCCTGCGCCTCCTCCCAGCAGTCCAGGTCCCGGCGCTGGAGATTCTCCATCAGGGCCAGCAGGGCGGAGTCCTCCTCCCCTACCTGGGCCACCAGGCACGGCACCTCCCGCAGTCCGGGGATCCGGGCGTCCCTCAGCCGCCGCTCCCCGGCCACCAGCTCATAGCCCTCCCCGGCCCGGCGGACGGTCAGGGGCTGCAAAATGCCGCAGGAGCGGATGCTGGCCGCCAGCTCCGCCAGGCCCTCCTCATCGAAGCTGCGGCGGGGCTGCTGGGGGTTGGGCCGGATGCGGCCCAGGGGGATGTACTGGACCCGGGTGGATAGAAACTCACCTTTTCGCTGCAATTTCATGGCGTTCGACCTCCTTTCCCCCATTTTATCCGCCGGAGGGAGCAAAAAAGGCCGCACCCTGTCGGGAAATCAAAATTTCCCCGCTTGCGCCCCGGGCTGCAATGTCTGCGCCGTGTATGTGGAGCCGTCTCACCGCTCCGTTGAAAACAGGAACATATCATAATTGTGTTGACGGCAGTCCGTGAGATGGGATACAATGAGAAAAAAGGAGGGGAAGCTCTATGAAGAAGCGTCTGGAAGCCCTATGGTGCGCACTGTTCCGCGTGAACAAAAACGCTACCGGCTACACCTGGCCCATTTGCCGGATACTGCTGTGTCTATTGTCCTACTGGCTTTTGACAGTGGTCAACGGAAGTCGGCCCATGAGTACGCCCCGGGCGGTGGTGTTCGTGCTGCTGATCGTGCTGACCTGGGGACTCTTTTACGGCGTTATATGCGCACTGGTGGAGATCAACATCGTCCGGAAGCACCGCAGATCCCCCAAGACCAGGCAGCCGGTATCGGGCCGGGAGAAGGCTGCCGGAAAGCCCTTTTCCCTGGAGCAGCTGGCGGCGCTGGCGGAGGAGAATGACATTGTGGAGCTTCGCCTGCTTCACGGCAGCCGGACTGTCACCGCCGGGTCCAGCTCCGACTACACGCCCCAGAAGGGTTTTTTCGATAAGCGCTACTATGTGGGCAGCAAGGAAATGGAAACTATCGACGATTTCCGGCGGGCATTGGAGCCATACGCCCCCGGCAGCACCGTCACGGTGCTGACCATTGACGGCGTAAAGCCCCAATAAACATTTGCAGCACGGAAGAGAGCCGTATGATGCACCGCATATCCCCGCGGAAGCCACCCTCATCAGCGGAAAAAATGCTTGCCATCGGGACCCTTGGGGGGTAAAATAACACCAATTGAAAGACAGGAGGCGCATTCCTATGGAATTTAATCCCCAGAAGCAGCTGGCGGGCCTGTTGGAGTGGATGGACCAGCAGATGACCCAGTGCGGCGGCAAAACCGCCGTCATCGGCATTTCCGGCGGCAAGGACAGCAGCACCGTGGCGGCGCTGGCTGTGGCTGCCTATGGCCGGGAGAACGTATACGGCGTGCTGATGCCCAACGGCGTCCAGCCGGACATCGACTATTCCCAGGCCCTGGTGGAGCACTTGCAGATCCCCCACTGCACCATCAACATCCACGACGCCGTTCAGGGCGTTCTGCAGGAGATGGAGAAGGCGGGCCTGACCCCCAGCCGCCAGACCGCCGTGAACCTGCCCTCCCGCGTCCGCATGGCCACCCTGTATGCCGTGGCCCAGACGCTGCCCGCCGGCATTGTCATCAACACCAGCAACCTCTCCGAGGACTGGGTGGGCTACTGCACGGTCTACGGCGACGCCACCGGAGCCTTCTCCCCCTTGGGAATGTATACCACGGAGGAGGTCATCGCCCTTGGCGCGGAGCTGGGCCTGCCGGAAAAATTTCTGATCAAGCCCCCCTCCGACG
>OGHU01001807.1_pt1 | contig 11898 bp, 12 predicted proteins | sample 1571521 | NCBI WGS metagenome assembly OGHU01 (sample SAMEA2581963, study PRJEB24529) | metagenome | biome: Human gut stool | place: China | collected 2011 | reverse complement strand
TTACAAAAAAAGTGACAAAGAAGCGTGTTAAGAAGAACGTTGAAAGAGGACAGGCTCATATTCAGTCTTCTTTTAATAATACAATTGTTACATTAACAGATGCAGAAGGTAATGCTTTATCATGGGCAAGTGCCGGCGGACTTGGATTCAGAGGTTCTAAGAAATCTACTCCTTACGCTGCACAGATGGCTGCTGAAACAGCAACAAAGGCTGCATTAGTTCACGGATTAAAGTCTGTAGACGTTATGGTTAAGGGACCTGGTTCAGGTAGAGAAGCTGCTATTCGTGCACTTTCTGCTTGCGGTCTTGAAGTTACAAGTATCAAGGACGTTACTCCTGTTCCACATAATGGTTGTCGTCCACCAAAGCGTAGAAGAGTTTAATTAGGAGGTAAATGTTAAGATGGCAGTGAATAGAACACCTGTGCTCAAGAGATGTCGTTCTCTTGACTTAGATCCTGTATATTTAGGAATAGATAAGAAATCAAGAAGAAAGGCTAAGAATGCCGGAAGAAAGATCAGCGAGTATGGTATGCAGCTTCGCGAAAAGCAGAAAGCTAAGTTCATCTACGGTGTATTAGAAAAGCCTTTCAGAAACTACTATAAGAAGGCTGAAAAGATGAAGGGTATGACTGGTGAAAACCTTATGGTTATGCTCGAATCAAGACTTGACAGCATTATCTTCAGATTAGGTTTCGCAAGAACAAGAAGAGAAGCAAGACAGATCGTAGATCACAAGCATGTACTTGTAAACGGTAAGAGCGTTAACATTCCTTCATACTTAGTAAAGGCTGGCGATGTAATCGAAATCAGAGAAAAGTCTAAGTCTTTAACAAGATATAAGGAAATTCTTGAAGCTACAAACGGCAGACTCGTTCCAGAATGGCTCGAAGCTGACAGAGATGCTCTGAAGGGAACTGTTGTACAGTTACCTACAAGAGAAGCTATTGATGTTCCTGTAGACGAAATGCTTATCGTCGAGTTATATTCTAAGTAATTTAGATTGTTGCTATCAGTCGTCGGAAAGAGGATTCGGTATCACTTTCCGGTGGCTGATACAGCAAGTTTAGGAGTATACTGATAATATCCTAAAATGACAATTGCAAGAATAAAACTTTTAAAACCCAAAAGGAGGGGCTATACATGGTTGACGCAGATTTTAATTTCAAAATGCCAAAGATTGAGATGACAGATGTGTCTGAAGATGGCAAGTACGGTAGATTTGTAGTAGAACCACTTGAGAGAGGTTACGGTTTAACACTTGGTAATTCCCTTAGAAGAATTATGCTTTCCTCATTAGTTGGTACTGCTGTAAGCAGTGTCAAGATTGAAGGCGTCCTTCATGAGTTCAGTTCAATTCCAGGAGTAAAGGAAGATGTGACAGAAATCATCATGAACATCAAGCAGTTAGCAATTAAGAATAACAGCAGTTCAGTAGAACCGAAGGAAGCACATATTGATTTCGTAGGCGAAGGTGTCGTTAAGGCATCTGATATTCAGGTTGACCCTGATATTGAAATTATTAATCCTGATCTTGTAATTGCACACTTAAACGGTGCTGATTGCAAGTTATCAATGGAACTTACAATTACAAACGGCAGAGGCTATGTAAGTTCAGAAAAGAATAAGAAAGAAGACCAGCCTGTCGGTGTTATCGCAGTAGACTCTATCTATACACCGGTTGAACGTGTAAATATGTCTGTACAGAATACACGTGTTGGACAGGATACGGATTTTGATAAATTAACACTTGATATTTTCACAAATGGAACAATTGCACCGGATGAGGCATTAAGCCTTGCCGCAAAGGTTCTCAGTGAGCATTTAAAGGTGTTTATTAATCTTTCAGAAAATGCTGCAAAGGCAGAAGTTATGGTAGAACAGCAGGAAGATGAATCAAGCAAGGTACTGTCTATGAGTATCGAAGACCTTGAATTATCAGTTCGTTCTTTCAACTGCTTAAAGAGAGCCGGCATCAATACGGTTGAGCAGCTTTGCAATAAGACACCTGATGACATGATGAAGGTTAGAAACCTTGGTAAGAAGTCATTAGACGAAGTACTTTTAAAGTTAAAAGAGTTAAATTTACAGCTTAGTCCAAACGAAGACTAATGCAGACTGCCACAGGGCAGACCATTCAGAGCGTGAAAGACACGTTCAGTAAAGTAGTTGTATGTAATGCGGAACCCCGCGTTCATAGTAGAATATTTGTAGAGAAAACGCATATGCAGTAAGTCCATACGCGCATGTATATGGGTTACAAATGGAGGTTTAAAATGGCAAAGTATAGAAAGCTTGGTAGAAATTCAAGCCAGAGAAAGGCTTTATTAAGAAGTCAGGTTACAGCATTAATCGAAAACGGTAAGATTGTTACAACAGAAGCAAGAGCGAAGGAAGTTCGCAAGATGGCTGAAAAGCTTATCACACTTGCTGTAAAGGAAAAGGATAACTACGAAACAGTTACTGTTTCTGCTAAGGTTCCGAAGAAGGATGCTGAAGGCAAGAGAGTGAAGGAAGTTGTAGACGGTAAGAAAGTTACTGTTTATGATACTGTAGAAAAGGAAATCAAAAAGGATTTACCTTCAAGACTTCATGCTAGAAAGCAGATGGATAAGGTTCTCTACAAGGTAACAGAAGTTCCGACAGCTGCTGCTGGAAGAAAGAAGAATACAAAGACAGTTGACCTTACAAATAAATTATTTGATGAAATCGCTCCAAAGTATGCTGACCGTCAGGGTGGTTATACAAGAATCGTTAAGATTGGTTTAAGAAAAGGCGATGCTGCAATGGAAGTACTTCTTGAGTTAGTATAATTTTATTGTAGATGATTGGGAAGCTATGTGTTTTCGGATGCATAGCTTCCTTTTTGTACATATTGCAGAAATATAAGGAGAATTATGGGAATCGTAAAAGCAAAAGACCTTACATTTGAATATATCAGACGTGATGAAGAAGGTAATGTGGAAGGTATTACAACTGCCGTGGACCACGTTAACATGGATATCCAGCCGGGAGAATTTATTGCCATTTTAGGTCACAACGGCTCCGGAAAATCCACATTTGCAAAACATATCAATGCCCTTCTTTTTCCGACAGAAGGGACGATTTTAGTAGACGGACTGGATACTTCCGATGAAGACAACGTCATGGATGTCCGTCAGCGTGCCGGCATGGTTTTTCAGAATCCGGACAATCAGATTATCTGTACGTTGGTGGAGGAAGAAGTGGGTTTCGGACCGGAAAATATCGGTGTACCGACAGAAGAAATCTGGGAACGTGTCGCGGCAAGCTTAAAGGCAGTCGGTATGTACCAGTACCGGAAAGCGTCGCCGAATAAATTATCTGGCGGACAGAAACAGCGTGTAGCGATTGCGGGAATTGTGGCAATGAAGCCGAAATGTATCATATTGGACGAGCCGACCGCAATGTTAGACCCACACGGCAGGGCAGATGTCATGCGGGTACTGCATGAATTAAACCGGAAAGAGGGCGTAACGGTTATTCTGATTACACATTATATGGAAGAAGTCATTGATGCCGACCGTGTTTTTGTGATGGATGAAGGAAAAGTTGTGATGGAAGGCACACCGCGCCAGATTTTTTCAAGGGTAGAAGAATTAAAGCAGCTACGGCTTGATGTTCCGCAGGTGACAGAGCTGGCTTATGAATTAAGCAGAAGCGGCGTTCCGATACGCAGCGGAATCCTGACCAATCAGGAATTGATTGACGAACTTATGAAGTTGAAATAAAATGTGTAAAGAACATTGCTGTATAAATACAGTGGAAATGAGGAAGAAATGTCCATTATTGTTGATAACATCAGTTATACCTATGAAATCGGTACAGGATTTGAAAAACAGGCATTAAAAAATGTAAAATGTGTCATTAACGACGGGGACTTTATCGGACTGATTGGTCATACCGGGTCGGGAAAATCAACCTTTATCCAACATTTGAACGGACTAGTGAAGGCAACCAGCGGTACGATTTATTTTAATGGCATGGATATTTATGATAAAGATTTTGATATGAAAATGCTGCGCAGTAAAGTAGGACTGGTATTCCAGTACCCGGAACACCAGCTGTTTGAAACTGACATATTTAAAGACGTCTGCTTCGGACCAAAGAACTTAGGATTGCCGAAAATGGAAGTGGAACTGCGTGCATTTGAGGCACTGCGCCTTGTCGGACTGGACGAAAATCTCTATTACCAGTCGCCGTTTGATTTATCGGGCGGACAAAAAAGACGTGTTGCGATTGCCGGTGTGCTTGCGATGCGCCCGGACGTGCTGATACTGGACGAACCGACAGCAGGTCTGGACCCGAAGGGCAGAGATGAAATTTTAGACAGCATTAAAGATTTAAAAGAAAAAACCGGCATTACGGTAATTCTGGTATCCCACAGCATGGAAGATGTGGCCAAATATGTGAACCGCATTATGGTAATGAATGACGGAGTTTTGATGTATGATGACACACCGAAGCATATTTTTGCAAGATACAGGGAATTGGAGCAGATCGGACTTGCGGCGCCGCAGGTAACTTATATTATGAATGATTTAAAAAATGCTGGCTTTGCCGTTGATGTCAATGCCATTACTGTAGAGGAAGCCAGACAGAGCATTTTGAAGAATTTAAAAGGGATTCATGGAAAGGCATAGGAACACAAATTTATGTTAAGAGATATTACCATCGGACAATATTATCAGACAGATTCGGTGATTCACCGGTTGGACCCGCGTGTAAAACTCATGGGAACGCTGATTTTTATTATCACGCTGTTTTTGGGAAAAAGCGTGTGGCTGTATCTGGGGGTTACCGTATTTCTGGCGGTAGTCATCAAATTGTCAAAAGTGCCTGTTAAATTTATTGTAAAAGGCTTAAAGGCGGTTGTAATACTGATTCTGTTCAGTGTGATTTTCAACCTGTTTTTAACGGAAGGAACGCCGGTCTTTCACATCTGGAAACTGACGGTTACTAAAGAGGGAATCTATCTGGCGGCATTTATGATGGTGCGCCTGATATTCCTGATTATGGGTTCGTCGCTGATGACCCTGACTACGACACCGACCCATCTGACGGACGGACTTGAAAAGGGACTTGGATTTTTAAAGGTGTTTCATGTGCCGGTACATGAAATTGCGATGATGATGTCGATTGCCCTGCGCTTTATTCCGATTCTGATTGAAGAAACTGATAAAATTATGAAGGCACAAATGGCACGCGGTGCTGATTTTGAAAGCGGCAATCTGATGAAGCGCGCAAAGGCAATGATTCCGATTCTGGTTCCGCTGTTTATTTCGGCATTCCGCCGTGCAAATGAACTGGCAATGGCAATGGAAGCGCGCTGTTACCACGGTTCGGAGGGACGAACCAAAATGAAACCACTGCGCTACGGTAAAAATGATAAAATCGCATACCTTGTGCTGGCAGGGTATCTGATAGCCATGATTGGTATTAATGCGGCACTGGGCGGCAGAGTCATCTAAATGGAGAGAGGTATGAGAAGAATTAAACTGACCGTTGCATATGACGGAACGCATTACAGCGGCTGGCAGATTCAGCCCAATGCGCCCACAATCGAAAAAGAACTGGACACGGCAATTTATACGCTGACCGGTGAAAAACTGCATGTCACCGGAGCAAGTAGAACCGATGCAGGTGTGCACGGACTTGGCAATGTGGCTGTTTTTGATACGGAATCGACAATTCCTGGTTCCCGCTTCTGTTATGCGTTAAACCGGTATCTGCCGGAAGAAATCAGCATTTTGGAATCCCGTGAAGTAAAAGGTGACTTTCACCCGCGCCACTGCAATACCAAAAAGACGTATGAATACAAAATTTTAAATACCCCGTTTCCGATTCCACAGCAGCGCAATTACGCATGGCACGTACCGGGAAAACTGGACACTGTTCGTATGCGGGAAGCGGCGGCACTGCTTGTCGGGGAACACGATTTTAAAAGCTTCTGCTGTGTGAGGACACAGACGGAAACGACCGTGCGGCATGTCTATGGACTTGAAATTTCAGAGCAGGACGCCTATGGTGCAAAAATGTTTACGATACGGATTACCGGAAACGGATTTTTATACAACATGGTGCGGATTATCGCAGGAACATTGGTTCAGGTCGGTAAGGGACAGTTAAGCGCAGACGATGTGGCGCAGATGCTTGAAGCCAAAGACCGTACCGCGGCTGGACAGACTGCCCCGCCGCAGGGATTGACACTGATGAACATTGAGTATGTGGACGGCGATGATGCGGAGTATAGAGTTGTGGATAATCCTTCAATTTTATAAGATTTTGTGGATAAGTCCGGAAAAATTTCATTTTCAGATGAAAAATAGATTGACACACTCGGACGTGTGTTATATAATTGTTAAATGTGACATGGCATAAGTGCGTGTCCTTAAACTATGAGTTAAGTGCTTAACCAAAGCCCCGGAGAAGCATTTAATATCAATCATATTAGAATTAATAGAATGCAATAAAAGCAATCATTTCAGGAGGAAAACCAATGAAAAGTTATATGGCTAGTGCATCAACAGTTGAAAGAAAATGGTATGTAGTTGATGCTGCAGATTATACATTAGGTCGTTTAGCATCACAGGTTGCTAGTGTTTTAAGAGGAAAGAACAAGCCTACTTACACACCGTTCATCGACTGTGGTGACAACGTTATCGTAATCAACGCTGATAAGGTTAAGGTTACAGGTAAGAAGTTAGATCAGAAGATTTACTATCATCATTCAGACTATGTTGGTGGTATGAAAGAAACAACATTAAAGGAAATGATGGAAAAGAAGCCTGAGAGAGTTATCGAACTCGCTGTTAAGGGAATGCTTCCAAAGGGACCTTTAGGCAGACAGATGTATACAAAGCTTCATGTATATGCAGGACCTGATCATGATCAGGCAGCTCAGAAGCCGGAAGTTTTAAAGTTTTAATTAAAGGACAAATAAGGAGGAAATGACAGTGGCTAAGAAGGCAAACGGAAAGTTCTACGGAACAGGTAGAAGAAAAAGCAGTATTGCTAGAGTATATTTAGTACCGGGTAACGGTAACATTACAATCAATAAGAGATCACTTGATGAGTATTTCGGTCTTGAAACACTTAAGGTTGTTGTAAAGCAGCCTTTAGCATTAACAGAAACAACTGAAAAGTTTGATGTTCTTGTAAATGTACACGGTGGCGGATACACAGGTCAGGCTGGTGCTATCAGACACGGTATCTCAAGAGCGCTTCTTGAAGTTGATTCAGAAGAATATCGTCCATTATTAAAGAAGGCTGGCTTCTTAACAAGAGATCCTCGTATGAAGGAAAGAAAGAAGTATGGTTTAAAGGCAGCTCGTCGTGCACCACAGTTCTCAAAGAGATAATAATCAGAACACTCGAAACCCTTGTAAACACTGGTTTGCAGGGGTTTCTTTTTACCCAATTCCAAGCAGTGGTGCTTATTTGGTGTATAAGTGGATGCTAATTTTACATTTAATCTATGTAAAATTAGCATCCATTTTTTAGACTATTCTCTAATATATATATTGAAAAATAGAGAAATAATGATATAATTAATGAAAAAGTGTCCAATAAGTGTCCAATAAGGGATAAAATATGTTGCATAAAATGGAGATGAAATTATGAGTTATTCGGCAACACAATTAGCAAGAAAATTAGACATTTCTAGATCATATTTATATTATCTTAAAGATAATGGTATAGTTGAAGTTGAGATAAATGATAATGGCAGAGTTATATGGAATGAAGAAGCATACCAAAAACTTAGTGAATATATAAAGAAAAACAAAGTGGATAGTTCTGATGAGTCTAAAAATGCGCCAAAAGAATATAAAACTACTAAAATAAATAATCGCAGATATTTGGGTAATAAATATAAGTTGCTTCCTTTTATTAAAAGAGTGGTTGAAAATGAATGTAAGAATATAAATACAGTAGCGGATATTTTTGCAGGAACAGGTGCTGTTGCTTCTGCTTTTATTGATAAGAAGATTATTACGAACGATATTATGTATAGTAATTACATATGTCATGTTGCATGGTTTAGTAGTGAACATTATTCAGAAGAAAAAATTATAAAAATTATTACACAATATAACAATTTGAAAGTTGTTGAAGATAATTATATGAGTGATAATTTTTCTAATACTTATTTTTCTCTGGCTGATTGCAGAAAAATAGGGTTTATTAGGCAGGATATAGAGGATAAATTTAATTCAAAAGATATTAACGCAAGGGAGAGAGCTTTACTAATAACATCATTGTTATACGCAATGGATAAGATTGCTAATACATGTGGACATTATGATGCTTATAGACAGGGAGTGGAGTTTGAAAAACATTTGGAATTGTATGTCCCACAACCAGAACCTGATGTTAATGAGAATAATGTTTGTTATAATATGGATACAAACGAATTGGCACCAGAAATAGAAGCGGATTTAATCTATATTGATCCGCCATATAATTCAAGACAGTATTGTGATGCGTATCATTTATTAGAAAATGTAGCCAGGTGGGAAAAGCCAGAGGTATTTGGTGTTGCTAGGAAAATGGATAGAACAGCTTTGAAAAGCGATTATTGTACCCAAAAGGCGACGGTAGCATTTGAAAATCTTATTGATTCAATTCATGCAAAGTATATTTTACTTTCATATAATAATATGGCAAATAAAGGAAATGACAGATCTAATGCTAAAATAAGTGATGATGATATTATGAGAATTTTAAGTAAAAAGGGAAAAGTAAAAGTTTTCTCAGAAGATTACAAAGCATTTTCTACTGGAAAGTCAGATATACAGGCAAATCAGGAAAGATTATTTTTGTGCATATGTAATAATGAAAGAAAAGAAGTTATTCCATCCGCATTGAATTATACAGGTGGAAAGTATAAATTGCTTTCGCAAATTCTTCCACTGTTTCCGAAAGATGCAGATCAGGTTGTAGATTTGTTTTGTGGTGGTTGTAATGTTGGAATAAATGTAGATTGTAACAAAGTTTTGTTTAATGATAGTAATACATATCTTATGGGGTTATTAGATACATTTAGACGATTAACGAAAGAAGAGATATTTGATTGGATATATAAAAGTATAGATAAATACGGATTATCATTAGTAAGTAAGAATGGATATGATTTTTATAATTGTGAAAGCTCAAAGGGATTAGGTGAATATAATAAAGCCGGTTACAATAAACTTAGAGATGATTTTAATAAAAAAGCCAGCAAAGATAATGAGTATTATTTGATGTTATATTTATTAATTGTATATTCATTTAATAATCAATTACGATTCAACAGGAAAGGAGAATTTAATTTACCTGTTGGCAAAAGGGATTTTAACTCTAAGATGCAGAGAAAACTGGAAGCATTTATTGATAGAGTTAAAAGTGGAGATTATAGGTTCACAACAGATGACTTTAGGAATGTAAGCATGGAAGGATATACAGATAAAAGTTTTTTCTATGCTGATCCCCCTTATTTGATAACATGTGCAACTTATAATGAACAAGCTGGATGGACGGAAAATGATGAAAAAGATTTGCTGAATTATCTTGAAGAACTTGACAAAAGAGGGATTAGATTTGCCTTATCTAATGTATTGGAAAGCAAAGGCAAGAAAAATTTAATACTTTCGGAGTGGATTAATCAAAATAAGAAATTTAAAGTTATTCCATTGAATTATGATTATACTAATTCAAATTATCATACAAAAAAGGATGGAATAACTAAGGAAGTGTTAGTAGTAAACTATTGATTAGAGGAGATATTTTATGGCAAAAAAGATTGGGTTTAAAAGTTATTGCTGGGCTATTGGTACAACAAGCTATCGTACTGACAATTTTAATCTGAGTATAGAAAAGCAATTGCATTTACTGAGGCAGTTCAGAGAGATAGAAGAAAATAAGAACAAGAAGTGGGGAAATAATAAAAAGTTTCAAGCAGAATATTACAATTTTTTGAAAGAAAATAACTTTGTAAAAGGAGATGCTGATCTTCCGGATAAGGATGCAAGAGAAAAAACATCAGGATTAAGAGATATAGGACTTCTTGATGATGAGCGTAACATAACAGAAGCGGGATTAGAATTATTAAGAATTGCTGATTCAGCTAATTTTTCAGCAGATAATTTTTTGGAAATTCCGAAAGATAGCTTTTTATATTTCAAACAGATGTTAAAAACAGCAAATAATGTAGAGGGAAAAATTGTAAGACCATTTGTCGTATTTCTGTATGCTGTAAATGAGTTAGGTCATCTCACAAATGATGAGTTTACATATCTATTACCATTATGTGTGGATGAGCATACTACAAAAAATATAGTTAAGAGTATTAAGAACTATCGTGAGACTGGCGAGAGGAATTTTGATGATATTATCTTATCTGTTTTGATGGAAAAAGATAATTATAAACAGGCGTTGAATTTGTTGAAAACAGAGCCTATCTCAGAAGAATTGATATGTAACATTGGAATCAATAGAAAAAGTGCAAAATATGACAAGCCGTATTATACTTTATATTCCTTATTGAAAAAGATTGTATTTTCAAAAGATAATCTTGCATTAGAATTTTATGAAGCAACAAAGAAATTAACCAATAGTAAGGTTGGAGGAGCTTGGAGAAAATATTTCTTCAACAGTAGTGCACGAAGTGTAATCTCAAGAGAGGGGCTATCTGTACTTAATGCCGTTCCAATATTACAGGTAACAACAGAAGAACAGTTTAATGAAGAATTTTTTAAGATTGTGCATATTTTTAAGGCTAGAGCAACATTATCAGATTACTTTGATTTGAACAGGAGATATTTCAAAATAACAGATGTCGTTTTGTTTGAGGATAATAAAGTAAAACTGGATGTACTTCCACAATGCTATATTGAGATTATAGCGGGAAATTTGTTAAATATAGCTTTTGAACAGACAGAGTTATTACCCCAAAATTCAATGCTTAAAGATATAGGGTCATTCTTTGATATAGATATAAATATTTTATACCAAAAATTGGGAAGTGCCCTAGGCACTAGCGTAGCCAATAAAGAGATGGCTCAGAAGGTTATAAAAGATGAGCGTTACACAAGATTTAATAAGCTTATAGATGACAAGTTTGATAAAAATACTATTATTAGACTGCTTGATGATTTTGAAAGCAGAAATGACGATGAAATAAGAAGCATAGTTACAGACAATGCGGATATTCCTACAATATTTGAATATGTGCTTGGTATAGCATGGTATATAATCAGCGAACGAAAAGGTGATGTTCTTGAATATATGAATTTATCATTAGAAGCTGATTTATTACCGAAAACCCATGCTGGAGGTGGAGAGGCTGATATAGTATGGAAGTATGAAATGACATATGAATATCCTAAGCATACATTGTTAATAGAAGCAACTCTTGCGGATGGTCAAAATCAGCGGAGAATGGAAATGGAGCCAGTATCCAGACATTTAGGAGATTATTGTCTGGCACACCCTGAAGACGAAGCATATTGTGTATTTGTCACAACATTTTTAAACAATAATGTAATATCAGATTTCCGAGCTAGAAGGTTTATGGAGTATTATAATAATGCAGGAACAAAGTATATTACAGGAATGAAAATTCTCCCTATACAGACTACCGAACTTAAAACATTACTCAGATTTGATGTTAAGTATCCACAGATATATAAAATGCTAGATGCAGCTTATAAAACGGAAGGGTCACCTAAAGAGTGGTATGAGAATAGTATTGTGAGAGAAACCTGTATGTATAATGGTGTTGAGATATAGAATGAAAAATACAATTAAAATGTTATATTATGATAGATCATTGTAATTATTTCAAATAAAACAAATTCAAAACATTATTAAAACAAGACAGAATAAAGCTAAAGTTTTT
>OGHU01001793.1_pt1 | contig 11944 bp, 8 predicted proteins | sample 1571521 | NCBI WGS metagenome assembly OGHU01 (sample SAMEA2581963, study PRJEB24529) | metagenome | biome: Human gut stool | place: China | collected 2011 | reverse complement strand
AAAGTTATAGCCTTTTCGCCTGTACAACTTTAAAGATAGGCGCACCAAAACCCGCCAAAGCGAAAACAAGATGATAGAAACCCCGTAATAGACCAAGAGGAAGGTTGCCAGAACATCTCCCACATTCAAGAAGATAAAGCAAGTAGCGAACAAGAAGATAAGTACGGTAACCAATCCGAACGCCCGTTGCACGATCTTGTCGATAAACACGACCGCCTGATGCAATTGAATCGGGATAAAATATAAAGAGAAGAAATAACAGAAGTTCAATAACAGAATAACCTCTCTCAAATTATAGGATATCGCTTCCGTGTATTTCGGGCCAAGCAGATGAAAAACGGCCATAAACAAAAGATTCAATACGATCAAATCTCCTACACCAATCAGCCATTGGATTAAATAACCATGTTTTTTGTTCAATATCATAGCAATTCGATAAATTCTCACAAAAGTAAGTATTTTTCGGCGCAAAAAAAAGGCCGCACTTAGAAGTACGGCCTTTTTAAAGTATTAATTCGTAAATTAATTATTAGCGCTCATAATTACTACACGGTTCCAGCTATTTTCGCCATAAGGTTGTTCGTCCGAACCTCTCCACTCGATAGTGATCTGGCTAGAAGAGATACCGTATTTATCGATAAGTTCCTTAGCGACCGCTCTAGCACGTTTCTCAGAAAGACCCATGTTATAATCAGAAGTACCCGTCTTCTTGTCAGCGTAACCAACTACCTTGATCGGAGCATTGTTGTTCTTCATGAACTCAGCTGTGTTATAGATATTGATCTGCTGGTTCTTGTCGATCTTAGCGCTGTTGATGCGGAAGTAAACCACATTGTCAACGTAGTTATTTACAACTTCAGTAACTGTCTCTTGGCACTCAGGGCAAGAAACCGGACGTTTGCTCAACTCATCGTTAGCAGCACGCAAAGAGTTGATCTGGCCGTTCAAGTCGTTCAACAAAGCGTAATCCATCGGCTCCAATACCTCGAAGTCTGTCTTACCCAATTTGAATGTCAAACCAGCGCTCAACTGAACGATACCATCTGTCAGGTGATTCATCTCGACGCGGTTAAACTGCTCGTTCAACAAAGAACCTTGGATCTCAACGTTCAAATCAACACGTTTGCTCAAACGGAAAGCGGTTAAGATACCAGCGTTCAACGTAGGAGACTCCGTTCTTGGACGATCATAAGACTCTGTAGTCTTGAAACGCTGCGCATAACCAAAACCGACCCAAGGAATCAAGCGGAACACTTTAGATTCTCTGTAAGGAGCCCAGAAGTTAGTAACATCCCACAACAAGTCTACGTGAGCGGCTACATATTTATTATGTTGCATAAACTGTGCGCCATCACCTTCAAAACCGTGGATAATACCACCATTTAACTGGGTACGGAATCCTAAATACGGATTAAACCACTTACCAAAAGATACTTGTGGAGCGAAGTTTAAACGATTCTTGAAATCAGCCTCTCCATTTTGGTCTCCTAACAATACGCTGGCTCCACCCGCAATTGAAATAAACCAATTGTCGCGAGCTTTATTCTTCTTGAAATTAGTCTTATAACCAGCCTCATTGCTGAACCCCACCTGCGGTTGATATTCCTGTGCTGTCACAGAGAATACAAAACCTGATAACAAAGCTAAAAGTAAAACCTTAGTCTTCATATTTTCAACATTTTAATTAAACAATCAATTACCTAATATCTTAAAATTGGCACAAAATTAACTCTTTTTGTAATTACAACAAATAAAATCTTCAAATTGTTTCGAACTCACTCGAAATAGTTCAAAATTTTATAGCCCCCCTCTTTCAGATAAGACTCCTTCTTCATTAGTTTTATATCGTTCTTCATCATATCCTCAATTAAAGCCGCTAATGAATACTCCGGTTCCCACCCTAAACGAGTACGTGCCTTCGTAGCGTCACCGATCAGCAACTCTACTTCCGTAGGGCGGAAATACTGCGGATCTACTCCCACAACTTCCTCACCCACACGTTTCTTAAAGTTTTCCAGATAGGCATCACCAACCTTCTTGACGAACAATCCCTCGTCTATCGACTCTATGATAGCGACCTCGTCTATCCCTTCTCCTTTAAAGCGGATTCCCACGCCAATTTCCTCAAAAGCCATACGGATAAAGTCCCGAATCGTGGTAGTAATCCCGGTAGCTATGACATAATCCGAGGGTTCATCTTGTTGCAAAATAGCGTACATGGCACGCACGTAATCTTTTGCGTGTCCCCAATCCCGTTTGGAGGAAAGATTACCCATATAAACCTTTTTTTGCATACCCAAAACGATACGTGAAACCGCCCGGGTTACCTTACGGGTCACGAATGTCTCTCCCCTTAATGGAGACTCGTGATTAAACAAGATGCCATTGGAAGCGTGCATATGATAGGCTTCCCTGTAATTCACCGTAATCCAGTAACCGTATAGTTTCGCTACGGCATAAGGGCTTCTCGGATAGAAAGGAGTAGTCTCCCTCTGCGGCACCTCTTGCACCAAGCCATACAACTCGGATGTAGATGCCTGGGAAATACGCGTCTTCGGGATCAAGTTCAGCAAACGGACCGCCTCTAGGATACGCAATACGCCCAAACCATCCGCATTCGCAGTATATTCGGGAGTGTCGAAACTTACTTTTACATGGCTCATGGCGGCCAGATTATAGATCTCGTCCGGTTGAACCTCGCCAATGATACGTGTAAGATTCAAACTATCCGTTAAATCGCCATAATGCAAAATCAAATTACGGTTTTCCACATGCGGGTCTTGATACAAATGATCGATACGGTCCGTATTGAACATGGAAGAACGACGCTTGATACCATGTACCGTATATCCTTTCTTGATCAAGAACTCAGTAAGATAAGCCCCATCCTGTCCCGTAATACCCGTTATTAACGCTACTTTGCCCATTTCTCTAATTTTCAATTTTCAATTCTCATTTTTCAATTCCCAAGTACCATTCATAGAGTCGCTTCACGCCCTCCTCGATCTCGATCGTATGGCGCCAACCCAAGGCATGCAACTTGCTTACATCCGTCAGCTTACGAAGTGTACCGTCCGGCTTGGACGAGTTAAACCTCAACTCGCCCTCGAACCCGATCTCTCGCCGGATCAGTTCGGCGACCTCACGGATCGAAAGCTCGATACCCGTACCTATATTAATATGTGTATTCCGGACCTCGCCCTCCTTCTGGCGGACATCCTCGAAATCCACGTGTTCCATGATATAAACAGAAGCGTCGGCCATCTCCTCGCTCCATAAAAACTCACGAAGCGGCTTGCCGGTTCCCCACAGCTCCACCTCGCCCGGACGGATACCCTGTTTATCCAATACGGAGAGTATCTCCGGCTCGGAGGCCTTCCCAGACACGCCCTCTACCGGACGAATGTCCATATCCTTACGCAAGGCCTCCCAATCTCCCATATGCAGGCATTTCGCCAGATGGATCTTACGGATCATGGCTGGCAACACATGCGAGGTCTCCAGATTGAAATTATCATTCGGCCCGTAGAGGTTGGTAGGCATCACGGCGATATAGTTCGTACCGTATTGCAGGTTGTAACTCTCGCACATCTTGATACCCGCTATCTTGGCGATCGCATAAGGCTCGTTAGAATATTCCAAGGGAGATGTCAGCAAGCAATCCTCCGGCATCGGCTGCGGAGCCTCACGAGGATAGATGCAGGTGCTTCCCAAGAATAATAATTTCTTTACATTGTTTTTCCAAGAGGCATGAATGACATTATTCTGGATCATCAAATTATTGTAGATAAAATCGGCACGGTACAGACTGTTCGCCATGATACCGCCGACGTGCGCCGCCGACAAGAACACATAGTCCGGCCGCTCGGCTGCAAAGAACTCGTTCACAGCGGCTTGATCCGTCAGATCCAGTTCCGCATGCGTACGAAGCAGGAAGTTCGTATACCCTTTGCTACGCAAATTATTCAGGATGGCGGAGCCTACCAAGCCCCGGTGACCGGCAACAAATATTTTACTGTCTTTTTCCATCGATATCTCGTATTCTGAACTACTTCTACTTATTAATCAACCTCATCAAATACTGGCCGTACTGATTCTTAATCATCGGCAAAGCCACTTGCTCAAGTCGCTTCTCATCAATCCATCCTTGCTTGAAAGCGATCTCCTCCAGACAAGCCACCTTCAGTCCCTGTCTCTTCTCGATCACCTCCACGAAGATCGAGGCTTCGGCCAGCGAGTCGTGCGTGCCCGTGTCGAGCCACGCGAAGCCGCGTCCGAGGGTCTGGACTTTCAGTTGGCTGTCTTGCAGAAAGACTTGGTTTACAGTCGTGATTTCCAGTTCGCCCCGGGCCGAAGGTTTGATCTTTTTAGCCACATCGACCACTTTGTTGGGATAGAAGTAGAGTCCCACTACGGCATAGTTGGATTTGGGATTGGCCGGCTTTTCCTCGATCGAAAGGCAGTTGCCGTTTCCGTCGAATTCCGCCACGCCGTAACGCTCCGGATCATCGACCCAGTAGCCGAATACGGTGGCCTTGTTCTCCTCTTCGGCCGTGCGGACCGCTTCCCGGAGCATCGTCGAGAAACCCGAGCCGTGGAAGATGTTGTCGCCCAGAACCAGACAGGCGGAATCGCTGCCGATGAACTTCTCGCCGATCAGGAACGCCTGGGCCAGTCCGTCGGGCGAAGGCTGTTCGGCATATTCGAACCGTACACCGTAATCCGATCCGTCGCCCAGCAGACGCCGGAAAGCCGGAAGGTCGGCCGGCGTGGAGATGATGAGAATATCGCGTATTCCGGCCAGCATCAGGACGGAGATGGGGTAGTAAACCATCGGTTTGTCGTAGATCGGGAGCAGTTGTTTGCTAACACCCTTGGTGATCGGGTATAAACGGGTGCCGGAGCCTCCGGCCAGTACGATTCCTTTCATGGTTATTGAGGATAGTGATGATTTATGTTTTATGCGGGCTGCACTTTGTCGAAGCGTTCGAATTCGGAGTTTTTCGATTTGAATTCCGGGACGATCTTTTTCATCAGGCAGACCGTATCCGGGACGTTTACCATTCTTGCGAATTGCTCGAGCTGCCCGGTCGCAGCGCAGGCTTCGGCGTAGTCGTATTCGCGCACTTTGGCGATACGTATCCGGTCGTGTGTCGTGGGGATCGTATTTTCGGTGTTCGAGAGTACCTCCTCATACAGTTTTTCACCCGGACGCAGTCCCGTGTATTCGATCTTGATCTCTTCGCCGGGTTCGTATCCGGCCAGTTCGATCATACGTTTGGCCAGGTCGGCGATTTTCACCGATTTACCCATATCGAAAACGCAGATTTGATTGCCTGTGGAGATCGTTGCGGCTTCCATGACCAGCTGGCAGGCCTCGGGAATGGTCATGAAGAAGCGGGTGATGTCCGGATGGGTGACCGTCACCGGTCCGCCTTTGGCGATCTGTTCGCGGAAACGCGGGATTACCGAGCCGTTCGAGCCGAGGACGTTTCCGAAACGGGTGGTTACGAACTTCGTGGCCCCCTCGATCGTTCCCTGCTCGATGGCCAGCCCGAGCGACTGTACGTAAATTTCGGCCAGGCGTTTGGTACAGCCCATGATATTGGTGGGATTCACGGCCTTGTCGGTCGAGATCATCACCATCTTTTCGACGTTGTACTCCAGGCATTTCAGAGCGACGTTGCGTGTGCCGATGACATTGACCAGCACCGCTTCGCAGGGATTTTCCTCCATCAGGGGGACGTGTTTGTAAGCGGCGGCGTGAAATACGACTTGGGGATGGAACGTGCGGAAAGCGAAATCCAACCGGTTGGGCAGCCGGATGTCACCGATCACGGGGACGAATTCCAGCTTCGGGACGCGCTCTTCGAGTTCGAGCCGCAGGTTGTGCATCGGAGTTTCGGCATTGTCGAACAGGATCAGTTTTTTGATCCCGAACGATGCCAGTTGGCGGCACAGCTCCGAGCCGATCGAACCGGCAGCGCCCGTGACCATAACGGTTTTCTCTCGGAAATTGGCTCGGATTTCGTCCAGTGAAATCTTGATTTCGGGGCGCCCCAGCAGATCTTCGATCTTGATTTCGCGGATCGACTGCCGCATGATCTTGCCGTCGATGACCTCGTCGATCGGCGGTGCGATCAGGATTTTCAGATTGCTTTCGACGCAGTAGCGGATCAGGCGCTCCTGCTCGGTCTGTGCCTCTTCGTTGGTCGGGAACAGCACGGCATCGATGTCGTACCGTTGCCGGAGGTATCGAATGCTGTATTCATTTTCGAAATAATAGACCGGACACTCCGCGATGGTGTGGTTTTTCATTCTCCGGCCGAAAGTCAGGAACCCTACGACCTTGTAATGCGGAGAACTTTGCAAGCGGGTGACCAGCGATACCGATTTTTCGCTTAATCCGTAAACCAACACCAACTGGTGCTGTTTGCGGGATTTCAGGTTGTTTTTGACCAGGTCGTACACGATAATCATCGCTACCCGGATCAGGATCAGGCCGCAAAGGGTCAGCAGCAGATCGAACAGCAGCAGAGCCAGCATATGCATACCGAACAGCGGTGTAGGCGGGTAGAGCAGAATGGTCAGTCCCAACAGGAGTTCCTTGCCGATGACCGCCACGACGAATTTTGCGATTTCCCGCAACGTGGAGTGGCGGATGATCGACCGATAGGTCTTGAGCAGGAAAAAGGTGATGAACGAATATACGACCGCGCAGCCAATCCATAACAGGGCGAATTTCGAAATGTTGGAGAGGGGAGGAAGCAGCAATCTCACCAACACCAGTGCGCATAGCGAAGCTACCCCCGATACGACCAGGTCGATGGCAAGGATCAATCTGGAGTTCAGATAGCGTTCCAAGTGCAATTTTTCTATCAGACGGTACATGGTTCGTTAGAATAAATATTTTGCAAAGGACTGATTGTTCGTCAGCTCTTGTCGTGTATGTTGTAATCTGTCGATTTTCGAAGCGGGCCGTATTCGGAACGGAACAGGGCGTCGGGTTTAAGACCCGCAGGACCGCTGTCCCGTTTTCCGACAATTACCGTGCAACTTTCATTGTTCGAGGCGCGAAGGTCAGTTTTCGGGCATTTTTTCCAGGAAACGTCCCGGGATGTAGGTCGTCGCTACGGCGATGATGCCTTCCAGAGCGACGACCAGGCGGCGGTTGCCCCGGATCCGTTTGATGTATCCCTCGGCTCCCTTGAACGGGCCGCCCGTGACGCGAACCTTGTCACCCGAACGGTAGTCGATCGCTTCGTCGCTGAAATACTCCAGGTCGGGCGTGTCGGTGGAGGTAATCTGCATGAACAGCTCCATTTCCCGGTCCGGAATGGCGGCCGGCTTTTTCGTTTCGCGGTCGAAGTAGGCCATGAACGGACAACTCGCTTTCAATCGGTTCTGTAATTCGAGCAGGTAGTGCTCGCTTTGGCGGATGAACATCAGGGATGAAACGGCCGGCTTGCGCTTTCGCACTATTTTGGATCCTGTCGCTATCTCCTCCCGGAGCAGGGGAATATAACTCCTCACCCCCTCCTGCGAGAGCTGTTTTTCGAGTTCGAATACCCGATTATAAAATACTTTCAGTGCATACCAGCACTCTTCGCCGTTTTTGTCTGACATAGTTTGAAGGCGGTGTTAGGTCCCGCCGAATGTCCCGAAATCGTAATTGCAGCGCTCCGGGTGCGCCCTTTGTCTGCCGATCTTGTTTACAGGTCCGATGCCTTTCCGCCTGCGGCAGCAGACCGGTGTTCCGGTCCCACCGAATCCGACCGTAGAACTCTCTTGCAGATCTTTTGAGGTCGGGAGAGGATTCGGTGGCGTATCGATTCGCTGCCCTGTGTTTGCTTTCTCGGGGAGCGGTGTGTAAAAGTATGTACCGTATTTGTGAAAAGGGCATACTCCACAATCCCCCGCGGTTTTTGTGTGATTTCCACCGCGCAGCAACTAAAGGTTGGCCGCAGAACGAATCGTGTGCGATTCTGTTTTCGGCACCCGGGATCTCTGTTTCTGACCCAGAAACGACACCGAACCTCTGGAAACAGAAGCCTGTCTTGCCTGGCAGGTCATTTCCGATTACAAAAGTAGAGTTTATTCGCGTAATAACCAAACAAAAAAGCGCAATTTCCCCCCCCCGGAAAAAAGTCTATATTTCAAGCTTTTACGACTGAAAAACGCATTTGTTGTGTCTTAATATGCAATCCAATGGGTTTTTTGTTCTATTGGCTTCTGTCTCCGCTATTTCGCCTGACAAGCCTGGTTTTGGAACGGTCTGTGTAATTATCCGATCTGGTTTGTTGAGGTTATCCCTCTGTTTTTCGGTTGAATAGCCTGCGTTTGTATTGGAAACCCTATTTCCCGATTTTATCGGAAGGTAGCGAAAGTATCTTCGAATAGAGGATCCGGGCGCAGGCAATCCGCTATGGCCGGGAGATGAATGACAACGATCGGATTTGATTTTTTTTCCGTTGGCGTGCGTGGGCTTTTTGCACCGGTTGAGAAGATAACTTTACGTCGTTGTTCGAATAAAAAAATAGGGTCGGAGTAAACTCAATCCTGTTTTATCGTTTTCCCGGTCCATCCGGGTATCTTTTGTTCTGCGGAGAGAAGGGGATTGACTTCGTGTTACCACGTGCCGCTCGTCCTTCCCATAATGGAAGAGTCCCTGCAAAGTCGATGAATAAACGGAATCCGCTCTTTACACGGATACTTTTTCACTTTTCCGGAGTGCGGGAACTCGCTTGCAGACGCTCTGGAAAAATAAAAAGGTTACGCATCTGTCGTAACCTTTTTTATTTGTAAAATCTTAATTTGCGGAGAGTGGGGGATTCGAACCCCCGGTACAGTAATCCCGTACGTCAGTTTAGCAAACTGGTGGTTTCAGCCACTCACCCATCTCTCCGGGCTTCTTGTCTTAAGCGGATGCAAATATAAGCCAAAAAAACGATTATCCAAAGCCTGGTGGCGGAGAAAATGCCGGAGACCGTTTGTGACATTCGGTCCGGGGTATTTTTTGGGACCGGTCAAGACGACGGAGCAGTCGGGGGAATGTTTATGTAGGGTCGGCAGGCGGTATGGGGAGCCGTGAGGTACGGCGAAGAGCGGTTTCAGGGAGAGAGGCGGCGGGCGCTACTCTTTATGACAGGAGATATCGGCTTGATTGTGCGTATTGTGCGGAGGAGGATTTCGCAGGGGGCATGGCGTATGGGCCGGAAAAAAGATGATATAATGGTCGGGCATGACACTGTAATGCCGGTGATTTTGTATCTTTGTTCCTTGGCAAAACCAATGCAGATATGATAGAGAGATACAGCCGGCCTGCCATGCGGGCCATTTGGACGGAACAACGGAAATTCGAGGCATACCTGAGGGTGGAGATACTTGCTGCGGAGGCGTGGAGCGAGCTCGGCGTCATTCCGAAGGAGGATGTCGCCAAGCTGTGGGAGAAGGCGTCGTTCAGCATAGACCGTATAAAGGAAATAGAGGAGCAGACGCATCACGATATCGTGGCTTTCACGCGTGCTGTCAGCGAGACGCTTGGCGAGGAGCGCAAGTGGGTGCATTATGGTCTGACGAGTACCGATGTGGTGGATACGGCCAACGGGTATCTCATCAAGCAGGCCAACGAGATATTGCTGAAAGATATCGAGGATTTCATCGAGATGCTGCGCCGGCAGGCACTTCGTTTCAAGGATACGCCCTGTATCGGACGCACGCACGGTATCCATGCCGATATTACCTGTTTCGGCCTCAAGTGGGTGCTGTGGCACGAGGAGATGATGCGGAATTTGGAGCGTTTCCGTGCGGCGGCCCGCAATATCGAGGTGGGCAAACTCAGCGGGGCGGTCGGTAATTTCGCCAACATTCCGCCTTTCATACAGGATTATGTATGCGAAAAGCTCGGTATCCAGAGTGCCAATATCTCCACGCAGGTCATCCAGCGCGACCGGCATGCCTACTACATGGCGACGCTCGCTGTCATTGCCGCTTCGCTCGAACAGATGGCGTTCGAGGTGCGGAACCTGCAGCGCACCGAGGTGCACGAAGTGGAGGAGGCCTTCGGTAAGGGTCAGAAGGGGTCGAGTGCCATGCCGCACAAGCGTAATCCCATCAGCAGCGAAAACATTACGGGGTGTGCACGCGTGATGCGCGGATACATGCTTACGTTCTATGAGAACGTGGCGCTGTGGCACGAGCGGGATATCTCCCATTCGGCTACCGAGCGCATCATCCTGCCCGACGCCACCATGCTGCTCGACTATATGCTGACGCGTTTCCGTGGCGTGCTCGAAAACCTGACGGTCTTTCCGGAGGTGATGCTGGAGAACATCTACCGCACGCGCGGCGTCATCTTCGCCCAGCGCGTCATGAACGCCCTTATCGGGAAGGGGCTTTCGCGCGAGGGAGCCTACGACATGGTGCAGCCCATCGCCATGCGGGCCATGGGTGAGCGGCGCGATTATCAGGAGTTACTGCACGAGAGCCCGGAGGTGATGAAGTATCTGACCGGCGAGGAGCTGGATGCATGTTTCACACTGGATTACTATATGAAGAATGTAGATTACATCTACCGCAGGGCGGGGATTAAAGAAGATTCAGAAGAAGAACGATAGCGATGAAAAAGAGGCTGGTTGTCGTCGGAACCCAGTGGGGGGACGAGGGAAAAGGAAAGATAACCGATTATTATGCCGGGAACGCCGATGTGGTGGTGCGTTATCAGGGCGGAAACAATGCCGGTCACACCATTACGTTCGACGGGCAGCGGTTCGCCTTGCAAAGCATACCGTCGGGTATATTCAATCCGCACATCAAGAATGTGATGGCCAACGGCATGGTGGTGAACCCGGTGAGCGTCGTCAGCGAGCTGGAGGCGCTGGAGGCGCGCGGTATCAGGGAGTATAATCTCTACATTTCCGACCGGGCTGCGGTCGTGATGCCTTACCATTCGGTGCTCGACGGGGCGATGGAATCCATGAAAGGAGGCAAGCTTATCGGGACGACCAAGAAGGGAATAGGCCCAGCGTATGCCGACAAGTACGAACGGACGGGCATCCGCATGGGCGACCTGCTCGATGCGGACTATTTCGCTGCGAGGCTGCGCGACGCGCTGGAGGAGAAAAACATGGAGCTGCGCATGTTCGGATGCGAGCCCATGTCGTTCGACACGATTTATGCGCAGTACATGGAGCTTGCCGGCAGGCTTGGCAAATACATATGCGATACGTCCGTGCTGATAAACGAGGAGATAGAGAAAGGGTCGAAAATCCTTTTCGAAGGGGCTCAGGGCGTCATGCTCTGCATCGACCACGGAACCTACCCCTATGTGACCTCCTCCAGTCCTACGGCGTCGAGCGTTCCGCAGAATACGGGCATCGCTCCGCGGTATGTCGATAACGTATTGGGGGTCTGCAAGGCCTACACCACGCGGGTGGGCGAGGGTCCTTTCCCGACGGAGCTCGAAGGCGTCACGGCGGATTATATCCGCGAACGCGGACACGAATACGGTACCGTGACGGGGCGTCCGCGCAGGGTGGGCTGGCTCGACGCGGTAGTGCTCAACCATACCCGCCGGGTGAGCGGCATCGATTATCTGGCGCTCATGCTGTTTGACGTCCTTTCCGGGCTCGACACGGTGAAGATATGCGTCGCTTACGAGCTCGACGGAAAACGTATCGAGACCATGCCGCCTACCATTCCGCAGTTCCAGCGCTGCAAGCCGGTCTATATCGAGCTGCCGGGCTGGAAAGAGGATATTTCCGGTATCAAGAGTTTCGGGGAGCTGCCGCAGGCGGCGCAGGATTATGTGCGTAAAATCGAGGAGCTGACGAAAATCAAGGTGGCCGTACTGTCCGTAGGGCCCGACCGGTTGCAGACCGTGCGGCTTTGCGATATATTTTAAATCTTCGCGGACACGCCGTGTCTTTGGAATCGTTTCCCGGCC
>OGHU01001782.1_pt1 | contig 11987 bp, 10 predicted proteins | sample 1571521 | NCBI WGS metagenome assembly OGHU01 (sample SAMEA2581963, study PRJEB24529) | metagenome | biome: Human gut stool | place: China | collected 2011 | reverse complement strand
AGATAGGAATGGACTGGAGTTCAGACGTGTGCTCTTCCGATCTTAGTGGCCAGTCTGCACGTCTTCTTGCGGCATATATTTATGCGTCAGCGGGAGAGGGAGAGTCTACACAGGATCTGGTGTTCTCCGGGCACAACATCATTGCGGAAAACGGACAGATTCTTGCGGAATCCAAGCGTTTTGGACATGGCATCCTGTATTCGGAGATTGATGTGGAACGTCTCTGTGCACAGCGCCGCAGAATGACAACTTTTGTCACTGAGGATCAGACACATACCGAGATTCTGTTCTCTTTAAAAATAGAAGAAACAAAACTGACGCGGTTGATTGATCCGGCACCGTTTGTGCCAACAGACAGACAGAACAGGGAAAAGCGTTGTGATGAAATTCTGATGATTCAGGCAATGGGACTAAAAAAACGTCTGGAACATACCGGAGCCAATGCTGTGGTAGGTATTTCCGGAGGACTGGATTCGACGCTGGCACTGCTGGTGACCGTGCGTGCCTTTGATCTGTGCGGGCGGGATCATAAGGGAATTACGGCCGTCACCATGCCGGGATTCGGGACAACCGACCGCACATATGACAATGCTGTCAAACTGATTCAAAGCCTTGGGGCAGAATTTGTGGAAGTGGATATCTGTCAGGCGGTAAATGTGCATTTTTCGGATATCGGACAGGACCCTTCGGTGCATGATGTGACATATGAAAATTCCCAGGCGCGGGAACGCACGCAGATTCTGATGGACATTGCGAACAAAAAAAATGCGCTTGTGATCGGAACCGGAGATCTGTCGGAACTTGCACTGGGGTGGGCAACGTACAACGGAGATCATATGTCCATGTATGCCGTGAATGCTTCTGTGCCAAAGACACTGGTCCGGCATCTGGTGCGTTATTATGCGGATACCTGTGAGGACAAGCAGCTTTCCGATACACTGTATGATGTATTGGATACACCGGTTTCTCCGGAGCTTCTGCCGCCGGAAGACGGAAAAATTTCACAGAAGACCGAGGATCTGGTAGGTCCGTATGAACTGCATGATTTCTTCCTGTATTACATGCTGCGTCAGGGATTTTCCCCTGCAAAAATTTATCGTCTGGCAAAAATTGCATTTGCGGGAACTTATGAAAATGCATTTATTTTAAAATGGCTGAAAACGTTCTGCCGCAGATTTTTTGCGCAGCAGTTTAAACGTTCCTGCCTTCCGGATGGCCCGAAAGTCGGATCTGTTGCTGTTTCTCCGAGAGGAGATCTGCGTATGCCGAGTGATGCGTGTGCAACATTGTGGATGGAGGAACTGAATACGATTTCTTAGAAAAATACATTTTTTATTCGAATCTTAACCGCCATTATGCTATAATGAAACATATGGATGCAAGAGATAAGGAGAAAGAAGATTCGGATGAAAAAAACATTGTATATCATAAGAGATATAGCCATTACCGTCGGGATTCAGCTGGTGTGTTTTATGGTCTGTTTGTGGATACAAAACAGTACTGTGGAAAATGCGCTGATCCCGGCAGTATCTATTTTTGGAGTCTTTCTGACTTCTGTGATCACACCGGGGTATCTGTATGGTGTGGCAGCTGCAATTCTCAGCGTTCTTGAATTGAATTTTGCTTTCACATTTCCATTTTTTCACTTTAATTTTTCCATACCGGAGAATATGGCATCGGCAGTGATTATTATACTGATGGCTTTGATTACCTGTGGGTTTACCACCAAAATAAAGTATAATAAAATTCTCGAAGCAGAGAGAGAAAAAGAAAAAATCCGTGCAGACATATTCCGTGCGGTTTCCCATGATCTTCGGACTCCGCTTACCACGATCTATGGCTCCAGCTCGGCGCTGCTTGATCCGGATAATGATTTTACGAAGGAACAGCGGACAAAGATGCTGCAGGATATCCAGCAGGATGCACAGTGGCTTTTCCGGATGGTTGAGAACCTGCTTTCGATCACAAAACTTGACAGTGGAAAAGTAAAAATCATTAAGACACCTACGGTTTTGGATGAGCTGATTGATTCGGTGATTTTAAAGTTTCATAAAAGATATCCGGATCAGGAGGTTGAAATTGATATTCCAGATGAATTTGTGGTAATTCCCATGGATGCAATCCTGATCCAGCAGGTGTTGATCAATATTTTAGAAAACGCGGTGCAGCATGCAAAGGGAATGGTGCACCTGGGACTGAAGGTATTTCTTGTGGCGGACAAAGCCGTATTTGAAGTACAGGATGATGGATGTGGAATTCCGGAAGAAAAATTAAAATCTGTTTTTTACGGGAGTCATGAGCCGTATGAGGTATCTTCCGATTGCAAACGGAGCAATGCAGGAATAGGACTGGCAGTGTGCGCAACAATTATCAAAGCGCACGGTGGAAAGATCAAGGCAGAAAATAAGAAAAATGGAGGTGCACTTTTCCGGTTTTATCTGGATATGGAGGAGAAGGAACAGGCATGAACGGAAATAAATATAAGATTTTAATTATTGAGGATGATGAACATATTAACAATCTGGTGGCTACACTTCTGGAGGCAAACGGATATCAGACATTATCGGCATATTCCTGCGAAGACGGAATGATGATGTATGCTTCGCACAGACCGGATCTCGTTGTTTTAGATCTGGGACTTCCGGATCAGGACGGAATGACTTTTTTAAAGCGGTTACGGAAAGATTCCCTGACGCCGGTGATTGTGCTTTCTGCCAGGTCAGATGAAAAAGATAAAGTGGAGGCTTTGGATATGGGAGCCAATGATTATGTTACAAAACCATTTGGCTCCAATGAATTTCTTGCGCGGATACGTTCTACGCTTCGCATGACAACACATCGCATGCAAAACGGAATGTTTCCGGGTGGAAAATTTAAGGCCTCCGGTCTGACCATTGATTACGATGCAAGAAGAGTTTTCTTGCATAAAAAAGAAGTGAAGCTGACACAGACAGAGTACAATATCATTGCAGCATTGTCGGAACATGCGGGAAAGGTTATGACATACTCAGCCATTATCAAAGAGATCTGGGGGTATAACGATGAGGGCAGCATCAAAAAACTGCAGGTCAATATGGTAAATATCCGTAAGAAGCTGGGAGCCAGACCGGGAGAAAAAAATTATATTGTAAATGAACTGGGCGTAGGCTATCGTATGTGCGAGGCGGATGAGGAAACCTTATAGCTGTAATTTAGAGGAGATAGATAATACAAAAAGAGGAAAAACGTTTTTTTCGTTTTTCCTCTTTGATTTTTTGCTTTGTTTATTTTATTATGTAAAATAAATTATAAGAGCTGAATACCATGTTCCTCGCAGGCTGCAATTGTTTCTTCCGGCCAGAGAGAACTCTGCACTTCGCCGATATGAGCTTTGCGAAGGAAGAACATACAGATACGGGACTGACCAATTCCTCCGCCGATGGTATAAGGAAGTGTTCCATCGATGATGGATTTCTGGAATGGCAGATCCTTGCGTTCCGGACAGCCGGCTTTGTCAAGCTGGGAAATCAGCGCAGTTTTGTCTACACGGATACCCATCGAAGATAATTCCAGTGCAATATCAAGAACCGGATAATAAACAAGAATATCTGCATTTAAAGCCCAGTCATCGTAATCCGGAGCACGTCCGTCGTGCGGTTCGCCGGACTCTAAGGTGTCACCGATCTGCATGATACATACAGCACCTTTTGCCTTGGTAATATAATACTCACGTTCCTTCGGTGTGTTGTCCGGGAACAGATCCTCCAGTTCCTGGGAGGTGATAAAGAAAATTTCCTTTGGAAGGATCAGGTCAATGTAATCATACTGGATGGCCATATACTGTTCTGTTTTGCGAAGACACTTATATACGGTACGAACGGTCTCTTTTAAATAGTCCAGATTACGGTCTTCTTTATGAATGATTTTTTCCCAGTCCCACTGATCTACGAAAATAGAATGAATGTTGTCCGTACTTTCATCGCGGCGGATGGCATTCATATCCGTGTAGATGCCTTCTCCGACCTGAAATCCGTATTTTTTCAGGGCGTAACGTTTCCATTTTGCGAGAGAATGGACAACTTCGGCATTTTTATCGTCCTGCTCCTTAATACCGAAAGTAACCGGGCGCTCATAACCGTTTAAGTTATCATTAAGACCGGTTGCCGGGTCTACAAAAAGAGGAGCAGAAACACGTGTCAGATGCAGTCTCTGCGCCAGCAGTGCCTGAAAGAAATCTTTGACTGTCTTGATGGCAAGCTGTGTGTCATGAAGATTCAGTTCTGATTTGTATTGTTTTGGTAAAATAAGATTTTCCATGAGATCTCCTTTGTTATATTGTTACTCTGTGTTTCATTATAGCACATGAACTATGGAATTCAAGTCAAAAAGGTGTTAGAATTAGGATATGATTTTACAGAATGAAATGGAGAAAAGCAGATGAAAAAAGAAGATTTAACCGTTCCGGCAATTTTTGCGGAGGCGATAGGAATGATCCTTGGAATTGTCTATATCGGACTGCAGATCTATTATGGGATTGTCTATAAAGTTGCGCCATATAAATTTATCTGTAACATTGCAGGAGTTGTTCTGATCTATGTGGGACTCAGCCTGGTAAGCTGTCAGCCGGAAAAAATAAACCGGCTTCCGAAAGAGGTGTGTGTGGGAAAGGTGCGTAAATATTCCATCCGGATGATCCGGCTGGTAAAACTGGTGTTTATCATCGGTCTGATGGTTCCGTGTGTGGGAGATGTGATCGGGATCGAACTCAAGGACGCGTACAGTCTGCTGGTGATTGCCGCTATCCTTGTGATCACCGTGTTTTATGAGTACCGGATCATTCAGCTGCTTCGAAATGATCATCATGATCAGGGGCAGCCATAAGGCGCGCCGCTTTCTGATCGCGCCATTTCGTTCCCAGGCGGAATAAGGAAAAGCCCAAAACGAGAGAAACAATTGTAAAGAGAAAGATGATAATTCCCAGAAGATCCGTTTCTTTGAGATTGTTCAGGAGCGGTCCGATGATGGTTCCCCAGAAGTTGAACAGGATGTGGAAGAACATTGAGAAATAGATGCTTCCTCCTTTTTCACAGATCCATCCCAGTACAAGACCGAGAACAAATGCATAAATTCCCTGAATCCAGTTCATGTGAAAGATTCCGAAGAGAACCGCCTGCATCAGGTTGGCAGCCCAGAACGGAAGTGCCCGTCGGACCAGACGCATGGTGACGCCGCGGAAAACCAGTTCTTCACAGACAGGGCCGAGAATTACGGCATAGATAAACATGAACAGTCCGATGTCGGAGTCTAAGCCTGCGGTTTCCATGAGTTTTTCGTACTGGCTGAGCCAGTTCGGGAAAAGAAAAGATACCGCAGAAGTCAGATAACCGGAAAAGAACTGCATGCCGGGAATCAGAAGAATGATGGATAAAAACTGCAGAGGATGAAACGTGAGGGATGGTTTTGGAAGATAATTGCCCCCACAGGAGCGATAATACCATATTCCCATGAATACGATGCAGGTTACGGTATAAATCAGCATGATGCATGCATTAAACTCTGTATTGGTCAGAAGTGTTTCGATGGTATCGGCATCAAAGCCTGTGCTCTGGGAGGCCGGACACAGAAACAGAGCTGCGATTCCGAACATAAAAAAAGAAGCCAGTATCTGTGCAGCTGTTGTTGTTAAAATTGGCAGAAAGCCGGAAAAAAAATAACCGATCTTTTTCATATCATAGATTCTCCATTCGTTTTCGTGTTTGGTAAACTGTACTAAACATTATAGCATAACAATGGGGTAATGCAAGAAATCTGTTTACTTTAAAACTTTAATATGATAAAATACAGACATGATTTTTGGAAGGAAAGAGGGAGCATAATGAGCAAGAAACTTAAAACAGAGGCAGTAGATCATCTGTTTGATGCAATTTTATGTCTGCAGAACAGAGAGGAATGTTATACATTTTTTGAGGATGTGTGTACGGTCAATGAATTGCTTTCTTTATCACAGCGATTTGAAGTGGCGGGAATGCTGCGGGATCAGAAGACATACCTTGATATTGCGGAAAAGACGGGGGCGTCTACAGCGACGATCAGCCGTGTCAATCGTTCTTTGAACTATGGAAATGACGGATATGAGATGGTATTCAGCCGTCTGTCACAGAAACATCCGGAACAGGAATAGAAAAAAGGCACGGATGCGTATCTGCATCTGTGCCTGAAAATACAATCATCCGTTTGGATTAAATGGTGTCTTTTTTGGAGGATTCCTTTTTGGAATTCTCTTTTTTATTTGTTTTACTGTTTTGACTGTTGATATTGTCGATAACACTTTCGATAATCATCTTTTTGATGTATACGTCGTAGCTGAGCAGACAGATAAAACTGAAATTCTGCAGAAATTCCTGATCATTTTCCGGAAATTTCCGGAACGTCTCACGGGAGAGTGCATATTTTTTTCCGAGATCTTTTAATAATTTCTCGGACTCGGTGCTCTCTAAATTAAAAACCTCATTATAGACATCTTCCATATTAAATCCGGCTTTGTTGCCAAAATAATGTTCCGTCAGGGGATTTAACAGGGACTGGATGTCGTTGATGCTGAGCAGATTCTTAAAATAGTAAATGAATAACAGGGTCAGCACATGCTCCTTGGAATATTTTTTCTTCTCCGGGGCAGGGAGCAGATTGTTTTTGGCATAATTGTTGATCATTGTTTTGGTCAGAATTTTATCATCTTCATAGCGTTTGCAGGCTTCTAACTGCTCGTCCATAAAGGTCGTGACCTGATCCATATATAAACCGATATTTGGAATGTCTTCCGTTTTGATGTAATCGATTGAAACCAGTTTCTTCTGCAGTGCAGCAAGAAATTCTTTTACTTCGTTGTCCATATTTTCACCTCATATCACATTATATAGTAATAAAAACTAGATGACAAGGCATTTTCATGCTTTTTTCAAAAAACAAAAGAATGTATGTTCTATTCGGACTATCTATGATATAATGAGACACACGAATAATGAATTATGGAAAGAGACGGAGAAACGATATGAGCTTATTAGATGCACTGAACGAACCACAGCGGCAGGCTGTGATGGCAACCGACGGACCGCTTCTGATTCTGGCAGGTGCCGGGTCCGGAAAAACCAGAGTACTGACACATCGTACGGCATATCTGATTGAGGAATGCGGGGTTAATCCCTACAATATCATGGCAATCACGTTTACCAATAAAGCGGCAGGGGAGATGCGGGAGCGTATTGACCAGATGGTGGGATATGGTTCGGAAAGTATCTGGGTGTGCACATTCCATTCCACCTGTGTGCGTATTTTGCGCAGATATATTGACAGGCTGGGGTTTGGCACCAATTTTACCATCTACGATTCCGATGATCAGAAGACTCTGATGAAGGATATCTGCAAACGTCTGGAAATCGATACGAAAATGTACAAAGAGAAAATGTTTCTTTCTGCTATTTCCTCCGCAAAAGATGAGCTGATCGATCCGATCGAATTTGAGACGCGCGCGGCAGGCGATTATGTGAAACGAAAACAGGCCCAGGTTTACCGGGAATATCAGCAGGCGTTAAAGCAGAATAATGCATTGGATTTTGATGATCTGATCATGAAAACCGTGGAACTGTTCAAACTGGACAAAGAGGTGCTTGCCTCGTATCAGGATCGTTTCCGCTATATTATGGTGGATGAGTATCAGGATACCAATACCGCACAGTTTGAACTGATCCGTCTGCTGGCTTTAAAATACCAGAATCTTTGTGTTGTAGGTGATGATGATCAGTCTATCTATAAGTTCCGGGGAGCGAATATCTACAATATTCTGAATTTTGAACATCATTTTCCGGATGCCACAGTGATCAAACTGGAGCAGAATTACCGGAGCACGCAAAATATTCTGGATGCAGCCAATGCTGTGATTGCCAACAATCAGGGGCGAAAGGAAAAGCGTCTGTGGACGGACAATGGAGCCGGGGACAAGATCACCTTTGAGCAGCTGGATACGGCGGCAGAGGAAGCGGATTTTGTGGCAAGGGATATTGCCCGGCGGGTACGCAAAGGAGAGTATCAGTATAAAGACTGTGCCATTCTCTATCGTACCAATGCACAGTCCCGTCTCTTTGAGGAACGTTTTATTACAGCAAATATTCCATATAAAATTTTTGGCGGCGTAAATTTCTACGCCCGTAAGGAAGTGAAGGATCTGCTGGCATATTTAAAGACCATCGACAATGGGCAGGATGATCTGGCGGTGCGGCGTATCATCAACATCCCAAAACGTGGAATTGGTGCGGCATCGATCAACAAAGTGGCATTGTATGCCCAGGAGCAGGAGATCAGTTTTTATGATGCGCTCTGTGTGGCAGAACAGGTACCGGGGCTGGGCAAAGCGGCAGCAAAGATCCGGCCGTTTGTGTTGTTTATCCAGTCTATGAAAGCAAAGGCAAAGCTGCTTTCCGTGGCAGATCTGCTGCAGGAAGTTATTGAAACGACCGGTTATGTCAGAGAACTCGAAGCAGAGGGAACGGATGAGGCAGAGGCAAGAATCGAAAATATTGACGAATTGATCAGCAAAGCTGTGGATTATGCGGAGGGGGAAGAAGCTCCGACCTTAAACGGCTTTCTGGAAAATGTCGCTCTGGTTGCGGATATTGACAGTTTTGACGAAAACAGTGACTATGTGGTACTTATGACTTTACATAGTGCGAAAGGACTTGAATTTCCGAATGTCTATCTGGCAGGACTTGAGGACGGACTGTTTCCGAGTTATATGTCTATTACGAGTGATAACTCCCAGGCCGAGATCGAGGAAGAACGGCGTCTGGCATATGTGGGAATTACCCGTGCAAAGAAAAATCTGACAATCACTTCCGCGCGTGTGCGCATGGTGCGGGGGCAGACACAGTATGGAAAAGTATCCCGTTTTGTCAGGGAAATTCCGCCGGAACTTCTTTCCGGAAAGATTTATGAGCCAAAGACAAAGGAAGAACCCATCGAACAGTCCACATTTCAGAAGGCGCGTAAGGCATTCCGGACGGTGCCGAGTTATGGTGGAAGCGGATATGGAAAAGAAGTGGGAGAGGGATATGGATCGACCTTCCGTTCCTCCAAAGCCACAAAACCGGTATATACAAAGGTGGAAAACCAGCGTGATTTTGGTTCCGCGGGTGGAGCATTGTCCTATCAGGTGGGAGATCGTGTCCGCCACATCAAATTTGGCGATGGAGAAGTCATGGCAATTGTTTCCGGGGGCAGGGACTATGAAGTGACCGTAGATTTCGACAAAGTCGGAACAAAGAAGATGTTTGCAAGCTTTGCAAAATTAAAAAAGATATGATAAATTTTTTATAAACGCAAATTTTTCATAGGAAAACAGGGAAAGATATGCTATAATGGATGTAATTAAAAATGCAGGAAGGAGAAGTGCCATCATGAGTAAAGTAGAAGATATTTTAGCATCTACCAAAGTGGGGGATGTTTTGGATGCAGCAAAGCTTAATAAGTTTTTGAAGAGACAGGAAGAAGAGGAGAAGAAACCTTCCAAATTCGTGATTGTATTCGCCGTGATTGGAATCGTTGTCGCAGTTGCAGCAGCAATCTATGGAATTTATCGTTTCTTTACACCGGATTATCTGGATGATTTTGAGGACGATTTTGAAGATGAGTTCGACAATGACTTCTTCGAGGATGAGGATGATGAGCCGGCTGCAGAGTCTAAGGATGCTTCCGCAGACAAGACAGAGGACTAATCATTGTCGGAAGCGTGAGAACTTTCAGGCAGTTTGAGCGGTGCGCAGAAAAAGAAAACCGAACGAAGAAAGAAGGGACTGCAGTTGTGTAGTCCCTTCTTTCTGTAAGAAAATAAGATTCAGAATAATGCATGAGGAGTAAAAGAATGAAAAAAGGGCAGATTGCAGAAGGAAACGTAACAACCGTAGAATTCCCGAACAAAGGGATTGTGATGACAGACGAGGGAGAACGCGTCATCGTCAAGAATACCATTCCGGGACAGCGTGTTTCCTTTGCAGTAAATAAGGTACGAAAAGGAAAAGCGGAAGGACGGCTTCTGGAAACCGTGAAGAAATCGCCACGGGAGACCGCAGATACCTGCCGGCATTTCGGACAGTGCGGAGGATGTACGTATCAGAGTCTGCCTTATGAAGAACAGTTAAAGATCAAGGAGACACAGGTACGCGGCATGATAGAGCAGGCGATCGGGGATGCCTGTGCTTATGAGTTTCTGCCAATCAGACACAGTCCGCGTGTGCTTGCTTACCGTAACAAAATGGAATTTTCATTTGGAGATGAATACAAGGACGGACCGCTGGCACTTGGAATGCACAAGCGCGGCAGTTTTTACGATATTGTAACGGTAGAGGACTGCCGGATCGTGGATGGCGATTTCCGTGCGATTCTCATGGCAACGCTCGCTTATTTCAGGGAGCAGGAAATCTTCTTCTATCACAGACTGCGTCATACCGGGTATCTGCGCCATCTTCTTGTGCGAAAGGCAGTAAAGACCGGAGAGATTTTAGTTGATCTGATCACTACGACGCAGGATTGGAGAAATGTACAGGAGCAGGAGCCGGACGAGCGTGCAAAGATAGAGGCTGCATTGCTGGAAAAGCAGGGCAGATGTCCACATGCCGGAACGGTAAACGAAGAAAAAGAAAAGCAGCTTTTAGCCGGATGGAAAGATGTACTTCTGGCACTTTCCCTGGAAGGAACCTTAAAAGGAGTACTCCACACAAAAAATGACAGCGTGGCGGATGTCGTAAAAAACGAAGGAACGGAAGTACTTTTCGGACAGGATTATTTTTATGAGGAGCTGTTGGGACTGCGTTTTCAGATTTCACCGTTTTCTTTTTTCCAGACAAACTCTCTCGGAGCAGAAGTGCTTTATTCCACAGCCCGCGAATTTATCCTCGGGGATGATCCGGACATGCTGGCAGACAAGACCGTTTATGACCTGTACAGCGGTACCGGTACGATCGCACAGATGCTTGCTCCGGTCTGCAAAAAAGTTGTGGGCGTGGAGATCATCGAGGAAGCGGTAGAGGCCGCAAAAGAGAATGCGGCACTTAATCATCTGGACAACTGTGAATTTTTGGCGGGTGATGTCTTAAAGGTGCTCGATACGATTGAAGAACGACCGGATTATATTGTGCTCGATCCGCCAAGGGATGGTATTCATCCGAAGGCATTGGAAAAGATTATCAATTATGGTGTGGATCATATGATTTATATTTCGTGTAAGCCGACGAGTCTGGCGCGGGATCTGGAGGTGCTGCTGGCACGGGGGTATGTCGTGGATAAGGTGCAGTGCGTGGATATGTTTCCGAATACGGTGCACGTTGAGACGGTTGTCTTGCTTTCCAAGGGTGAGGTCGACTCGAAAAAGATTCGGGTTGAGTTCTCTTTGGAAGATATGGATATGTCCGAATTTCAGGATGGGGCAACCTATCCGCAGATCAAGGAGTATGTGTTGGAGCATACCGGGTTAAAGGTGTCCAACCTCTATATCTCACAGATTAAACGAAAATGTGGGATTGGGGTTGGTAAGAACTATAATCTGCCGAAGTCCGAGGATTCCAGACAGCCCCAGTGTCCGCCGGAAAAAGAGAAAGCAATCCGAGAAGCATTCAAATATTTTGGGATGATCTAACATCCCATAGAATGGAGGTTTCTAATGGATAGATTGATTTCTTGTGAGTTCAACATGGATAATGCCTGTGTGGAACTGAAATTCTTAGATGGCAGTATGATTGCTATTGATACAATAGCCGTGGAGAATGAGGTTGCTGACAATATGTATCAGCGGTCAGAGCTGGACTATCTAATCTACAATGACCCGATTGGATATGCAGACTTGATATTGAACGGAAACCCCGAAATTTATCTAAAAACTGTAACTGAATGTAAACCCTTAGATTAAAACTCAGCCCTCTGCCTTTTCATTGGCAGAGGGCCGTTTTTTGCTTAACAGTTATTGA
>OGHU01001780.1_pt1 | contig 11992 bp, 13 predicted proteins | sample 1571521 | NCBI WGS metagenome assembly OGHU01 (sample SAMEA2581963, study PRJEB24529) | metagenome | biome: Human gut stool | place: China | collected 2011 | reverse complement strand
GACGCACTGCATGCTTACTTACCATTTCTGCCCGCTGTCAAATCCAGTCAACCCCGGATATTTATAACTTGCAGAAGTTATGTGGCGGCAAAGATAAGAATTATTTTCCGTATTCTAATTTTTACCCGGCAAATTTATAGCTTCCGTATCTTCGATATCCGAAGAAAACCGCCAAAAACATGCCGAATTAATTCCGGCAACCTGTGTATTGCGCCGAATGATGACCGCGTATGAATAGCGGAAGTAGCACTGAAAGAATGAGGAAGCCTGCTTTAGGAGCCTGCCATTAGTTAATCTTTCGTAAATGAGTTTCCGGGAACAAAGAACTTCGCTAACTTTGTTCTTCAAACTCATTGTTATAAACTGACGGAGAAGTATGAAGAAAAAAATGATATGTCTTGCCGGACTTTTAATAGCTGCAAGCACCTATGCCCAAACAGATGTCACCACCGGTATAATGCGCGGCAAGGACTATGGAGTGACTTACCTCCTACCCCAAACCGAAATCGAAATTGTGGTGGAAGCCACCAAACATACGTATATGCCCGGAGAATTCTGCAAATATGCCGACCGCTACCTGCGCATGAACGATATTTCGGCCGATCCGAATATCTACTGGACCATCGACAAGCTGCAAACACGCGTAATCGGCTTGCCCGACAAAGATAATGTATACTTTGTCAAACTGAAAGACAAGACCGTAGCTCCGCTAATAGAACTTACCGAAGACGGCATTGTACGTTCCATCAACATGCCGCTTAGCAGCCGTTCGATACCGGCAACCAAAATCACCGCCGCTGCGCAAGAAGCCATAGACCCGCGCAAATTTCTGACTGAAGAAATACTCATGGCAAGCTCCAGAGCAAAAATGGCGGAACTGGTAGCCAAAGAAATCTACAACATCCGCGAAAGCAAAAACGCACTGCTTCGTGGCGAAGCAGACAATATGCCGCAGGACGGAGCACAACTCAAAATCATGCTCGACAATCTGAATATGCAGGAACGTGCCATGACAGAGATGTTCTCCGGTACTCTGAAAGAAGAGCCCAAAACCTTTACAATCCGCCTGACGCCCAAAGAGATGAACAACGAAATAGCGTTCCGCTTCTCCAAGCGGCTGGGGGTAGTGGCCAATGATGACTTGGCAGGCGAACCGTACTATATCACCATAACCGATATGAAAACTCCTGCCATCCCGGAAGACGACGGAAAGAAGAAGGTGGACGGAATTGCCTACAACGTTCCAGGACGTGCCCATATCACGCTGACCGGCAACAACAAGAAAGTATTCGACGGTGAGCTGCCTATCACGCAATTCGGCACGATAGAATACCTTGCCCCCGTATTATTCAATAAAAATTCTACGATAAAAGTATTGTTCGATACAGCCACCGGCGGGCTGATAAAAGTAGACAGGGAAAACAATTAAAAAGAAAGCTGGATAAATCCGTCCTTTTGTAACTGCATAATATATTTCGTGACGCGGAAAGGATAGTTGTCATCATCCCGGAAGTGTCCGGCAAGCAAAGAGATTATTTCCTGCACAGTCCGCTGTCCGTCTATCAAACACCACACAGCAGTGCCATGCTCCTCCAGCTTCACATGTATATCGGCCGACATGCCTTTCGGCAACAAGAAACGACGCATCCACTCATATTTAAACCGGGGGAAGGAAAGCACTGCGCACTCTCCCTCCCACTCGGTTGTAATGTGCCCGCATTGAACGGGAACGACATCCAGCAGATTTACTTTTTCTTTCGTATCTGACATATTGCCGTTATCAAGCCTTAATATTGGGCTCTTCCAAACCAAGCCCTTTCTTCTTGTCAACAATCTTAAGGATAAATCCCAGCACCAAAGCGGCAATGCCAAGGCAAGCCAGCATCACAAGCGGTGCGGTGTAATCGTACGAAACGGCAGCCTCTTCCGGAGTGATCACTCCGTTTTTCAAATCAGCCACAAGCTGCGTATTAGTCTTGTCGAGCACCTTCCCGATGAGAAGCGGAAAGAGCCAAAGACCTATATTCTGAACCCAGAAGATGAGCGCATAGGCACTACCTATGATTTTGGCGTCGACCAGCTTCGGAACACTGGGCCACAAAGAAGCAGGAACCAATGAGAAACTTGCTCCAAGCACCAATATGGTAAGATAGGCCACGATGATACCTCCGATCGCATTATCCCTGAACTCCGGAAGCACAAAGGCGAAAGTGAGGTGACACAGTACAAGTAGCATGGAACCGACCATCAGCATCGAAGCCGCCTTGCCTTTATGGTCGACATAGTTGCCAAGTATCGGAGTGATGCCCACAGCAAGCAAAGGGAATACGGCAAATACAGTTTCCGCACTTTGGCGCATATAACCCATATAGCAGAAAACAGCCAGCAGAACACCGGCAACAGTGAGCAAACCATATTTCATGCCCGCTTTCTTCATAAAGTTACTTGCAAAAGAAGCACCTGCCACAACAAGCATAATGCAATACTGGAGAACCGTCACCGTATTGGTAGCCCAAAAAGAATCGGAAGGTACTTCATTGAATACCAGATTGCATTGCAGCATGTTCACAGCATACTTCTGAAACGGGAATATGGCGGAGTAATAGAGTACGCAAAGGAGCGCCACCAGCCAGAAACCACTGCTCGAAAGGATGGTACCGAGGTCGCTGATCTTGAACGGATCGTCCTTCTCCTCAGCCTCACCGGTCTGCGCATCGAGCTTTCTATCCATGAAGAAGTAAACAATAAACATTATAAGTGCGATAAGCAGCAGAACTACGCCGAACGCCACCGAACGGGAAACATCGATAACGCCCCCTAATTTAGCAAATACCGGAGAGAAAATCATGCAAGTAGCAACTCCCAGACGGGCAAGAGCCATTTCCGATCCCATGGCAAGAGCCATTTCACGACCTTTGAACCACTTGACAATACCGCGAGACACCGTAATACCTGCCATTTCGACTCCACAACCAAAAATCATGAAACCTATTGCCGCAAACTTAGCCGATGCCGGCATGCCTCTATAAAACGGAGAGATACCCAATTCGTCGAAACCGGGAATATAGTTCAGGTTGTTAGTGAACCAGGTTTGAAGCCCGCTTCCCTGAAAAGCATCCGTCACCGCATACCAGTTAATGGTGGCGCCGACAAGCATCACAGCCCCGGAAAGGATTGCAGTGAAGCGCACTCCCATTTTGTCGAGGATAATACCCGCGAAAATGAGAAAGAACACAAATACATTCAGAAACGTCTCCGAACCCTGCATCGTACCGAATGCAGTTGAGTCCCAGCCACGTGTAGACTGCATCAGGTCTTTAATAGGTGAAAGAATGTCCATAAAGATATATGAACAGAACATGGCGAATGCTAAAAGCAGTAACACCAACCAGCGCATACCTGCCGAGTCGCGTAGCGTCTGGTGAATTTTGTCAGTAGTTGTCATTACAATATATTATAATATGGTTTATAGTTTCAAACGGATAATACCCGGTTACAAAAGTAACCAAATATCAGGGGGTGCTTAAACTTTCTCCTTAAAATTTAAACAGGCACCAAAATAAAGACAGGCAGAATTGCACAATATTTATTGTACAATTCCGCCTGTCAAGAAATTACAGTATTTCTCGAATATCAGTTTGCTGCAGAATCGCCAACTGCCGGAGCAGGAGTTTCAGCTTGCGGAGCAGCCGTACCTACGGGCATATTGTACGGATTTGTTTTTTCTTCCTGTTGTGCCTGTTCCAGAATTACATCACCGCCCTTATGAGAAGCAGAAGGAATGACGTAAGCAGAAGCAACACTCATCACCACCAAAAACACAGCGAGGCCCCATGTTGCCTTTTCCAGAAAGTCAGTAGTTTTGCGTACACCCATGATTTGATTGGATGATGAGAAACCCGAAGCCAGACCACCGCCTTTGGAATTCTGAATCAACACAATGAAGCACATCAGTAAGGATGCAATCACCATTAAGATAACTAATAATAAGTACATTTTGTTATTTTGATTTAGCGTTAATAATCAATTTCTCTAAAAATCTTATTTGGTCTGCAAAGTAAGCATTTTTTTTTGGATAATTCAAACTTAATTTTTTAATAATTTCAAGTGCTTTATCATATCTGCGTTGTTTTACGTAGATTTTAGCCAAAGTTTCTGTGAAACAGCTATCGTCCATACTGTCTTGCACAGCCTGTTCCTCATAGACACCGTCTCCATCGGGAAGAGGCGTTTCATGCTTCGGCAGAGACATTGAAGCCTCCTCTTCTTCCTCGAAAGATGTTTCCTCCTCTTCAAAAGAGCTGTCTTCTTCTTCCGGAGCTCCGGAGTCTTCCGCAAGATACACCGGTCTCTCAAACACAGACAACTCTGTCGATTCGCTCTTACGGATGAACCCGTCTATCAGCTCATGCCCGCGCAGTTTAGGCGCTTCCTGCCCGTCGTCCGGTGCGGAATCCGACTGCCCGTCATCTTGCAACAAGTAAGTGGTGTAGTCCATTGTATAGTCCAACTCCGTAACCTGAGAATGTTCTTCAGGAATGGTTGCCAAGAAAGCATCTATTAAAGAAAGCGTACGGTCCACACTAGGCTCTTCTTCCAGCACTTTGGAAGAAAGCAAAGACGGTTTTCGGGATTTCAGCGTGTAGCGGTCGCCTTCTATCAGGTAGAACAAAACACGCCTGTCCGCCACATACAGCACAGCCTTACGCAATTCCGCACCAAACGTGATGTCATGCAGCAGGTAGAGGTTCTTCAGATATAACAACCGGAGTGACTGGAAATAAGGATACCGGGCCACTAACGTACGAAGCTCGTACAGAGTGTCCTTATTCAACATTTCAGGATGTTGTATCCATTGTTGCAAATAGGCAGAAGTCATTCCTCGGTTACCAGTTAGCTACGGTTGAGTTAAATATTTGTTCTGTGATATCTTTTATCATCTTGCTTATCAAGTCATCCTGCACATCTGTCAGCAACAAGGACGAGTCGTAAGTCTGGAAAGCGGAGAACTGTTGTTCAAAGTCTTCCTCATGGTTGGTGTTGTTCACATAGCGCACATTAACGGTCATGGTCAGCTTCACTTTAGAAGAAAAGCCGTCGGCGGCAACAGCTTCGTTATACTGGTTATAGCCTGTTATCTCACCGTCTATTTCCAAATCGCCGTTGGCGTTCACCAGTTGCAGACGGGTCTGCTGGATAAACATATCCTTGAGTTTCTGGTTGAACTCCGTAGTCATGGGAGCATACACATATTCCGCACGATTAGGAAATTCGGCAATCGTGATAGTCTTTACTTTGCTATAATCAATAGAGCTGATCGGGGCAAGTCCCATGGAGATGCGGCAGGAATACACTACGCACACCAAGCCCGCTAACGCTGCCGCCAGTGTTATTTTCTTAATCCAATCCATATTCTTTTATCTTTCTGTATAGCGTGCGTTCTGATATGTTCAGATCCTTAGCCGCACTTTTGCGTTTTCCATGATGCCTTTCAAGCGCCTTGCGTATCATCTCCTTCTCCACTTCGTCCAGCGAGAGGGATTCCTCCACGTACTCCTCCGTATCTTGAATATCATCATCCATTTCAGGAGCAGACTTTACGGAAGGATGTATTATGGTGGGCACTCCGGCGGCAGGCACAGAGGTCACTACGGCAGGTGCAGGCGTATAATAGGCGGCAGGCGTTACAGCCTGGTTCCCCACCGATGCGCGTTCAGTCATGATCTCGTGTACCAGTTTCTTCAACTCGGTAACGTCCTGACGCATGTCAAAAAGCACCTGATACAGTATTTCGCGTTCACTCTCAAAACTCTTCCCCTCGTTCTTTGCGCCTAACAGGGCGGGCAGACGCTGCGAATTGCTCTGTTCGGGCAAATAATTCTTCAAAATAGAAGCATTGATCTCTCGATTCGTTTCAATGATAGAAATCTGCTCCGTTATATTCTTCAGTTGGCGTACGTTACCGGGCCATGCATATGCCAGTAATACCTGTTTGGCATCCTCGGTCAACTGAATGGCAGGCATACGGTATTTCTCGGCAAAGTCCGATGCGAACTTGCGGAACAGCAACACCACATCCTCTCCACGTTCACGCAGGGCCGGGACCTGAATAGGCACAGTATTAAGACGGTAATACAAGTCTTCGCGGAAACGTCCGTCGGCAATCGCCTGTGTAAAATTCACATTAGTGGCAGCCACAATACGCACGTTCGTCTTCTCCACCTTAGAGGAACCCACCTTGATGAACTCGCCCGTTTCGAGCACACGAAGCAGACGCGCTTGTGTAGACATAGGGAGCTCCCCTACCTCATCAAGGAAAATCGTTCCGCCGTCCGCTTCTCCAAAGTACCCTTTCCGTTCACCGATAGCACCGGTAAAAGCGCCTTTCTCGTGACCGAAAAGTTCCGAATCGATCGTTCCTTCAGGAATAGCGCCACAGTTTACGGCGATGTATTGCCCATGCTTCCTCCGGCTGTACTGGTGGATAATCTGCGGAAAGCTCTCCTTACCCACACCACTCTCTCCGGTAATCAGCACTGACAGATCGGTAGGAGCTACTTGAATGGCAATATCAATGGCACGCATCAGTGCCTCGTTATTACCAATGATGCCAAAACGTAATTTTACTTGTTGTATTTCCGCTTTCGTCATACTACAAATCTTCTTCTACACTATCGAGTTTCAGTTTATCACTGTCGTCACGTCTCTCGTAATACTGTTTCCGCAGAGGATTGGCATGTGCTTCCTTTTCACGCAGGCGGTTACGGAACACGTCGATTGCCACATAGACAGCCTGGCGGAACGAGTCTTCAGAGGCAAGTCCTTTTCCGGCAATATCGTAGGCCGTACCATGCGCAGGAGAAGTACGTACTACGGGAAGTCCTGCAGTATAGTTCACACCTTCGTCCATAGCCAATGCCTTGAATGGAGCGAGTCCCTGGTCGTGATACATTGCCAATACACCGTCAAAATGGGTAAAGTTACCGGAACCCATAAAGCCGTCGGCAGGATAAGGGCCGTAACACAACATGCCTTTTTCAGCCAGTTCTTTAATGGCGGGAATAATTATCTCCTGTTCCTCTGTCCCCAACAGACCGTCGTCACCAGCATGCGGGTTCAGAGAAAGTACGGCAATGCGCGGAGCTCCTATGCCAAAGTCCTGCTTCAACGAACGGTTGAAGATCGCCAGCTTCTCCTGTATCAGTTCCTTGGTAAGCGTCGATGCAATCTCCCTTACAGGAATATGCCCGGTCACCAATGCCACCCGGAAATCGTCTTTCATCAGAATCATCAAAGCCTTCCCGCCATTGCCCAGCTTCTCTTCAATATACTCCGTATGGCCGGGGAAAGAAAACTCTTCCGACTGTATGGTATGTTTGTTGATAGGAGCAGTGACAATAACGTCAATCAGTCCTGCCTTGTATTCCTCAATCGCTTTCTCCAAAGCGCCAAGTGCGGCCTTGCCCGCCTCAGGGTCGGGTTTGGAGAACTCAACCTTCACTTCATCATCCGTACAGTTCACAACACTTAAACGATTCGGCGCAGCCTCGGACGCAGAATTTACAATACTGAAATTCGTCGGCAAGTCCAGTGATTTGCGATGATAGGCAGCCACCTTGGGCGAACCGTAAATAATCGGAGTGCATAACTCCAGCATTGTGGGATCCGAGAAGGTCTTTAAAATCACTTCATATCCCACTCCGTTTATATCTCCTTGAGTTATGCCGATTCTTATTTTGTTATCTTCCATTCTTATTTTTCTGTTTTAATAGAATCTTTTTTTGTTATAGCCAAAGGCATTTCGTTTCCTTCCTGTTTGCTTCCCGGCAATTTGAGCGTGTACAATGACGCTTCCATCTGGCGCACCAGGTTACGTTTCATCTTATCGGGCGAATATACAAATATTTCAGATACGATAATGCGCTGATTAGCCTTATCCAAACGGACATGAGACACATACGGACCACCCATATAGTCACCCTTCACACGCCACAGGCCGCGGGCTTCCAAAGCATATTCACCCTGCACACTGATAGGGCGCACATCCGTCATCAGCGAGTCCGTTTCCATGTACATGCCCTCGCTCGCACCGGGAATGTTGATTTTCATCACAGAGTCCCGCTTATGCACGAAGTACTCCTTCGTAAATGTATCCTTGTCTGTATAAGGATAAGAATAGATGACAAAGTTCTGATCACCGGTAGCCGCATTCGTTCCTGCCCAAAAGAAGTTTTCCCCCTGCTTGCTTGCGGTCAGTTCACCGGGTATCCACACGTCACAGTCGAACATGCTCTTCACTTTTGTAGAAGCATAGTCGCTGTGTTTATTCTCCAGCACTGAAATTTGGCGGTTCATCTCGGCACGAGTAAAGAAATCTATAATCACCTGTTTGTTTTCTTCCACAAACTTTTCAAAAGATTCCTCGTCCGGCGCCTGAATAGTCAGAATAGACTGCGGAGCAGCATATACATTCTTTGCATATTTGAATTTGGGCTGCGTGTACAGATCCTTGTTCACCTCGACGATGATAATATTACGGATCAGCTTCAAGGTGGCATCATAGTTGGAGGGAGAAGTGTACATAATGCGGAATGAACGTTCCGACTGCGGCAATCCCGGTACATCGGAATCAAGCACATCATAAAGTGCGCGACCGGCAGGACGTTCCCACAGTCCCTGATCAACCACTACCAAAATTTCATACGCCCGGCCACTTGATGTCGGAGTAAACACACCCTTCTTGCCATTACCGCACGCTGAGAACAGCGCGAGTACCAGGGCCATACTTAAATAAAACAGGTGTCTCTTCATATATCCATGTATTTTAGTTTTTACAAAGCTACGAAAAAGCCATATAAGCTTGACGTCAAAGTTAATAATTTATATTAATTCTTCTTTATTCCCCTCTTGTTTGGCCGTTGAAAGCATACCGCATGCAGCAAATATATCTTCACCGCGAGAAGCACGAATGGTAGTAAATAATCCATGTGATGTCAGATAATCGCGAAGCGCTGTCATGGTCTCCATATCGGCTCCTTCCAGATCCACTCCCGGAATAGCATGGAAACGGATCAGATTAATGCGGCAATCCAAGCCGCGCAACAACTTCAACAATTCTTTGGCATACAGCAATGAATCGTTCACTCCTTTAAAAACAATATACTCGAAAGATAGTCTGCGTTGTTTGCTAAAATCATAGTTTCTTAACAGTTCTACAATCTCGGTAATGGAAAAAGCCTTTTCCGCAGGCATCAGTTCACGCCGTTGCTGGGGAACCGGGGAGTGCAGGCTGATTGCCAAATGGCAGTCCGACTCTTCAACGAAGCGTTGCAAGCCTTTACGAAGCCCTACGGAAGAAAGTGTGACCCGTTTCGGACTCCAACCGTAACCGTAGGATGCGGTCATCACCTCCAATGCTTTCAGCACCTCATTGAGGTTGTCCAAAGGCTCTCCCATGCCCATCATAACCACATTGGTCAGCTTGTCGCGTTCGGGCAGAGAGTTTATCTGATTGATAATCTGACCGGCAGTCAAGTTGCCGGTAAATCCTTGCTTACCTGTCATGCAAAACTTGCAATTCATCTTGCAGCCAACCTGAGAAGATACACACAGCGTAGCCCTGTCCTCTTCCGGAATGTAGACAGCTTCCACATAATGCCCTTCTCCTACGCGATAGAGGTACTTCACCGTACCGTCCACCGACCGCATGGCATCCACCGGCGCTTCACCTCCCACTTCATATATATCTTTCAGCAGTTCCCGGTGTTTCAACGACAGATTCGTCATTTCATCTATGGAAGCTACTTTCTTGCCGTATAGCCACGAAGCAATCTGTTTAGCAGCAAATCCGGGCATCCCCAGATTCTTCACTACTGCCTGAAGTTCGGTTAATGTAAGACCTAAAAGAGGTTGTTTCATTCTAAATTATATATTTACGATAAAAGCGATAATCCATCCGCCGGATAAATTACCATTTGCAAAGGTATGAATAAAGTTGCACAAATGAAAAAAAGCCGTTCGACATTTATCGAACGGCTTTCCAAGTATTGTAAGTTTATACTGTTTTCTTAGAAATACAGATAACGGTTGTCTTTTACCTCTGCTTTCAGATACAGGTCATTGATGAACTGCCCTGCCATGCGTGCGTGCATATTCTCCAGGGTGGTCTCCTCTGTTTTCTGATCGTAAGTCTCGCTCAACTTTTCCTTGGCATAGGGCTGGAGAACAAATACACCGCCGTTACCCTTAATAGGTGCGCTCAATTTGTTCAACTCGGCAGTTGAAGCATAAGCGCCTACCAACGGCTCACTGCTGCGCAATACCGGAACATAAGCCGGAGCTGCAAAAGTGACGTGTTTTACAGAGTCGCTGACAGCATTTGCCATATTCTTATACTGATCGAAAGAAGTGGCCTTTGCAGGCGTGGTAGGGCTGGTGGCAATGGTGATTGCTCTGTATGTGGCATCAGCGGCTTTGGAAGCGGCGCACAGAGCCAAGAAGAAGGATAACAAGGAATAGGACAAAATCGGCAATACATACAGTGTAACAGGAGGTGGTTTTATGCCGAGGAGAGCACCAAAAAAGTACAACGTAACCATTACTTATTGTGAGCATACACCGGAGGAGGAGGCGCGCATCAGCGAGCAGGTGAGAGAGGCGATTTATCAAGCCAAGATGATTGCCATAAAGAAAAGAGAGGAAGCAGCGGCAAAGGAAGCGGCAAATACATAAGAGGGGCTTTGCCCCATGAGAAGGACAAGCTATGAAAGGGTGAGAGTATGAAAAAGCGCAGACGTTTGCGGAAACCAATTCGATGGGCGTTACGGTTTGTGTGCTATGCCGTAGCGGCAATCGTAGCGGATCTGACGGTCATCGGGGCAATTCTGTATTACTTCGGAGATATGTACATTAAGGCGGCTCTGGGCGTGTGCCTGGGGGTGAATATTCTGACGGAGTATTTCTTCTTCAAGGATGAATTTCGCAGAAAGAGGGTACAGGAATGAAGGACACAGGATGGAGTATTTATCCGAATCTGGAAACATGGATATGGAGGCACTGTAAATCCATTAGTGACTTTGCCAGAAGAATCGGGGTAGCACATAAAACCGTAATCAGATTGATGAATGGAGAGGGCGGAACAACGAAATATGTCATTGACCAGATTCTGAAGGAGACGGGCATGACATACGAAAAGTGTTTCAAAGAAAAATAAAATATCCCCTTTGGCGATGGCACGCCTCGGGGGAATGGATAAATATTCACTTACAGAATAACAGAAACAGGAGGGAAATGCAATGGAAAACTGGACAGGCACGATGCAGATCAACCGTGTGGACGGGGAGCCTTTGCTGAAAAGCGGAGAATGGCAGTATGACCCTTGGTGGAACTGCTGGTACTTAAACGGGGAGAGCTTCCCTGCGGAGATTTGCAGGAAGGTGTTGTGATGGCATTTACATACACAGAAGACCCCAGAAAAGAGGAAGAAGCGGAGGAAATCATCCCTGAATGTATCATTTGCGGGAGCAGGAAATGCGAGTATTTCTATTTTGATAAATGGAGTGAACCGCTTGGCTGCGATGACTGCATCCAAAGGGTGGAGGTTTACGAAACCGAAGAACGGGTTTGTCCTGTGTGCGGCAGTGTGAAATGCGATTATTTTTATGAAAAGTACAGCGAAATTGTCGGTTGTGACGACTGCATCCGAAGGGAGAGCGTCTACGAATAACAGAAAGGGTGGTTTCTTTGAAACGGGAAACGTATCTGGAAAAAATCGGTCAGCTTTCTCTGGAAATCAGGGAGGCGGACAGGCAAATCATGGGGCTAGTGAATCTGAAAAAGCTGAAAAAGAATCAGATAAGAACAAGGATACTGACAGTGCCGAATCAACAGAAGCACCTGCCGAAACAGAAAGCGCAGATGCAACAGAAGCTCCTAATGCTTAATAAATTTTGAACCAAGGCGGATTGCTCAAAGCAATCCGCTTTTAGAATGC
>OGHU01001764.1_pt1 | contig 12044 bp, 8 predicted proteins | sample 1571521 | NCBI WGS metagenome assembly OGHU01 (sample SAMEA2581963, study PRJEB24529) | metagenome | biome: Human gut stool | place: China | collected 2011 | reverse complement strand
GTACCGCGTTATGATTCAGGCCGATCCGATGTTCCGTTTGGACGAGACTTCGCTCGACAACGCTTTTGTGCGTATGTCCAATGGTGAAATGGCTCCGTTGAGCCAGTTCGTTACGCTGACCCGCAGCTATGGTGCCGAGTCGTTGAGCCGTTTCAATATGTATAACTCCATTGCGGTGAACGCGATGCCGGCTGATGGATACAGTACGGGAGACGCGATCAAGGCTGTGCAGGAAACGGCGGAACAGTCTCTTCCGAAAGGTTACGGCTATGACTACGGAGGTATCACCCGTGAGGAAAACCAGCAAAGCGGCACGACGATGATTATTTTCGGTATTTGCTTCCTGATGATTTACCTCATTCTAAGCGCGCTCTACGAGAGCTTCATTATTCCGTTCGCTGTTCTTTTGAGTGTGCCTTGCGGATTGATGGGTAGCTTCCTTTTTGCCCGGATGTTCGGACTGGAGAATAATATTTACCTGCAAACGGGTCTGATTATGTTGATCGGTCTGCTGGCAAAAACGGCTATCTTGCTGACGGAATATGCTGCCGAACGCCGTAAGGCCGGTATGGGACTGATTGCTTCTGCTGTCAGCGCAGCCAAAGCCCGTCTGCGCCCGATTCTGATGACGGCTTTGACGATGATTTTCGGTCTGTTCCCGCTGATGATGTCTAGTGGAGTAGGAGCTAACGGTAACCGTTCATTGGGTACGGGAGTAGTTGGCGGTATGACTATCGGTACGCTGGCACTGCTTTTCATCGTGCCAACCTTATTCATCGCTTTCCAATGGTTGCAGGAACGTCTCCGTCCCGTACAGAGTGCCCCTACGCATGATTGGCAGATTGAAGAGGAAATCAAAGTGAGCGAGGAAGAAAAGTCCAGGGCTGGAAAAGAGTAATTCTGATTTTTAGACAGAAGAACATAAGTACAAAAGATAAAGTCGATGTAGTCATATAATTAATGTAATCATATAATCGATGTAATTAATGTAAGTATATCACCATCATTAGTTTATATCATAAATTCAGGTACAGATTAGACAGTTGCTTAATAACAGCCATCATTCGAGGAACCATGTAATCCGCGTAATCCGTGCCTGATAATATAAGATGAGTATGCAAGAGTACTTAGTTGATATAATGCATACAATCATTGTAATAGAACGTTGACAATGACTTCAATATTTGTTCTTTTGTTCTTCTGTCTGAAAGATAAAATAAGCATTTAATTAGGATACAGTGAATCTGTCCTCCTCATTAGTTTATATCATAAATTTATAGTTGAATGAGAAAAATAATAATTCTGTCCGCAGCAACACTCGTTTTGAGCAGTTGCGGTATCTATAATAAATACAAACCGGTATCGGAAGTTCCCGAAGGACTTTACGGCAGCGAGTCAGTGGCCGCCGCCGATACGGCAAACTTCGGCAACCTCTCGTGGCGGGAGGTCTTTACCGATTCGTCTTTGCAAAACCTGATTGATTCGGCACTCGTGCGCAACACCGATATGCAGACTGCCCACTTGCGTGTGAAAGAAGCGGAAGCTACCTTGCTGACGTCCAAACTGTCTTATCTGCCTTCTTTATTCCTTGCGCCGGAAGGAGCTGCCAGCAGCTTCGACCGTGGAAAGGCTACACAAACTTATTCGCTGCCCGTGACTGCTTCGTGGGAACTGGATATTTTTGGAAAGGTGACAACAGCAAAGCGTCGTGCGAAAGCTGCCTACGAACAGAGCAAGGAATATGAACAGGCTGTCAAGACGCAGTTAGTAGCATCCGTTGCCAATACGTATTACACCTTGCTGATGCTCGATTCGCAGTATGAGATAGCTGTGGCTACCGAAGCTGCCTGGAAAGAAAGTGTAAATGCCACCCGTGCCATGAAAAAGGCCGGGATGGTGAATGAGGCCGGACTGGCGCAGACGGAGGCTACCTACTTCAATATATGTACCACTGTGCTCGACCTGAAAGAGCAAATCAATCAGGCGGAAAATTCACTGGCACTTTTACTGGCAGAAACTCCTCACAAAATACAGCGTGGCAAATTGGGAAATCAACAGTTGCCGGAAAACTTCTCCGTGGGTGTTCCCTTACAGATGCTTGCCAACCGTCCTGACGTGCGTAGCGCAGAATTTTCGTTGGCACAGGCTTTCTATACCACGAATGCCGCCCGTGCCGCTTTCTATCCTTCCATCACGTTGAGCGGAAGTGCCGGATGGACGAACTCCGTCGGGTCTATGATTCTCAATCCGGGCAAGTTCCTGGCATCGGCAGTAGGTTCGCTCACGCAGCCGCTCTTTAATAAAGGACAAGTGGTGGCTCAGTATCGCATCGCCCGTGCGCAGCAGGAAGAAGCAGCTCTCGGCTTTCAGCAAACATTGCTCAACGCCGGCAGCGAAGTGAATGATGCGCTGACTGCCTATCAGACCAGTCAGGGGAAAAGAATCTTGCTCGACAAGCAGATTGCTTCTCTGCAAACAGCCGTGCGAAGTACTTCTCTGCTGATGGAACATACGAATACAACCTATCTGGAAGTACTTACCGCCCGACAGTCATTGCTCAGCGCACAACTATCACAGACGGCCAATCATTTTACCGAAATACAAAGTTTAATTAACCTATACCGTGCTTTAGGGGGAGGACAGGAATAAAGAATATCATACTTCCTCTGTTTTTTTGATCCTAATGAAGAAGGGCTGCCGGAGAAGTGATTCTCTGACAGCCCGTTTTTCGTTAGAGGGCATTCCCGATAAGAAGTGTTATTAATTTTTGTTTCGCCCGGTCCCGCCATCGGCGCCAACGAACGGCATGATTTGTTTCATGCTCTGAAACTAAAAGTTTCATGCCTTGAAACCAACAGTTTCACACCGAGAAACCAATGGTTTCAAGCAATGAAACTATTTTGAAGTTATCGAAGCGCAGCTATGATTCTTTCGCAAGCCTGTCCGTCACCATAAGGGTTATGCGTTTCGGACATCCGCTTATACATTTCTTTATCTTGCAGCAGGGCAGTGACATTACTGACAATTGCCTCCGCATCCGTGCCGACCAGCTTCACCGTACCCGCCTCAACAGCTTCCGGACGCTCGGTCGTATCCCGCATCACCAGCACGGGTTTGCCCAATGAAGGGGCTTCTTCCTGCACACCGCCGCTATCAGTCAGCAGCAGAGTAGAATGTTGCATGGCATAAATAAAAGGCAGATAATCCAAAGGAGAGATCAGGTAGACATTGCTCAGACCGGAAAGCAGTTCATACACTGGCTTCTGCACATTAGGATTCAGATGAACGGGATAGACAATGTCCATTTCCGGGTGAAGAGCCGCCAGTTCTTTGATCGCTTTGCAGATATGCAGGAAACCATCTCCGAAGTTCTCACGACGATGTCCGGTGACGAGGATATACTCACGATCACCTACCGTGTAGCCTTTCTCCTGAAGTTCCTTCGCCATCTTTTCTTTCACACCGGCGGCGGTGGAAATGATATCGACTGCCATCAGCAGGGCATCAATCACCGTATTTCCTGTAATAAAGATTTTCTTCGCGTCTATATTCTCTTGCAGCAGATTTGCCCTTGACTGTTCCGTCGGTGCAAAGTAGTAAGTACAGATACGGTCTGTCACCTGGCGGTTCATTTCTTCCGGCCAGGGAGACAACATATTATAGGTACGCAATCCGGCTTCCACGTGTCCCACAGGTATCTGCATATAAAATGCCGCAAGGGATGCTGCCATCGAGGTAGTCGTATCTCCATGCACCAATACGGTGTCGGGACGGAAGTCCTTCAGCACTTCGCGCAGTCCGAGCAGTACTTTAGCGGTAATGTCATACAAGTCCTGATTGGGAGCCATGATATTCAGGTCATATTCGGGAGTGATGCCGAACACCTCCAATACCTGATCCAACATCTGCCGGTGCTGTGCCGTAACGCAGACACGTGTCTCAAAATGTTCCGTATCTTTCTGGAGCGCCTTTACAAGCGGAGCCATCTTTATCGCTTCGGGACGGGTACCGAAAACGAGCAATATCTTTTTCATCTGCTTTATTTAATAGAGTCTATACAACCTCTTCGCAATTAAACTACATTTTATCGTCTCACGCCGCAGAAGTCCAGTTCTATCTTTCCTTCTTCTCTGGGCAATGCAAGGAAGACATCGTGACGAACCAGCCAGACGATAATATCCGCTTTCTCGTATGCTTCCCGATAATCTGTCAGATGGAAGCTCTTATGAGTGCTTATATTAGGCTCGATAATCAGCACGTCCGCTCTCGATTCGGAGATGATGCGGGAAGCGATATATTTGGCGGGAGATTCCCGTAAGTCATCGATATTCGGTTTGAAAGCCAGTCCCATGCAGGCAACGACCGGTTCGTGCTCGTTCTGTTCCACAAACTTCTGACAGGTTTCCAATACTTTGTTCGCACACCAGTCCGCTTTGTAATCGTTCGTTTCACGGGCACGCTTGATGAGCTGCGCCTGTTCCGGATAATCGGAAACGATGAACCAGGGGTCTACCGCAATGCAGTGACCGCCTACTCCGCAACCCGGTTGAAGGATATTCACACGCGGATGCTTGTTGGCAAGTTCGATCAGTTCCCATACATTGATTCCGGCTTTGTCGCAGATCATGGAGAGTTCGTTGGCAAAGGCGATCTGTGAGTCGCGGGAGGAGTTCTCCGTCAGTTTGCACATCTCTGCCGTGCGGGCATTGGTGCCGTGCAGTTTGCCTTGTACGAAAGCGGAATAAAACTCAATGGCTTTTTCGGTGGATGCCGGATCGATACCGCCTATCACGCGGTCGTTGTGCACCAGTTCGTATAATGTATTTCCCGGCAATACGCGTTCGGGACAATAAGCGATATGTATCTTCCCTTTCAGTTCGGGACGTTCTTTATAGATCACTTCCGCCATACGTTCGGTGGTATATACCGGAGAAGTGGATTCGATGACAAACAGGTTACCCTCCTGCAGATAAGGGATCACGGAACGGGTGGCCGCTTCCACATAGGTGATGTCCGCCCGATGGTTCTGCTTGAATGGGGTAGGCACTACGATAAAGAAAGCATCCGCCGCTTCCGGCTTGCATACAGCACGCAACTTTCCACTCTGCACTACGTCCCTGACTACCTGACCCAGTTCAGGTTCTACAATATGTATCTTTCCCTGGTTGATCGTTTCCACCACAGAAGGATTGACATCTACTCCTATGACTTCGAAACCGTGAGCGGCAGCAACGGCTGCCGTAGGAAGGCCGATATACCCTAATCCTAAAAACACAACCTTTTTCATGTTCAATATCTCCTTATTAATAAGTGTGGCAAAAGTACAAATAATATGTGACTTTGTACGGATTTTCACTGAAAACCACTACTTTTGTGCAAACATTTTGAAAGCATGAGGGTACTAATCATCAATACTTCCGAACGAATAGGTGGTGCGGCTGTCGCTGCCGGACGACTGATGGAATCGCTTAAGAACAACGGCATCAAGGCGAAAATGTTGGTACGTGACAAACAGACAGACCAAATCAGCGTCGTCGGCCTAAAGCGCAGTTGGCTGCACGTATGGAAATTCATGTGGGAACGCATCGTCATCTGGAAAGCCAACCGTTTCAAGAAGAATGATCTCTTCGCCGTAGATATCGCCAATACCGGTACGGACATCACTTCGCTTCCCGAATTTCAACAGGCAGATGTCATCCATCTGCACTGGATCAACCAAGGGATGCTGTCACTCAACACCATCCGCAAGATTCTGACTTCCGGCAAACCTGTAGTATGGACCATGCACGATATGTGGCCCTGCACCGGCATCTGCCATTATGCACGCGAATGCAGAAACTACGAACAGGAATGTCACCACTGCCCTTACATCTACGGAGGAGGAGGCAAGAAGGACTTATCTACCCGAATCTTCCGGAAGAAGAAAGAGATTTATAGTCAGGCGTCCATCACGTTTGTAGGCTGTAGCCGCTGGCTGGCGGAGAAAGCCAAAGTCAGCGGACTGCTCACCGGACAAACGGTTATCAGTATCCCGAACGCCATCAACACGAATCTGTTCAAGCCTCACAATAAGCAGGAAGCCCGCAGAAAATGCAGGCTGCCGCAGGAAGGGAAGCTGATTCTTTTCGGTTCTGTCAAGATAACAGACAAGCGAAAGGGTATCGACTATCTGATTGAAGCCTGCAAACTGCTGGCAGAGAAACATCCGGAATGGAAAGACTCATTGGGCGTGGTTGTTTTCGGCAACCAGTCGCAGCAGTTGCAAGACCTGATTCCTTTCCGCGTCTATCCGCTTCCTTATATTAAGAATGAGCATGAGTTGGTGGATATATACAATGCCGTAGACCTCTTCGCTATCCCTTCTCTCGAAGAGAATCTGCCGAATATGGTGATGGAAGCGATGTCCTGCGGTGTGCCCTGCGTCGGTTTCAACACCGGAGGCATACCGGAAATGATCGATCATCTGCACAACGGATACGTAGCTCAGCGCAAGTCTTCCGAAGATCTGGCCAACGGCATCCATTGGGTACTGACGGAACCCGAATATGCGGAACTTTCCGCACAAGCCTGCCGCAAAGCCATAGGCAACTATTCGGAAAGTATCATAGCGAAGAAGTACACGGACGTTTACAACAAAATAACAGGGAAATATGCATAGTGTCCATCCTACTCCCAAGTTCTCGATTATCACGGTGACCTACAATGCCGAGAAAGTACTGGAAGATACCATCCAAAGTGTTATCTCGCAGACTTACCACCACGTAGAATACATCATTGTGGACGGAGCCTCCAAAGACGGTACTCTCTCTATCATCGACAGATACCGCTCACGGATAACTACCGTCGTCAGCGAACCGGACAAAGGATTGTACGATGCCATGAACAAGGCGATCTCCCTTGCCAGCGGCGACTATCTCTGTTTCCTGAATGCGGGCGACTGCTTTCACGAAGACGACACCTTGCAGCAAATGGTGCACAGCATTCATGGGAGTGTTCTCCCCGACGTCATCTACGGGGAAACTGCGATTGTTGACAAAGACAGGCACTTTCTGCATATGCGCCGCCTTTCCACGCCCGAAAAGCTGGACTGGAGGAGTTTCAAACAGGGAATGTTAGTCTGCCATCAGGCTTTCTTTGCCAGACATACGCTGGTGGAACCTTATGACTTAAACTACCGGTACTCCGCTGATTTCGACTGGTGCATCCGCATCATGAAAAAGGCGCGTACCCTGCACAATACGCACCTGACAATCATCGACTATCTGGATGAAGGAATGACTACTCAGAACCGAAAGGCTTCTCTTAAGGAACGGTTCCGCATTATGACAAAACATTATGGATGGATAAGCACCGCAGCACATCATGCTTGGTTTGTACTGCGGTTGATTATCAAGCCGGGACAATAAACAGTATATTTCAGACTGACTGACCCAGCCAGTCTGAAACTATAAAATATAGAATTATATCTAATTCACCTCATAAAGCATTACCTGATCCAGTATCACTCCCTCATCCAATGCCTTGATGACCAGTTGATGTGATTTCTTGCCCGAAACGGGAAGTACAATTTTCCGGATTGCCTGATTACGGAGCACGTTCTCTTTCCATTCCTCGCTGCGTCCCTTCGTTTCGTACGCTATCACTTCAGGCTCGGCACCATCCAGAGAAACCGAGAAACGCAACTTATCGCCATGCACCGGATGATTGGGAAGTAACCGGATATCCACCTCTACCGAGTCCGTTTTCAGATTACCGAAAGAGAAAGTCAGCGCATCGCCTTTTCTTATCTCTGCGGCTTTGCCTTCATATCCCAAACCTTCGCAGACAATAGCGTTTCCCTTCTTTGCCTCCGCCCCGTTCCATTGACAGGCTGCTTTACGGTCTGCTGTCATCGGAGCAGTAGCCGCCTTTCTTTCCACACGGTTGAATACAGGGAGCTTGCGGGGTTTGAAGTCCATCATGCGATTCCATTTCCCATTCTCCAATGAGTTATAGTGTTGAGTCAGTGCAGCAATGCTGTCGTAAGCGGCATCACTCTTTTCCCAGTCTTCCTTATCGTGGCGTGCCAATTGGGCGTATAACAGTTTGCGATTCATTTGTGTCGCAGCCTGTACGGGATATTTCACCAGTTCGAAGTAAGCGCTCTGTCTGTCGGCGGGTACTTTAGAAGCAGCTTTCTCTACTGTTTCCGAAAGTTCGCTGTAAGCATTCAGACGTTCGTTTATCTCTCTTTCGCTCCACGGTAAGTCTTTGACTACCCGATAGACCGGATTCTTTTCTTCCTCCCGTGTATTTCCCATAAATTCGGGTTTGCGGATATGTGCCAAGCGATAATGTTCCTGCATAACGGGGAGGATGGTCTTTGCACAGGAGGTTCCCAGTTCCCGTTCCAGCCAATGTTTCAGATGTGCGGTTACTCCTTCGGAAGATACCTTATCCAGATTCCATGCCATATCCATGAACAGTTCTATCTGATACTCGGCAGGTTTGATGTCTCCGACGTTCAGTATCCACATTTTCTGTATTCCCTGATCGTAAGCCTGCTTCATCTGTTGATAAATGAGCGATGGACTCATGGTGCTCAACCATAAATGATCGTGCGGGCGTCCCCAGTAGGAAACATGATAATAGACTCCGTTGCCGCCTTTACGGGCACGCTCTTCGGCAGTGGGGAAATGACGGATATAGCCGTAGTTATCATCACACCACATCAAGGTCACGTCTTCGGGCACTTGCAGTCCCGCATGATAAATATCGAGCACTTCCTTATAAGGAATAAAGACCTGCGGCACTTGTGTTACGTCTTTATTCACGTACTTTTCGAGCAAGCCGCGCTGGTCAACAAATACCCGGTTCAGGACGGCTTTCTGTTCTTCTACCGTCTTGGCTCCCTGCATCTTTCCATCGTGAACGCCACGCATACCCAGCGTGTAAAGTATCTCTTGTCCGGCAACTTCTTTCACACGATTTTCCCAAAACTGATAAACGGCCGGACTGTTATTCACGTAATCGTATGCTCCTTTTCCACGTATTTTCCATTCTCCGGCAGCATTGCACGCCATTGGTTCGCAGTGGGAAGCTCCCATAAAGATGCCATACTTTTTCGCTGCTTCCCGATTGCCCTTCGTCAGAAAGAAAGGCAAGGTACACTCATGCATAGCAGGCCAGTAGGTATTGGCCCGCAAACGAAGCAGCAACTCAAAAATACGTTCGTTGGTACGCGGCCCGATTTCTCCTTTCACATCCGACGGTTCGTAAGTCTTGTTACTCCAAGGCATCAGTCCCCAATCTTCATCATTAATAAAGATGCCCCGATACTCCACAGAAGGAGACTGCAACTCTCTAAACTTGCCCGAAAGACGAAATGTCTCTTTCTTCTCCGGAGTCACATCTGCCCACCATTCCCAAGGGGAAACGCCCAGCAGACGGGATATTTCAAGTATGCCGTAGGCTGTACCGTGACTGTCGCTGCCGGCTACTACTAGCTTTCCATCTTCTGAGACGGCGAGCATGAAAGCCTGCTTTTTGTTTTTTAATGCGGAAATATCGATGCCTGCCTGCTCAATCAGCTTGCTCTGTCCGATCGTTCCTACTATGATGTTTCCGGTGTTTGTGTCTATATGGGCAGTTGCCGACAATACAGTCTGAAGGTCACGGGACAACAAGTCCAGCGAAGTACGCACCACCGGTGCTTCCGAACCGCTGCAAGCTATCGCAACCGGCTGACCGGACTGCAAAACAAAATCTTTTTGTTTACCCTGAACGGACACGATCACTGCTACCCAAGCAAGGAAAGAAAATAAAATTCTATTTCTCATAAATATTACAGTTTTACAATATCAGTAATGGTCACAAAGCAATCGTCGCTGCCATAGATTCTCTTCGTTTTATCAGTCCATGTGGGGCTGATGCCCGTAACTTCAATCACCAGCGTATATTCCCCTTCAGCCAATTGGGGAGTCTTAAAACGCGTTGCATGATCATTCGCCTTACTATAGAAATCGACCAGTGAAGAATATATTTTCTCCCCTTTCTTATCAAGGATATTCATACGCGCATATCCGCTATGACAGTTCGTTTCGCCCATAACAGCCACACAAGAGCCAGTGAAAGGAATGCTCAGCGTACTTCCTTTTACATTGGAAGATATTCTTCCTTCCTCCACTTTCCAGTCAGCTTCTTTACTGAACGTTATCTTCTTTAAATCGACGGTTTTTCCTTTGCGCAGAGGATTTACGGGTTTCAACTTATCAACGTCCCAGGAAGGCCAGTATTCCGGAATAGAAAGCTTTGTTCCATCCACCTGCATAGGCATCCACACATAGGTGGCAGCCGAAGCCTGATGCGGATAAGACCAGCGATCGCCCATAAACATAGGAATCGTATCTTCGCCACACTTTAAAGGAAACACAAAAGTGGTCTGTGAATTATAGGTCAGGCTTCCTTCGGGAGCAAACAAACCTTGTCTGGTCCACGGGCCTTTGACGGAAGGGGCAGTAAAGTAGAAATTATCATTCTTCTCCCAACTGGTCAGATTGGAGAACAAGAAGAAATACGTGCCGTCCTTTTTAAACATTGCCGGAGACTCTCCGTGAGAACCACCTACTCCCGATACCACTTTTTCCTCTGCCGTACGGTAGTCCTTACTCAAACGATAGACAATTCCTCCGTGCAACAGCAGATATCCAGTACCGTCCGCGTCCTGATAAGTCCCCATATCCCAGCGGCGAATAGGCTTACCTTCATACAACAGAGGTCCGTGAAGTTTATATTCACCTGCTATAGTGCTACAGGTAGCATAACCGATATGGGGATCTTTATAGTTCATATCGTCTGCATGCATATACATCACATACTCGCCGGTAGAAGGGCATTTCATGACTTTCACACGCTCGCCTACACGATCAGGGCCAAGAATTCCGCTTGACTGCATCGGCAGTACAACACGTTCGAACTTCCAGTTCACCAAATCATCAGATGAATAACAACTGAAACCCGGAAAAGCATTGCTCTTGTCCGACTTATATTCCCCGAAAAGATAATATCTGCCATTCTCTTCCACAATGCAGGCACCGTGGGCATTGACTATCTCTCCCCTGTCGTCAAACCAGGGAATTCCGTTATTTACTACTTTTTCCGTTTTCCGGGCCATGCCCGTTCCGTAAGATACCCACAAAAGGGCAAACAATAACATCCAGTATTTCATGATATTCTTCTATAAATGCTTATAAAAAGTATAAGGCACAATTAAATTACAAATTTACGATTAACTATCTATATTCCTATGGAGAATAGTACAACAAGCATGGAATATTGTACTATTTTTCTTCAAAACAACATCCCGCAGAACAGCCACGCACTTTCCATCTCCGTCGTGCATATCATGCAGCATCTTTCATCATTGATAAAAATAAGAATATTTAATGCACAAAAATAGGGAGAAGAACGCAATGAGACGGGAGGTAAATCGGGCAGATATAGGGGGTAAATCGGGCAATAAAGTAAAAGATTGTCATGTTACGATAATTCGCAGTCTGCTAAGTCAAATAAAAGAGAACTCTCTACGGGTTCTTCTGACATATAGAAAACTTTTTACCATCAATACTAAAATCGCAGTTGAGTTTATAATAAATAGTTGCATCGTTTATTATAAACGGTCTCCCCATTTATTATAAACTCCAATACACCTTTTAAGCACGTATTTCTTGATTTTATGCAACAAAAAAGGCTGCAAACCGTATAAAAAGTTGCAGCCTCAAGCTTATCACCGGTTCACATAGATGCTGATTTGCATATGATTCCCTTTGTGTTTTGTTATAATGTTACACTATTTTTTTCGGTTCGGTTAAGATGATTGATAAGGTGCATTTCGTTTCATTTTTTAATGGGTTGTTACTTTATTGCCTGTATGACTCCTGCAAATATACAACAAAAAAATGCCTTTGTCAAGTCCTGCGGATATTTGAATAATTAAAAAGCGACAGGCAGTGCAAGTAACTGATACATCAAAGTGCGTGCCATACGCTCCTGCCCTTTGGTGTCGG
>OGHU01001757.1_pt1 | contig 12083 bp, 8 predicted proteins | sample 1571521 | NCBI WGS metagenome assembly OGHU01 (sample SAMEA2581963, study PRJEB24529) | metagenome | biome: Human gut stool | place: China | collected 2011 | reverse complement strand
TGGAAGCGTTCCGCAGAGGACAGGAACTGTCCTACTACCACAGGGACGAACAGCTAAGTACGACGTTTATTACCGGCGGACATGGAGATGTTCTGAACAGCTATCAGTATGATGCCTTTGGCATACCCCTTGATACCACAGAGCAGTTGAATAACCGCATCCGATACACAGGGCAACAGTATGATGATGTAACGGGACAGTATTATTTACGGGCGAGGTATTATAATCCGGTTGCCGGGCGTTTCATGCAGGAAGACGTCTATCAGGGGGATGGACTGAATCTGTATGCGTACTGCGGGAATAACCCGGTGGTGTATGATGATCCGAGTGGGTATGAAAGGAAAGCTTGTCCTCCGCAGGGGAAAATTAGTGAAAGTGTTGATGAGAGTGATATAAATTCTATAGATGATATAGCATTAAAGCATTCATCGGTAGGCGATTTTACATATAACCCTAAAACAGGTCAAATATCTAGGATGAAAGGTGGAGGACATGGTCAATCTAATATCAATTTTTTAGAAGAGAATGGAATTGAGTATAATATTGTTAAGGAATATGATAATGGAGTTAGAGTAGGAAATGTTCCCAAACATAAGACACCTTCAAAAAGAACAGGAACAGGACAAGCATGGTTTCCTAAAAATTGGTCAGATAGTAAGATTAAAGAGGCAGGAAATTATGTTACTAATTTACCGGATAATAAGAACTTGCCAGATGGTGTTATTGGATATGGAGAATATGATGGAGTAAGAGTAGGAATTATAAAAACAGATGGAAAGATAGGGACTATTTTTCCAGATGCAGATTTACAACCATAAAGGAGAAATATATATGTTAAAAAAAGTAAAAGAAATATTAGACAAGAGGTCGAAAATAAATGACGAAGATGATTATAGAATTGAAAAGTGTAGAGATGAATTAATAGATGCATTAAGTCAAGATGAATTGCTTACTATTGATATACTTAATCAATTAAATGAGAAAGAGATTTTGTATACAAGTGAAGTGTTTGAGGAAATTGCATATAATTTGCAAAGTGTTAACTATATTAATTGTTTGAAATATATAGAAAAAAAATATCCTTCTTTAGATATAAAAGATGCTATTGAAGTGGCAACGGAATTTATTTAATTAGGGTTATACTTTAGGATTCAAAAAAACTCTTAAATCTGTTATAGAAATTATTGCTGAAAAAAATTAATATTAATGTGATTCAAGTATGATACAAGTCCGTAGCAAATGATGGAATTCCAAGAACAGGTGGTGCGTGGCAAGTTGTTACTGATGGCGGAAAATATAGTAATGCAATAAGGAGATAGCCTATGAAAAAGGAATTAGAATTATTATGTAATTATCTTAAAAAAATGGATATGAAGATGATTCAAAAAGAGTAGAAGAGATTATGCATGATATTACGAAAGCGGATTCAGAAAATGCAAAAAACGTCTAATAGCAATGTGTAATCCAAGAACCTTCTGGATTTTATCAGGATGCAAATGGCAGATGGCACAGACCGAATGGACAGTTTGCATCAAATACAGAGGTAGGAATAGCAAATAATTCAGAGCATTATTTGCATAGATCATATATTAGACAAAGTACTATTGATGCAGTAAATTCAAATACTAAAGTTAATTATAAGACAGGTCAGATATATGACGAAATAAGTAGGAAATGGTCAATCCTAGCAATGTCGAATTGGGACATACTACAGGTAATGAATATTGGTATTGGAGAAATTGGGCAGAATCACAGGGAATGACTCAATCACAATTTAATGAATTTATGAACAATCCAGATTTTTATAGATGGCAGGATATTACTAGTAATAGAAGTCATATATACGAAGATCCACATTAATAACTATGAAGGAGAAAATGAAAATGACAGACAGATTTAACAGAGATGAAATGTTTTATCGATTAGCTCATCTTAATGTAGGGATAGAAAAAAAGGAAGAAGTTTTAAAGGACTTAAAAAAAGTTTCAAATCCAAATTTTCAAGATTCCCAAGGGACATCGTATCTCCATATGGCGTGTCAAGTGCATTCTGTCGAGGCGATTTCTATTTTGCTAGATTTAGGTGCAGACGCAAATATTAGTGATAAAAGAGGTTTTTCGCCTATATTAAGTGCGTTAGGTAGTATAAATGAAAATAATAATATAATCTTTGAAATGATGTTACAACATGGATTGGATTTGGACAAAATAGAGGGGGAGTCAACTCTGAAAGAACAGATAAAATCATTTGACGATGAGGGATTAAATAAAATAATTCAAAAGTATTCTCGAAATTAATTGTTAGGTGATGTGTACAATATAATGTTTATTTATGTCACCACACAAGAACACGATCCATCTAAAAATTAACCATGATTTGGCCATGGAGTAGTTCAATGACTATAGAGCAAAAGTAGTCCTCAGTGTGCGCATAAGAGCATCCAAAACAAAATGTAACAAAATGTAATATTTCATTAACGCTTCTGAAACGTCCATGTTACAATGGCACGCACAAGGGGTGTAAGGGGATGAAAATTTTTCATAATACCTAAACCAAAACGTAACTATTCAGAACCGCAGAGAACAAAAAAGCGGGTGAGACCTATAGTTACTATCAAATTTAAACTTGGATAAACTCAGGAGGAACACAATGGTTAAACACATTATTTTATGGACACTTAAGGATGAGTACACAGAGGCACAGAAGAAAGAAATACGTGCCGGCATAAAGGAAGGCTTAGAGGGACTTAAGGGGCAGATTCCGGGAATGATCGACATTTCAGTGCGTACAGATTATCTTCCGACATCTACCGTAGATGTGATGCTTGATACTACATTTGAAGATGCTAATGCACTTGCAGCATACGCAAAGAATCCTAAGCATGTTGCAGTGGCAGATACCAAGGTGAGACCGTTTACTGCAAATAGGGCATGTATGGATTTCGAGGTGTAATAAGCGGGAAATTGGTGTATTTGACTATAAATCGTTTCTAAAATTAGGTGATATGTCAAAAATGACGAATATTGTCAAATTATCATTGAAATAGTACTATGGTAATGATATAATAATTTTACTGTATAGAACGAAACCTAAATGAGAAAGGGAGAATTACATATGGGTGAGGAAGCTAAAAGCAAAATAATGGAAATGCCACTTCAGCAGAGATTGAAATATGGCTATAAGAAAGTATTGGATATGCTGCTTGTATCGGGAGGCATATCAATTGTTGCAGTTTTATTGGTTTATTTTGGTGCAAAGGCTAATATCTTTGGTGCCGAGTCGGGAACAGTTGCTACATTTTTCCTGGTTATAGGACTGGCCAATGTAATAATAGTTGGAATTGTAGCCACAATGATTGCGAAAAAAATCAGTGATCAGGTTATTGATTCTGTGCTTGAGCCGTTACAGCAGATTGAGGTAGTGGCAGGAGAGCTTGTTAATGGAAATCTTCACAGCAATCTGGAGTATCATTCAGATGATGAGATTGGCAAACTTGCACATGACCTTAGAAAGTCTATCAGGACACTTGGCTCATATATTGATGATATCGACCTGACTATGAGACAGTTTGCTGATGGCAATTTCAACTTCAAGCCACAGGTGGAGTGGAAAGGCGATTTTGTAGGAATTAAGGAATCAATCGTTGCTTTCGAGGAGAGCATGTCAGATACAGTAAGTGGTATTCAGAGAGCTGCCAATGAGGTTTCAAACGGTGCTGGGCAGGTAGCTGCCAGCTCTAGTGACCTTGCGCAGGGCGCAACAGACCAGGCCGCTGTTGTTGAGGAGCTTACAGCAACACTTGCTTCTGTAGCGGATCAGGTAGCTGAGAATGCTGAGCATGCAAAGGAAATCAGCCAGAAGGTTGACGGACTCGGAACTGAGATTATGGATAGCAACGGACAGATGCACGAGATGGTTACATCCATGAATGAAATCAATGAGGCATCTCAGGAAATCGGTAAAATCATCGCAACAATCAATGAGATTGCATCCCAGACAAACCTTCTTGCACTCAATGCTTCTATCGAGGCAGCCAGAGCAGGAGAGGCAGGAAAAGGCTTTGCAGTTGTTGCAGACCAGGTTACTGTACTTGCTGAGCAGAGTGCAAATGCTGCTAAGGAGTCAGCAGCTCTTATTGAGTCTTCAGTCAAGGCTGTTGAAAAAGGAATGGTTATTGCAGGCAAGACAGCATCGCAGCTTGAGGAGGTTGCAGGCAATTCCAAGACTATCACAGATGAGGTTAATGGAATCGCAGAGACACTTGAGACACAGACAGATGCTATCAAGCAGATTAATAATGGTGTAGAGCAGATTAATGATGTAGTTCAGACTAACTCAGCTTCTTCACAGGAGTGCGCAGCTGCAAGTCAGGAGATGAGCAGTGAGGCAGAGAGCTTAAATGAGCTTATCCGTCATCTGAGAGTTGCTGAGCAGTAAGTATATTATATTGAATAGAATTATTGATGGTCACAATCAGGAGTGATTTGATGGTAACCGGATGTTACTGTTAAGACTGAGGTGTGAAGCAGCAATATTAATATCCCCACGTTTATTTCCATGTATATGGCGAAAAACGTGGGGATATGTTATTATATGAGTATGACATTAAAAGATAGAATACCAAAAGAATTTTATAGCTTATTCCGCACGAAAAATATGGATGCATACATGCAGATAGTTGTTGCGTTATATGAGGAGAATAACGAGGTCTATGCATCACTGGGACTGACACGTGAGGAGTGTCAGATAATCATAGCGGATACCATATCAAAAACAGGCATTGTATGGCAGACTGATTATAATGAAGATGAGAGTGATAAAGATAGTGGCAGCATGGATAATCATGATGATTATAATCCTGATTCCGAAATTGATGTTATATATGACCAGGCCACTTTCGCATACACCCTGACACCATCAGCTATATTGGGCAGGCTTATAAACTGGGGCTGGATCAGGAGTGATTTTGATGAAAAGCTCAACACATATGTGATTGCATTTCCTCAGTACAGCCAGATGTATGCTGAGCTGTTTAAAAAGCTGCTTGTGGATGATGACAGCAGGGAGCGCGAGAGCATTTTGGCTGTTTACAGTGCGCTTTTTACATATTTTTCAGATCCGGAAAAAAATAATGATATTCTGAAAAATGCGTTGTATACGTCAAAAAATCTTGGTCAGCTTTTATCAAATATGCAGGATGGTATGAGGGCATATTTTGATGAGCTGTCACGTATGAAGGATTTTATAGGTATACAGAAGGTGCTGATTAAGGAAATTAATAACAGTGATAGCAGACGTTATGCCATCCTTACAACCACGGATAGCTTTTATCGTTACAAGGAGGCTGTAAAGGAGCTTATAAGTAAAATCCTTAATCAGAACGATGATAGGAGGGCTGAGCTTGAGGGAATTCTTTCGCAGACTACACCCGGTACGTTTGAGAGAAAACGCTATGAGTACAGCGTGGAGTACTGTGATAAGGCAAGTGAGCTTGTCTATAAGGTGGAGCATGAGTTTGACCTGATTGAGAGAAAGTACAACAAGCTTATTGAGCAGAAGACGATTTTTGCAAAGAGGGCGCTTGCAAGGATACACTATATCCTGCAGGAAGGCGCAGATGACGAGGATAATATAGTAAAGCTCATTAACCTGATAGATAAGAGTGATAAAACAGATGAGATACTTGGGGCTCTTCGAAACAGAATGAAGTTCACCAGACAGTTTTACAATGTAACGGACGACAGTTTTCCGGGAAGAAGAGAGAGAGGAAGAAGTGAGTTTGTTCCGTTTGTTATTGACGATGCTTCGGCAGGCGAAGATGATATGGCAGATTTTGTGCCAAAGCCATTGTATACCAAAAAGGAGCTTCAAAGCTTCAGAGATAAAAATATGCGTGATGGCATGTTTGTGACAGATGAACAAACTGTAGAATCCATGGAGGATCTGGAAAAGCTTCTGTTTTTATGGCAGGAGGAGACCAATGAGCGCATGGGTGAGGATGCGGTGAGTCTGGATGGAGAGATAACAAAGAGTGATGGTGTAAGCTACTCAAGGCTTGTAATATCCAAATCGGACTCTAAACGAGAAGCATAGAAAAGAGAGCAATGTATGTTTGAATATATGGAGAATGTTTCGCCAAATGAGGCAGAAAATATTAGAAAAACTATTCAGGATCTGTTGAGGCAGACCTGTATTTTGCAAATGAAGTGTGACCCCGTTACATTGATTCAAAGAGACAATCCAAGGTATCAGGTGTGTCTTAGAAACAGAGAGTTTATCTCTGATTATCTGGCTGTGCTTGACTGTGAGCTGGTTCATGACCAGCAGGAGCATCTTTTCAGGATAACGGGTGATGGTGTCATGCTCGAGAAGATGACTCTTCTTACTGCAAGGATTGTCATTATAATGAAGATGATATACAGGGATAAAATCATGGGCGAGGGGCTTAATGCGACAACAACGAATCTGGCGGAGATTCGTGAGTATGGCAGAAATACCAATCTGATTACCAGAAAGCTCACTAATCAGGAATGGTCAGACGCTCTTTTGCTTATGAAAACACATCAGATGATTGAACTGCCGGGGGCTATTGCAAACCTGGAGGACAACACACCAATCTATATTTATGGCACAGTAAATATATTCTGCTCAGCCATGGATATAAATGAGCTTGTGCGCATGTACAGTGATGAGGTGGAGCTGATTAAGTATGATAACGAGTCGGCTGCAACACTTGAAGCTGCCGGATTGAATACAGAAGGCAGTTCTGTAAACCATACCCATGAATTTGCCAGGAACAGTGAAATGGAGGAGTTACCAATTGAGTCAGTCTAAGAAGATATTTACCAGAATGTGTCTAAACAACTGGGGCGGAATAAATCACAAGGTTTTGCAATTTAATGAGTATGTCAATTTGTTCAGTGGTAAGAGTGGCTCGGGAAAATCAACCGTCATGGATGCGATTCAGGTAATCCTCTACGGCAGCTTCAGCCCCACCTTCTTGAACAAGGCTGCAGATGATGCAAAAAACAGGAGAAGTGTTCTGAGCTATTTGAGGGGTGAGCAGAAGGACGGCTCCGCAAATCGTGGCGACTGTGATTTTTGTTCGGTCATAGCGCTTGAGATAGAGGATACAGGCAGTCATACGTTTACATGTATAGGAATAGCATTTGAGGTACGAAAAAACGATTCTGAGATTAAGAGATTTGTGTACTTCAGTCATTCGGGCAGGATGCCGGAGCCTTCATATGTGACATCGGACGGCTTTTGCTATTCAAATAATGATATTAAAAAGCTTGTAAATACTCGCTCACAGTCAGCTGACAGACGCGCCAGAGGGGATGTCAACCGTATTTACGCATCGAAGGAGGCATACCTTGGCACATTATATGATGTGATTTTAGGATATATTGACCCGAATCGTTTTATCACAATGGAAAAAAGTGCTATTGCACTCAGAATGACAAATGGAACAGGCCAGTTTATACGTGATTATATGTTTCCAAAGAGTGACTCAGGCACGATAGAGACTATCAGTGAGCAGCTTGATGCATACAGACAAATCAGGGAAAAAATAGAGGATATGCGCAAGCGTATTGAGCTTCTTAAGGAAATAAAGGAGTCAGGGCAGGAACTGGTAAATATCCAGAGCGATATTGTCATGGCAGAGACAATGATCAGGTGCATAGATATCGAGGATATGCGTGCAAAGATTCAGGCAGCTGAGGATGATAAAAAGCGTATCGAAGAAGAACAGGACAGGCTTTCAGAAAAAGCAGAGGATATAGCCGGGCAGCAGGCAGATCTGCAGCAGGAGTATATCCAGGTATGTGCGGATTTGAAATCGAGCGACTTAGGAAGCAAAAAGGATCAGCTTAGGGAGCTTGAGAAGAGAAGTCTCATGCTTACCGACAACAGCCGTCAGTGGATTAAAATCACAAACGGACTAAAGGCCTGGGATGAGGATGAGGTCATCACAGATTATGTGAGCAATGCAGTTTTAAACCTCATTGAAGAGATTGTGGATGGCGACGTCACAGAGGCAAAATGTCAGGAACTTCATCTAAAGCTTGAGTCTATAAAGAAGGATATCGAGGATGAGCTCGAGGACAATACTTCGCAGAAAAATGAGATAACAAAAGAGCTTAAAGAGAAAAAACGTCTGGTCGATGATATGAAGAACAACCGCAAGTCGTACAGTGAGAGCCTGCGTTCGGCAAGAGCTGCGCTGCAGAGAGACTTAAGTGATAGATTTGGCGAGCCTGTGAAGGTACAGGTATTTGCGGATATGTTTGACGTAAAGGACGAGGAATGGAAGAATGCCATAGAAGGACGTATGGGCAGGCTCAAGTTCTCACTTATCACAGAGCCGCGTTATGCGCATACTGCTGCTGTTATTTTCAGGGACATGAAGCAGTTTGAGGATGTCGACCTCATCAATTCCAAGGCTATCATGGACAGTGAACCAAAGGCCATGGATGGTTCGCTTTATGAGGCAGTGGATACAAAGGAAAAGTATGTAGATGTCTGCCTGAAAAGATATCTGGGACATATTATAAAGTGCCGGAGTGTTGACGAGCTTGAGCAGGTACGAGATGGAGTTACACCGGACTGCTACTCATACAGCAACTTTATTTTCAGACATCTGAAGAAGCGCGATTATACTACAAATGCCTGCATCGGAGGCAGGGTATCCAAGGCAAGACTTGCCGAGTATGAGGCAGATGTGGAGAGGCTTGAGAAGGACCAGATACAGCTTATGGGTATTATTTCAAGTCTCAAGGCACAGAGGGATTTTGAGTGCTTAAAGGGGGAGCCGGAGTATTTTGTGGGCCTTTCTGAGGCGTCAGATGAGCTTAAAGCAGTTAATTCGCAGAAAAATGAGCTCGAAGAGATTATTAGGACGATGGAGAATGGGCAGTACAAGGAGCTAAAGGAGAAAAAGAGGCTTCTTGAGAAAAACATCGATGCACTTAAGAGTGCTTTTTCACTGAATCAGCAGCAGATAAATGAAAAGATAAGCCAGCATGAGAAAATCACAGGTGCAAATGAACAGCGGAGAGCACAGCTGAAAGATATGTTACAGGGCTATGTTGCCAGGGAGGAGCTTGAGAAGCAGGTGCAGGATATGCTGCAGCATAGCTCAGGAGCATCGGTCAAGAGCAAACAGCGTGAGAAGCTTATTGAGCTGCAAGGCGCAGATGGAAATGGTGGCAGGCAGCAGTCGTGTGTGGAGACGTTGCAGACTGCCCGCTACAGGTATATAAAGGAGTTTCCGTCAGGTCAGTTCAGCGGAGCCGAGAAGTCAAATAAGGCATATGAGGAGCTGCTGGAGAAGTACGAGAAGGATTATGAGCCGGAATATGAGAGTGAGTTTGAGGAGCAGTGCAAGGTGATTTACAAAAGTCTCAGAGAGAATGTCATCGGTACAATCCACGGTGATATCAAGGCTGCAAAGCGCCATGCCTATGAGATAAACAGGCTTCTCAGGGAGACTAATTTCTCAGACAGTACCTATCAGATTAAGATAGAGCCGGCAAAGAACGAAAACGGTCAGTTCTATGATATGCTTATGGCGGAAGAACTGGACAGTAAAAATCCGGATAATGGCGGAATAGCTGGACAGATAAGCTTTGGTGAAGATGATTTTTATAAGAAATATGAGCAGAAAATTAAACTTTTGACAGACAAGTTCATGCCGCCAAGGGATGAGGATGAGCATCTGCGAATGCAGAAGCGCAAGGAAATGGAGCAGTATGCGGATTACCGCAATTATCTGTCATTCAGCATGTATGAGCAGGTAACGGACGAAAACGGCCGTGTCATCAGGGAAAACTTTGTAGATGACATGGCAGGACGTGATTCGGGCGGCGAGGGACAGAACCCTAAGTATGTTGCGCTTCTTGCGGGCTTTGCGATGCTTTATATGCAGCAGAGCAATCGTGATTCAAAGATTAAGCTGGTGCTTTTGGATGAGGCATTTTCCAAGATGGATCAGGAGCGAAGTGCGGTGTGTCTCAAGTATGCAAGGAAGATGGACTTGCAGCTGATTGTCTGTGTACCGGATGAACGTCTGCAGTCGCTTATTCGAAATGTGGACTGTGTCTATGGCTTTAGGCGACATAATAATCAGATTTCTATGATGCATATAGACAAGGGCGATTATCTGAAATTGATGGAGGGATAGATATGGCATATTATATAGCGGAAGGTGCCGTTGTTAAGGGGCAGGTGACAATGGCTGACGGAGCAAGCGTATGGTATAATGCAACTGTAAGAGGTGATTCAGAACCGATAGAAATAGGCAGAAATTCGAATATACAGGACAATGCGGTGGTACATGTGGACTTAAGCCACAGTGTCAGAATAGGTGACAATGTGACAATAGGGCACAGCGCAATTGTTCATGGGTGTACTATAGGTGATAATACACTCATCGGCATGGGCGCCATCGTGTTAAATGGAGCAAGGATTGGTAAAAACTGCATAATAGGTGCGGGCGCCCTTGTCACCCAGGGCACAGATATTCCTGACGGAAGCCTCGCATTTGGTTCTCCGGCAAAGGTGGTCAGGGCACTGACCGCTGATGAGATAGAGGAGAATCATCGCAATGCCATGCATTATGTGGAGATTGCGAGGGAGTCGCTGATTTAATATTGGATGGATTATTTACATAAACTTTGCAAATGGGTGGTAGCGGATTTTACATAAAAAAAATAAAATCGTAATCTGGGACATACAAAACAGGGAAGGTATAATTTATGAAATCAAAAGAAGACAATACACAAAAGAAAACCAAAAAACTCTCATCAAAGGAGCTCTCATGGGTATTATATGATGTGGGAAATTCCGCATACACACTGCTTGCGTGTGCGCTTATACCGATATGGTACAAAAGCCTTGCTGTTGGAGATGGTGCAGGGCAGATTTCATCTGACAGGGCAACCGCGTATTATGCGGTGGCAATAGCTGTGATGACAGTTGTATCAGCACTTATCGGGCCTGTCTGTGGTGCGATAGCAGACCATATGCGCATCAAAAAGGCTATTTTTTCAACGACCGTAGTTGTAGGAGTGTCGGCATACTTAACGGTTTTACACCTACATGGGTGCTGTTTCTTGTTATCTATGTGCTTACAAAGATATTTTACAATGCATCGCTGGTGTTTTATGACTCGATGCTTGTCGATGTGACGACAAAGGATAGAATGGACGAGGTGTCTTCCTACGGCTATGCCTGGGGATATCTGGGCTCGTGTGTGCCGTTTCTCGTTTCACTTGCAGCGTACATCTGTGGACCAGATATGCTTGGATACATATCAAACCGCCTGTCGATGATAATAGGCTTTGCGGTTACGGGAATTTGGTGGTTTGTTGTTACAATTCCATTGTTTAAGAGCTATAAACAGGTGAATTATGTATCGGATGCAGCAGACAAAGATATTCATAAGAATTTTGAAAATGATGTATTTATAAGAGACAATATCAAGGAGAAAAACAAAACAAACAAAAATCCTGGAGTACTAAGACTTATAGCTGACGCATTTGCACAGATTTTTGGAACAATCAAAAAAATAGCTACAAAAGATAAAAAAGTAGGACTGTTTTTGGTTGCTTTTTTCCTTTACATAGATGGTGTAGGTACTATAATAGATAATTGTATAAACATAGGAACTGATTTAAAGCTCGATTCAGTGGGACAGGTAGTGTTTTTGCTTTTTACACAGATAGTGGCATGCATCGGTTCACTTGTTTTTGGAAGACTGTCACAGAAATACAAAACTACAACGCTTTTGTATGTCTGCATTGCGGGATATTTTGCAGTTTGTCTATATGCACTTACACTGCATGATCTGATTGGCTTTGGAATCATGGCATTTGGTGTGGGATGCTTCCAGGGCTCATTGCAGGCGTTGTCACGCTCATATTTTTCAAAGATTATTCCTCCTGAGAACTCGGGAGAGTACTTCGGAATCTATGATATTTTTGCAAAGGGAGCTTCATTTTTAGGCTCGCTTGTCATCGCGTCAGTAAAGCTTGCAGGCGGCACGATAAATGTGGCGGTTGCAACTATGGCAATATTCT
>OGHU01001740.1_pt1 | contig 12186 bp, 10 predicted proteins | sample 1571521 | NCBI WGS metagenome assembly OGHU01 (sample SAMEA2581963, study PRJEB24529) | metagenome | biome: Human gut stool | place: China | collected 2011 | reverse complement strand
ATATTAACAGTAATAATATGTACTATAATAATGTTCAATTTCTGTGGTATTTTAAATAAATATTCTTATGCAGAAAACAAAACAAATAATAATACTACAAATTCAAGTAACTCTACTAAAAGCAATACATCTAGTTCAAATAAAACAACTAATAGCTCTAGTACAAATAGTTCTAATAAAAAATCAAGTAATGCAAATTTAAGTAATTTAGGAATAAGACCAAATGATTTTTCTGGATTTAAAGCAGGGACAACTTCATATGATGTAACAGTTCCAGCAGACACAGATACAATAGAAATATATGCAACTGCACAAGACTCTAATGCAAAAATAAGTGGAACAGGAAGTAAAAAATTAGAAGCAGGAAAAAATACATTTTCAGTTGTAGTAACTGCAGAAGATGGAACGAAAAAAACATATACAATTAATATAACTAAATCAGAAGGAAAAGGAGAAAATACTGAAAGTGTTCAAGAACAATATTCAGGAGACGGTTTAGCAAGTTTAGAAATAGAAAAATTAGAATTATCTCCTAAATTTGATACTACAATACATGAATATACAGTAAAATATATTGGAGAAAAGGATAAATTAGATATAAATGTTACAACTACAGATCCATATTATACAACAGAGATAACTGGAAATGAAGAGTTAAAAGAAGGAGAAAACATAATAAATATATTAGTGTCAGATCCTGACGGAAAAAATGTTGCTACTTATCAAATAACAGTTAATAAAAGTTTAGTAGACGAAAAAGCTTTGGCAGATGAAAAACAAAAAGAGGAACAAAAAAATCAAAAAATAATAATAGGATCAATAATAGGTATAGTAGTTATATTAATAATTATTATTGTCATTGTTGTAAAACGTAGAAGAAATAGACAATGGGAAGAAGAATATACAGTACCATTTTCAGGAATAAATGAAAGCAAAGAAGAAGAAAATTCTATTGACGAAATTGAAGAAAATGAAGATATAGGATTTACTAAAGAACAAGCAAGAGAAAAGTTTTTAAGTAATTATAACAAGAATTATGATGAAGATGAATTAGAGAGTTATGAAGAAATAGAAGAACCAACTAAAAAGAAAAAACATAAGGGAAAAAGATTTAAATAAAATGAATAAAATTGTGTAAATAAAAGAAGTTCCTTAAATTAGGAACTTCTTTTAACAGTTTAGGAAAGGATTAGCAACATCCTCCTCTATTACCACCACAGCAGCAACAAATTAATAATATAAGGATTATAATCCAGCAACAGTCATCACCAAATCCGAATCCACCGCATCCTCTATTTTCTGGCATAGTCTAGACCCCCTTCCGATTAAAGAAATATGTTTTCTTTTGTTGTTTCCTTTGTATGATATATAATATGAGAAATATAAAAATGTGTTACAGAAATAAAAAAATAAAAATACGCTTTAATATTTTTGGAAAATATGATACAATTCAATAAGTCAAAAGGAGAGAAAAAGGATGTCAGAAAAATCAAAAAAAGTAGGAGAAATATTTAGTGATTATAATACAAATTCAAATATAAAATATGCAGAAGTAATAGGATTGAATGTTGTAAAAAAAATAAATACATTAGAAGTAATCCTTTATTTTGATGAATATATAGAAATAAAAGAAATATGGTATTTTGAAAAATTTTTAAGAGAAAGATTTCAATTTCAAAATGTAGATATAAAAATAAAATATCATGATAAAGTAGAAAAAAAATCAATAAAAAATGAATGGAAAAATATCATAGCATATATGGCACATAAATATCCACTAACTAAACCAATGCTATTATTAAAAAGTGATTTAGAAGTAGAAAATCAAGAAATTACAATAAAGATGCATATAAAAGGAGCAGACTTTCTAAAGGCAAAGAAAACAGATAAAGAATTAATAAAAACAACTACTCAAAAGATAAAAAGATTTGAAGAAATGAAAAACGTAATATAAGGAAAAAAAGGGAAAAGGTTAGTAATACTTTTCCCTAAAATTTAGTTTGTAACAAAAATGTAATATTTCTGTAACATAAATTTAATATAAAAAAATGAATATCATCTTGTAGTTTTTTGTTAGTTAATGTATAATTATAGAGAAAAGAGCAAAAAGCAAACACGCGTAAGATAAAGGAGGTAATTTACAATGTCTAAATCTGGCATAGTAAATGTGAGAATGGTTATCACAGAGGAAAAAATATTATCAAATATAGATAAAGTTCAAAAATTGATTAATCCAAAAAGTAAAAAACAAATTATTCAATTAGAAGATGATACTTACTTTAAGGATTTAGTAGAATCAATAAAAACATATTTAATTGAATATCCAAAAAAGAAAAACTTCCCTACAAGTGTGTATAAAGCAGCTTATGGGTTAGTTGAATTTGCTACAAATCAATTTGAAGATAATACAAAGAAAATAGAAGAATTAATTAGACAAAGAGAACAAAATATAGCTTTAGCAGGTCAATTAAAAGGACTTATTGATGCAGTAGTTAATAAAGAAAAGGATTGGAAAGACCAAGTAAAACAAGCTGAAGAAAACTTTTCAGAAGATATAATAGAACCTTTAACTATTGTTGGAAAAGCAAGAAGTACAAAATCACAAAATTATCAAGATGCAATGAAATTATTAAATGCTAGAGTAAATAACTTAGAGTCTAATTTACATATAGAAATTGATATGGAAAGAATTGAAGATAGATCAAAAGCTTTAAGTTATATTGGAATAGAAATAGCTGATGCATTAAAATCAATACCAACACCAGTAGAAGAAGTTGAAAATCAACAAGAAATACAAGAGGTGCAACAAGTTCAAGAAGAACAACAATATATACAAGAAACAACATTTGAAACAAAACCAAGTTTATGGCAAAGATTTAAAAATAGCAAATTTGTAAGAGCAATGAAAGCTATTACAAGAATTAGAATAGTAATTGATGCTCCAAACGCACTTCCAGAAGGAAGAGGAGAAAATAATTAGTAAAGTAAGAAGTTAGCTAAAGCTAGCTTCTTATTTTAATTTGACTTTTTTTGGTATATATAGTATAATAACAATCAGTGTAATAGTATTGATCGGAATTTATTAAAATAGAGTATATATGTAGGAAAGAGAGAATTATAAAGACTGCATATTAAGTAAATAACTCTATTATTTTGTACATAGGAATGAAAAATAGTAAATTAGGTCAAAATTAGTTTAGAGAATAAACTAGTTTTTTTAACATTTTAAAATGAAGGGAGAATATATGATAGAAGAAAATATAAAGAGAAGTAAGAAAGAAGAAGAAAAAAAGACTCAAACAAAAAGAACAAGAACTAGAAAGGAAAACAAAACAGAAAAAAAAGGAACACAACCAACTGAAGAAAAAAGAACAAGAAAACCATATCAAAGAAGAAATACAAATAAAATAATGAAACAAGAAAAAAATGAAAAAAGCAGTAAAGAAAACAATATTTTTAAAAAGCCAAAATTAAAAATAATCCCATTAGGAGGACTTCATGAGATAGGAAAAAATATCACTGTATTTGAATATGAAAATGAGATTATAGTAGTAGATTGTGGATTATCTTTTCCAGATGATGACATGCTTGGAGTTGATTTAGTAATACCAGATATTACCTACTTAGAAAAAAATGTAGATAAAATAAAAGGTTTAGTAATTACTCATGGACATGAAGATCATATTGGAGGGGTTCCATATTTATTAAAGAAAATTAATATACCAATTTATGCTACTAGATTAGCAGCGGGATTAATTAGAAATAAATTAGAAGAACATAAATTACTGAGAAGTACAAAATTAAATGAAGTAATGCAAGGTCAAACTATTAAACTAGGAAAAAACTTTAAAGTTGAATTTATAAGAAGTTCACATAGTATTCCAGATTCTGTAATGTTAGCAATTACTACTCCAGCAGGAACAGTTCTTCATACAGGAGATTTTAAAGTAGATTATACTCCAATTGACGGAAAGTTAATGGATTTTGGAAGAATTGCTGAATTAGGAAACAAAGGAATATTAGCTTTAATGGCAGATAGTACAAATGCAGAAAGAAAAGGATTTACTATGTCAGAAAGTTCTGTAGGAGAAGTTTTTGATAAATTATTTTTACATTGTACAAAAAGAATTGTAGTTGCAACATTTGCGTCAAATGTTCACAGAGTACAACAAATTGTTAATTCAGCTGTTAAATATAATAGAAAAATTGCAGTTTGTGGTAGAAGTATGATAAATATGATAGAAACAGCAAGAAACTTAGGTTATATAGAATGCCCAGAAAATATATTTATTGATATTGATATGATTAATAACTATACAGATGAACAATTAGTTATTATAACAACAGGAAGTCAAGGAGAACCAATGTCAGCATTAACAAGAATGGCAGCAGGTGATCATAGAAAAATAACAATAACACCAAATGATTTAATAATAATATCAGCAACACCAATACCAGGAAATGAAAAATTTGTATCGAAAGTAATAGATGATTTAATGCAAATTGGAGCAGAGGTTGTTTATAGTTCGTTAGAAGATATCCATGTTTCAGGACATGCTTGTCAAGAAGAACAAAAACTAATCTTGGCTTTAGCGAAACCTAAATATTTTATACCTGTACATGGTGAATATAGACAGTTAATTGCTCATAGCGAAACAGCTCAGAGTATGGGAATTGATAAAGATAATATTATTATGTTATCAAATGGTAGAGTTTTAGAAATAAATGAAGATGGTGCAGAATTCACATCTACTGTACCAAGTGGAAGAATATTAGTTGATGGACTTGGAGTTGGAGATGTAGGAAGTATAGTACTAAGAGATAGACAGCATTTATCTCAAGATGGTTTAATTGTTATTGTTTTAACTATGGATTCTTCAACAGGAGAAGTAATAGCAGGACCAGATGTTATTTCAAGAGGTTTTGTTTATGTTAGAGAATCTGAAAATTTAATGGATGATGTAAAATCTGTTGTTAGACATGAAATTAAAAAGTGCGAAGAAAAAGGAATTCGTGATTGGTCTACAATAAAATCAACAACAAGAGAAAATTTAAGAGATTATATATTTGCAAAAACTAAAAGAAACCCAATGATTATACCAATTATAATGGAAGTATAATAAAGTAAGGGAAAAGAATATGAGTGATAAAGAAGTAAGAAATAATAAAATCAAAAGAAGGATATCTATATCTAAAATAATAGAGAGTTATAAAAATGGAATGACATATAAGCAAATAGGAGCAGAATTTGAGGTATCTGAAAATGCTATAAGAAATAGAATAGTAGAATATGAGAAAAAAACAGGTGAAAAAATTAGGAGAACTAGAACATCATCTAAAAATCAAAATATTCCAATAAAAGAGTTATTTATTAAATATGCAACAGGTGAAGATATTGAAGAATTAGCTAATAAATATAATATATCAAAAAGTTTTGTGAAAATGAAAGTAAGAGAATTTGCTGAAAAGAAACAGATATTTATGAAAGCTATAAATGAATTTAGAGAAGAATGCAAGAAAAATAAAAATGTAGTTAATGCATTTAACTTAGGATATAAAATCAGAACTATAGCTATAAGGAATGGTTTGACTGAGGAAGAAGTTCATGAAATACTCGAAGGAAATAAAAAAAGACACATAGAAGATTCTAAAGTTATGAATGAAAAGATGATATATAATTATATTGTGAGATTTGGATATACGAAGGAACAAGTTGAAAAATTTGCAATAGCTAATGGTTTTGATGTTAATAGGAGAATGGTTAAATTAATTAGCAAATATAAAAAAACTATAGATTTAGAAAAAAAGAAAAATTCAAGAAACGAAGAAGAAAGATAAGGAATCAAGCTTTATATACATGAAGCAGTGTTAAAATTAATATAAAAAGGAGAGAATGGTTAATATGGATTATAAAGATTTAGCAAATTTAATATTTCCAAACAGCAAGGAAATTTCATATTATGAAGAAAAATATCCTAGAAGAGATTTAAAAGAGGGTGCAATTGTAACTAGATATGCACCAAGTCCAACAGGATTTATGCATATAGGAGGATTGTATCAAGCTTTAATAGCAAAGAAAGTTGCAAATCAAACAGAAGGAGTATTTTTCTTAAGAATAGAAGATACAGATCAAAAAAGAGAAGTTAAAAATGCTGTAAGTGGAATTGTAAAAAGTCTACAAGAATTTGGAATTGAACCAGATGAAGGTATGATTTCAGAAGAAGAAGAAAAGGGAAATTATGGTCCATACAAACAATCTCAAAGAAAAGAAATTTATCAAGCTTATGCAAAATATTTAATAGAACAAGGAAAAGCGTATCCATGTTTTTGTTCTCCAGAAGAAGGAGAAGAAATTAGAAAAAAACAAGAAGCTGCAAAAGTTAGACCAGGATATTATGGAGTATGGGCAAAATGTAGAAATTATACAGTAGAAGAAATGGCAGAAAAAATAAAAAATGGTGAAAGTTATATTATTCGTTTTAAATCTCCAGGAAGAGAAGATAAAAAAATCAAACATAAAGATGTAATAAAGGGAAATGTAGAATTTCCAGAAAACGATCAAGACATTGTAATTATTAAAGCTGATGGATTACCAACATATCATTTTGCACATGCAATAGATGACCATTTAATGGGAACAACACATGTTATCCGTGGAGATGAATGGCTATCATCTGTACCATTACATTTACAATTGTTCTATGAATTAGGATTTAAAGCACCAAAATTTGCACATATTGCTCCTATTATGAAAAATGATAATGGTAATAAAAGAAAATTAAGTAAGAGAAAAGATCCAGAAGCAGCTGTTAGTTATTATGAAGAAGAAGGAATACCAGAAGAAGCAGTAAAAGAGTATTTATTAAATATAGCGAATTCTAATTTTGAAAATTGGAGAAGAGCTAATAAAGATAAGGACATCTCAGAGTTTGAATTACAATTAAATAAAATGGGAGTAAGCGGAGCTTTATTTGACATGGTAAAATTATTAGATGTTGCAAAAACTGTACCTTGTAACACTACAATTCCTATAATTATTATCCCTAATATTTTTAAACTTAATTTTTTCATAAGTTCCTCCTATTTTTATTTTTGGTATATCTCTTTTTTAATTTTGTACTGTATTTTGTGTTTCATTTGTATTCGAATCTTGTTCTTCTTGTTCTGTTTTTGTTCCTGGTATCAAACCATTAGTAATATATGGCATTGGATCTGTAACAACTCCATTTAGTCTTACTTCAAAATGTGCATGTGGTCCTGTTGAATAACCTGTAGAGCCAACCTTCAATATAGATTCTCCTCTTTTTACAACTTGTCCTACTTGTACTAAAATTTCTGATCCATGTGCATATAATGTAGATACTCCTCCTCCATGATCAATTATAACCATATTTCCATAAGCACTATTATATCCAGCTTTTGTTACAATTCCATCATTCGCTGCAATAAAATTAGCTCCTAAAGGTGCACTAATATCAACACCTGTATGTAATTTATATACTCCAGTAATAGGATGAGTCCTCATTCCATATTTAGAACTTATTCTTGTATATCCTGGAACTGGCCAAGCTAATTCACCACCTATATATTGTGTATCTATACCATCTCTTGCAATAGCAAGTATTTCAGCATTTATTTCAGCAAATCTAGTATTATACTCATCTATTTTTTCTTGAATTGATTTTTCTTGATCTGACAATTTAGAGATATAATTTTCCCTTACTGTTTTTGTATTTTCTAATATTTTTGCTGTTTTTGTTTGATTTACTTTTATATTGCCTAGTTGTTCTCTATCTTTTTCCAATTTATTTTTAGCTAGTTCAATTTCTTCCTTTTTTCCTTGCATATCTTCTAATAACTCTGTATCTTTTGTTGCTAATTCTGTAATTAGGAAATAATTGGATAAAAAGTCTGAAATATTTTTAGAGCTTAAAATAACATCTAAATATTGAGTATCACTTGATTCATAAACTGCAATTAGTCTATTATCTAATAACTCTTTTTGTTTTTTATAATTTTCCTCTGCTTCTTTTAGTTTAGCTTCGACTTCATCCATTGAAGTTTGCAAATCTGCAATTTTAGTGTTTAACTCATCTAATTCTTGTTGTGAAGTAGATATTTTTTCATCCAATTTTTGAACTTGTTGTAAATTTTCTGACAACTCACTTTGTACTCCATCTAGTTGTTCATTTGCGTCATTTAACTGATTTTGTAATTCTTCTCTTTGTGTTTGTAAATCTGTTGCTGTATCTTCTGCGTGTACATATGGAAATACGCAAAAACTACAGATTGCAAAAGCTAAAACAATACATAAAATTTTACGCATGTTTTCTCCTTTATACTTTTAAATATTTTCTCATAGAAATAACACTTCCTAGAGCTCCTATTCCTATTCCTAATAGCATATATACAAATATGATAGAATTAAACATATCTGCAAAACTAATTAGACTCATGTTAATCACTTGCATAAATTGTGAATTTACTAACTGTTCTGCTAAGAAGCTATAAGCCACACCAACAATAACAATAGAAATTATACTTGCAAATATTCCAATAATCATACCTTCAACAATAAATGGCCATCTAATAAATCCATTTGTCGCTCCAACATATTTCATAATTGAAATTTCTTTTCTTCTCGCATGAACTGTAAGTTTTATAGTATTAGCTATAATAAATATAGATATTACTATCAATAACATTAAGATTACTCCTGTTACTATCTTTATTCCATTTGCCAAATTAATCAAAGTTGTTACTGTTTCATCTTTACTTGTTATTTTCTTTACTTGGTCAAAAGTTAAAATTTGATCTTGAACAGTTTTACTTTGGTTTAAATCAGTAAGAGTTACTACATATGAAGCAGTAAATATATTATTTTCTCCTTCGTATCCTTCTAACAAATCTTTTTTATCTCCAAATTTTTCTTTCATCTGATCTAGTGCCTTTTCCTTAGAAACATATTCAATAGTACTAACTCCTTCTATTTTTCTGATTTTCTCTCCTAATTCTTCTATTTGTTCTTGTGTTGCTTCATTTTTGATAAAAACTTGTATTCCTTGTGCCGATTCAATTTCTTTTACAAAGTGATTAATATTTTCTCCAAGTATTAAAAATATTCCAAATATAATCATAGTAGCACACATAATCATAAGTGATGCACCAGTTGATTTTTTATTTTTAAATACGTTACTAAATCCTTCCCCTATTAAATATCCTAATCTGTTATATTTCACAATCATACCCACCTTTTTTATCATCTCTAATTATTTCGCCCTTACGAATATGTATAACTCTTTTTTTCATTTTGTCAACAATATCTTTTGCATGTGTAGCAACTACTACAGTTGTTCCTCTCATGTTAATATCATTTAACAAATTCATAATATCCCATGCAGTTTCTGGGTCTAAGTTTCCTGTAGGTTCATCTGCAATTAACATAGATGGATTGTTTACCAATGCTCTTGCCAAAGCCACTCTTTGTTGTTCTCCTCCAGATAATTCATTTGGGTACATTTTTGCTTTTCCACTTAAACCTACTAATGAAAGTACCATAGGTACTTGCCTTCTTATATGTCTTGGTGTAGCTCTTACAATATACATAGCATATGCAACATTGTCATATACTGTTTTATCTGGTAAAAGCCTAAAATCTTGGAATACTACCCCCATACTTCTTCTTAAATATGGAATTCTATTTGGTTTCAAAAATGTTGTGTCTTTTCCATTAATAATAATATTTCCTGAAGTTGGTTCTTCTTCCTTTAAAATAAGCTTTATTAGTGTTGATTTTCCACTTCCTGAAGAACCTACTAGAAAGGCAAATTCTCCTTTATCTATAACAAAATTAGCGTTTTTTACAGCTTTTGTCCCTGTATCATACGTTTTTGTCACATTTCTAAATTCTATCATTTTTTGTACTCCTTACATTACGTTTTTCTATCTATTTATACATATACTTTTTTATTCTATCTAATAATAACAATAAACTTGTTTTTTTGCAATAGTTTTAAAGTAAAAAATGCTAGAAATTTGTCCCATTGTAAAAGCATTTTTCTACAGTAAGAAAAAGAAGAACCTAATCTTCTTTTTAAAGTTTTAGTCTCTTCTATTTTTATAAACTTTCTTGGTGTACATGTCTTACATCTATTCAAAATTTTTTTACAATATCTTTTGCTGTAATTTCAAAGTATTCCATCAATTCTTCTGCTTTTCCAGATTTTCCAAATGTATCTTTAATTCCCATCCTATCCAATCTTACCGGATATTCTTCTGTTAAAACTTCACTAATTGCACTTCCAAGTCCACCTATTACGCTATGATCCTCTATTGATATTAATTTTTCAGTTTCCTTTGCACATTTTACAATCATCTCTTTATCAATTGGCTTTATTGTATGAATATCAACAACTCTTACTTCAATATTTTGTTTTTTTAGTTCTTCTTGAGCTTTAATAGCTTGTTCTACTGTAACACCTGTCGCAAATATTGTTCCATCAGTACCTTCTCCTATTTGAACAGCTTTACCTATTTCAAATTTCTGATTTTCATTATAAATCTGACTTGTTTTCATTCTTGATAATCGTAAATATACTGGTCCATTTATTTTTGAAATCTCCTTCACTGCCCATTTAGTTTGAATATCATCCGAAGTTGACATTACAATCATATTTGGCAAAGTCCTCATCATTGAAATATCTTCCAACATTTGATGAGTAGCTCCATCTTCTCCTACTGTAATTCCTGCATGAGTTGCACAAATTTTCACATTTAAATTTGGATAACAAATACTATTTCTTATTTGATCATAAGCTCTCCCAGCTGCAAAAACTGCAAATGTGCTTGCATAAGGAATTTTTCCACAAGTTGCAAGTCCTGCAGCAGTTCCCATCATATTAGCTTCTGCTATTCCTATATCAAAAAAACGCTCTGGCAATTCTTTAGCAAATATATTTGTTTTTGTTGCACTTGATAAATCTGCATCTAATACAACCACATCCGCATTTTCTTTTCCGACTTCTAGCAAAGCCTCTCCATAACTTTGACGTGTTGCTTTTTTCTCCTTTTCCATATTTCATTCTCCTTTCAAAAATTTCTTTTTTCTTTATTTTTTCAACATAATTCTACATAATATATGAGACACTTGAGACCTGTCCCCTATGTTTCAAGTTCTTTCATTGCTTGTATATATTGTTCTTCATTTGGTGCTTTGCCATGCCATCCTACTTGATTTTCCATAAATGATATGCCTTTTCCCTTTATTGTTTTTGCAATAATACATGTAGGTTTTTCTTTGATATTTCTTGCAACATCAAATGCTTTAATTATTTCTTCTACATCATGACCATTAATGTTAATTATTTGGAATCCAAAACTTCTAAATTTTTCTTCAATTGGATATGAACTCATAACTTCTTCTATTGTTCCATCTATTTGTAAATTGTTATTATCAACTATTACACATAAATTATCTAATTTATATGTATTTGATGCCATCGCAGCTTCCCATATTTGTCCTTCTTCTATTTCTCCATCTCCTAATATACAATAAACTCTATAGTCCTTTTTATTTAGTTTTCCTGCTATTGCCATTCCATTTGCTACAGATAGTCCTTGTCCTAAAGAACCTGTTGTCATATCTACTCCTGGTACTTTATTCATATCTGGATGTCCTTGTAATCTACTATTAATATTCCTAAATTTTTTTAATTCTTCTTTATCAAAAAATCCTCTATTAGCTAAACAACTATATAATGCTGGTGAACAATGTCCTTTTGATAATATCATTCTATCTCTATCTTCCCATTTTGGATTTTTTTCATCTATGTTTAATTCATTAAAATATAGTACTGTTAAAATATCTGCTATTGAAAGTGAGCCTCCTGGATGTCCTGAATTAGCACTATATACTTGTTCTATTATTCCTTTTCTAATTATTCTAGCCATATTTTTTAATTCTTCTATATCTGTTATTTTCACAAAAATCACTCTCCTTTATTATAAACTTAATATAACACAACTTTGTATTTTTTACTATATTAATAAAAATTTTTTATTTTTTTATACAAAATAGTATTGCAGTTTATATTCTTATAATTCTTAATTAGTGTGGAACTTGGTTACTATAGGTGTATTATATTTTTATAATTTTATCCTTTTCATTACGTTCAAAAAGAAAATCTA
>OGHU01001714.1_pt1 | contig 12324 bp, 16 predicted proteins | sample 1571521 | NCBI WGS metagenome assembly OGHU01 (sample SAMEA2581963, study PRJEB24529) | metagenome | biome: Human gut stool | place: China | collected 2011 | reverse complement strand
GGCAGATGCACTAGACACGGCAGCAGTTTGACTGGCCGCTGCTTCTTCGGCACTGGAAGCAGATTCCTCGGCTTTTGATGCCGAAATACCTGCCTGCTCTTGCGCTGCGCTTATGGCTTTTGCAGTGGCGTCTTTGACTGTCTGGGCTGCTGCTGCGGCCTGTGCTGTGGCAGTTTCCGCCGCGTTTGTGGCTGTTTCCGCACTCTGAACAGCTTCTTCCTGCCGCGCGATAACAGCCTCGCCATACTGCTTCACATACTCAAAGCCCTGTGCAAGGGCTTCCCGTACTTCCACACCGCGTTCTGCATTGCGGACTTCGGAAATTGCTTCGTCAAATGTCTTATCCAATTTATCACCCCTTTGCGGATGCATAGCCCTTCAGCGAGCGGCTCAGGTCATAGGCGTCACTGGCTTTTCGTGCGCTCAGGGCCTGCAAGTCGCTGACGCTGGAGAAATCAATGCCCAGCGTGAATTCTTTTTTGTCCGGCGCGTCCAAAGGCTCCACAATCTTAGAGCACAAAAGCCAGGTGTTCACCCCGTGCGGGTTGGAGTAGATGTGTGTCATCTTGCCAAAGCCAAGGCGGGCGATATTTACACCGGCATCCTTGAGGTCCACAGCCTTTACCGTGATTCCGTCGAGATAACGCAAGTTTTTGGACAGCTCCGCGTTTGCGGCATCCAGAAGCGACTGCGTTGTGTTTTCGGTTCCGTCCTGCACAATGACCCGCGCGATGATGCCAAACAGCTTTTGCGCGGTGGCGTCGTTAGCGGTTGCCGTGATGGTGTTGGTTTTCTCCCACAAAAACCAACCGGATTTCTTTTTTCCGACGGCAATGACGCGGGTGACGATATCCTCTGCTTTGACGTAGCTGCTCAGGTCGAGCAGGTTTGTGCCGAATGCGATGGGCTGCCCGTTTTTCTCCTGCACTTCCCGGACGTAGTCCAGATACCGGGCCCCGTTTTCGTGCCGGACGATCAGATACCCGCCGTATACATCCACAAGCTCATTTTGGATGACATCCCATGTAACGCCAAAATTTCGTCCATCGCCAAAGGTGTACCGTGGCGCAGAATCGTAACGGACAACGGAAGAATCCGGCAAAGCTGCACCGTTGAACAAGACGGCATAGCCGTCTCCCTGCTTTTCGATTTTCCAATTTTTCGAGACCGTGTCTTTGAGATCGTATTCCGTCTCAGGCGGAAGGGATTTTGAGTGCGTGGCGCATGTGATATCCGGCGTAACCGTTCTTTGCGTAGCTTCGTGCGTCTGGCCATCTCCGTCCAAGGGCAGGGCCACATTTACGCTCACGGAAAACAGGCCGTTTCCTGTGCGCCAGATATACCCGTTTATGGAAGAATCTGCATGCTTTTCATTCAGCGTCCAGCTGTACGCGGATGGATCCGGGGCCGTGTCATCATCCGAGTAGCCGGCTTCATATTGGCTTACAAGCTGTACGCCGGACGAGGTATAAAGTCCATATTCATACCTGTAATCGCCGTCACTATCCGGAGTACCCGCCATGTATTCCAGTTTCATCACGCAGTTATGCAGCTCTGGCACCACCACGCTGGTGCTCGGAAATCCAACATTTCCACAGGTAAACGCCTTGTATGCGTCCACCATGCCGGTGTGGTTTTCCAGCAGAAACGAAAGAAATTGCTTGATCGTCACGTCTTTGGCTGTATATGGCGCAACAGAGCTGTCGTTGAGGTAGGCCAGCTCTCCCTCGCAAAAGACTTTTTGACGCAGCATAAAATCCTGCTCATGGCTCATGGGCCTGCCCTCCCAGATGCGCACACCGTCTTGTTCTACGGACACGGTCGTGCGCATTTTTTGCAAAGCTGAGTGGGCCACATTGCCAAGCGGCAGGGTGAATTCCAAGCTGCCGGCCTTGCTCACCTCCCGTGTCAGAGTTGGACTGATGAGCTTTTTTGTGTCCGTGTAGTCTGTTGGGTCGTAAATGCAGGTCTTTGTCTTCCACACGTCAACGCCGGTCTGGACGCCCGCATAAACTTTATAGCTCATAAGCTGCCCCCCAGATATCGGATGCTGATGCTGCAATCCGCAGACGCCGCAAAGATGAGAGTACCTACAACGCCATCCGGCATATGCAAGCCCTCAATGTACTGCCACTCTGTAGACTTTGCAAGGATGCCAACCTCAAGGCCATTGAGAGACACCGCAATGTCGGCAGCGTCCTCGCTGCGCTTGAAGTAGATGCCAGCTGCTCTTGGTGCGCCGGTGACAGTTACGGTGATGTCCTCGTTGGCTTTGAGCTGGATATCCGTATAATCGCGGATGATCGCCGTATCAAATACAAGGTCATCCCACAGCCAGTCATCAGAGCCGTCGTATACACTGCGTTTGAAGGGGTCGCAAGTGCCTGTAATCGTAAACACACAGTATAATGCGTCCTTGCTGACGGACACCTCCCACAGGCCCTCCCAGTAAAAACTGGGGTCATTGTCGAATTTACACTGGAGCCATTTCCCGTGGATGGCGTTTGCGATAGTGCTGTAGAGGTTCTCCCACTGCTTTTTCGGTGCAGTGCACTTGAGTTCTATGGTAATGGTGCGCTTTTTGTAGTGTGGCCTGCCGTCCAAAGAACTGGTCAGGTTGAGCAGGGTATCAGACCCCGGCACCTGCACAAGGTAGTCATCCACCTCCGCGCTGCTGATCTTCGGGCTGCCCACTTTGAGGTACAGACCCCAGTCCGTGAGGGTATGATAATCGCCGATTTTTGCGCCTTGCAATTTTGCCATTACACACCCCTCGCTTTCCTCGTCACGGTCACACCGATGCGCGCGTCAACATTTTGTGCCATTCTGGGCGAAATGACGCCCACCAGCTCGCCGGAATCCATGACCACCTGACCGGTGCCAATGGCAGGCAAATGCTCGTCCAGAAGCTCCTCGATGCGCTCCAGAATGCTGGTCTGCTTGTCTGCGTGGCTGCTCTGTCCAATCACGCGGTACTGCATCGCAGACCGCGTAGAAAACTCGTTCAGGCTGTCGTACACGCCCACATCGTCAAACGGGCTCTTGTAATTATTGACCGGGTCTTTGCTCTTTTTGTTTTTGGCCCACAGCGCAAGCCCGATGCCGCCAGCTGCAGCGCCCGCAGCGCCAACGCCCAGGATCAGGGCAAGGACGGGGTTCGCTGCCACAAAGGACACGATGCCGCCCAGTGCAGAGGTGATGCTGCCTGCCATGCCGGAAAAGCTCTGGACGATGCCGCCTAGTGCTCCGCCCACGCCGCCGGAGCTTGCAAGGCCCTGCACGATCTTAGAGAACGCCTTTACAGACGTAGTAGCACCATCCACTCCGGCAGTAATGCCGTTTGTGAAGATGCTCTGGATAGACCCCAGCGCCTTGCCGATGCCACCGCTGAAGTAGCCCTCATTGACTGCGGTCAGCGCGTCCGCAAGCCACTTAGAGATCACGTCACGCTGATCCTGCGACACTTCGCCCCAGATTAGATTGACAAAATCCAGAGCGAGACCGCCCCAGTCGCCATTTTTGGCGTCACTAAAGGCGCTTTTTACCAGCCCGAAAATTCCCTTATCCAGCTGGCCGGAAGCCTCGCTCAGCTGCTGGTCAATGCGGCTCTGGGTGCCCTTTACGCTCTTGTCGATAAGAGTAGAGGTCTCGTTCACCTTGTCTTGAACGCCGTCGATGTAGGTGATGATCTTCTCGTAGGTCTCCGCGCCGTTCTCGCCGACGCGCTGGCCGGTCTCTGTGACGGTTTTCTTGATATGCTCGCTGCCGTCCGCGTACTTTTCCACCGCCTGTTGCACCTTTGTGGTGATGCCGTCAAAGGTGGTTTCCGAGACGTTGGTAAAGGTGCCCAGCAGCGTTTTTGACATGTCGTCATAGGTCTTTGTGACCTTTGTGACCGTGCCGTTGACTTTGGTCTCGACCTGCTTAAAGGTCGTGGCAACACCGTTCACCATCTCCTTGCCGGTCGTGGTGGTGGTCTCGGTGATGCGGTCTTTGATCTTGCCGGAGCTGTCCTTGACCTTTTCGGCAAGGGTCTGGATGCTGGTGGTCACGGTACCCAGCGCATTCTGCGCGGTGGTGGTAGCCGTGCTGGAGATGGATGAAATGACCGTTTCGGTGGTGGACTTGGAGCCGGATTTTTTTCTGCCGGAAGAGCCGCTGCCTGTGGTGACGATGGAGCTGCCCCCGTTGCCATTGGCTGCCGCCAACTCCGCCTGCCGCTGGGACCAGCTCTTATTGCTGACGCCAACGCCTGCAAGAGCTTGCTGCCGTAAGCGGTCACGGTTGCTTTGGCGGAGGTTTGCGTCTGCATACTCCTCGTATGTGTCGTAATCCGCTGTGGCCGCTTTCCCCAGAAAACGGTTGAGCTTATAGCTCAGCTTGTCCAGCCAGGTGGAGGCACTGGAAGCAAAGCCCTCAAACCAGGATTTGACGGACGAAATCGGACCGCTCAACCCGGTAATTGCGCCCGCAAGACCAATCCAGCCGTCGGTTTTGTAGGCTTCCTGTGCTGCGACGAGCATGTCGTTCAGATTGCCGATTACAACGCCGACGCCGCTGGATAAATCGCCGGTCAGCAATCCCGCCAGCTGCTTTACATTGTCCTGCAGGGTAGACACGCGGCCATTCATGGTCTGGCTCTGGGTGTCCATGCTGTTGTAGTAGCGCCCGCCCTCTTCGGAAGCGGCCTGCAGGGCCTGTGTCAGCAGATCATAACTGATGGTCATGTTCTGCACTTCGGTGGTGGACTTGCCTGTGTAGTCGGCCAGAATGCCGTACACGTCGATACCAGCATAAGCAAACTGCTTGATATCGGCCGTTGTAGCCTTGCCGGTGTTGGCGATCTGCTGCAGGTTCTGGGACATGCGGTTCAGCTCGTCGTTTCCGCCACCTGTCGCAGAGACTGCGTCACCCAGTGCCATGATGGTACTGCGGGCATAGGAAGCGTTCTCGCCTGCAGAGATCAAGTATTGGTTTGCCTTTGTCAGGGACTCGACATCAAACGGGGTTTTTGCCGCGTCTTCCTGGATCTGGCTCATGACCTGCTGGGCGGCTTCCGCGCTGCCCAACATATTGGTAAAGCCGGTGGTGTATTTCTCGATCTGGGCGTTGTACTCGATGCCGGAAGAGATGAACCCCTCTGCGGCACTGAGTGCAGCGGAGCCGAGCTTCGAGAAAACGTTCGCCATGACCGTGCCCTGCGCAATGGCACCGGCCAGAGACTTGCTGGACCCCGATGCGGCATCCCCAAAGCTGTTCATGTACCCTTCTGCCGTCTTCAGCCCCTGCGCCGTGGTATTGAGTTGGGCCTGAGCTTCTTTCAGCTTCTGGGCAAATTCCTTGGTTTTTTCGGAGGTTTCCCCGGTCTCTTTCCGTGATTTCTGATAGGCTGCCGTAAGGTGAATAACCTCACTGTACAGCCGGTTATAATCCTTCATCATGGTGGAGACAGCGGACTTAGTCTGAGACTTTGCCTCTTCCACGCCCTGCCGGTAGGATCTGTCGTCCAGCCCGAGGGTGGCGCTCAATTCAAAAAGTTTCAGGTTCCATCACCCCCGTTCAAGCCATTTTTAATGCGTGCTATCACTTCATCAGCGGACGGCTGGGGCGGCTGTGGGCGGTTTTCCACAAGCCCGGCCACCATGTCGTACCATCGTTCTTCCGCGCCTATAAGGTACGCCAGAGCGTCCGTCATGTACGCCTGATAGCTAAGCGTGATGCGCTCTTGCCGCAAAGTGTTCAGGCAGTGCTGCAAAATGTACGGCCTGCCAAACAGCCGCAGCGCGTCCGGGCTGATGGAAGAAATCAGGCGTCTGTACCCGCCAGCACCAACGGCAGACACCAGAGCAAAAAATCCATTACATCATCGTTGTTCAGCAGCTCTTTCACCGCGCGCATCTTCTTGAACGGGCCGATGTTTTCAACCACCCCATTTTCATCCACGTCCGGCTCATAGAGCAGCGGAAGCAGCTTTGCGGTTGCAGCTGCGTTGTCGAACAGCAAGCTTTTTGCCATAGCCTGAATGTTCTTTTTTGCCTGTTCCTTCTTCTTCTGTTCCAGCTCCTCCGGCGTTTCATCGCCGGTCAAAACCGGCAGAACCTTGCGCAGCTCCATGATCTTGGATTTTTCCAAGACCTCCTCTGCCACATCGGCGATCTGCCAGCAGTGGCGCAGAAACTCTTCATCGGGCAGCTCTGTCAAAAATTTCATGCGGTGTCCTCCTTATGCTGCGGCCTTGGGGCTGTAGTACCACTCCATAGGCACGGTATCACTGCCAAGACGGGGGCAGCCGGTCAGGGTGACCGCAATGTTGCCTTTGCCTTTGTCGGTGGTCTTGAGGGTCAAACCGCCGGTGGAGAGTGCATTCATCAGACGTACAGCCACATAGCCACCGTCAATGGTGTCACCGACCCACCAGATGTCCTTAAAGTCGCCGGTGCTTTCAGTGGGATCCAGCGTCATGCGGGGCGTGACCTTCTTTTCTGCCACATCGGCTGCACCAAGTGCCAGCTTGATAACGTCCGTTGTGGCATTCAGGGCCGTAAAGGCCAGTGTGCAGTCGTAGTCCTCGATCTGCATCAGCTCTGCGGTGTTCTTCTGGGCGTTGTCCACATCCTCGCCCAGATCCGTGAAGTTTGCCTTGCAGGTCGCAGTGATGCCGCCGGTGGTGGCAGTGATGATGTCTGCATCCTGGATTTCGGTCGTGCCGGACGGGTCAAACTTGTTGACCACGATTCCAGCATTGAACTGCATGGACTTGAACGCTTCCTGCGAAATTTTGGAAAATTTTCTTGCCATATTGCTCCTTACTCGCAAAATTGCGTGATTTCAAAATTGAGATATTCGCACAGATACCATTCAGGCGGGTTGTCGAGGGGCTGTGCCCACGGGGTGCCTTTTTGCAAAAGAATAGCGCCGCCCTCGCATTTGATGGTCAAGCCATTTGCGAGGGCCGCGCTGATCGTATCTTCGGTTTGCAGGATGGGGGCCCTGCCGCCCTTGCTTGGGTACCACAGCCGGGCGTGGAAGGATGATGTTTCGTTCCACCCGCCGGGGATGGTGGGCTTGTAGGTCAGATAGGGCAGTGAAGCGGCAGGAGGGATGTTATCTTCCAGATAGCCCGGGATTCCAAAGCCGTTGAAAAACGTGTTCAGTGCCCGGTTGATGCTCTCAGACGGGCCCATCACGGCAGCACCGCCTTTTTGCACTTGACGGCTCGCAGTCCCATGCCGGATTCCGGCGGGGCTTTGCCCTCATCTGCCGTGCTGGTGATCTGGAAGGTCTGCCCGCCGTCCACCCGCTTGATGTAGTCCGGGAAGGCCAGCGGAACACCGGTGCCAACAAGCAGCGTGTAAGTAGATGCCGTGTCGGCCTGCTCTGCCACCTGAGCTTCCACGGTGGTGTCGTGGCGCTCCACGGCTTCAAACTCTGGGCCGTCCGTCCAGCCGGAAACAAAGCCGCCCACACCGTCCGGCTCATAACTGCGGGTCTGAAAGCGGTATTTTTTGGTAAAGCTCTGCATCACGGTGGATGCAGCGAACGGATTGACCATGTCACATCTTCCTCCACTGATTGATCTCGGATTTATAGCGGGTCTTGCCGTCAGCGGGCATCCCGTCCGCGCCTGTAGCCATTGTGCCGGACCACCCGGCAAAGGACTGCGACACATACACGCCGCCGGACGGGAGCGCCTTGTCGTATGCGTCGATTTTTTCAGCCAGCGCCACGAAGTCAGGCGGAACCCGCATGGGCTGCACTGTGCCGGTGAAGGTCTCGGCGGTGAGGTCTCCGTCTCCGGCCATGTGCACGCCATCATTGAAGATGGAGCCGCACACAAGGAAATACTGCCCCGGCACTACCCCGGCGGGCACGGTATCCGGCTCAAAGGCGAACTCCCCAGCAATGGGGTCGTCCGCCCGGTCAAAGAAATTGTGCGTGTAGACGCACAGCTCCGGTACAGTCATGGGGCGTCCTCCTTACAAAGGGGCGATTACTCGCCCGGGGTAATGGTCTCGACAGCGATACCGTCCAGATACTCAGCAAACAGGGTCACGCCCATAATGGCGTAGCTCTCGGAGGTTGCGGTGCTGTAGTTTGCCTGAGTGTGGAAGCCGATGAGGTTGCTTGCCTCGCCTGCGGTCCGGTAGACCAGACCTGCGCGGGCAAACTCGCTATCCGCAGGATCCACATAGTACATGACGATGTTGTCTACCGGGGTGGCAATAACCTTTCCCTTCGCGATCTCACTGTCGGACAGCAGGAAGATGGTGTTGTAGCCCATGAAGTCCTTGATGTACTGGAAGCCGAACTGGTTCTGCACGGTGATATTGGCATTGCCCAGATAGTCGTACACGTCCATCACGTTGACAAAGCCAACAACGCCGGTCACGGTGCGATGCATGGTCTTGAACTTGTTCTCGACCGCGCCCTTGGCATGTGCCAGCGCCATCTGGAAGGTCTTGGGAGTGCCCTTCAGGGTGCCGGTGTTCAGGAACTTGTAGAACTTATCCGTTACCAGAGCGGTCAGGTCGTACAGGAACTCATCATCGGTCTTCTGCACGGCGACATCGTAGCCGTAATTCTGGATTGCCTCAATGGTGACAGACTTGCCGTACTTGTCGATGGTGATCTTGCCGTACTCCTTCTCCTTGACGGTGTACTTGCTGAACGGGATTTCTTCGCCCTCGCCCACGGTGCCGCTCTGCAGGGTGCCCTGTGCATACTTGCTCTTGAGCACGGTGCCAGGCTGCATCCGGATGGGGCGCATGATGCCCAGAATGGTGCGCAGATGGTCCCAGTTGCGCTGGAAACGGGTCACAAAGTCGATTTCACGCGCGGCTACGGTGATATCGGTGGTCATGGTGATACCTTCTTTTGCTGCCATATGTTATTCCTTTCCGCCGCCTGTAAACAGGTCGGCATTTGCAGCAATCGCGGCCTGGCGTTCGCCAGCGTCCTTGATTGCAAAAATTTGGTCTTTGGTCATTTTGGAGCCGGTATTGGTGGGCGGGGTGTGGACCTTCGCGCCGGTGGTGGTGGTAGTGCCTACGAAGTCGCCCCAATCAGCTTTCAGGCTGTCGGTGTGCTTCTTGGCGTCCTTGACTTCGCCCTTTTCGTCCAGTTCCAGTTTGTCGATGTCCTCGCCGGACAGACGCACGACCCGGTCTGCGTACTTGTCCAGCACCCCGGCGGTCTTCAGCAGCTCCCGGAACTTTGCTTCCTTGGCTGCGTGGGTGTCCTTCTGGGTCTGCTGGGCCTTGTAGTCGGTCAGCGCCTTTTCGGCGGCTTCCTTGCCGCCGTTGGCTGCATCGCGGTCCTTTTCGGCTTTGGCGAGGGCTGCGTTCTTCTCATCGAGCTGGTTCTGCAAGGTGTCCGTTTCCTCATGCAGCACGTCCAGAATTTTCTTGAGCTTGCCGCTGGTGTCGGTCGTTTCATCTTCCAGAATCGCCCGGAGAGTCTTTCGTTCGAGTGCCATGTGATAGTCCTTTCTGCCCATGCTCGGGCTGCCATGCTTGGCAATAAGGTTTATTTGCCGGACGTGCTGCCGGTGTGGTGCCGCCAGTAGGATTTGAACCTACAACCTGCCGATTACAAGACGGCGGCTCTTCCAGTTGAGCTATAGCGGCATAAAAAAGCGGCTGACGCTGTGCGCCAACCGCTGAGATATTAGGTTTTACGGTTTGACTTCCACGCTCGGCAAAACGTCAGTGTGGAAATAGAGTTTATAGTGGTACGGGTCGGTATGGGTGCCGGTAATGTCCTCCACCACATACATGGTGTAGCTGTTGAGGTAGATGTAATTTTTGCGGTAGGTGTCCGGGCCGATTTTCACAGTGCAGACCAACTCGTTGTCCGAGTTGTTGGAAATGGACATATAGCCCTCGGCTTCCATGATGACCTTATCCGTGCGGGCGTTGTAGACGGTGATCTTGCGCTCGCTCTCGAAATAGTCTGCCTGCTTTGAGATGTTGGCGTTCGCCTTGTCAGCCTCAGAGCATCCGCACAGAAGCAACACAGCCAAAAGCGTGATTGCTGCAAAAATCTTTCTCATAGTCATTCTCCCTTCTCTGCTTCTTCCACGGCGATCTGCCGCAGCTCGTCAATGTGATCTTCCACCGCCGGGCGCAGGAACGGGCGGGCTTTCATGCCCCGGGTAAAGTGCCACTTGCCGTTAAAGTCCTTCCAGACCCACGGCGTTTTTCGTCCGTTGCCCTTCTCGGCAAAGACGCCCGTGCCCAGCTCCACATACACGCTGTAAAACAGATTGCTGCCGATGGTCACGGTCTTTTTTGCGAGGTCGAGGGCGTAGGTCAGGCTCTGCTTGAGCGCACCGCCCACATAGCACTTCGTCTCCCTGTTTTTCTATGTGCCAGTAGGCACAAGCAGCTGGGCGTAGTCCTGCACCTTCATGCCCCAGATGGTAAGCACCCGCTCCGCCCATGAATCCAGCGCCTCATGCAGCTGCGGGGTGTTGTCGGTGAATTTGATGTCGTAGTTAAAGTTCATGGCTGTTCAAATACTCCACAATGGCACGCTCCCGGGCAGACAGCTCCCATTTTGTAGCCGCAGCCCTCTCAGCCGCAGCCCTCTCAGCCGCAGCACAATCAGCCGCAGCACAATCAGACAGCAGCAGGCCTCCGCCAAATATGGATTTCCTGGTAGAGCGCTGTGCGTCCAGAGAAAAAATTGGGGCACAGTCCTTTTTGCGGACTTTGAAATCCACGCCGTACTTGCTGTATCGTTGAAGCAATGCGGCCGTCACAATGTGGTCTGGGTATGTATACTTTGGGAGTTGTGCCGTTTTCGTTCTCCGCATCCGTTCTGTCTCGTCATTTACAAGTTTCGTCAGCCTTGGTTCGGTCTGCGCCACAGTGTCCCCGCCGTAGCTGGTCACAAAACTTGTTCGGACGATTGCGCCGTTTTCGTACTCAATATCACAGTCGCAAATGATATGGTTCATCCGCATAGTATTTGCCCTTCCAGAAAACGCCGTCAAAGATGGAGCGAATAGGAAGAACGGAATGCCACGATCGAGATAGAATCCGCAAATTTTGGACAGGATTGAAAACGGTGGGTTGTCCAGAACAACAGCACCCTCCGGGTAGTCGAAATTCTCATAATTGCCGCCGGGGTAAAATGGGCGCACAATTTTTGCCGGGTCAATGCCGTACTCCTTGCAGGCCCAGTCCCGGATAACAGCGTACACGCTAGGCGGTGTATAGCAGTCGTCAGTGGTCTTTTTCGGCTTGAACTTCTCCACGAACTCTTCGTAAGTCTCACCTGCTGCCATCGTTAGCTGTCTCCTTTCTCTTTCGCTCTTCCGCCCACCACATCTGTTCTTTCTCTTTGCCGCCCTTGGATTTATACCATTCGGTGTAATCCATGACGGGGGCGGTCTCTTTGGTCACATTGTCCCGCTGCATGGCGTTCTGCCGGGGGTATTTGCCCAGCGCAGAGGACAGCACACAGCGGCAGTGGTAAACCATCTCCGGGGCTGCGTTGGGGTCTCCTGGGCGCTGAATCTCGTATCCCATGACCTTAAACGGCTCGTCAAGCTCTGCTGTCTGCTGGTCAAGCAGGCGGTGCATCTCACGGGTGCGGTAGTCGTGGGTGGAGTTCCACCGCTTTTTGACCTCGATGCCCAAAGCCTGGGCGTTTCGCATCTGCTGCAAAGACCCGGCGTTCTGGGCGCCTGTGAGCGCCGTGATGGCGTTGTTCATGGCCCAGTGAATCTCCGTGTCTGTCATGCCGTTTACGGCCTGCACGGCGATGTCGTGGACGCTCTTGCCCTGCACGATGCCTTGCATGACGTATCGGTTGAACACCCTGGCGTCATAGGTGCGGTTGCTCTCGCTCTTGATGCGCTTGTTTGGCACCAGCTTGGGGTTTTTCTTCAGCAGCAGCTTGACTGCTTCGGTGTTGTACAGGGTCAGCCCAAACGTCACGCCTGCAGCCTGTTCCAGCTCGTAGAAAGCCCAGTTTGCGCCGAAGGAAAAGATATTGTATTGCTCGTCCCGGGCCAGCTTATAGGCCGTCTGCTGGGCTGTGGTGCAGGTCTGGGTGATGCCGTCCAGCTTGTCCCGCATCAAATCAGATTGAAAGACCTGATTTTGCAGCCAGATGCGGTAATCCTCTTCAGTGATTTCGCCTGCATCCAGCTGCGCCCGCTTGCGCTCGTCCAGCGCTCGGTACTTCCCCAGGAACTCGGTGAGCTGCTCGGTCATTTCCCGGCGGGCAGTGCCGTATACGCGGAGGATGCGTCGGCGCAGGCGGTTCAGCTGCCGGGTGGAAATGCGGTCACGGTCAGAAATCATGTTTCATCAC
>OGHU01001707.1_pt1 | contig 12360 bp, 8 predicted proteins | sample 1571521 | NCBI WGS metagenome assembly OGHU01 (sample SAMEA2581963, study PRJEB24529) | metagenome | biome: Human gut stool | place: China | collected 2011 | reverse complement strand
GCATACTCTGCGCGCGCATTCTGGCACGTGCAGAGGAAAAGCAGCTGCCGACGCTGCGCTCGGTCATCAACGCGACCGGCGTGACGCTGCACACGAACCTTGGCCGCGCCTGCCTGAGCGAGCGCGCGGCGAACGCCGCGGCAGAGGCGGCGAGAGATTATTCGACGCTTGAATACGATGTGGAAAACGGCTGCCGCGGCTCGCGCTATCAGCACGTGGAGGCGCTTTTGTGCCGCCTGACGGGTGCGGAGGCGACGATGGCCGTGAACAACAACGCCGCGGCGGTGCTGCTCATCCTGTCCGCGCTCGCGGGCGGGGGAGAGGTCATCGCCTCGCGCGGCGAGCTCGTCGAGATCGGCGGCTCGTTCCGCATTCCGGAGATCGTGACGCAGTGCGGCTGCACGCTGTGCGAGGTCGGCGCGACGAACAAGACGCACCGGCGCGACTATGAAGCCGCCATCGGCGAGCAGACGAGAGCGCTTTTGAAGGTGCATACAAGCAACTACCGCATCGTGGGCTTTACCGAATCCGTACCGCGGGAGGAGCTGGCGGAGATCGCGCATGGGCACGGCCTGCCGCTCATTGAAGACCTCGGCAGCGGGGCGATCGTCGACCTCGAACCGTTTGGCATCCGCGGCGAGCCGACGGTGCAGAGAAGTCTGCACGCTGGTGTGGACGTTGCGTCGTTTTCGGGCGACAAGCTGCTCGGCGGGCCGCAGGCGGGGCTGATCGTCGGCAAAAGGGAGTACATCGAACGGATCAAAAAGCACCCGCTTGCGCGGGCGCTGCGGCTCGACAAGATGACGCTTGCCGCGCTGCACGCGACGCTCAGCGCCTATCTGGATGCCGAGATCGCCGTGCGAGAGATCCCGACGCTCGCGATGCTGTCGGCGAGCGAGGATAAGCTGCACGCCAAGGCGCTGCGGCTGCAAAAGGCGCTCGCGGACACGGGCGTTTCCTCGCAGCTCGTGTGGACGGGCGACGCTGTCGGCGGCGGCAGCGCTCCGACGCAGGAGCTCACCGGCTGGGCCGTCGCGATCGAGCCGGGGAGGCTCAGCGTGGATGAACTGGAAGAGAAGCTGCGCCTTCGCGCCAAGCCCATCGTCGCGCGTATCCACCGCAGGCAATATTTGCTGTGCGTGCGCACGATTCGAGAGGAAGACTTTGCCGAGATCGCCGCGGCGGCTGCGGAGGCCATCCGATGAAGCATGTTATCATCGGCATGGCGGGTCATGTCGACCACGGCAAGACCGAGCTCGTCAAGGCGCTCACGGGCGTGGACACCGACCGGCTGGCCGAGGAGAAAAAGCGCGGCATCACGATCGACCTCGGCTTTGCGCGCCTCGACTTTCCGGACGGGAGCTGTGCGAGCATCGTCGATGTGCCGGGGCACGAGAGGTTCATCAAGAACATGCTCGCCGGCGCGGGCGGTGTCGACCTTGCGATGCTTGTCGTGGCGGCGGACGAGGGCTTCATGCCGCAGACAGTCGAGCATCTGGACATCCTGCAGCTGCTCGGTGTGAAGGACGGACTCATCGTGCTGACAAAGACCGACTTAGTCGACGAGGACTGGCTGAACATGCTCGAAGAGGACGTCAAAAGCCGCGTCAAGGGCACGTTTTTAGAGGATAAGCCGATCCTGCGCACATCTGTTCGCACGGGCGAAGGCATTGAGGCACTGCGCGAAGCACTGCACGACTTGACACTGCATGCGGAGGAAAAGAGCGCGCGCACGCCGTTCCGCCTGCCCATCGACCGCGTGTTTTCCGTCGACGGCTTCGGCACGATCGTCACCGGCACGCTCATCGACGGGCACATCGCCGTCGGCGACGAGGCGCAGCTCATGCCGCTCGGGAATCAGTGCCGCGTGCGCAATTTGCAGGTGCACGGGCGCGACGTGTCGGCGGTGTACGCCGGACAGCGCGCGGCGGTCAACTTAGCGGGCATCAAAAAAGAGAGCATCAGCCGCGGCGATGTGCTGTGCAGGACGGATTCGATGCAGCCGTCGCTGATGCTGGACGTGAAACTGCAAAATCTGCCGGATTCTAAGCGGATCATCGAGAGCGGCTCGCGCCTGCACCTCTACCACGGCGCGGCGGTGCGCCTTGCAAAGGCGGTGCTGCTGGACCGCGACGCGCTGCGTCCGGGCGAGAGCTGCTATGCCCAGCTGCGGCTGAGCGAAGCGCTCGCCGCGCGGCAGGGCGACCGCTTTGTCGTGCGCTTCTACTCGCCGCTCGAGACCGTCGGCGGCGGGGTGATCCTGGACGAGCATCCGTACCGGCACAAGCGAAACGACGCGCGCGTGATCGCCTCGCTCGCCGTGCGCGAGAGCGGATCGGACGAGGCAAAGCTCGTGCAGGCCGTCGGCGAGCGCGGCGCGGATGGCATGACGCTTGCGGACCTTGCCGCGTGCTTCGATGAACCGGAAGAAAAACTGGTGGAAATGCTCGCCGTGCTCTGTGCGCGGGGAAAGCTCGTCGAGATCGCGCCGTCGCGCTATCTTACATCGTCGACGCTGGACAGGCTGTGGACAGACTGTGAGACGATGCTGACAAAGTACCACCGCGAGCATCCGCTGCACGCGGGCATGCGCCTCGCCGAGGCGCGACAGCGGCTTCTGCGCGGCAAAGCACGGGAAAATGCGGACGCGATCCTCGCCTGCTTTGCGCGCGAGGGAAAACTCACGCTGACGGCGGAGTACTGCGCGCTTGCGGACTTTTCCGTGCATCTGACCAAGCGGCAGGGCGCCATCCGGGAAGAGCTGCTGCGCACCTGCCGCGCGGCGGGAATTCTTGGCAAAAAGCAGGACGCGCTCTGTGCGCTGTTCGACAAAAAAGACCGCATGGAGTGCGCGCGCGTGCTTGAGAGTCTTTTATCTACCGGCGAGCTTGTGCTGCTCGCGCCAGAGCTCTGCGTCGAAAAAAGCGTTTTGGATGCGGTCGACGCAAGGGTGAAGGCGTGGTTCGAAACGCACGACACGCTCACGCTGGGAGAATTCCGCGACGCGCTCGGCACCTCGCGCGACCACGCGCTGCTGGTGCTGGAGTATTACGACCGGCGAGGGATTCTTCGCCGCGAGGGTGATGTCCGCAGGCCGGGCGCGCAGTTTGGCGAGATAGAAAAATGAGGCGGCTTTTGTCGCCTCTCACATGGGAGTAGATGGGTGCTGGTGTGCCCCCCGGTCTTCAAAACCGGTGAGAGGGGTGAAGAGCCTCTCGGGTGAGTTCGATTCTCACATGCTCCCGCCAGAGCCTCGCGGCCGTGTGCCGCGGGGCTTTTTGAAAAATGTGGATTTCCCTCTTGACAGAACGGAGGGAAGCTCATATAATACTACTGTTCGCGACGTGAGCCGTACAACTTCATATCCGGGTGTAGCGCAGTTGGTAGCGCGCATGGTTCGGGACCATGAGGCCGTGAGTTCGAATCTCGCCACTCGGACCATGCAGAGTGTCCTTATAGGATCTGAGTATCCTGTAATGGACACTCTGCTTTTTTATTTCCTGAAAAGTTCATACTGCAAGGCGTTCCGGGGCGTAGCTGAGTGCTACGCCTTTTCTCGTTTCCATGATAATGTCGGCCTCCGGGATCTTCCGGCGATCCGGCACATCGAAAGCGCCGATGCAGTTGTAGTAGATCACAACGCGCTGGTTGGTAACGCCGTCCTGCTTTTCAGCGTGGTACACCTCAATAGCGCAGGACGACGAAGATCACGTCGTACTTGTCCTCCGCTTTCAGCTCCGCCGTGACCGGAATGCGGCTGACCGACATGCGGGGCGAAAACTTATCCTTGATCCGAAGGCCGTTTTTTGGGATGCTCTCGCCCCATGCTCCCCGCGTCAGCAGCGTGACGTCCTTTCCCGCGCGGAAGAAATTCCGCGCCAGATTGCAGCCGAGCACGCCCGCGCCGAATACTAAAATTTTCATAGCCAAGTCTCCTTTTATCCTAAAAATACCTGTTTCCTTCGTTCTGCCTCGTCTCGCTATGCTCTCGTTCCGATTTTCTTTCGTTTTGCGACAGTTAGTCATCTCTAACTAAAACATAGTAACTGACAGTGCAAAAGTCAAGATGTCTTTTTACCGCTCTCCGGTGCTTCCTTGCCCTTTTTCATCTTCTCCTTCACTCGATCAACAAATCCCCGCTTCAAAAGGGGCTGCGCATTGTTCATCTGTACTGGCCTGTTTTTGTCACTTCGCCAGATTTGTTTAAAAAATATCTGCTTTCACAAATTTTATCTTGCTTCTTCCGGATATTTTCATATAATGTTGACGATTGAACAGGAGGTACCACCATGTATGTTACCTACAGCAACCTTTTTAAGCTCCTCATCGACAAGGGCTTAAATAAAACGGAATTTGCGCGCGAGGTCGGCATCAGCTCCAACACGCTCGCCAAGCTCTCGAAAAATGAGCTCGTCTCGCTCGAGGTGCTTGTGCGCATCTGCCGCCAGCTCGACTGTTCGCTCGGCGACGTGGTGCAGCTGGCCCCGCCCGAGCCGCCGATCAAAAGCGGCCTTGAGCGCATGAAGAAGCGAAGACCCACCCACGAGAAAGGAGGCAATGCGTACCGCCATGAGTAACGAAACCAAGGAGACCGGCTCCAGCTTTATGGAAAAGCTGTCGACGGTCATTGTCGACAAGCGAAATCTCATCTTTCTGCTCACGATCATTCTGCTCGTATTCTCCGCCTTTTCCCGCAACTGGGTCGAGGTCGAGAGCGACCTGACGTACTACCTGCCGTCTGATTCCGAGACGAAGCAGGCGCTCGACATCATGGACGAGCAGTTCACGACCTATGGCACGGCCGAGGTCATGGTGGCCAACATCACACCAGAGCAGGCCGCCGCGCTCGAGCCCAAGATCAAGGAGATCAAGGGCGTGCAGAGCGTGGACTACGACGAGACCACCGCACATTATAATAACCTCTCCGCCCTCTATTCCATCACCTTTGCCTACAGTGAGGATGACGAGGCCTGCCTCGACTCGCTCGAAGCCGTGAAGGAATACCTGTCCGACTACGATCTATATGTCGACACGGACCTTGGCAACACGCAGCAGGAGACCATTGACCACGAGATCAGCGTCATCATGGTGTATGTCGCCATCGTCATTGTCATCGTGCTGCTCTTCACGTCCGAGACCTACGGCGAGGTGCCGGTGCTCATTCTGACGTTCGTGGTCGCGCTCGTACTGAATCAGGGCACAAACTTCCTGATGGGCAAAATCTCGTTCATTTCAAACTCGGTCACAAGCATCTTGCAGTTGGCGCTGTCCATCGACTACGCCATCATCTTCTGCAACCGATTTAAAGAGGAGCACCGGCTGCTGCCGCTGCGTGAGGCCGTCATCGTCTCGCTGAGCAAGTCGATCCCCGAGATCGGTGCGAGCAGCCTCACGACCATCGGCGGCCTTGTCGCGATGCTCTTCATGCGGTTCAAGCTCGGTCCCGATATGGCGCTTTGCCTCATCAAGTCGATTTTGTTCGCGCTGCTCGCGGCGTTCATCGTGATGCCAGGCCTTCTGATGCTTTTCGGCCCGCTGATCGACCGCACGCAGCACCGCAGCTTCGTGCCGAAGATCCCGTTCGTCGGCAAGCTCGACTATGCCACGCGCTACATCATCCCCATCGTCTTCGTGGTGCTGGCCGTCATCGGCTACCGCCTGTCGTCCGACTGCCCCTACGCCTACGGCTATGGCCTCATCTCCGCCCCCAAGCAGAATGAGACGCAGTTTGCCCAGCAGATGATCGAGGATAACTTCACCTCGAAGAACATGCTGGCGCTCATCGTCCCCACGGGCGACTACGACAAGGAGTCCGCCATTTTGGACGAGCTCGGCCAGTACGACGAGGTCGACTCCACGATGGGTCTTACCAACATCGAAGCACTCGACGGCTACATGCTGGCCGACAAGCTGACGCCGCGCCAGTTCGCCGAGCTCGCGGGTCTTGATTACGAGGCCGCGCAGGTCGTCTACGCCGCCTACGCCGCGCAGCATTCAGAATACGGCAAGCTTGCGGGCAATCTCGCCACCTACAAAGTCCCGCTCATCGACATGTTTCTCTTTGTCTGCGAGCAGGTGGATTCCGGCATCGTGACGCTCAGTGACGACCAGACGCAGATGCTCCAGGATGCCGAGGTCCAGATGAACAGCGCCAAGGCCCAGCTTCAAGGTACGGATTACGACCGCATGCTCATCTACCTCACGCTGCCCGAAAGCAGCGACGAGACCTACGCCTTCACCGACAAAATTCTCGAAATTGCCGAAAAGTATTACCCCGATGAAAACGTCTACCTCGCGGGCGAATCGACGAACGAATACGAATTCGAAAAGTCCTTCGCCGTGGATAACAAGGTCGTCAGCATCGTGTCGGTGCTCGTGGTTATGCTGGTGCTGCTCTTCACGTTCAACTCCGCCGGTATGCCGGTGCTGCTGATCCTCGTGATTCAGGGCTGCATCTGGCTCAACTTCTCGTTCCCGACCATCACGGGCAAGTACATCTTCTTCTTAGGATATCTAATTGTTTCTTCCATCCAGATGGGCGCGAACATCGACTACGCCATCGTCATCGCCAGCCGCTATCAGGAGCTCAAATCCAAAATGCACCACCGCGACGCCATCGTCGAGACGCTGAACTTCGCCTTCCCGACGATCATCACCTCCGGCTCGATCCTCTCGATCTGCGGCTTTTTGATCGGCAGCATGACATCTGAGCCCGTCATCGCGGGCATCGGCGAGAGCCTTGGCCGCGGCACGGTCATCTCCATCATCATGGTCATGTTCGCCCTGCCGCAGATCTTGCTCATCGGCAGCGGCATCGTCGACAAGACCTCGTTCTCCGTCCCGTCCATCACGGAAAAGAAATCGGGTCACGGTAAGGTCTCCGTCAACGGCATGGTGCGCGGCAGCATCAATGGTACGGTGCATGGCATCATGCACGCCACGGTCGAGGGCGACATCGACCTGAATCTGATCTCCGGATCTGCAAATGAGGAGCAAGACGATGAAGAAGACTAATCATTTCTATCGCTTCTGCGCGCTTGCACTCTCGTGCCTGCTGCTCATCTCGCTTCTCCCTGTCACGCAGGTCTTGGCAGACGGGGACGGCGCCATCCATATCAAGAGCGCAGAAGACTTACGATCCCTCGCGCATTCCTGCACGCTCGATTCCTGGTCGCGCGGTAAAACCGTTGTGCTTGACAACGATATCGAGCTGACCGACGATGACGAGCTCCCCATCCCGACGTTCGGCGGCACGTTCAACGGCAACGGCCACACCATCAGCGGCCTTTCCATCACGCAGAGCGTCTCCCCCGCCGGTCTTTTCGGCGTGCTGCAAAAGGACGCCGTCATCAAAAACCTGAATGTTGAGGGCACGGTCACCCCGTCCGGCGACAGCGAAAATATCGGCGGCATCGTGGGTGAAAACCACGGCACGATCGAAAGCTGCACATTCAACGGAAGTGTTTCCGGCAAACGCAGCGTCGGCGGCATCGCGGGCCGCAACCTCGCCACGGGCATCGTGCGCGCGTGCGACGCCTCGGGCGCGATCTTCGGCCAGAGCATGACCGGCGGCATCGTGGGCGAGAACCTCGGTTCCATCGTCTCCTGCCGCGGCCGCGCCTATGTAAACATCGAGAGCACCGACCCCTCCATCGACCTGAGCAATTTGAACCTCGAATTCTCGCTCGACCTCGCCAAGCTCTCCCGCGCCGACACGCTCAACACCGCCACCGACACCGGCGGTATTGCAGGCTATTCCTCCGGCGCGATCGCGTCGAGCACAAACTACGCCGCCGTCGGTTATCAGCACATCGGCTACAATATTGGCGGCGTGGTCGGCCGCAGCAGCGGACAAGTGCTCGCGTGCAGCAATGAAGGCGCGATCTGCGGGCGAAAGGACGTCGGCGGCATCGCCGGCCAGATGGAGCCCTATATCCGCATGGAGATCTCCGACGGTCTGCTGCAGCAGCTCAAAACACAGCTCAACGAGCTCAGCGGTCTTGTCAACACAGCAACCAACCATGCCGAAGGCGGCTCGAATGAGATTGCCTCGCGCCTGAACAGCATGTCCGGCTATGTGGATAACGCCGCCAACGAGCTGAACAACGTCCGGCTGAACGCCAGTATTGACAGCGTCATCACCGGCGACGGCTCCCATTCCTCCGACACTCTGATCGGCGGCGGCAAGGGCGCAGCCGGCGGCATCGACCACGAGCATTCCGACAGCGGTCACAGCACCCCCATCTGGGGCGGCAGTGCCGCAGGCGCGGGCGCGAGCCACGAGGGCAATGCCTCGGGCACCGTCACCGGCTCGACTCAGATTGTCGCTGCACCGGATCTTGGCGGGCTGACCTCGTCGATCAACGGCCTGAGCAGTCAGGTCACAATGCTCAACAACGCCGCCAGCGGCACGGTCGGCACATTGGCAAATGATATTCGTTCGATCAACAACAAGTTCAACGAGCTGACAGGAACGCTGTTTTCCGCCATTTCCTCGCTCAGCGGCGGCACGGGCGACATCATTGTCGACACCTCCGATGTCGACATCGATTCCGTCACGTTCGGTAAAGTCTCTTCCTGCCGCAACAGCGGCGCGGTGTACGGCGATGTGAATACCGGCGGCATCACAGGCTCCATGACCATTGAATACACGCTCGACCCCGAGGACGATGTCACGGGCCATCTTTCGAACATCTACCGCAAGCAGTATGAGTACCGCTCCATCATCCAGAAGTGCGTCAACACCGGCGATGTGGCCGGCAAGCGCAGCTATGTCGGCGGCATCGTCGGCCGCATGGACCTCGGCTATCTGACCGCATGTGAGACGTCGTCCTGCACCATCACGAACGAAAACGGCAGCTACACCGGCGGCATCGCCGGTCTCACCGGCGCAACGGTGCACGGCAGCTTTTCCAAGTGCACGCTCAGCGGCAAGAAGTATGTCGGCGGCATCGTCGGCTCCGGCGTACAGGAAAATGTCGACGGCAGCGGCAGTACCGTGAGCTGGAACTACTCGCTCGTCGATATCACCGACTGCCAGCAGTACCAGGGTGCGATCTCCGGCAGCGACACGGGCACATTTGAGCATAACTACTATGTCTCCGACGATCTCCCCGGCATCAACCGTCAGGGCTACGCCGGACGGGCCGAGCCCATCAGCTATGCAGAGCTTCTCACGCTGCCCGATCTCCCCGAGAGCATGAAGTCCTTCACGCTCACCTTCGTCGCCGACGACAAGACGGTGCTTAGCCGCGCTTTCAACTACGGCGACTCCATCGACGAAAGCGACATCCCCGAGCCGCCCGCCAAGAGCGGCTGTCACGTCCACTGGGACCGCACCGACCTCACGAATCTGCACTTTGACACCGTCGTCACCGCTGTTTACGAGGCCTACACCCCCGGCCTTGCCTCTGAACAGACGCGAGAGAGCGGACAGGCTGTCATCTTGGTCGAGGGCAACTACAACGACGGCGACGCCATCACCGTGACCGCCCAGCCGCTCACGCCCGCGGCGTTCGACGTGCAGTCCGGCACTGTGCTCGACCGCGTGAAGGGCTACTTCTCCTGCCTCAGCCGCGGCGAAATGCCTTCGATGGTTGCCAACGCCGAAGTGCTTGAGCAGTGGCGCATCGACCTTGCCGACGACGGGCAGGACACGCACACCGTGCGCTATCTCCCGCCCGACGGGCAGAAGGAGCTGCGCATCTACACCCGTGAAGACGGCGGCAGCTGGCAGGAGGCCGACTGCGGCACGATGGGCAGCTACCTCACCTTCTCCACGAGCGGCGACAGCGTTGAGTTTGCCGCCGTGCGGACGCTCGACGTCTGGGGCATCTGGCTCGGCGTGCTCGCCGTGCTGGCTGTTCTGATCCTTATCATCGTTCTGCTCGCCCACCGCCACAAGCGCAAAGCGCGCAGACGCGCCGAAGCGCTGGCGCGCAGCGCGAGCGCCGTCTCGCAGGCCGAGCAGATCGTCCGCGGCGAGGACGCCAATGCATCCACAGCAGACGAAGCCCCTGCCAAGACGGGTGCCCCCGCGTCTACAGCGGTCGAAGATGCCACTCAGGCGGATGCGCCTGTGTCCGCTGAATCTACGGCAGTCCCCGCCGCCGTGGCAGTAGCAGCGACCGCTGCGCCGGTCGTCACCGCCGCGGTCGAGGGCGCAGAAAGCGTTCCCACTTCCGAACCCTCTCCCGCAGCCGATCCCGACTCCATCGAGGCGCGCCTTGCGCGCGCGGAAGAGGAACTTCGGCTTCTTCGCGAGGAGCGCGAGGCACGCGAAAACGTGCTCACGCAGCCCGCAGTACCGCCCGCGCCGAAAAAGCGCAGGCACCGCCACTTCCTCCCTATTCTCATCACGATTTTAGTCTTGCTCGGCGCGGCTGCGGCGTTCTTCCTCCACTCCGACTTTAAGGAGGACCTCGAAGCCTACCGCCTTGTCGAGGCGCGTGTCAAAGAGGACCCGATGACCATGGACGTCACGGTCGACGCCTCCTATGGCAAAATCAGCCTGAGCGCGGATGCCTCCGTCGCCCGCACGAAGAAGGACGGTGCTCCCATCACCTGCATCGACCGCGACGGCGCGGCGCTCTACTACGCAGACGGCGCGATCTACCTTGAAAACGGCAAGTCCTACGCTGTCGGCGGCGCATTCCCAAATTACGCCGAGCTCATGGATGAGACCGCCGAGCTCTGCCGCACGCTCACGGTGACGAAATCCGTTGACGGGCAGGAAAAGCGCTACACCCTCACCGCCGAGGGCGACGACGCGAGCACACTGCTGCGTCTTCTCACCTCGGACGAGATCGCGAACGCCGCATCGCTTTCCGCGATCCGCGTGGATCTCACCGCCGAGAGCGGCGAGCTGATGGACGTAAGCTTCACGGCGGAAAACTCCGGAGATCTTCGCGTGGAGGCCGCCGCGCACTTCACCGACGCGCTCGCGCCGGTGATCCCCGACGATGTGCTCACCGCCATCCATTCGGGCAGCAATGACGACGCTTCCACGCTGACGGACAACGCGCTCCGTCTGCTGGGTGCCTGGGGCGAGCTGACCGCGGACGATCTGTCCGCCGACATTGCTCTTTCCGCCGACTGCGGCCCGATCGTGCTGAACAGCACGCTCCAGTACGACCGCAGCAGCATCGACGGCCAGAGCTACGGCAGCATCCAAAAAAACGCCCTCGCCGTCTACTTCTCCGGCAGCAAGATCTGCGACGCGGACGGCAACAGTGTCGACACCGCGAGCCAGCAGCTCGTCGATGCCACGTCGCTCATTGACCTCTGCTACCAGTCCATTCTGAACGGCAGCGCGGGCTGCGATAAGGCGAGCGACGGCTATCTCTACGGTCTTTCGCTCGACTCCGACGCGATGAGCGAGCTCGCCGCCGCCATCGCGCCGGATATCAAGGCACAGGATGTGACCTTCTCCTCCGGACGCATTTCCGTCCGCGTGAGCGAGCAGGGCGAGCTCCAGTCCGTCAACATCTCGTGCAGCGGCGCGCTGCACCTCATCCTCTCCGACGCTCCGGTGTCGCTCTCCGCCGTCATCACGCCGGCGGATCGTGCATTCTCGATTCCCCAGCCGGCGCTCAACGCGCTGAAACAATAGAAAAGCAGAGGGAGATTCATACTATGGGAAATCGCATCATCAGCATCAGCCGCCAGTTCGGCAGCGGCGGCCACGAAGTGGCCGTGAAAACAGCGGATCTCCTCGGCATCCGCGTTTATGAGCGCGAGCTGATCCGCCTCGCGTGCGAGTACGGCGAGCTTTCGGAAAAAACGCTCTCCCCCTCGGACGAAAAGGCGACCAACCCCTACCTCTTCCAGACCGTGCACGAGGGCAACCACCATGTGCTGCGCGGCAAACCGACGAGCGAAGTGCTCTTCGCCCTGCAAAGCCACGAGATCCGCCGCATCGCCCGCCACGAGGAGTGTGTGTTCGTGGGGCGCTGCGCAGACTATGTGCTGCGCGGCGAAGACGTGAGGCTTCTCACCGTGTTCGTCGCCGCGCCGGACGAGCACCGCATCCAGCGCAAAATGGCGCAGGAAAAGCTCACGCGCGACCAAGCCATCCGCCTGATCCGCAAGATGGACAAGCAGCGCCGCAAGTATTATGAGAGCTACACCCACAAGGCCTGGGGCGCGCCGGAGGGGTATGATCTTTACCTTGACACCGGTGCGCTGTCGACCGCTGACGCGGCGGCGGTCATTGCGGAGCGCTTCCGCAAGCTGTAAAAAAGAAAAGAGCTGTCTCTCGAGAGACGGCTCTTCTTTTTCGCACAGGTGCGAAGTGCTTTGCGGCATACATGCCGCGTGATGCGACCCCCATTTTCTTTCCCGAGAAAGAAAACGGGCGTC
>OGHU01001693.1_pt1 | contig 12458 bp, 12 predicted proteins | sample 1571521 | NCBI WGS metagenome assembly OGHU01 (sample SAMEA2581963, study PRJEB24529) | metagenome | biome: Human gut stool | place: China | collected 2011 | reverse complement strand
CGGGGTCAAAGCCCCAGGCGATGTACTGCGCCAGCTGCTCGAGCGTGCGGCGGCGCAGCGCCGCAGGGTCCTGACGCACGGTGATCGAGTGCATATCGGCCATGAAGTAGTAGTTGTCAAATTCCTCGTCGCGCTCCGCCCAGTTCTTGATCGCGCCGAGGTAGGACCCGAGGGTCAGATCGCCGCTGGGCTGAATGCCGGACAGCATCACTTTCTTGCGCGCCGCGTTTTCCATGTTTTCCATCGTTTTTTCTCCGATCTGTTCGTTTTTCTCATTTTATCTCGAATTGCGCCGTTTTGGCGCAGCTATCGACCCAATTTGTTATGTTACCATACCCCTTTTCAAAATACAAGCATATTCCGGTGAAAAAGAGCGTCGTGCGTTCGTTGACTTTTCGGTCAAAATATGGTGTAATAAGCTATCTTTATTTTGATTTCACTTCAGGAGGTCATCTATGTCCATCGACATGAAGTATTTTGAGGAAATGGAAGCGAAGATCCCGCACGGTAAGGTGCGCACGCGCTTCGCTCCCTCCCCCACGGGCTATATGCACGTGGGCAACCTGCGCACCGCGCTCTACACCTATCTGATCGCCCGCCACGCAAACGGCACGTTCATTCTCCGCATCGAGGATACCGACCAGGGGCGTCTCGTCGAGGGCGCAACGGACGTCATCTACCGCACGATGGCGGAATGCGGCCTTTCCCACGATGAAGGCCCCGACGTCGGCGGCCCCGTCGCCCCGTATATCCAGAGCGAGCGCCGCGACACCTACGGCAGGTACGCCGAGCTTTTAGTCGAGCGCGGCCACGCCTACTACTGCTTCTGCGAAAAGGCCGAGAGCGAGGAGGACAGCGGCGAATTTGACCGCGCAGACGATCCCTGCCGCGACCTGCCGCTCGAAGAGGCCAAGGCGCGCGTCGCCGCGGGCGAGCCCTACGTCATTCGCCAGCGTATCCCGAAGGACGGCACCACGACCTTCCACGATGCAAGCTTTGGCGACATCACGGTGGAGAATAAGACGCTCGACGATCAGGTACTCTTGAAGCGCGACGGTCTGCCGACCTACAACTTTGCCAACGTCATCGACGACCACCTCATGGGCATCACCCATGTCGTGCGCGGCAGCGAATATCTCTCCTCCGCCCCGAAGTACAACCTCCTCTACGAGGGCTTCGGCTGGGAGGTGCCGACCTACGTGCACTGCTCCCCCGTCATGCGCGACGCGCAGCATAAGATGAGTAAACGCAACGGCGACCCGAGCTATGAAGACCTCAAGGCGCAGGGCTACCTGACGCCCGCCATCCTCAACTATGTGGCGCTGCTCGGCTGGTCGCCGCGCGGCGAGCAGAGCGAGCAGGAGTTCTTCACGCTCGACGAGCTGGTGGGGGCGTTCGACATCGGCGGCATCTCCAAGTCCCCTGCCATTTTCGATATCGAAAAGCTGACGTATTTCAACGCAAATTATCTGCGCAATCTCCCGCCCGAGGAATTCTGTAAAGTTGCCGAGCCTTACATCCGTCAGGCCGTCAAGAACGAAGCGTACTCCGTCGGTGAGATCGCAGCACTCTTACAGGCCCGCTGCGAAAAGCTCACCGATATTCCCGAAAAGGTCGACTTCTTCGATGCTCTTCCCGAGTACGGCGTTGAGTTCTACACGAACAAGAAGTCCAAGACCAACAGCGAGGTCTCGCTCGACATGCTCAATAAGGTCCTGCCCAAGCTCGAGAGCCTTCCCGAGTGGACGAATGATGCCATCCATGACATGCTCGTCTCATTTGCCGAGGAGCTCGGCGTGAAGAACGCGACGCTCATGTGGCCGCTGCGCATCGCCGTTGCGGGCAAGCTCGTCACGCCCGGCGGCGCTGTCGAAATTTGCCATATCCTCGGCCGTGAGGAGACGATCAAGCGCGTCAAGGCCGGTATCGCCAAGCTGGCATGATCTTCGAACTCTGCCCTACGCTCTCGCGCGATCTCATCAAGCGGGAATTTTTGAACACCGCCGCCGCGTTCGGCGTGCTGGTGCTTCTTGGCTTCGCCGCCGGAATGATCTTCCCCGACATGGCGCAGCAGACGCTTCAAAACTTCGCCGCACAGATCGAGCAGCTGGGACTTACCGACGATGTTCCCCAGTCGCAGATGATGGCGACGCTGTTTTTCAACAACATCACGGCGTCCCTCCTCTCGATGCTCTACGGGCTCATCCCGTTCCTGCCGCTCAGTGCGCTCGCGCTCGGCACGAATGCGCTGATGCTCGGCGCGTTCGCCGCCATCTATCAGCAGCAGGGCATCGGTCTCGGTGTGTATGTTCTCGGCGTTTTGCCCCACGGCATTTTTGAGCTGTCCGCGCTGATCTTATCCTGCGCGCTGGGCCTTCTCATCTGCCGCACGGGGACGGAACGGATCCTCAAAAAGAGCGATACGCCCTTTTTCCGCCGTGTGCTGGACTGCATCCGCGTCTTTTTGACATTCTCTGTGCCGCTGCTGCTGGTGGCCGCGCTCATCGAGACGTACGTCACGCCTGCACTTTTGAACCTTGTGCTGTAAACGGCAAGGTTGACTTTCGTTCCACACAACTATATAATGGACCCGTCAAGATTTTGTAGAATTTTCATCTGCTGTTTCTTCAGGGATTGAGGAAAAGCACCGCTCCTGCGGCGCTTTTCCTTTTTCGTCAAAAAATGAAAGATTCGTCCCGCCGCGGGACAGAGAAAGAGAGGTGCGCATGGCGCAGACAGTTCCGGCAAGGCAAACCGTGCAGAACATGACGGAGGGCAGCCCCGTCTCGCTGATTTTGCGTTTTGCGCTGCCGATCTTCATCAGTCAGGTCTTCCAGCAGCTATACAGCACGGCGGACGCGTTCATTGTGGGCAAATACCTCGGCACGAACGCCTTTGCCGCTGTCAGCTCGTCCGGCACGCTCATCATGCTGCTCACAAGCCTCTTTATCGGCACGGCCATGGGCGCGGGCGTCGCGATCTCAAAGTACTTCGGCGCGGGCGACTATGAAAACGTCTCGCGCGCCGTCCACACGAACCTGGCGTTCGGTATCGTGTCGGGCACACTGCTGACGCTCATCGGCGTATTCCTCACGCCGACGTTTTTGGTCTGGATGAACACCGACGCGCAGGTCATGCCGCAGGCGGTCGAATACTTCCGCTACTACTTCCTCGGCGTGCTGGCAACGGTGCTCTACAACATGTGCACGAGCATTCTTAACGCCCTCGGCGACAGCCGGAGGCCCCTGCACTATCTGATCATTTCGTCGCTCGTCAACATCGCGCTCGACCTGCTGTTCATCGGCGCGTTCCGCTGGGGCGTCTGGTCCGCCGCGGTGGCGACTGTCCTCTCCCAGGGGACGAGCTGCGTGCTCTGCCTCATCCACCTGCTCAAAAAGGGCGAGGTCTACACCGTCACGCCGCGCAACATCCGCTTCCACACCGGCATGCTCGGCGAGATCGTGCGATACGGTCTCCCCTCCGGCATCCAGAACTGCGTCATTGGCCTTGCCAATGTCATCGTCCAGTCGCAGATCAACTCGTTCGGCATGCTCGCGATGGCGGCCTACGGCGCGCACTGCAAGATCGAAGGCTTCGCCTTTCTGCCCATCACGAGCTTCACGATGGCCTGCACCACGTTCGTTGGTCAGAACCTCGGCGCCAAGCAGTATGACCGCGCCAAGCGCGGCGCGCGGTTCTGTATCATCATCGCCGTCGTGATGGCCGAGCTCATCGGCCTGTGCTATTACATCTGGGCAAGTCAGCTCATTTCCCTTTTCGACAGCACCCCCGGCGTTGTCGCCCTCGGCGTGCAACAGGCGCGCACGGTGGCACTGTTCTACTGCCTGCTGGCGTTTTCGCACTCTATCGCGGCGGTCTGCCGCGGCGCGGGCCGCGCGGTCGTGCCGATGATGATCATGCTCTCCGTCTGGTGCGTCATCCGCATCATCTACATCATGCTCGTCGTCCACTTCATCGGCGAGATCGGCTACATCTACTGGGCGTATCCCCTCACCTGGGCGATCAGCTCCACCATCTATCTCATTTATTACCTGCGCTCTGACTGGGTGCACGGATTTGAAAGGTGACTCTATGTCTTCTCCTGCGTTCCGCTTCCGCCTCGCCACGCTTGACGACGCTCCCGCGCTTCTGAGCATCTATGCGCCGTACGTCGAAAAGACGGCCATCTCGTTTGAATACGACGTACCGTCGCTCGACGAATTCCGCCGCCGCATCGCGGATATCTCGCGCAAATACCCTTATCTCGTCGCGGAGGATGAAAATGGCCAGCTCCTCGGCTACGCCTATACGCACACGTTCATCGCGCGTAAGGCCTACGACCACTGTGCGGAGTCGACGATCTATCTCGCCCTCGACGCGCGCAAGCACGGTCTCGGCAAGCGCTTCTACCGCGCGATTGAGGAGCTGTCGCTCGCGCAGAACATCTACAATCTCTACGCCTGCATCGGCGAGCCGCAGGGGGCGGACGACGAATATTTAACGGACAACAGCATCCGCTTCCATGAGCACATGGGCTTCCGCCGCATCGGCGTGTTCACGCGCAGCGGCTACAAGTTCGGCCGCTGGTACAACATGTCCTGGGCGGAAAAACTGCTCATGGAGCATCCCGAGCATCCCGAACCGGTCATCCCCTTCCCGCAGCTCGACAAGGCGCTTGTCGCCGACATCCTTCGCCGCTCCGCGGAATAAAAAACCGAAATTTTACAAAAAATCATGCACACCCTATTGACATTGCCGATGGGGTGTGCTATATTTTCGCTCAAGTTAATACCGCAAACCGTTGAAGCGGAGATAACGGCAGTGATGCCTTCACAGAGAGCCTGCGATGCTGAAAATCAGGCAAGATACACATTGTCAAATGGACCGCTGAGGGTGCAGCGAAATGCGTTTTATGCGCAGAGTATCCTGCAACGTGTTGGCATACGTCAGTTGCCGGGAGATATGATGGTATCTCCGCCAAGCGCACGGGTAACCGTGAATTCAAGGTGGCACCGCGGATCGTTTGTTTCTCTCGTATCGCATTCGTCCTTGACAGACTGTACCGTTCTGTCGGGGGCGCTTTTGTTTGCGCAATAAGCTCCTTTGGCAGAACGCCAAAGGAGCTTTTCTTTTTCAGGAGGTCACTCATGCATATCCTACCACCGCTCGAAACCGTCAAAGACATCGCCGCGACGCAGCAGTACGACGTGCTCCCGCTGAGCTGCGAAATTCTTTCCGACTTCATCACCCCCATCGAAGCGATGCGCATCCTCAAGAACGTGTCCACCCACTGTTACATGCTCGAATCCGCGCAGGCGGACGACCGCTGGGGCCGCTACACGTTTTTGGGCTTCGACCCAAAGCTCGAGATCACGTGCATTGACGGCAAAATGAAGGCTGGCGGCCTCACCGTCCGCACGGACGATCCTTCCCAATACCTGCGTGAGCTGCTATCAAGCTACAGAAGCCCCCGCTTCGACTACCTCCCCTCCTTCACCGGCGGGCTCGTGGGGTATTTTTCTTACGATTATCTCAAATACAGCGAGCCGAGCGTCCGCTGCGGCGAGCAGGACGAGGACAGCTTCAAGGATGTCGATTTGATGCTCTTTGACAAGGTCATCGCCTTCGATCATGTGCGGCAGAAGATCGTGCTCATCGTCAACATGGCGCTCAGCGACGTCGAGGTCGGCTACAACAAGGCAAAGCTTGAGCTTGAGCAGCTCGTCTCGCTCCTCAAAACCGGCGAAAAGAAGCAGGAAGCGCCGGGGCGGCTCCTCGGCGAAGTCACGCCGCTCTTCTCCAAAGAGCAGTTCTGCGCGATGGTCGAAACCGCCAAGCACCACATCCGCGAGGGCGATATCTTTCAGATCGTACTCCACGGCATGAAGTCCTACTTCTGCCAGGACGAGTACGGTCAGATCGCGCCGGTGTACTCCATCTCCGCCGGTCTCGACTACACCGGCGTCGGCCCTGAGCATGCGTACCTGCACGACATCGGCCGCGCAGAGTATGTTGCCATCACCGATGAGGAGGCCGTGCAGGCGTTCGAATACCTCGCCCGCACGGAGGGCATCATTCCCGCCATCGAATCGGCCCACGCCGTCGCCTACGCGCGAAAGCTCGCACCCACGATGGGGAGCGATCAGCTTCTTGTCGTCACGATCTCCGGCCGCGGCGACAAGGACTGCGCCGCCATCGCCCGCTACAGAGGGGAGGATCTTCATGAGTGATCTTGCAAGAGCATTTGACCACGGCAAGGCGTTCATCGCCTTTCTGACCTGCGGCGACCCCGATCTTGAAACGACCGCGGCTGCCGTCCGCGCTGCCGCGCAAAACGGCGCCGACCTCATCGAGCTCGGCATTCCCTTCTCCGACCCCACGGCGGAGGGGCCCGTCATTCAGGCCGCTAACCTGCGCGCCCTGCAAAGCGGCGTAACGACCGACAAGATTTTCGATCTCGTGCGCGAGCTGCGGCGCGGCGTGACGATCCCCATGGTTTTTATGACGTATGCGAATGTCGTCTTTTCCTACGGCACAGAGCGCTTTTTGTCCAACTGCCGCGATGTTGGCATCGACGGGCTCATCCTGCCGGACGTGCCGTATGAGGAAAAGGAAGAATTTTTTCCCGCGTGCCGCAAGTACGGCGTCGACTTCGTCTCCCTCATCGCACCGACGTCGGAGAACCGCATCGCGATGATCGCGCGCGAGGCCGAGGGCTTCCTCTATATCGTCTCGTCGCTCGGTGTCACGGGCGAGCGCAGCGAGATCAAGACCGACCTCGCCTCCATCGTCTCCCTCGTGCGGGAAAACACAGATATTCCCTGCGCCATCGGCTTTGGCATCTCCACGCCCGAGCAGGCGAAGAAGATGGCCGACCCCTCCGACGGCGCGATCGTCGGCTCCGCCATCGTCAAGCTCCTTGCCCAGTACGGCAAGGACGCGCCCGAGCACATCGGTGCGTATGTAAAAGAAATGAAGGACGCGCTGCGGTGAAAACAGGAAAAAGGGACCTCTGCTTTGATGCAGAGGTCCCTTTTTTGCATAAATACGATTTGTCGTCCCGTCATTCGACGGAAAACGTCTCTCCGAAGGCGGAAACGCTGCTCACCGTTTCCGGGTCAAGAATTTCATCCATCCGGAAGCAGTAGCGCCCGCGCTTATCGAGATAAATAAGGGTCAAAGAATCGCAAAAACAAAAAATCCTTGAAAACACAAGGTTTTCAAGGATAAAAGATGGTGCGCGAGGCGGGACTTGAACCCGCACGTCCGTAATGAACACTAGAACCTGAATCTAGCGAGTCTGCCAATTCCACCACTCGCGCATATTTGATTTTTAAAAAGATGGTGCGGATGGCGGGACTTGAACCCGCACGTCCATACGAACACTAGCACCTCAAGCTAGCCTGTCTGCCAATTCCAGCACACCCGCATGTTCATCTTTCAAACGGCTGTCTCTCAACGACCGCTTAGCTATTATAAGCCCAAAATAGGCCAAATGTCAACCTTTTTTTGAGAGAAATAATAAAAAAATTTGCTGTAAGAGAAATGGCGGAAAAGCTCAGATTTTCCAAACTTTTCCGGCATCTTTTTCGTGTTAAAGCTGCGCGAGCGTCTCCCCCACCGCGCCCGTGATGACAAGGTCGGCACCAAGTCCGCGGTCGAGCGGCGTCTTGTTGATGACAACGAGCTTGTGTCCGCGATAGTAGCGCACGAGGCCCGCCGCCGGATAGACCGCGAGCGATGTGCCCGCGATGATGAGCACGTCGGCCTCCTGAATGTACTCCACCGCGCGATAGAGTGTCTTTTCGTCCAGGCCCTCTTCGTAGAGCACCACGTCGGGCTTGATGCGCCCGCCGCAGGTGCAGCGCGGCACGCCCTGCGAATGCTTGATGTAGGACACGTCGTAGAACTTGCCGCACTTCTCGCAGTAGTTGCGCAAGGTGCTTCCGTGCAGCTCGAGGACATTCTTGCTGCCCGCCGCCTGATGCAGCCCGTCGATATTCTGCGTGATAACGGCCTTGAGTTTCCCTTCCTTTTCCCACTCGGCGAGCTTTAAGTGCGCGGCGTTGGGCTTTGCGCCTTCGCAGAGGAGCTTCGCGCGGTAAAAGGCGAAAAACTTCTCGGGATAGCGCTCATAATACGTGTGACTCAGGATCGTCTCCGGCGGGTCGTCCCACTGCTGATGATACAGGCCATCCACACTGCGAAAATCCGGGATACCGCTCTCGGTCGAAACACCTGCCCCGCCGAAAAACACGATGTTGTCCGTTCCGTCAATGAGTTCCTTCAGCTTTTTGATTTCTTCCGTCATCGGTTCTCCTTTTGCGCTCGTGCGCTTATCTCACATAGCTCTTGTCAATCTGCACCACAGCGAAATAGCTCGGATCAAGCTCGTGTACCGCCTTTTTGATCTTCTCCTCCGCTTCCCTGTCGCTCATTTTGCAGCCGTAGGGAACAACGGCGTCGAAGATCACATTCGTGTGCGTCGGCCCCGTGACCATGCGGAAATCGTGGATGGAGATGTTCTCGTCGATGCCGCGCACCAGTGCTGCGATCCTCTGGTGCGTGACATTCACCGCTTCATCGTTCGTCACGATGGGGTCCATGTGGATGACGGCCTCGCAGCCGAGCTTGTCGTGCAGTTCCTTTTCCACGTTGTCGATCTCGTCGTGCAGGGTGAGAATATCGCCGTGCGCGGGCACCTCGGCATGCAGCGAGATCATCACGCGGCCGGGGCCGTAATCGTGCACCACAAGGTCGTGGATACCGCAGACAACCTGACTTTCCATCACGATGTCGCGGATCTCCTGCACAAACTCCTCCGATGGCGGCTGGCCGAGCAGCGGCGAGAGGGTGTCCCTTGCCGCCTGCACGCCCGCCCACAGGATGAGCAGCGACACGACCAAGCCGCACCAGCCGTCGATCTGCCAATACAGGAAATAGCCCGCGAGTGTCGCAAGCAGCACCGCCGCGGTCGCCGCGCAGTCGGACAGGCTGTCCGCCGCGGTCGCCTGCATGGCGGCGGCGCTGATCTTCTTCCCCACGCCGCGGTTGTAGCAGTACATGTAGAACTTGGCGCAGATGGAGACAAGCAGGATCGCCACCGTCAGCACGCTGCACTCCACAGCCTCGGGATGCAGGATCGCGCCCACGGCGTCGCGCAGCAGTTCAAAGCCCATCAGCAAAATGACGATCGAGACGATGAGGCCCGAGATATACTCCAGCCGCCCGTGGCCGAACGGATGCTCGGGGTCGGGCTTCTGCCCGGCCAAACGAAAGCCCAGCAGCGTCACGATGGACGCGCCCGCGTCGGACAGGTTGTTGAAAGCGTCCGCCGTGACGGCGACAGAGCCCGCAAGCGTCCCCGCAAACAGCTTGAGCGCGAAGAGCAGCAAATTGATGACAATGCCCACCGCGCCGCAAAGCACACCGTAAGCGCGCCGCACTGCGGCATCAGACGTGTTCTGATAGTCTTTGATGAACCGACTCGCAAGAAAACCGATCATAGTCTTCCCTCACTCGCTTTTGATCTGTAATTTCATGCGGCAGCAGAGGCGGTCAAGGTCCTCATCCGTTGCCGCAGGGATGCGCAGCTTCGCGCCGCAGCTTTTGCACACAAGATCGACGTAGGTGCTGTGGATCTCCATGCCGTAGCTTTTGCTGCCGCAGGAGCAGGTGATACCGTCCTTGCGTGCGGCGATCTCCTTGAGCTCGGAGAGGATCTCGTACATGATGACGCTGTCGGCAAAGGCGGCGGGGTCGTCGCCCTGCTCGCGCTCCTTGGCCGCCGCGAGCGAGAGCTGCTCCATCTCGTGCTCGACGGCGTAGTCCTCGCCGATAAAGCAGCAGAGCATTTTCGTATCGGGGCAGGCAAGGCCGATGCCGCGCCCATGCAGGAGCTTGTCGGCGCTGCACTCCGCCAGATGCTCCTCACCGCACACGCCGCACGGCACACTCAGGCGAAATTTATTTTCCTCCGCCTCGATGGTCAGGCTGGATTCGCCGCACTCACAGCTCACGACCGCACCCGAGGCGCTCAGGGCAAACACGCTTCTCTGCTGGATGACGCGCTTGTGGCACGCGGGGCAGAGATAGCCGATGGTACGCATTTCTTCTTTCATTCCATTTCCTCCCGGAAAGTAAAATATCATATGGTAATCTGAATATTATACCGCGTCCGTGCGCAAAAAGAAAGGGAGAAACACGCTGTTTCTCCCTTTTCTTTTTGGTTTTCGCGCTTTACGGCTTGACCGCGATGGCCTCGATCTCGACCAGCGCGCCCTTGGGCAGGGCGGCCGCCTGCATCGCACAGCGCGCGGGGCACTCGCCGGAGAAATACTTGCCGTACACCTCGTTGACAACGCCGAAATCGCCGATATCGATCATAAACACGGTCGTCTTGACAACGTCCTCAGCCTTGCAGCCAGCCGCCTCGAGCACCGCGAGCAGATTCTTGATGCTCTGCTCCGCCTGCTCGGACGTGCCGCCGGGAACAAATGCGCCGGTCGCCGGGTCCAGCGGAAGCTGGCCGGAGACAAATACAAAACCGTTTGCTTCGATCGCCTGGGAGTAGGGGCCGACGGCGCCGGGGGCAGTGGTCGTAGAAATCACATGCTTCACGGAAAAATCCTCCTATATCAATGTATTTTTATCATAACATCTTGCGCAATATGCGTCAAGTACTCATATTCTTGGAAAAACGGCAGAAACTAATGCCACTTTTGAGGGATTCCCCTAAATCCATCGGAAAGGAAGAGCGTGATGGAACAAAAAACCGTCGGCGCGCAGACGCGCCGCCTGCGCACATGTCCCTCCGTCCTCTCGTTCGCCGCCGTCGGCGGGCGGTTCGAGGGCGAAGGCCCACTGCGCGAATACTTTGACGAATTGAGCGAGGATCACTTCTTCGGCGAGAAGACCTGGGAAAAGGGTGAGAGTACCATGCAGCGCCACGCGCTCTCCCGCGCGCTGGAAAAGGGGGGGCTCAAGGTGAGTGACCTTGACCTCATCTTCGCGGGTGATCTTTTGAACCAGTGCGTCGGCTCGTCGTTCGCTCTGCGAGAGAGCCGCATCCCATTCTATGGACTCTACGGTGCGTGCTCCACGATGGGCGAGAGCCTGTCGCTCGCCGCATTGATGCTCGACGGCGGGTATGCCTCTTGCGCCGCGGCGCTGACCTCCTCGCACTTCTGCACCGCCGAGCGGCAGTACCGGATGCCAGTCCCCTATGGCAGCCAGCGCTCCCCTACCGCCCAGTGGACCGCCACCGCCGCCGGCTGCACCCTTCTCTCCGCCCAAGGGCCGGGGCCTTATATCACTCACGTCACCTGCGGGAAAATTGTGGATCAGGGTATCACCGATCCCAACAACATGGGGGCTGCCATGGCCACCGCCGCCTATGACACCCTCCGGGCCTACTTTGCCGACACGCACACCGGCCCGGCGGATTATGATGCCATTTTCACCGGGGACTTAGGAGAGCTGGGTCACGAGATCGTAATGGACCTGTTTCGGCAAGACGGCGTGGACATGACCCGAAACTATGAGGACTGCGGCATGCTCCTCTATGACCGGGACCGGCAGGATATGCACGCCGGCGGTTCCGGCTGCGGCTGCTCCGCGGCGGTATTCAACGGCTATCTTCTCACCGGCCTGAAACAGGGCCGCTGGCGGCGCATCCTGTTCGCCCCCACCGGGGCGCTGCTATCTCCCACCTCCAGTTTTCAGGGGGAGTCTATTCCCGGCATCTGCCATTTGGTGTGCGTCAGCACGGAAAGGTAGGGCGTATGGCATATCTTAACGCATTTCTCTGCGGCGGACTTCTCTGCGCTGTGGGGCAAATTCTGATTGACCGCACCCGGCTGACCCCCGCCCGTATTCTGACGGGCTATGTGGTCGCCGGCGTGTTCCTCAGTGCCGTGGGTCTGTATCAGCCATTGGCAGATTGGGGCGGAGCCGGGGCCACAGTGCCCCTGACGGGCTTTGGCCACGCGCTGGCCAAGGGCGTTGAAAAGGCGGTGGCGGAGCAGGGCTGGCTGGGTGTCCTCACTGGTGGTCTGTCTGCCACAGCAGGCGGCATCACCACAGCGGTAGTCTCCGCCGTGGTGATGGCCCTGATCTTCAAGCCGGGAGACAAGCGATAAGAAAACCGGGAGGGGCTATGCCACTCCCGGTTTTTCCCGCATTGTCCGCAAATTGTCACCGAATTGTTCTTCTTTTTCTGTCAAAAAACTGATATAATAAGACTTACATCTACGATTCGACAGAAAGGATCTGGTTTCTATGCGGCGTATCACCACGCTTTTCTTAGCTCTTTTACTGACCCTCTCCCTCACCGCCTGCGGCAGCACGGCCCAGCCGAACCCTCCCGCCCAGACCGGCAATGACGCTTCTCAGACGGAGACCCCCGACACCGCCCCGGAGCCTGCCGAGGAGCCGGAGGAACCCCAGCAGGAGTCATA
>OGHU01001687.1_pt1 | contig 12484 bp, 7 predicted proteins | sample 1571521 | NCBI WGS metagenome assembly OGHU01 (sample SAMEA2581963, study PRJEB24529) | metagenome | biome: Human gut stool | place: China | collected 2011 | reverse complement strand
AATTCCTCATAGGTCAGTTCCGTGTACCCGCCGTTTTCTATGATATAAACCGCTTTGGGTTGTTTTTTCAAGGTTATGTACCTCCGTTCAATCGTTTTTTGTTAGGGCAAAAACGATTGATGCGGAGGGCTTCGACAGCCTACCGCAAGCTTTGACAGTACGCTGCCGTTTATACAAGCGCAGAAAGTCAAGCCACTTTGAAATTCCGAAATAACAGATTTATTGTTGGTTTTTTGCAGATATCGTATGGAATTCTGTTGACCGCAGAGGTCAAAAAAATATAGGTGTCTGTGTGTCTGCGCAAAGACAGCCTTTGCTATTTCAACACCTGTTTCTTTCCTGTATTCTTTTTCATTCTTTCACCTTGTCGCTTGAAAACGGCAGGGCACCGCTTTTTATGGCACTGCGTTGTGTTGAGTTTCGTCGATTGATTCTGCAAGGCTAAACATCATGGTCACCTCCTGTTACGGTATTCGGGGAAACAAAAAAGCGACTGCGCTATGCTTTAAGGCATAGTACAGCCGCATGAGGGCGTGCATATAAAAACCGTTTTGTTAAGACGGTCTTGAATGTTGCGTTTCGCTTATGTACATGATTGTTAGGGGCTTCTCCTTGTTTTCATAATTACCTCGCTGTATTTGGTATCTGTTGATATCAGTGTATCCGCTGCCGGGACAAAAGTGAAGAGTGCATAAGTGTGATATACGCAGTATACATGGAATCCGGCAAAATATTGTTGGGTTATGACCGAGAAATTGCTTATTTCTCCAAAACAGTCGCCAAGGAAAGAAATACGGCACAGCGGTTTTTATGCCCTCTGTGCCGTAATTGTGATGTTTCCGTGATGGATCGTTAATTGTTACTTATCTTTGATTATTTGACGGAATGCCTTTTCCTCTTATCAAATACCGTTACACCTGTCAGAACACCGCCGCTGATAGCCGGAGGTCTTGCATCCTTTTAAATTCGAACAATCATCCGAATTAAATTAGTTTTTTCTTCCTTACAATCGCCGCAACAAGCGAAACAATATTCCAAAGAAGAGACACTCCGGAAAGAGAAACTGCTGCGGTTGCAAGAGGCTTGGAAACACTGACTTTATCGCTGATCGCGGAAATGTTGCCGGCGTTCAGCGTTGTGTTGTCGGTCAGGGTTATTATCAGGTCTCCACCGTCGTCAATGCGGCATCCTTTAATACCGAGACCGTCTTTTCCGTCCTTGCCATCTTTACCATTGACACCATCTTTCCCGTCCGTTCCGACGATTTTTCCGAGATTGGTTATAGCTCCGTCGGTAAAGGTGAGGATAAGATTACCGTCTGCGTCGATATGAGCGGACTTGATTCCGGTACCGTTAATGCCGTTGGTTCCTGCAGTACCGGCTTCGCCCTTTGCACCGACTACTTTCCCGAGGTTGTGCACAGTGTCGTCGGTAAGGGTGATGATTAGATTGCCGTTTTCATCGATTTCGGTGGTTTTTACACCGACTCCGACATTGCCCGTATCGCCCTTGTCACCTTTATCTCCGGTCACCCGTCCGGCATTGTGTACGGTCTCATCGGTAAGAGTGATAATCAAATTGCCGCTTTCATCAATCATAACGGATTTAACACCAACGCCATTCACGCCCTGTTCGCCTTTATCTCCGACTACCTTTCCGAGATTATGCACGGTATTGTCTGTGAGAGTTATGACCAGATTTCCGTTTTCATCAATTGCGACGGATTTAACTCCTACTCCTGCGGCACCGGGAGCACCTTGTTCGCCCTGACTTCCGTTATCTCCGATCACTTTCCCGAGGTTATGCACGCTGTTGTCTGTAAGTGTTATGACCAGATTTCCGTTTTCATCAATTGTGACGGATTTAACTCCTACTCCTGCGGCACCGGGAACACCTTGTTCGCCCTGACTTCCGTTATCTCCGGTGACCTTTCCGAGGTTTAACACCGTGTCGTCGGTAAGAGTAATAATGAGGTTTCCGCTTTCGTCAATAATTGCTGATTTGATTCCGATGCCGGTATCACCCTTGTCGCCTTTTACATTTTCAACGATTACGGAAAGAAGGGTGTCTCCGTCCACCGTAAAGGAAACTTCGGTCTTGTTGGTTTCGGGACTGAATTCGCCGCCGATGTACCAGCCTTTGAGGATATATGACGGCTCAAGCACGATACTCGCAACAAGAATTGTGCCTTCACGAATTTTACTGCCGCTTGTGATTTTTTCATTTTTGTTGCGCACTGTCAGCACACAGCCCTCGATCATTGTCGGGAAGGTGACGGTGTATTCCGGAATTTCCTCTACCGCCACACGGATATGCGTTTCCATCTTGATTCTGCCGGTCTTGTAGGTATAGCTCCCGTCGCCGTTATCGGACCAGCTCTCTGTGTCGGCAAGACGGTATCCATCCTTCGGCTTGACGGTTACGGTGATTTCATCGCCGAAATTGACCTTTTGACCGCTTTCAAAATCCGATGTCCCGTTTTTAACGGTAATTTCGGCGTTCTTATTCGGCATATCAACTGTGACCGTATATTTTTCGATTTCCGTAAAGTATACCTTGATATCGGTTTGGGTATCAACGGTGAGCTCATACTCGTACATATCGTAAAGCCTGTTATCTGTTATTACCGTGTCGGGAATTCCGTTTTTGGTGATAACGAGCTTTTGCACCCTATAGCCTTCTGCCGCCTGAGCGATGAAGTTGATTTTTGTTCCCACGGGAACAGCGGTACCGGACTGATAGGTCTGCTTTGTTGCCGCCATACCGGTTTCGTTGCCGCTTGCAACGGAATAGGTCAGCTTCACGGGTCTGTCGGTTTCGGAAACTCTTTCAAATTCCGCTTCGACGGTGTATCTTGTTGAGCCAAGGGTAAGCGTGTAGGTATTTGAGCCTGCCGCGTTAACAATATCCGTATTGTTTTCGGCATCTGTTATTTTCCACGACTTCAGTGTATAGCCGTTTTGCGGAACGGCGGTAAATGTTACATCGCCGGTCACCGTGCCGCCCGGAGCAGGCAGACCTGTTTCACCGACCTTTGCGGTAACTGTTCCGAGAAGGTCTTCGCCGTTCTTATATTCGCCGACAAAGATGACCTCAGCCGAATCGAATGTTTTTCGTGTGGATACGAATATGTTAGCTTCGCCGCCCAGTGCAAACGCGCACTCTATGTTGCCGTTGCTGTCGGGTCTGAATACAGTCTCTTCTCCGCCGTTATCAAGAGTCAGCGACACAAGTTCAAAGTGCCGGTTCTTTGGCGAAACTCTGATTTTAATAATATCGCTTTCATTGATCTCATCGCCCGATTTAATATTAACATTGCCGAGGTGCCGCACACTGATATCGGCGGCTTTCTCGTTGTCGATTTTATAGTTGACCTTATAGTCTCTCTTTGCTGTTGTTATGGTTGCAGAGTTTGACCAGGCACTTTCCTTATCCTTTCCGTCTACCTTGCAAACGGTTGTAAGCACATATTCGTACTCTGTATTGGTTTTAAGTCCGGAAATGTCATAAGAGGTCGTGCCGACAGGAATAAGATCTGAAATCCTTTTATATTCACCGTTTTCAACTTGATAAAGATAGTAGCCCTCCGCATCCGGCCAGCCGGGAGTTTTATCGGGCTGCGACCAAGTAAGGCGTATCTCGTCTTCGTCAAGCAGTTCTGCCTCAAGGTCGACCACTGCCGGTGAAGGAGCACTGAGATTTGTCAAGTTATAGCCTATAAAGATGGTCTTGTTGTTTTCATCGCCGTAAAGGTGTCGGAACCACTGGCCGAGCGTCCAGTCAAAGGTATATTGCGTGTATACGTTTGCAGGGATTCCGTTTGAGGCAAGATCCGGACCGTCGATATCATTGACCACGCCGGTACAGCCTTCGGACGATGTCGTTGTGGTGGATACGCCCGAACCGTTGCTGTAGCTCAGACTGGTTTCAAAACCAACATCATGCGAGAATAGTATACCATCGCCGAATACACCGTAGCTGATGGAGAAGTTGAAATAAAAACCGTGCGACATTTCTTCGGAAACGGATTTTATATTGCTTTTTTCCCACGAAACCTCGTTAAGACCGCCGTTATGTCCGAGTCGAATGGCGAGCTTACTGAGCTGCTCTGCACCCAAATTGCTGTAAACGCCCCAGCCGAGCTGATTGTACATAAACGGGTTGCCCTCGTTTCCGTCAAGCCAGTTTGCCGCTTTATCTATTTTTACCAAGGGATAATAGTATTTTTTATCTTTGTCTGTTTTATCCGATTCCCTTATGACGGCATGATAGTTCTTGTTATTCATATAACCGTTATACTCATCAACAAAGCCGTTGTAGTCGTCAACGCTCAGCTGTTGATATACCGGCTGCTGCGGAATGGAAAGCGTTATGGCGGTATCTCCCGACCATTTGCCGTTTTCGTCCAGTATCTCATAGGCGTAGATAAATACAGGCGTTCTGGACACAAGCACCGTGTTGTACGCCCGTGCCTTAACCGTCAGGGAATATTCCTTCTGCAGAGCCGTGGAATAGGTTTTGCTCCATTCAAGCGAGTAGCCTGCCGAGATGTTCACCTCAACGGGGGCGAGAAGCCCTCCGTAAGAGTAAGACATTCCGACGCTGAAGGAAACATTGTTCGATGAGGACTGCTCCAACTCGAAACTCTCTGTGATTGTATATGCGGTTTCGTTTTCGCCGGAGTCACTCAGCGCGGAGAAATACGGCGCAGCCTGTATGACTGCCTTGACCTCCGGGTCGCTGTAGGCATAGCTTACGCCCTTATATCTGGCTATAACACCGTCCTGGTTTCTGTCGCAGGCGGTGAGAAGTACCTGAGCCGTACAGCCGTAGTAATCACCGTACGCTTCGTTCGGACTCCAGTATGACAGCGTCAGGTCAAAGCCGTTTGCCGCCTCATAGCTGTCACTTGTATCCGGATAGGTTGCGGAAATCATACCCTTGCTGAAGGAATATTTATCCTCGTTACCGGTTTCGGCAGAGGTTACAAACACGATCTGCTCACGTCCTGCATTGTTGCCGTCAAAGTTTCCGACGGCAACCGAGCGGAAGAATTCTGTCTTACCGCCGATCTCGCCCTCAAACCAGAAGTTGGTTGGTTTGCCGTTTGAGTTTGTGCGGAAAGAATATTCGTTTGAAGTGAGCTTGTAAAGTTCTCCGGTCTGGGCATTATAGTTGTACAGCGTGCCGTTGATAAAGACGAAATCTGCGGCGCTCGCACCGTTAAAAGCAACAGCCTCTACCGCTAAAGGCGAAACAACTTCTGCGGTTCTGGAACCGGCCTTCGTCCAACCGTTGGAAGCCATCACCTTATATTCGGATTGTACAAAGCCTCTGTTTCCGTTATTAAGGAGCGTTGTATATGCAGTTTGGGATGAATTAGTGGTGGCGCGGGAAGCAGCGACTTTGGCATATAAGCCCGCAACAAGGATATCTTCATATCCGTCGTTGTTGAAGTCTCCTGCCGTGATGCTGCAGGCGTTCATGCTGTTATCATTATAAACAACATCATTTTGGAGAATATTTAGGACTTCTCCCTCCGGGCAAACATAGAATTTTTCATCGGCGTCGCCGTCCACAAACGAGGAGCGTCCGCCGGAAGAACTACCGCCGGCTTTTCCGTATTTAATTTTTACCTGAGGACGATATAGATTCAAATTGCGACTGTTTACATTGTTTATGAAGAAATAGGACAGCACGGCGATGTCATCGATTTGGTCGCCATTAAAATCGCCCACCACCATGTCTACGCCCAGCTTATGAAATCGGTTGTCAAAGGTTTGGCCAGAGCTTCCATACATGATGTCACCATTTGCCCCTGGGTCCGTGGGACTTCCAACAGTGGTGTGATATAATTTTTTGTAGGAGTCATGAAGCATATCATTGCCGAAGCCGAGCTTTTTGCCTTCTCCCATAATGCTTGTGTTATTTAATAATACAAAGCTGTTTTTGCCGGTAAAGGAATATTCATACAGAAAGCAGCCGACAAAAGGTTCGTAATCAAAAGTCTGCATCAAACCTGTCGAGCGTTTTGTGTGCGGAACATAGATGATCAGCGTGTCCTTGCCGTCTCCGTCAAAGTCGCCTGCGGTAATGTTCAGATAGGCGTTGGTTTCAAGGTTTAGAGCACGAATAAGGCCGCTTTTGTCAAACATCCAGGTCATTTCGCCGACCCACTGTTTGCCTTTATATTCTCCCGTTCTTGTATCATATATATGAAGATAGACCTGCTGATCCGACTTATTAAGACCTACATAGGCAACATGGTCTCTCCTGCCTGAGCCGAACGGGTCAAAGGAAACGGACTGGACAAACGCATAGTACGTCTGAAGCGCACTGATGTCCATATTGGGCAGAGAGGCATCGGAAGCGGTTCCTTTTTTGGAAATAAAGTTCTTGAGAGACTCCGGGGTTCCTACATCCGCAATTTTGCCTGTTGCGGACGTGCCGTATGTCTCAAAATAAAGCAGTTCGTTTTTTTCAACCATTGCAAAGGGACGGCCGACATTATACCCGTAAGGGTTGGTTGTATTGTCAAAGCCGGCGGGTTTTGTGTTTTTCATCAGAGTATTAGCGGCATCCGATGAAAACTGCGGCTCACTCGGGTCGGCGGCAAAGACCGACAGGGGCAGACATACTGCGATCATTATGACCGACAGCAGCGCGCATAGCGAGCGCTTCAGAATGAGTTTTTTGTACATAGAGAGTCCTCCTTTTCTTTTCACGGGGGAAAGATCGTTTTCGGGCGGGGATTTGACGCAGCAAATCATAAAGTATTCTGTTATACTTCCTCCCTTACATTATATCAAATTATGTCGGCCTTTGTCGTGTCGTTTACGCTGTATATCGGTTGTTTACGCTGTAGACGGGGTGAAACGTGAAATATCTCTTGCAAAACGAGAAAAAAGCCAGTAAAATAATGATGAAAAGTTCGGCGCTCCGAGTTATGAAGTTGAATGGAAAGGAATGAAATTTCGAATATGAAACGCTGCCTGCAGGTTGTTTGTACTGCCGTTTTTATACTGCTTTGTTTGGGGACAATGTGTTTTCTGCAGTTTTTTATTAAGACGGACATGTCGATTCGCTATATTGATTGGCAGTCTTCTGTCAAAATTGAGACAGACGGCTCCGAAAGTTCGTTGGATTATACCGTTATGCCTCAAACAGGGGAGAGTTTTCGGCTTGAAACTGTTTTTCCGCCGACAGAGGAAAACGGGAATCTGGTGTTTGAAACGGCAGGGTTGGAGCTTACGGTTTGTATCAACGGAGTTGAGGTATGGCACTCCTCGTCCGCTGTCCCTGCAGGGGCAGCGGGACAGACGCAGGCAGTAATTCCTATGCCGAGAAATGAAGAATGCCATGTCACAATGACATGTGTAGTTAAAAGTACAACCAGCTTGGTGTTTCCTCCGGCTGCTCGCTTTGTACCAGTAGAATACGATGCGACTGAGAGCTATGCATATGCTAATTTTTACGGAATTCCCGCCGGCGTAACCGCAGCGATTTCACTTCTTGTGGCGGGTATATTTCTTTTGGGAGTTGCACACAAAAAGCCCGACTGGAGTCTGATTCCGCTGCTTCTTGCGGCTGCCGGTCTTACGGCACAGTGGATTACAAAGGGAATGGGCTATTTCTTCCTGAATAACCGGTTGGTCGATTTTCTTATCCGCCGGGAGGTTGGCTTCTTCTTTATACTGTTACTGATTCTCTTTCTTGCAATGAACCGACAGCGGAAATTTTGGAAGTATTTTGGAATCACTACGGCGGTCAGCTTTACTACACTGTTGATTGCTTTCGGAATATCTGCCGCCGTAAATGGGTATCTTGCAGGATATATCGTGCAGATGTTCCGTGATACAGTTGAGCTTGGGCATTATGGGGAACTTTTGTATTGGATTACCGTTTGGCTGACTGCTGTTTGTGCTGTAATTTCTACATATGCAGTGATGTGCGCCTTTGTCACGCAGCGAACGGAAACACAGGCGCTCCGCCTGCACAATCAGTTGATTCTGGACGGATATCGTGCCATCGAAAGCAAAATGAGGGCAAGTGAGGCAATCAGGCATGAGGAAAGACACAGAATTGTTGCCTTGGAGTCGGCTTACAAAAAGGGAGACTATGAAACTCTGGGCAAAATGCTGCAGGATATGAGAGGACAGTGCGAGCACCTGGCGCAAACACACTTTTCCAAAAATTTCGTTGTCAATGCTATTTTGCAGGATGCTGCCTACAGAGCGGCACGGGCGGGAATATCATTTGATGCCACTGCTTCGGTGTCCGCAGAGATTCCGATTTCCGAAAATGAACTGTGCGCGCTGCTTATGAATATGTTGGATAATGCTATAGAGGCGGCCTCGCGCTGCACGGAAAAAAGCTTTATCCGATTCAAGGCAGAGGAACGAAACGGTTTTCTCGCCGTAAAATGTGAGAATTCGTTTATTGAAGAGCCAAAACAGGATAAGAACGGGCAGTATATTTCTACAAAGGATGAAAAGGAAAGTCATGGCTTTGGATTAAAGCTTATGAACGCTGTCGCAGAGAAACATCACAGTATGCTGGATATTTTTATTTCGGATGAAAATGTTTTTACTGTTCAGACCGCTTTAAGAATTCCGAAAAAATAATAAAATCAGCGGGTGTCATTCATTTGAAAATGACACCCGCTGATTTTATTGATTTATATATCGTATAAATGCGCTTTGAAAGGCTTTATAGTATGTACGCCCCACAGGAAGCATATCACCATTTCGAAGCGTTAGGTCCGTCCGTCCGATTTCCTTTACTCTGCTCAGATTCACCAGAAAGCTGTTATGACAACGTGAAAAATGGCCTTTTGGAAGCTGTTTTTCAAATTCGGTAAGAGAAAGATAATAGGTGTTGCTGTTTCCGGAACTTTGATGAATGATTATGTTGTGGTTATAACTTTCTACATAACGTATTTCCGACACGGAGAAATGCAGTATCTTATTACCGATGCTAAGCGTGACTGCTTTGGGTAAGTAATTCAATTTAAGATCCGTACGGATTGCATTTGCCAGTGCTTCCCGGCAAATCGGTTTAAGAAGAAAATGAATGGGCTGTACATCATAGCCCTCGGAAAGATAATTGTCGCATGCGGTCACAAATATAATTGAAATACGGTCGTCCTTGCTTCGCAGAGAACGCGCCAGCTCCAGTCCCGTCATGCCGTTCATCTGAATATCCAAGATAAGCAGATTGAACGGTTTCTCGACATCAGAATTCATCCTTTTCTCAAGTTCCGCGGCAGAGGGAAAAGCTGTTATCGCATACGGAATACTTTCTCCGTCCAGCAGCTCCCTGCAGAAAGAATGCAATTGTTCTCTCATGACCGGATCGTCATCACAAACGGCTATTCGATATGTGTTCATTTTCTCACCCGCAATCACATGCACTTTAATACATTATATCATAAAACCGAACGGAAAACAACCTTAAAAGATTTACAAAAAAGCGAACTTTCAATTGTTATCTTGCCGGAAGGATTTTTTTCTTCTCAACTATTTAATTTTTACTGAACCATGCATCAGAAGCGTGGTTTTGGTATGAAAAAGGGCGGCAAGGATTTTACTCCCTGCCGCCCGAACCGCATCAGAACATCTGAACAGAAGAACTGTCCGGTTCTTTGTGGTTTTCACTGTACTGTCCCTGCTTCTGTGCAGGTTGATTTGCGTTTTGTTGATACCACGATGTGAGTCAACACTGATAATGTATATACTCGCCGAGCCTCGCTTTGTCTATCGTCCTGATTTGTTCAAGCAGGACGGTGGATTCGGTTTTGAGACCGCTTGTCATTATTGCTACATGGGTGGGCAGAGCCGCCTTTGTCTTTCTGCCTGTGATCACCGCCACGATTGTGGTGGGGCTGTGTTTGTTGCCCGTATTCTGCTGAAATACGAATAAAGATTTCCCGTAGTGCAGCCGCACGCCGCTGCCAAAGCCTTGATTCCCGTGCCCGTCAGCCCGTTTTCGGCATAGCATTCAAAGCATTTTTCCATCATTTCGCGCTTGCGCGCGTTGTGCTGTTCCTCTGTTGCTCTCATATACGCCACTTCCTTCTTGATAACTAACTAATCAGTCAAATATAGTACAACATAGAATTGTGACGAATTCAAGAACTGTTCGAGAAAAATCGAGGAAAATCAAATTGCAATATGATCTCATAAAAAAGTCCTTACAGCAGAAAGAAAAAAGCGGCTTACCTCAACGATCAAAACCGTACTAATAAAAATGTCTTTGTTATCTCTGGCTTTTTCAACCTGAAGCCTCTGTGTCTTTTTCTTTCTGCTGTAATCTATCTTCAGTTGGGTAGTTCACTTTCTCCTTCCACCATGACAGGTGGCACCTGTCAGTTTGTAGGCGCAGTTGCCCCTTGGCGGAAAAACGCATTATCTGTGACTTGTTTGCAAAATACCATTGACATACGCATAACAATATGATATCATAGGAACGGGAAAACGAATGACTTGCAATTCTTGATCACAAGCCATTTTGTTCGGCAAGTGGATATGAAGTAGAAATGTGTAAGTTATTCTGTGATGGATAAGTTGCACATTTTGTTTTTAAGGAGGCTAAATGTCATGAAAACGATTTATTTTTTCAGTAGTTTTTTCGGTTTGGCTCTCATAAAGACAGATAAGATTAAGCCCAAAATTGGCGGGTGTTTAACTTTCTATACATTGAGCGCATAAGCCAACGGTTTCATTTGTTGGTTTGTGCGCTTTTAAATATCACATTAATGCATATATAGTTCATACAATATAACCTTACATGAATGGAGGAATCAGCAATGAAAAAAACGGCCACCAAAGCGGCATTTTCTATTGTTTTGGTTATTACTCTTCTTATGAGCTTTTCATTACCAGCATTTGCATACTCTCTTAAACCTTATAGACATAAGAGTTCAAAGATATATTACTATTACGATAACTGGGTTGGTTCAAGAGCAATTTCGTTTTTCTCAACTGGAGCCAGCGCTTGGAGGGCAAGGACTACTGAGGCTCAAATATTGCATTATTCCAACAATCCAGGAACAGGATACAATGTATATATGTGTACAGGAAACATTACTGGGGTTGATTGGGACGGACTCACTCAAACAAGGTATAATTCTAAATCTCCATACTATGTGGTATCGCAAACACTGACCCTTAATATGGCGAAAACTTCTACATGGAACAATGATGGGGCACTGAAGTCAGTCGTTGTGCACGAAATGGGGCATGTTTTCGGGCTGGGCGATAACGGGAAAACAAAAACAATTATGAACGGCTATACATTCGGAACGAACAGCCGCTATGGAGGATATGGGTTAACCGTTCCACAAACCGATGATGTAAATGGTGTCAATGCAAAATACTAAAATGCAATCAAATAATATAGCGAGGTGATTTAAATGAAAAATACACTAAAAGCAATCGTGGGTTTCGGTTTAATTGTGGTTATGTTTACTTTGGCCGCTTGCTCGAACCAAAGCGCAACGGATTACAGCCAATATGAAAAAATACCTCTTAATGCAAGTTGGTCATACAATTACGAAAGTGTTAATGAACTCGCAGATAATTGCGATTTAGCAGCATATGTGACAATTACCGGGATGGAAACTGATGACAAATATAAATCTTACGGAGTTGATTTGACAATCTATACAGCAGAAATCAGAGAGTCTTTGTTTGGAAAAAAGGACGGGACGATTCGAATTGTAATGACTGGAATGGTAGACGAGAAAGAAAGGAAAATTTACGAGATTGTTGACGACCCTTTGATGAAGCTTGGTGATGAATTTTTTGTGTTTGCAAAGTCCAACGAAGATGGAACTTACACCATTTTAAGTGGTCCTCAGGGAAGATTTGAGATTATTGATAATATGGTCTATTCTTTGAATGTTTCTAATGAGCAGGTTGCAAAATATAATCTCGACTCGAACATTACTATTAGTAAACAATCTAAAGATGACTTTTATGCTCAAATTAAAGAGAGCGTAGCCAAGCGCTAACGCTCTCTGCAATGGCGACAGACTATAGCAAAGTTGAGACATATAACTTTTTCTTTGCAATCCAGCGCCTCATGTGTAGATTAGGGAGCTTGCCGTAAATACAGCAGAAAAAAGGCCGCTATGTTGTGCTTTATGTTCATAGCGGTCTTTTCTCTATGTCAAGTGTTCTCGGTTATTGTTTTCCTTTCTGCTGTAGTTATTCTCCAGTTGGGTAAGTTCACTTTCTCCTTCCATCATGACAGGTGGCACCTGTCAGCGTATAGGCGCAGTTGTCCCTTGGCGGAAAAAGGCTCTTGAAAAAATACCCTGCTGCCGATATAATAAACCTTGTGCGATTTCGGAGGGATGAAGATGGAAAACGAAAAATACTACATAGCCGTTAATGCAGGCGGCAGATATCCGCTTTTGAAAACGCCGCAGGAGATCGGAAGAGCGTCGTGTAGGGAAAGAGTGTAGATCTCGGTGGTCGCC
>OGHU01001679.1_pt1 | contig 12517 bp, 6 predicted proteins | sample 1571521 | NCBI WGS metagenome assembly OGHU01 (sample SAMEA2581963, study PRJEB24529) | metagenome | biome: Human gut stool | place: China | collected 2011 | reverse complement strand
ATGAACAATGCCAGATGGTGATAAACGAAATTGGCAGTATACTTCTCAATGCCCGTAGTAAAATCAGCCGTGAAGTCAATATCACAATGGTTGACGCATACTGGAATATCGGACGATATATCGTTGAATACGAACAACAAGGCAAGGAACGAGCTGAATATGGCACTAACTTGCTCAACCGCTTGTCCAAAGACTTGACCAAACTGTACGGTAAAGGATTTGGAAAGAGCAACTTGATATATATAAGAAAGTTATATCAGTCCTTCCCAATAAGTGGGACACTGTCCCACCAATTGAGTTGGAGTCATTATTACGAGATACTTAAATTGGATGACGGATTGGAAAGGTCGTTTTACATCAAGGAGTGCGAGAAGCAGCATTGGAGCGTCAGGGAGCTTAAACGGCAGATGGACAGTATGCTTTTCCATCGCATTGCACTGAGCAAGGACAAAGAGGGTGTGCTGCAACTTGCAGAACAAGGCTCTGATATACAAAAGCCTGAAGATATTATTCGCGACCCGTTTGTGCTGGAGTTTACTGGTCTTCCCGATGTAAACCGCTACAGTGAAAGCGATTTGGAGAACGCCTTGGTGCGTAATTTAGGGCAATTCCTTCTCGAACTTGGACGCGGTTTCGCTTTCATCGGGCAGCAATACCGTTTCAGCATTGCCGGTCGACATTATCATGTGGACTTGGTTTTCTATCATGTGGTGCTGAAAACATATGTGCTTATCGACTTGAAACGAAACGAAGTGCAACACGAAGATATAGGTCAGATGAATTTTTATTTAAACTATTTCCGAAACGAAGTATGCAACGAAGAAGACAACGAACCTATCGGCATAGTTCTCGGAGCTACGGCAGATAAAATGACTATGGAGTTTGCCATGGGCAGTATTTCCAATCAGTTGTTTGTAAGCCGTTATCAACTTTATCTGCCCGACAGGGAAACTCTTGAAAGAGAGGTATGGCGAATAATGAAAAGTCAGGACATAGAAACCGAGGCAAGGGAGGGCAAAGAATGAAGTACGAAGAATATAAAGATAGCGGTGTGGAATGGATTGGTGAAGTGCCGAGCCATTGGGAAGTAATGAGATTTAAAGATTTTACCTCCTTACAAACAACGGCATCTGATAACATGAATAAAATCGGACTTGAAAACATCGAGGGAAAAACAGGACGTTTTATTGAGAGTGATTCAGAGTTTGAAGGAAATGGTATTGCCTTCAATATCGGAGATGTTGTTTATGGGAAACTACGTCCATATCTTCAAAAAGTTTGGATTGCAACATTTTCAGGTAATGCTGTTGGAGATTTTTTCGTGTTCCGTCCCAAAGATAATTGTTATAATCAATATCTGTTTTATTGCATGTTATCAGATGGTTTCACGTCTATGTGTAATGGTTCAACTGTTGGGGCAAAAATGCCTAGGGTATCTTCCGATTTCATAAGGTCCTTACATTATTACCTTCCCCCTCTTTCTGAGCAACAAGCCATTGCGACTTACTTGGACGAGAAATGCGGAGAAGTAAATTGTGCTATAGATGTTCAGAAAAAGAAGATTGAACTTTTGAATGAGCTAAAACAAACCATCATTACCGATGCCGTCACCAAAGGACTTAATCCTAATGCGCCTATGAAAGACAGCGGTGTGGAATGGATTGGCAAAGTGCCGGAACATTGGAAGGTGATGAAAACATCTCTTGCTTTTACCCATATAGGAAGTGGAACAACGCCTTCGACTTCTAAAAATGAATATTATGAAGATGATGGTGATTTTTGGTTGCAAACAGGCGATTTAACAGATGGCATTATAACAGATACATCTAAAAAGGTATCCAAAATAGCAATAAGAGAATGTAACCTCAAATTCTATCCTACAAACTCAGTTGTAATTGCAATGTATGGAGCAACGATAGGGAAAATGGGGTTGTTACAAATAGAATGTGCTACAAATCAAGCATGTTGTGTTTTGCCTTCTAATAATCATATAGATGCAAAATTCACATTCTATTTCTTCTTATCTGCAAAAACGGATTTATTGATTTCTGCAATTGGAGGAGGACAACCTAATATCAGTCAAGATGTAATTAAGAAAACGAAAATGATTGTTCCCCCTCTTTCTGAACAACAAACTATTGCAAATTATCTTGATGAAGAATGTACAAAAATAGATGTTCAAATCTCCAATGCCAATCACCGCATTGAGCTGCTGAACGAATTAAAACAAAGCATCATTACCGAAGCCGTGACAGGCAAAATAAAAGTATGTTGAACTAATTACCCAGTATGATATGAAAACTGATTTGGGAAGCATATACACAACAGTTTTAGATAAGATAATTCAGAAGCAGTCAAAGGTGAAGACAAATACCATCTTTGTCTTAGCTGGAATTACGCCGTATATCAACACGGAACATTTCGCAGAAATGATAACCGATATTACCACTTTTGACAAGGATGGCAATGCGGACATATACAGCAGAGAGTGGTTCGGAGGTGTGTTTTCTAAATTGGTATCAACAAATGCTGCCCAAATTATATCTCATCAACAGTTTGCATATCTAAACGAATACCTTGCCGAGGACTTTTTCAAAGAACGAATTGTAATCATTAATGATAACTTGCGTTCGCAGTATCCTCTTGCAAAGAAAGATTACTTGGAAGGCAACAATTCAAATGAGGAGAGACCTGACTGTCTCCCTATATATCAAGCAGAACAATATAAAATAGGAGAACGATATTATTATTCTTTGAAAGGTTTTAGCGACACATTCGTCAAGAAGTCCTTTTTCGTTCATGGCAAAGAACTTGAAACCGGCAGTACACAGGATGCCCATGAAATTTTAGACGTAATATCCGATCCGTATGCGATAGACAACTTTATAAACCATTGTATTGAAGAAAGTAATTTCAACAAACAGATATTTGTTAAGGTTTCCGGCAAAAATGTACTGAACACAACGACTCTGAACACACTTAAAGAACTGAATCATCTTCTAAGTTCGTTCGGAGGTGGTGTGTATATTTTACAAGAGGAAACTGTCCGGCAAGACTACACGCCAAAAGAAGAGACAACAGCTCTTTTGAAGCAGTATTGGGGAGATAATGCTGAATTCAGAAATATCCTGGTTTACGAAAACCCAGAATTGAATAGTAATATCGTTCCTGTATCGCAAGGGTTGATTGTAGAAACCATCATTGACGAGTATAAAAATGGTTGCAATGGAATATTGCCACGCGACATTTTCATTACAGCTCCGACGGGTGCAGGAAAATCCTTGATTTTTCAATTGCCTGCATTTTATGCAGCAAACAATGGTGATGTAACCATTGTCGTTTCTCCTTTGAAAGCATTGATGACCGACCAGGTTGAGATTCTTCACAAACAAAGGCACTATGACAAGGTAGAGTTCTTGAATAGCGATTTAACTCTTATCGACCGAGATAAAATCATAGATAGTTGTAAAAAAGGAGACATAGACATTCTGTATCTTTCACCCGAACTACTCCTGTCTTATGACATCCATTATTTTTTAGGCGACAGGAAATTGGGATTACTAATTGTAGATGAGGCGCACCTTATCACGACATGGGGACGAGACTTCCGTGTGGATTACTGGTTCTTGGGCAGTCATATCAACAAAATTCGGAAGTTCAACAACTATATGTTCCCTCTGGTTGCACTTACTGCAACAGCAGTATATGGTGGTATCAACGACATGGTATTTGACAGTATCAATAGTTTGAATATGCACGACCCTCATAAATTTATTGGTAATGTACGTCGCAATAACATAGAGTTTGTTTTGAACACTCATGATGATTATACTTCGGGAAATTATGACCAAAACAAGGAAACAGAAACAATAGATTTCATTAAAGGTATTCACGAACTTGGAATGAAAGGAATTGTCTATGCCCCTTACACTCGCCATATTAACCGATTGAAAGACAAAGCAGATGAAATAGACACATCTATGGTTGTGGCGTATCATGGAGGCATGCAACGAGATCAACAACAATATTCATATCAGGCATTCAGAAACAATCAATGTAAAATTATGGTTTCAACCAAGGCCTTCGGTATGGGAGTAGATATACCCGATATACAGGTTGTATATCATCATGCTCCTTCCGGTTTGTTACCAGATTATATACAAGAGATAGGCCGTGCCGCCCGAAAAGACAACATCCAAGGTTTTGCTGCATTAACATTTTCAAAGTCAGACCTGAGATACAGTAAGCAATTATTTGGAATATCGTCATTGAAAACATATCAGTTACAAGAAGTATTGCGGAAGATTATCCGTTGTTTCAATAACAATGGAAAGAAACGAAATATGCTTGTTGCTGCAAATGACTTTGCCTATATTTTCGACACAACTGAAGAAGTTGACCAGAAAGTTGCAACTGCACTTATGATGATAGAAAAGGATTACTTGGTAAAGACACGATTCAATGTGCTTATTGCCAGGCCAAAGAAACTTTTCACAAAAGTATATGCACGCACTACGGACATTGGGGTAGATCGATTACACAGGTTATATGGCGATTGCTTTACCGAAATACGAACATTCAACACATATCACACAATTGAACTGAACTTGGATAAGATTTGGTCAAATCACTTTTCAGACAAGAGCTTTCCTCAATTGAAAAGCGAATTTTACAAACAGCGATTTTTGTATGAACAAAACATCGAGCTGGTTCCACAGATTAAGGTCTCAATTACTATTGAGCAACCTTATCAGGTAACTCTACATGAAATACAATCTGTACTGGATTCTATAAGTGATACTTTTTCTCAATTCAGATATAAGGGGCAATTCTTCTCAAAACCGGAATTTATAGAGAAACTTTCACAAAAGATTAGCTACAAATATAATGTAGAAAAGATAGCTGATTTCATATTAAGTACCTACTCCGGGTATATGTCCTCTGCCAACACATTAGAGGGAGACTCTTTCTTGCAACAGAGGCACCAAGGCGTAAATATGCAATATCAAGTATTCAGTTCAAATTATACCGCTAAAACGACCCAATTGCTAACGGTACTCTCAAAATTATACGAGAACACAGACAAACAAACAGCTGTCCGTTTTTTGTCTATTAATGACATTCCATTAAAGAATCATATTCGATTAGGTTCCCTTCTCGAAATAATGAATCTTGGTATATTTGAAACAACCGGAGGTGACGAGCCTAAAATATTCTTACGTCTGAATGATCCTCGGCGTATAGAAAAAGATTCGGTTAGTTCCAATTATAAGAATACCATTCTTGATTCTGTTAAAAATCGGCACATGGTAAGTTGTCAAATATTCGAGCATTTCTTTACAAACTATTTCAGCAACGAAAAGAGATGGGATTTGATAGAGGACTTCTTCTTGGGTATGTCTAACGATGAGATATTTGAAAAATATCCGGGTAATATGATCAATCACGTCAATATCATTGACTATTTGAATACAAATGCCAATGTAGCAGAAAGTATAAATGGCAGTGTTGACGATGAAGCTGTCTATCATTCCGAATTGTTTAAGCCAAAAGAAAATGAGTTCTATTTTAAAGACAATCTCCTAACAATTGGACGACATACAAAAGCTGTAAAGCAATGGGTTGCAGATGATCCGATTGCTTTACATCGTGCCATAGTAGAGTACAATATCAGAGTTGAAAAAGAATACTTCAATGTTCTTTCCAATAAACTTAGGCTTAATCATTTTGAATATTACAGGGATTTTATGGGATTAAGACTCCTTATAGAATTTCCCGGTTATACAGGATTGGTACAAGCCAGCGTACCATATAACATTTGTCCTGTCAAATTTTATAAATGGTGGAGGCAAAACGAAGATAAAATCAGGCTTTCCAACAAAGAGCAGATTACATTATTTCTGGCAGTAGAAAGAGAGAATCCCAAAGCTCTTTTGAAAAAGCATAAGAAACAATTGATAATAAAAAAACAATAGGCAATATGAATCCGCTAAATGAAACCGTATTTGAAGAGCATATAGCTGAATATCTTTCGGCGAGTCCTCTATACAACCAACGAAGAAGTTCGCAGTTTGATATAGACAATCTTGTGGACAGAGAAATGTTGAAGCATTTTCTGCAAGCACAAACAACAGCTTGGCAGAGACTTCAACACCATTTCCCGGGCAGAGAAACAGAAATTGTTGTTGCCGAGATAAACAAGTTCTTAAACCGTGGCGACAGTATGCTCACGCTCTTCAACAAGGGCATCACTATCAAAGGCACCAAAATCAAATTTATGATGCCTAAGCCGGTGCTGGAGGAAGAAGATTCGAGTAACTATCAGCTGTATCTGAGTAACCGATTCAGCGTGGTTCGCCAAATGCGATATAGCACGGCAGCAGACGATAGTGGAAATGAACTTGATATGTGCATTCTGCTCAATGGTCTGCCACTGATGACCTTTGAACTAAAAAACGAAGGGACAAATCAAAACTACGGACATGGCATCTACCAATATCGTAACAATCGTTCGCCGGTAAACCGAATGCTTCGTAACTGCCTGGTGCATTTTGTGATGGATAATTGCTTCGTGTTTATGACCACCAAGCTCAATGGCGAGCAGACTCGCTTTTTGCCATTCAACAAAGAAAGCACAAACCCTGTCATCGAAGGAGAATATCCCACAGCCTATATGTGGCAGGAAATCTTGCAGGCTGATTCGCTACTCGACATCCTAGAGCATTTTATCAAACGATATAACGATGAAGACGGTAAACCTATTGTCATTTTTCCTCGCTTCCATCAATTAAGAGCCGTTAGAAAACTCCGTCAAATGGTAGTGGAAGAAGGACCTGGACACAATTATCTGATTCAACATTCAGCAGGTTCGGGAAAAACCAAGTCAATGGCTTGGCTGGCTCACCAACTTGCTAATATGACCAATGTTGACCACACACCCGTATTCGACAGCATCATTATGGTTACAGACCGTATTGTGCTGAACAGAAACATGGCTGATGATGTGGTAAACTTCCAGACTGTTGCCGGCACTGTGAAAGATATTCGTCGCGGTTCAAAGAACCTTGCCACAGCACTGAACGAGGGAAACAGAATCATTATCTCCACCGTACAGAAGTTTGCTTATGCCTTGAAGGACTTGAAACGAGACACCCAGCGTAAGTACGCCATCATTGTAGATGAGGCACACACCGCTATTGGTAATGAAAGTGCAAAGGATTTGGTAAATGCCCTATCTACTGATAGTGATTTACATAATATGCCAGACTTCAACCCCGATGAGTATGAAGACCAGACGGACGCTCTGCTTGCTTATATGCAAGTAATGCGACGAATGATGAAGCATATCAGTTACTTTGCCTTTACAGCTACCCCAAAAGACAAGACATACAAACTCTTTGGCATTCAAGATGGTCCGAACAAAGGAAAAGCACATGACCTATATTCCATGAAGCAAGCCATTGATGAGAAATTCATTCTTGATGTGTTGGCAAACTACAAGAGCTATCTCACGATGTTCGAACTGATAGAGAAGAATCCTGACGAAGACCAAAAGAAACTCTTCGAGAAAAAAAAGGCTCTAAAAGTAATCTACGGAGAATTAAACAAGAATGCCTATATCATGCTAAGAAAAGCCCACATGATGTTGGAGCACTTCATGCAGCATACCATCAATAAAATCGGACACAAGGCGAAAGCTATGGTTGTATGCGATTCACGCCGTGCAGCAGCAGATTACAAACAATTGCTTGACCGACTTATTATAGATAACTATGCCGGTAAGATTAAGACATTGGTGGCTTTTTCGGGAGAAGTAGAAGACAGCCATGGACACAAATGCACGGAAGCAAATATGAATGATGGAGGTGTGGTAGATGACGGCATCCGCGAGAAATTCAAGGAAGACGATTACAAGATTCTTGTCGTTGCCGAAAAATTCCAGACAGGATTCGACCAACCTCTGCTCCACACAATGTATGTTGATCGTATGTTAGGTGGCATTCAGTGCATTCAGACCCTTTCTCGTTTGAACCGCTGCTATCCGGGTAAAGAGGACACAATGGTCATTGACTTCAGAAACGACCACGAAAAAGTACAGAAAGCATTTCAAGAGTATTACACGGAGACGACTCTTGAAGGCGATGTAGATACTCAACGCATCTACACGCTCAAACACGACATTGAACAGTGGAATCTTTTCAATGAATCTGAAGTTGAATCCGTAGCCAAAGCATTGGTCTCCAGTACCGGAGTAAGTGGTGTTCCATCTATCCTGAAACGAATCGTGGATGAGAGGGTTATGCCACTTGAAGATGATGAGAAAGACCGTTATCGTAAAACGGTTTCTCGCTATGTGCGTCAATATGGATTCTTGGCACAATTGATTGACTTCACCGACCCCGACTTAGAACGCTTTTATATCTTTTGCAAGGTTTTCTACAAATTCCTGCCTTACACCAAAGAGACTCTTCCTATGGAGATTTTGGATTTGATAGACCTTGATAAGTTGCGCATCCAAATGTCGTATGAGGGTCAATTGGAATTAGAGAATGAAGAACAAACACTCCGTTCTTCACGAATTGGAGAACCCGGCCAAAAGAAACCTGACAATGAGCTTCCCGTTTCAGAGATACTGAATATGGCTAATAGTCCATTTGCCGGATTACTGAACGAAAACGACAAGATACTCCGGCAGATTTGGGACGCTATTCTTTCAGATCCGGATGTCGTTGATGCCTTCCATGCTGGAAACAGCTACGATATTCTAATCAACATTGTCCGTGAGAAGTTTGATGAGAAAGTCGCTTTGGAGATTGAGAAGTATTACAATTTTGCAGAAGTTCTTGAAAGGGAACAAGCATTTACGCTTACACTTGTCCGCAAATTTGTAGATGCACTGGCAGAAAGAACTGCTCGAACAAACAACTTCACATACAATGAAGAGGAGTTAAAAGAAATCCTATGCACCGTGCTTCGTGAAGAATTTGAGGCATTAAGTGGAAGATTACGCAGTCTTGAAGAGATTGTGAATACATTCTTCTTTACTCTTAATGAAACTAGCATACCACAACTTGATGGTGTTGATGGTTTGATAAAGACCGCACTAAACAATGTTTATGCAAATACAGCTATTGGCCTGTTGGAAAAGAGAACATATTTTAATTCTTTGGTTGCAAAGTATGAGGCATTTCTGAAGAAGCTGTATTACTTGCTCAACCAAGACGAAGTACCTCGTCATCCCGACCATCCTGAAAAATCCCCAGGATTGTCAGAGTGTATCTTTGCATTCCCTTGTTTGAAGAATCTCAAATATAGCACAGATGAAAAAGAACAAAAATTCAAGGTATATCTTGATTTATTGAGACAGTGGCGAAATGATGAAGCTCATTTATCTCCTAATGCTACAGATGAAGAGGTAAATGCTGCTCTAAAGATAGTTACATCTATGTATATGTTTGTTGTTGGGAACAATATCACCGACTTGGAAATGGCAGGAGCATTGTAATCAAATAAAAGGCCCATTAACAGATAGCATCAACAAGTATGAGTATGCCAGACGATAGAAAACCAAGAATAATCAACGTAACTCGTAAGCCGACCAAATGTCCAGATTGCGGTGAAAGAGTCGTTGATATAGTGTATGGTACAGGAGATATGACTGAAATTGAGTTTGCACTTCAATACCGAAAGGAAGCCATAATGGGTGGAGACAATATACCTCGTCGTCCTCCTATGTGGTGTTGTGTGTGCGGATGCAAGCGGTTTCGGAAAGTGAATCCCGACGGAACAGATGTAGCTGTGAAAGTAAAAATGCTAAAAGACATCCGTAAAGCACCAGCATCCGTTATAAATTGGTCTTCTGATACAGTTGATAGAGCTTTGGAAAGTAATCAGATTGACTTGATACATAAATATACGTTAGATATAACTACAGAATTTGAGGAAAAAGAAACCTTAGTCGTTACTGCTGTAAGTCAAAGTGATGCTGAACTTCTTGCAATAGATTTGGTTAGGAATGGAGCTATTGGACTTAAAGGTCGTAGGTGTGTCAAAATAAAATTAAATAAGAAAAACGCTTAATAATGAAAGCATACACATATATTGACAAAGGGAAATTTGAATTGACCGATAAGCCGAAGCCTCATTTGCTGGAAGCGACAGATGCCATTGTAAGGGTGACAATGAGTAGTATCTGTTCGAGCGATCTGCATATCAAGCATGGCAGTGTGCCTCGTGCAGTAAAAGGCATTACCGTGGGTCATGAGATGGTGGGCATTGTGGAAAAGCTTGGCAGCGAAGTTTGCAATGTGAAAATCGGCGACCGTGTAACGGTGAATGTGGAAACATTTTGTGGCGAGTGCTTCTTCTGCAAAAACGGATATGTAAACAATTGCACTTCGCCTCACGGAGGCTGGGCTTTGGGGTGCAGAATAGATGGCGGACAGACGGAATATGTGCGTGTTCCGTTGGCAAATCAGGGGCTTAATCGCATACCAGATGGCGTGACAGACGAACAGGCTCTGTTTGTTGGCGATATATTGGCAACCGGATTTTGGGCTGCACGTATCAGCGAAATATCCTCAGATGATACCGTTTTGATTATCGGTGCCGGTCCGACAGGCATATGCACATTATTGTGCGTGATGCTTAAACAGCCTAAGCGCATCATTGTGTGCGAGCAATCGGAAGAAAGACGTGCCTTTATCAAACAGCATTATCCCGATGTGCTTATTACCACGCCCAACGAATGTCTGCAATTCGTAACTCAAAACAGCGACCACTGCGGGGCAGACCGGGTGATAGAAGTGGCAGGTGGAAAAGATACATTCCAATTGGCATGGCAGTGTGCACGACCAAATGCCATCGTTACCGTTGTAGCTCTTTACGATGAAGCACAAATGCTACCTCTTCCACAAATGTATGGCAAAAATCTCACATTCAAGACCGGTGGTGTGGACGGCTGTAACTGCGAAGAAGTGTTGCAACTTGTAAGTGAAGGTAAAATTGATACTACCCAACTCATTACCCACCGCTTCCCACTCTCGGAAATCGGAGAGGCATACCGCATTTTTGAGCAACGTCTTGACGGAGTGATAAAGATAGCTATTACGCAATAATTTAGGTTGTATATGAAAGGTAATGCCAAGAAAGAAGGCATAAAGTCATTATCAGATGCCTTTCCAGAGCTTGCTGCGCAATGGGATTACGAATTAAATGGAACTCTTACACCAGAATCCGTATCTTACGGTTCTCAGTTGAAAGTCTGGTGGAAGTGTCCTGTTTGTGGGCATTCCTATCAGAAGAAAATTGGGAATAGAACCGCTCCTGCCAAAAGAAAAACTAAGTCCGTAAAATGTCCAATATGTTTGGGGCGTATAATAATTCCGGGATACAATAGTCTTAAAGCGCAATACCCGGAAATTGTGGCACAAGAATGGGATTTCGAAAAAAACGCTATAGATCCTGATACAATTCCTCCTTACTATCGAACAAAAGTGTGGTGGAAATGCCCAAATGGACATAGCTACGAGTCATTACCTGGCAATAAGATCTTGAACAATGGAGGTAATTGCCCTTATTGCTCGTCCCAAAAGCTATGTAAAGAGACTTCTCTCGGAGTTGTTAATCCGGATTTGGCAAAAGAATGGCATCCAAGCAAGAATGGATATGTAACACCATTTGATGTTTTCGCAAATTCCAATAAAAGTTATTGGTGGCTTTGCCCGAATTGCGGTCACGAATGGAGAGCCAAGTGCTCAAATAGAATTATCAGCAAGCGTGGTTGTCCACATTGTGCAAACAGCCGAAGTTCATCCGTTCCAGAACAATTAATGTTTCGCGCAATCAAGAGTGTATGTCCTGATGCTATCAGTCGCCACCATATTGACAAAGACGAGATAGATGTTTTCGACAAGGTCGGCATCAACTCCGTTTGCTACGGAGAAGTGCTGGCCGGCCCGATCATGCCGGCGGTAATGTATCTCACCTGGTACAAGGACGAACCGACACGCAATGCCGCTTGGGACAAATTCCGGACACATCCGGACTGGCAGCGGATCAAGAACCTACCGGAATATGCCTATACGGCCACTCGGAACACCAGCCTGTTCCTCTCGCCGTTGCCTTATTCACAGATATGAGAGAGCCAATCATTAAAAAACAATAATTAAAAATCAATTGTCATGAGACAAACCATATTCCTCCTGTGCCTTTGGGCTTGCAGCTTGTTGGCAGGGCATGCTCAAGAAGCCGATGAAGCGAATTACGACGAAAGCAAAATACCGCCTTACACCCTGCCCGCCCTGTTAAAGACAGCCGACGGCCGGGAAGTGACAAACGTGCAGCAATGGGAACAGACCAGACGGCCGGAACTGCTGTCCGTCTTTGCCGAACAGGTATATGGAAGCATGCTTGAACACGAATTTGATGTGTCCTACAAGAAGTTGGACGACAACCACAGTGCCGTCAACGGCAGTGCCACCCGCAAACAGATCGAAATCACATTCAGCCATAACGG
>OGHU01001651.1_pt1 | contig 12693 bp, 6 predicted proteins | sample 1571521 | NCBI WGS metagenome assembly OGHU01 (sample SAMEA2581963, study PRJEB24529) | metagenome | biome: Human gut stool | place: China | collected 2011 | reverse complement strand
TTCCTTTTTCAACGGTGTCAAGCAGGCAGCAAGAATGCAGAATATACATCTTATTATCTGTAATACGGATGAGATTGAGAATGCACAGGAGGAGAGAGCCCTGATATATGAGCAGCTTGAGAATCAGGTGGATGCTTTTATTATTCAGGCGGCACCGGGGAATGACACAGAGACGGTGTTAAAGGAGCTTCGCACACAGAAGCCGGTTATACTGGTAGCCAATGATGTTCTGGGCAACGCCGGTAAGAGTGGTCAATCCAAGGCATTCCTCCGAAGTGGCGTAACATCTGGGAATAATGGAAAGCTATAATCATCTTTGCTTCCGCTTTTCGGATACTCTTCTCGCGTTCTGTCATATCCGGTACCCGGTCTACATTTTCCAAAAAGATATAAGCTTTTCGGATTCCCGTCATAGGAGACATACCGAAAGAAGGACTTGAAGTTCCTTCATAAAGTATATAAGGCATATCGCCGGTTGATGAACTGACATTTCCCGTATAGTAAGAGCGTATTCCATTGGGCTTGATTGCATCTCCCAAGTCAGTCATGCCTTCCAGTATACCCCAGCATAATCTTCCGCCGGAGGGCAGATAGTCGGGTAGCGAACGGTATACTTCGGCTAGTGCCTGCTCGGCATAAACTTTATGTGCATATACCGTATCGATCGTAATGTCTGTGGTGAACGGCTTGTCAAGAAAAGCATTCCCGAATTTGAAGTCCTCGCATGCACCTGTCGACAATAGTAGTACGGCTGCAATGCCTGTATGTAATAGGTTTCTTCTTTTCATGATTTTAGATGGCTTAGAAAGTTAAGTTTATTCCTATATTGTAGATTTTAATAATCGGATAAGAGTCAGTCAGCCCCGGTGTACATTCCGGATCCATAATTTTGAAACTGTCGAAAGTCAACAAATTGTATCCGCTAAATTTGATACCTAATTGAGATATTCCCAGTTTCTTGAGTGCTTTCCGTTCTTTGAAGTTATATCCGATTGTAAGTGTTTTCAATTTCAAGAAGTTCCCGTTCTTCACCCATAAAGAAGAGGTGTAACTATTGTAATCCATTGACTTGGTGGCAAAACGCGGTACGGTGGCAGTTTCTGCTGTTGCTGGTGTCCAGCGGTTATCTGCATGGAACTGCATCAGGGCATTGTTGGCATTGTTTCCGAATGGTTTACGGAAGAAATAGTCAAGAACCAGTGAACGTTCCGTGGCAGCCGTCCAGTTCATGGAGAAGAAAAAGCCTTTATAGTCCGCTCCATAGTTCAACCCCCAGGTGTAGGCAGGACGTGTAGGATTACCAATGGCACGCTGGTCGTCATCAGTAATCAGACCGTCGCCGTTCAAATCGGTATACTTCACATCACCCGGAGATACATCCATGGTTGGTTTCGGAAGTCCTTCTTTTAGTTTGCCATTCTCAAAATCGCTGTCATTGTAGAATCCGTCTGCTACGTAGCCGAAAATAGTTCCGACGGGTTGTCCGGTTCTCCATTGGTAGGGTTCGTTGGGTTCCACTTCATCCTGGAAGATAATCTTGTTTCTGTTATAGGAAACATTGGCGTTGATATAGTAGTGAAGTTTGCCTTTAATGACATCTTCCCATTTCAGGTCTATTTCATATCCATGGTTTTTGACACGTCCCATATTTACTACCGGCAAGTTGTCGCTTGTCAGATTGGTAGTGATAGGAATAGTCTGTCTTTTAATGAGAATGTCTTTCCGGTCTTCGAAGAAAATGTCGGCACTAACCTTCAGACGATTGTTGAGGAAGTTGACATCAATACCATAGTTTTGCTTCAAAGCTGTTTCCCAACTGACATTTGGATTACCGATACGACTTTCAATTGCTCCTTTTATCATGTTGCCATTATTAAAACCGAAATTGTAGCCATTCTTGTAAGCGTTCCAGTAATCTTTTTCACTGGGTAGCTGGTCTACCAGCCAGGAGTTGGATAGATAAAGGAAACGATTGTCGCTGATATTGTCATTACCTACCAGACCGATGGAAGCGCGCAGTTTCAAGTAATCCACTACTTTCTGTTTTTTCATGAATGCTTCTTCAGAGATTACATAACCGATAGAACCGGAAGGGAAGAAACCAAAACGTTTCTCCGGTGCAAAGTTCTCGGAACCGTTGTATCCGAAATTGAATTCACCTACATAACGGGATTTGTAATCATAAGTCAGGCGTCCCACTAATCCTACGTAAGCGGTGGGTACTTCCGTGAAAGTTTTGGGGTAGTATTTTTTGCTTTGATTATACAGTAAAAGTCCTCCGACATTGTGTCCGCCGAATTTACGGTTATAACGCAAACTTGCTTCAAAGTACCAGTCACGCCCTCTTGTGTTGTTATCTTCACTGTAACTCAAGCGTTTGTTCTGGCCGGATACACGATAGACAATCGTTTTGTTGTAAGATGGATCATTGATATCAAGTCCCGGACTTTCCAAAGCCGATTGGTAATACGGAGTATAGGTTTCTACCGAGCCATAGCGTTTCTGTTTAAACACATAATAAGTATTATAGGCCCCTTTCACTTCTACGGATAATCCTTTCGTGATGAAATCAAGCTTTTGGGTTAATTGCAAGTCCATATTCATGGTATTGCTGGTTGCCTGGTCATATCCTTGTCCATAGTAGCGTCCCAGTGCATTGTTGTCCATCAGGACGCCGTCATATTTTCCCGGGTCGGTCAGTACAAGTTTGCCGTCTATGATACCCGGGCTGTTGAATGGCTGTGCCATATTGATGAGAGAGAATAATCCGTAAGGATAATCCTGGTCATTCGGTTCGTGAGTGATACCGACGATACCTCCCAAGCCAACTTTCAGCAACGTAGATTTGGTGATGTCAAGGTCGAGGTTGCCACGGTAGTTATATCGGGTATAGCTATAATTATTATTGTAATCCAGTTCTTTAAATTGTCGGAAAAGTCCGTCCTGCCATAAAAAGCCCATGGAAATGAAGTAACGCACGCGGTCAGTTCCTCCACTTATGTTCAGGTTGTGCTGTGTCTGTATGGACGAGTTTTTCATGATATATTTTCTCCAGTTCATATTCGGATACATGATGGGGTCGTCACCCAGCCGGAAGCGTTCCAGTGCATAGTCATCGAAGGTATGTTTGCTTTTTCCGTCGTTATCATTCATTTCATTAAATAAGGTGGCGTAAGTGTAGCTGTCTGCCATCTTTAATATACGGGTAGGTTGTTGGACACCGACGGAAGAAGTGATAGAGATTGTAGCCTTTCCTTCCTGACCACGACGGGTGGTTACCAGGATAACACCATTGGCACCGCGTACTCCGAATACAGCTGTTGCCGATGCGTCCTTCAATACCGTGACACTTTCTATTTCGTTCGGGTCCATCTGGAAGAATGAACGTTCTACTCCGTCTACCAGTATAAGAGGAGAAGAAGCACCTTCTGTCAACGAGCCTACTCCACGGATATAAATAGAAGGATCTTCTTTTCCGGGTTGTCCGCTGGTAGAGACAGAAGATAATCCGGTTACTTGTCCGGCTAGTGAACTTGCAATACTTGCATTGGGAGAACGGAGCAGTCCGTCGGTTTTAACAGAAGAGATAGCACCTGTCAGTGTCTCTTTTTTCTGCGTACCGTATGCCACTACCATGACTTCGTTCAGTGCATTGGCTACTTCTGCCAAGGTTACACTGATTTTAGTCTTGCCTTTAAGGGCAATTTTTTGTGTTTCATAGCCGACATACGAAATTTGTAAAACGGCTGTTTTTGCATTGGGAACATTCAGCTTGAAATTCCCGTCAACATCTGTGATCACTCCGTGCTGGCTACCGATCAGTAATACGGTAGCTCCAATGACTTCATCTCCTCTTTCATCTCGAACATTACCTGTGACGGTAACTTGGGCGAAGACAAAAGATGTAGTTAGCAGCATGATCAATAACGACATGATTCGTTTGCTTTCTGGTACATGCATTTTCATGATTATTAAATTTACGATTAAAATGATACGCAAATCTCGTCACTAATCGTCCGTCCGTCTCTACTTACCGTACAAACGAGTGGCATTTTCCGTACAAATCTGCAATTTCGCCCTAAAATATCTAATTTTATCGGAGAATTATGCAGAAAGAAAACTAATTTTGCATACAGAACCGGGGCGATATAGTGCTTTATAACTAATACTAATTTATACGAATACACCATTATGAGGAATAGGACGATCATAATCCGGCTATTTTTTCTTTTTTGCTTTGCCGTTTTTCCTTCGGCTTACGCACAGGATATGTCTTTCAATTATCTGACTACCGATAACGGACTTTCGCAATTTACCGTATATGCACTTTATAATGATGAATGGGGACAAATCTGGATTGGAACCCGGGATGGCCTGAATGTTTATAATGGTAATCGCATTAAAACTTATAAGGAGGAAAAAGGGAATCCGACCACTTTACTGGGACGTACTGTCAGAAGAATCTGCGGCAACGGAAAGGGGCTGATATATGTGCTTACTACAGAAGGAGTCAGCGAACTCGATATGAAGACCGAAACATTCACTCACATTTCCGACAAACAGAAAGAGTGGATGACCGCTATTACTTATTGTGATGGCAAATTGTTTATGGGTACGTATGGCAGGATCTATGAAAGGGAGGAAACAACCGGAATACAAACGCCCTATTGTAACTTTCCGGGACAGGTATTGCCTAATTGTTTGTTGAAGGATAAGTCCGGACGATTCTGGATTGGCTCCTACAACGATGGCCTCTATGTTATGGATCCGAAGGGTAAAGAGGAACAACATCTTTTTGCGGGTACTTATATTTATAATCTTTATCAGGATTCCAATGAAGATATATGGGTTTGTATGTGGGATAATGGTTTATACCGTATTTCCAGGAATGGGAAGATAACCCATTATCAAAGGGAGGCGGGAAGTGTAAACTGTATTGCTGACAATTCCGTCCGTAATGTTTGTGAAGATGATCAGGGGAATCTTTGGATAGGTACTGAACGGGGACTGGATAAACTGGATAAGAAAACCGGAGTCTTTACTCATTTTACTACTACGGATGCTCCCGGCAGCTTGAGTGATTCTTCCATATTCAGTATTCTCAAAGATCATCAGGGAACCTTTTGGATAGGTACTTATTTCGGAGGAGTCAACTATTTTAATCCCGATTATAAGATATATACTCATTATAAATTGTCTAAGAATGAACGGGAGGGACTTAGTTCTCCCATTGTAGGGACTATTATTGAAGGAGAAGAAGGGCAACTCTGGATTGCTACGGAAGGAGGAGGATTGAATTTGTATGATCGCCGGACAAAAGAATTTAAGTGGTACAGGCATATGGAAGGAATGAACAGCCTTTCACAAAACAAAGTTAAATGTCTGTATTATGATCGTCAACGCAATTCAGTCTGGGTTGGTACCCATCAGGGAGGATTCAATAAATTGGACTTGCGGACCGGGCGTTTCTTACATTATAGCGTGAATAAGGAGGACCATGCATCAGATGTGGTATTGAGTATTATAGGCTATCGGGATCAACTAGCCATTGCTTCTTATGACGGAGTGTATCTTTTCCATCCGGAAACAGCTACCTTTACCTTGTTGACTAATGAGCTGGCGCATTATCTTAAGATTGATTCGAAGGGAAGTCTTTGGATAGCAGTGGAGGGTAAGGGTGTGTATTGTTATAATATGGACACTAAAGAGTCTACGCTTTATTCTTTTGATTTGAATAAAAAAAATAGTATAAGTGATAATATGGTTACCTGTATTGCAGAGGACAGGAACCAGCGGATCTGGCTAAGTACGATGGGAGGAGGACTGAATCTGTATCGTCCTGAAACAAATGATTTTGAACGCTTTACATCCAGGCAGGATGGACTGGGTAGTGACTGTGTATACGCTGTTTGTGAATCTCAAAACGGACGTCTTTTGTTGACTACCAATCAGGGATTTTGTATTTTTGATCCGGTTAACCGGACGTTCAGTAATTATAATCATGCCAATGGCTTTCCTTTCACTACTTTAAATGAGGGCTCTTTGTGCCAGACTAAGGATGGAGAAATTTTTTTGGGAGGAATGAACGGTATGGTTTCTTTCTACGAAAAACAGTTGAACATTATATACAAGCATTACCGGATTATTCCTGATCGGTTGTTGGTGAATGGAAATGAAGTTCATGTAGGCGATAATTCAGGGATTCTTCCGGTTTCTCTTTACGATGCTTCTTCTATTGTATTGAAAAGTAATCACTCGATATTCAGTTTCGAGTTTGCGACATCCAATTATCTTCCGGCAAACAAAGATGAAATCGTTTATCGGTTAGATGGTTTCTCGAAGGACTGGACCAGCACACGCGGACAGAATACAATCACCTATACTAATCTGCCTGCCGGAGACTATACGTTGTTGATTAAATCGATTGGTAAGAATAAAGCGTTTCAGGCAGATTATCGGTTGGATATTCGCATGTTGCCGCCTTTCTATAAAACGACGTGGGCGTACCTTATTTATATAGCAATTGTCGGCGGACTTTTATATTATGTAATCAGGACTTATCAGACACGTTTCCATCTTCGCGAATCACTGAAATATGAACAGCAGCATATCCGTGATGTGGAGGAGATGAACCAATCCAAACTTCGTTTCTTTACGAATATTTCTCATGAATTCCGCACACCGCTTACGATCATTATAGGGCAGATGGAGACATTGTTGCAGATGCAGGCCTTTGCTCCTTCCATTTATAATAAATTACTGAATGTCTATAAGAACGGTATTCAGCTTCGGGAGTTGATTTCAGAGTTACTCGATTTTCGCAAACAAGAGCAAGGGCACATGAAGATAAAAGTCCGCAGGCACAATTTGATTGATTTCTTATATGAGAATTATTTGCTCTATGCGGAATATGCGGCTACCCGTCAGATTGATTTTAGCTTCGTGAAGGAGGAAGAGGATTTGGAGGTATGGTATGACGCGCGTCAGATACAGAAAATTATTAGTAATCTACTTTCTAATGCTTTTAAATATACGCCTCAATCCGGTACCATTGCGATTCATGTCTACAGAAATGTCGATGAAGCAGTAGTTGAAGTGCGGAACAGTGGGAAAGGGATTGAGCCGGAGGAACTGGAGAAGATTTTCACCCGCTTTTATCAGGTAGAGAAAAGCTCTACTGTATCTGAAGGTACTGGCATCGGTCTTGCTTTGAGCAAAGGGTTGGCGGAACTTCATCATGGCACTTTGACTGCAAACAGTATTCCCGATGAGGAAACGGTATTTACTCTTACTCTGAAATTGGGTAAAGAGCATTTCACTGATGAACAGTTGGATGAAATGACAAAAAATGAAGTGGCGGCAGTAAAAACAGATGCATTTCTTATCACTGGCCAGGAGGAACTGGAAGAAGAGCCGTTAAAAGAACGTATCAAAGGTGCTAAAATGCTGATTGTGGAAGATAATGATTCGTTGCGTGAAATGTTGGCAGGGCTATTCTCACCCTATTACGAAGTCTTGACTGCCGCTGACGGAGAAGAAGGGCTGCAGAAAGGTAGGGAGGGACAGCCGGATATTATCCTTAGTGATGTAGTGATGCCTCGAATGACGGGGACCGAACTATGTAAGGAGATAAAGTCGGATTTTGCCACCTGTCATATCCCCGTGGTGCTTCTTACAGCTCGTACTGCGATTGAGCATACATTGGAGGGGTTGCGTACCGGTGCGGATGATTATATAACGAAACCTTTCCATACCAGTCTGCTTATCTCCCGTTGCAATAATCTGGTAAACAGCCGGCGTATCTTACAAGAGAAATTCAGCAAGCAACCTCAAGCGCCTGCACGGATACTGGCTACTAATCCTATGGACGAGGATTTGTTGGAACGCACCATGGAGATTATCGAACGGAACATGGATAACTCTGAATTTAGTTTGAGTGAGCTGATTCGTGAGTTATGTATGTCCCGCACCTACTTTTTTCAGAAAATAAAAGGTATCACAGGACAGACACCTAATGAATTCCTTTCTACCGTTCGCCTGAAACGGGCCGCTTTCTTATTGAGGAGTGATCTGACCCTAAGTGTTTCGGAAATCTCCGATAAGACCGGATTCAGCTCACCGCGTTATTTTGGTCGTTGTTTCAAGGAGGCTTATGGAGTAAGTCCTTTAGGATATAGGAATAAGGGAAAAGAAGATGAAGAACAAGTCGAAAAAGACGAAGAGTGATTGTGGATGCAGATAGCGACGCAGGCTGTTGACATTCCGGATTTATGAACGACAGGTTTGTGTTTAATATTTACTATTAATCCCGGCTAAAACCATTTATTCGTTTTCTTGTCTTTATTCTCTATTGAAAATAGTTTACTATTTATGCACAAACTCTTTTTTAGTTTATAATAAAAACCGTCATCGTTTATTATAAACGGGTCTGGAGTTTATTATAAACTCTCATCTGTCGTTTTAGTAGTTTCTACTTAATTTTATGCAACAAAAAAGGCTGCAAAACCCCATAAGAGTTTGCAGCCTTAAGCCTTCAGAGAATTATTTATGTTCTAGCTTTTACAAGAATCAGTTAAGCGAATTGTTGTAATATTATACTTTTCCAAAGTGGGGTATAGATGTTTATATAGATTTATATCTTCCATGTTAAGCTTTAAGTAATACGTTATGTCTACAAATATACAACAAAAAAAGGCGTTTGTCAAGTCTTCCGGATAGTTTAGCGTTCATTTAAGAAAAAGGTGAGAAATACGTTGTTTTGTACGCAGAGTTACCCTGTATTGTACGCTTTCGGTCACATGGAAACTTTTATGTGACCTACTTTTGTAACAAATCTAATATAAAAAGAAAGTAGTTATGAATAGAATCTGGTTTATACTTGTTGCAAGTCTGTTACTATTGAGTTGTAACAAGCAAACTCCCGAAAAAGAAGTTCTGCCCCGTACACAAAAAGAGAGAGTCAGGTGGTTTGAAGAAGCGCGGCTCGGCATAATGATTCATTGGTCATTGTGTACTCCGGCAGCCGGTCGTTTTTATGGTGAGAAGGTGAGAAACTCGGAATATGCCGAATGGATACGCTGCCATAATAAAGTGCAGAAGGCCGATTGGGACAAGATGGCAAAACGTATGCCTATCTCCGAAAAAGAGATAGAAGACTGGGTGATTGCTACCAAAGAGGGAGGATTCAAGTATCTTACTTTTGTGACAAAACATCATGATGGAGTCGCTTTTTGGAATTCCAAAGTAAGCGATTATACTTATGGAAACTTATCCGGTACTCATTTTGATGTGTTGAAGTGCTTGAAGGAAAAGTGTGAGAAACATGGCATTGTTTTGTGTGCCTACTATTCTCAATGGCTGGATTGGGGAGATATGAACGGACGTAATAATGACTGGGATTATGCAGATGAACAGAAAACCAATTTTGACCGTATAGCGGCCGGACGTGGAGAGATTGATGCACCTTATCGGCAACTGCCTACTGAAGAAGCTTATGATAAATATTGGCGTGAGAAAGCGATGCCGCAAGTAGCCGAATTAATCAAAGAGTATGGTGTTAAATTATTCTGGTTTGACTGTTGGCGTGCAGATCCTGTTGCCGAGGGGCAGATGACGGAAAAACAGATGCGTGATATGCTTGCTATGATTCGCCAGTTGGATCCTACAGTGCTGGTGAATACCCGTTTGGGGATTCATGAAGTGGGTGATGATGGAGTAGACTTCCAAACGATGGGAGATAATCAGTTCCCTGACCAACCGTTGGGGCATACTTGGGAAACAGCTGCTACCTTTAATCACACTTGGGGATATAACCGTGATGATCAGAACTGGCGTTCTACTACTTACTTTGTCCGTGAGATTGTGAAAGGGATATATAAAGGAGGAAATGTTATGTTGAATATTGGCCCCCGTGCCGATGGCTCTATTCCTCCGGAAATCAAAACCCGTATACGTGAAATTGGAGAAATGATACATAAGAATAAAGTCGGGTTTCATGGCACTTATCCTTCTTCCTTTGCAGAAGACTCACAAGATTGGGGGCTTATAACCCAACGTACTGAAGGAAATAAGACGAAAATTTATTTGCATGTGTTTGAGTGGCCCTCGGATGGGATAATCCGGGTCAATGGATTGAAAAACAAAGTGCTGAAAGCATGTATTCCTTCTTTGGGAGATCAAAAAATCACATTTATCCAGAAAGGATTATTACTTCATGTGCAGGGACCTGTACGTGAGCCGGTAGGCTATGATTCGGTTGTTGAATTGGAGGTTGAAGGAGAGGTGCAGGCAGAAAATGGTTTCTGTGGTGAAATTAATTTCGGAGGTATTCAGATGGGACAGGCGAAAGCAGTTCTGACAGGAGGAGTGGAACGGGCTACGGGGACGGATGTCACTGGTGTCGGTTATATTTCTCCGACTAGTATTCGTAAATGGAACTCTATGGATAGCCGTGCCTCCTGGAAAGTATATATCCCGGAAGAGAGTGAAAGGGAGCTGACTATCTGCTATTCTTGTGATTCGCTTTCAGCAGGTCAGCCTTATTGGGTTGAAGTGGAAGGTGCGGGAATGATTGAGGCAAAGACTTTAGCAGGGCCTAAAGGGTTCGAGGAATTCTATACCCGTCATTTGGGCAAGGTTAAATTTCCACATGCCGGAATTTATACCATCCATGTCCGTCCTGCGGTTACTCCTCGGAAAGAACTGTTTGGACTGAACTGGTTGTTCCTTGAGTAAAATTGATCGTATATAATACCAAGAGATAAAACACTATGAATAAGAATTTTTTAGCGAGTCTGTCATTACTGATGTTAGTTGTCTCTTCTGTAGGGGCGCAACAACGGCAGACACAGGATTTGATTTTGCAGTGGGGAAGTACCGATGTGCGTTATCCCCGTAATGAAGTTCCGGCAGGACAAGGAAACAAGCAATGGGAAACTGATGCATGGAAAGGCGAACGTGTCAATGCACAAGCAGTGTTATGGACAAGGCGACCTTTAAAGAATGTCCGTATAACTGTTAGCGACTTGAAATGCGGGAAAAATGTAATTCCCGCTTCGGCAACTACTACTAGTTTTGTCGGTTATGTTTGGACGGACGAATTGAATAAGGATCGCAAAAGTGGTTGCAGTGACCGTCCCAATAAGGCTGACTGGGATTCTTCTCTCGTTGCGGATGTGCTTGAAGTCCGTAAATCACTGGATATTGAGGCGCAGTGTACGCAACCTCTATGGGTAAATATATGGGTGCCGCAAGATATTCCCAGTGGAGTTTATAAGGGAGCCTTGACTGTCTCCGGAGAGAATTTTGCCGATGTGCGTCTTCCGATGAAAATCAATGTGCAAAAAAGAACATTGCCCGACCCTGCTCAATGGGTTTTTCATCTTGACTTATGGCAGAACCCGTATGCTGTGGCACGCTATTATAATGTTCCTTTGTGGAGCCGGCAGCATTTCGATATTATGAAACCCTTGATGCAGCAATTGGCAAATGCCGGGCAGAAAGTAATCACAGCCTCGGTGATGCATCATCCATGGGCAGGACAGACAGAAGATCCTTTTGACAGTATGGTATTCCGTATGAAGAAAATAGACGGGAGTTGGGTGTATGACTATACCGTGTTCGACCGTTGGGTAGAGTTTATGATGAGTTTGGGGATCGATCGTCAGATTAATTGCTATACATTGGTTCCGTGGGCCTTGAAGTTTGATTATTACGATCAGGCTACCAATCGTATTCGCTTTGTAGAAGCCAAACCCGGTGAGGCCGCTTATGAAGACTACTGGTTCAGTTTTTTAAAAGATTTTGCAGGGCATTTACGTCAGAAGGGGTGGTTCGAGAAAACGACTATTGCTATGGACGAGCGGGAAAAAAGTATGATGCAGAAAGCGTTCGATTTGATATTTCGTGCGGATGCCGGATATAAGGTTTCCGGAGCCGGAGACTATTATCCGGAAATAGAACCGAAAATGTATGATCTTTGTCTGGCATACGGACATACGTTACCGGACTCGGTAAGGGAAGAACGGAGGAGGAGTGGAAAGCTCTCTACTGTGTATACCTGCTGTATTGAAGCCTATCCCAACACTTTTACTTTCTCCGAACCGGCTGAAGCCAGTTGGCTGATGTGGCATGCTGTTGCCGGAGGATATGATGGTTATTTGAGATGGGCATACAACAGTTGGACGAAAGATCCGCTTCACGATTCCCGATTCCGTTCTTGGGCAGCCGGAGACTGTTATCTGGTATATCCGGGGAGCAGTAGTATCCGGATGGAACGTTTGGTGGAAGGTATTCAGGATGCTGAAAAAATCAGAATACTCCGTAAGGAGTTTGCAGAAAATGGCGAGGTGGCTAAACTGAAAAAACTGAATCAGACAGTGTCCGGTTTCATGCCCGAAAAGTTGAATGGACAAAATGCGTCACAGATGGTTCGTAATGGTAGAAAATTGCTTAGTACTTTTTAAATAGCTTGATTGAGAATGAAGGTGGATGTAAAGTATATACTGTTTGCGGCAACTCTATCGATGGGATTATTTACTTCTTGCACAAGCAGTGAGGAGGAGTGCAAACTGCCTCAATCCTGTCATGGACTGAATATGACGGAGTTGCCTCAACGTTGGGATGAGGCTATTCCTTTGGGCAACGGTCTGACGGGAGGATTACCGCCCGTCAGATTTTCCATGTGATGTTCAA